>Ga0302326_10030890_pt1 | contig 10711 bp, 10 predicted proteins | sample Palsa_T0_3_FD_202264 | JGI IMG/M metagenome (GOLD analysis project Ga0302326, IMG submission 202264) | Peat permafrost microbial communities from Stordalen Mire near Abisko, Sweden - Palsa_T0_3 | ecosystem: Environmental > Terrestrial > Soil > Palsa > Peat permafrost | place: Sweden: Abisko...
CGGCACAAACGCACCAACTCAAATAGTCCGTCGCCGGGTGCCCCACCCTTTAGTTCTTCTTTCCTAACCGCAATCGAAGGTGCCCCATCCTTCGCGCTTTTGCGAAGGGTGGGAAACCGCAAAAGCCAACCAGATTTGTGCGCAGCACAAACGCACCAACTCAAACAGTCCATCGCTCCTCCACAGTGCCGCCCAAACCTGTCCGAGCCGGAAACTGCACGTCTAACGTAAAAAATCGCGCCGTTAACGTTAGTTGTCGCAGTTTGAACGTTGTTCGTGCGCATCGGTAACAGTAAATGTCTGCACAAAATTGAAATTTATGCACACGCCGCGGCAACAAGCTGGCAGTCGTATGGTCGGGTGCCCCAGGTCTCGCAGGCCGGGGTGGTCGAGACCTGGATTTCATCAATCGTCATCTCGAATAGCCGGTCACTTCCCCTGTCAACTCCATCTCGCCTCAAATTCTTCCTAACCCCCATCATGACAAGACCTTCTGGCGAGCTCACACTTGCGTGCAATTAAACCTCAAAGGCGCACAATAGAACTGCCGATGGAAAACGCGCTCACAGAAAAGTGCGCTGTCAAAACAAAAAGCTCATTGTGAAAGCGAAGCCAATATGCAATTACCGGCCCTAAAACCCGCTGAAATCTGCATTCCGTTCGCCCCTGTCTTCGCTTTTTAGGCCTTTTACGGCATTGCTACAGTCGCGAACATCTGTTCCGCCGAGCCGCGCAGCACGCGAAAGAGCGCAAACTGCCGCTGCGTCTTCCCGCGCAGCTCAAAGAGCAGTTCGCCGCGATTGTCCGCCATCGCGTCCACCGCGTCCACCAACCTCATCTGCGGCTTTTCATCCAGATGAGCCGAGTCGGTCACGCTCTTGCAGAGCACCAGCACGCCGCCATAAAGATCCGGCTGCGCCACCAGCGTCACAAACTTCTGCGGCGCAGGCTTAGGCGCGGGCTTGGACGCAGACTTGGATTGAACCGGAGCAACCGGCGCAGCGCTCGCACTCGCCGTCGGCTTGCCCCGCTTGATAACCGGCGGCCCAGGCTCAGAATCGGCGGCATCTGAATTGGAAGGCCCTGCGGCTTCCGGCGTAGGCGGCAAAGGCGTGCTCGCAGTCAACACCATCGTCGCCGACGATCCATACGTCAGCTCGAAGACGCGGAAACTCTCGTCCGCGAGTTCAGCCGGCGGAGGCGGTTCCACCGGCGTCAGAGGAGTCTTCTTATGAGTCGTGGCAGCCGCGGTCTTGCGCGCCGGTTTCGCCGGCGCGGGCGGCGTATCCAAGCCTAGCTCCGTGCGCGCCATCGCCTCCAGGGCAGACTTCATCTTGCCTTCGTCGTCGAGATTCGCCCAGCTATATTTCCAGGGATGCTCAGCGCGGCTGCTGGCGTCGGAAACCGCCACGGCCTGCTGCATCGTGGGCGGAAATCCCTTCAGTTTTGGGATCTCATTGTCCGCCGCGCCTTCCGGTTTACCACGCTTCAACCGGGGCCGGTCCGGATCGGGAGCAACATTGGAGCTTTGCATATCCGCGTCCGCCGCATGGCGGGTGCGGTGCAGCGTAGGACGATCCGGGTCCACAGTCGAAGTGGAGGCAGGCGAGCTTGATCCGGCTGACTGGCTTGAACCGGAATCCGCGCCGGATTTGCGCTTCAAAGTAGGCCGATCCGGATCATTGGACTCGGAACCTCCGGAAGCCGGTTTCGCGGTCGAATCGGTAGCACTTCTCGAAGCAGTTTGTTCGGCATCCGAATCCGGCTCCGCGGGATGTTTGCGCTTGAGCACCGGCTTGTCGTCGTCACCCGAGTCGTGGCTGCCGTAGAGCGTACTGGTGTTGAAAGCGGCCGCGGCCTTGGCGGCCTGCGGAGCGGTCAGCGGTTTCCACGCCCCGAAACCCTCCCATGTCCCGTTCACCTCGTCGGCAGCGAAGACGTCGAAGACTCCGGTAGGCTTGCCTGCCTTCTGCAGTTCATACTCCACGCCGCTGGCCAATGCCATCGGCTCGGGGCGCGTAAGGTAGATGGTCCCGTCGTTCAGTTGCTCGCCGTCATAGACCGTCACCGGCACCAGCCGGCTCGCCGAAGGCTTGCCCGCGTCGCCCGTCCACTCCAGCACCGCGATCGAGCGCAGGATCGGAGTATTCTTGTCGGTCTTCGTAATGCGGCCCGGATATTGCGCCAGGGCTCCAGTTCCGAAAAGCAAAACCACTGCAACTCCAGCCAGCGCAGAACGCGAGAATGACACACCCAACCCTGGTCGGAAATAATCGGAATCGCCGGACAAGTTCACGGCTGCACTCGTTTCCGGCCCGATTTCCAAACCGGCGCATCTCAGAATCCGCAGCTTTCCCCACCACTTCTTTACGCCAAGGCGTTTTAGCGAGGTTTTTTTTATGGAACTGAACGAAAAAATTGCCAACTTCACCCTCCAGGACGATCAGGATCAGACCGTCCATCTCACCGACTTCGCCGGAAAGCCAGTCATACTCTTCTTTTATCCCAAGGCGGACACACCTGGCTGCACGATCGAGGCCTGCGGCTTCCGCGACACGTTTGAAAAGCTCCAGAAAGCCGGCGCGGTCGTCCTCGGAATCTCCCGCGATACACCCAAGGAGCAGCGCAAATTCCGGGAAAAATACGACCTGCCGTATCCACTCCTCGCAGATGTAGACGAAAAGGTGTGCAATCAGTTTGGGGTGCTCAAGGAAAAGAACATGTATGGCAAGAAAGTGATCGGCATCGAACGGACGACCTTCGTCATCGGTCCCGACCAGAAGCTGCTGCAAATATTCCCCAAGGTCAAGCCCGAGGGCCACGCGGAAGAGGTGCTGGCGGCGATTCAGGCCCACAAAGCATAGTCGTGACCGCAGCCGCACTGCCGCGAGGCTGGAAGAAGATTGAACGGCGTTTCTTCGCGCGACCGCCGGAAATCGTCGCACCGCAGCTTCTGGGCAAGCTGCTGGCGCGGCGCACCTCTTCAGGATGGCTGGCCGGGCGCATCGTCGAAGTCGAAGCCTACCTCGGCCCGCACATCACCGAAACTCCCGATCCGGCGGCTCACAGCTTTCGTGGCGTTACGGAGAGAAATCGCGTGATGTTCGGGCCGCCAGGCCACGCGTACGTTTACTTCATCTACGGCATGTACTACTGCGTCAACGTGACCTGCGAGCCCGAAGGGATGGCCGGCTGTATCCTGGTCCGCGCGCTGGAGCCGGTGCTGGGGCTGGAAGAGATGGCGGCAAATCGCGGACTGTCAGCCAATGCAGCGTTGGCCAAGCTCACCGGAGGACCAGGACGCTTGTGCCGGGCGCTCAACATCACCCGTCCCGAGCACAACGGCCTCGACCTGCTCGATCCCCATTCACCCTTGCAATTGCGCCAGGATAGCTGGACTCAAACGCCGATCAAGATCACGCCCAGAATCGGCATCCGGCACGCGGCCGACCTGCCGCTGCGATTCGCACTGGCCGGCAATGCCTGCGTTTCTCGTCCTGTCGTTTCCCGGCTTCGTTCCAGCGGAAACGCTGTGTAAACTGGTGCTCATAGGTCGCCGTCCAAACTCCACGCCGTTCCTCATTCCGAAAGGATTCCTAGCGCATGAAATCTTTCCGCCTCTCGCTGGCAGCCGCCGTAACGGTTGTCGCAGCGTCTGTGTCTCTGCTTGCCGGCCGCTCGCTGGTCTTCGCGGCTCAAGAGCCAATTCCGCCTCCGCCCCAAAGCCAACCCGGCGCGCCACCTCCTCCGCCGCATGAAATGCCGGCTCCCACCAATTTGAAAGTGCTGCCTAAGAACCTCACCGGACCGCAGGTTCACGAGATCATGGAAAAGTGGGAGGGCGAGCTGGGCACGAGTTGCAAGACCTGTCATGCCGCCGATCCCAAGAACCTTGGCCCCAACGGCAAGCCGCGCCTGAATTTCGCCGACGACTCGAAGGAAGACAAGCAGACGGCACGCAAAATGTTCAAGATGGTAGAGGAAATCAACGCCAACTACATCTCCAAGATCGATAGCTCCGGCGCGCCCGTGACCTGCGGCACCTGCCATCGCGGCCATCTCGGTCCTGAGCCTTTCGCGGCTCCGGAACACGATCACGCCCACTGAAATCGATTCTTAGAGCATTTCCCGGATTTCTGTGGTCTTTTTGGAAACGATGAAGGTGGATTTTTCTTGAGGAAAAATCCACTTAGCAGTTGCGGCTTCGGTCTACACCAATCCGGAAAATGCTGTAATCGCGGCGCATCCGCTTGATGCAACAACTGGCCCAGGTTTCGATCCTGCCTCTTCGAGATCGAGACGGGCCAGCTCTGTTACTCCACAACAAAATTGTCGATAAGCCGCGTCGATCCCACATAAGCCGCAACGGCAAAGAGCGTCCCGGAAGCAATCTTCTCCACCGGTTGGAGCGCAGCCCAATCCACGGCGGCGATGTAGTCGACGCGAACTTCGGGCTCACTTGAAAAAACCTCACGGGCAACGCCGACAAGCTCGCCTGCGCGCGTCTCTCCGGTCTCAATCGATTTCTGCACGGCCTGCAAAGCGCCGCTCAAGATGAGAGCTTTTCTCCGTTCTTCCGCGCTGAGGTAGCGGTTGCGCGAACTCATCGCCAGGCCATCGGGCTCGCGCACGATGGGACAGACCACCAGCTCGACGGGCAGGCACAAATCGGCGATCATGCGTCGCAAAACCGCAACTTGAGCGGCGTCTTTCTGTCCGAAAAAGGCGCGGTCAGGCTCGGCGCCAATCAGCAACTTGGCTACGACCGTGGCAACTCCGCGAAAATGTCCGGGCCGCGATTGGCCGTCGAGGCGATCGCTCAACCCGGCAACCTCGACAAAGGTCGCCGCGCCGGCCGGATACATCTCCTCGGGCGTTGGGGCAAAGACTATGTCGACACCCTCAGCCTCAAGCATTGCGCAGTCGGCCTCAAAGGTGCGCGGATAGAGAGCGAAATCCTCATTGGGGCCGAATTGCGTGGGGTTAACGAAGATGCTGGCCGCGACCGCGCCGCAACTGGCCTTCGCCGCGCGCACCAGCGAGAGATGGCCCTCGTGCAGCGCGCCCATCGTCGGCACAAGGCCAACAGCCTCGCCCAAGCGATGAGCTTCGCGAGACCACGCGCGCAGCTCGGCTACTGTCCGGATTACCTTCATTCTCGACCTAGACCTGGTGAATTCCGGCAACGGAAGGCAGCCGTGGAGCTTCGGCTTCAACCGCCTCACGCACCGCTTCCGGCAAGTGATAGCTCTCTTCGTCGGTCGGGAAGGCGTGATGCTCCACATCCTCGCGATAGCGCTCGACTGCGTCGCGGATCAGGGCGGCCGCGTCGGCGTATTGACGGACGAACTTGGCGTGAGGCGCGAAGGTCATGTTGAGAATGTCGTGGAAGACAAGAATCTGTCCGTCGCAATCCGGTCCGGCGCCGATGCCGATGATGGGAATTGAAAGGTGTGCGGTAATTGCCGCAGCGACTTCGCGCGGCACACCTTCAAGCACGATTGCCCCGGCTCCAGCTTCGGCCAGCGCCTCGGCGTCAGCGCGCAACTGCGCTACAGTCTCGGCGGTCTTGGCCTGGACACGATAGCCGCCCATGCGATGCACCGACTGCGGGGTCAAGCCCAGATGGCCGACGACGGGGATTTCCGATGCCGTAAGCGCGCGGACCAGCTCGGTGCGTGGGCCTTCGATCTTGACGGCTTCTGCTCCCGCTTCCTTCACAAAACGGACTGCGTTGGCCACGCCCTCGGCGACCGTGCCGTGATAGCTGCCAAAGGGCATATCCGCGACAACCAGCGCGCGGCGCACGGCGCGACGCACGGCGCGGGTGTGATGCAGCATCTCGTCCACCGTGACGGCCAGCGTGTTGTCGTGGCCCAGCACAACCATGGCCAGCGAATCGCCGACCAGGATCATATCGATCCCAGCCTCATCCACAAGACGCGAAGTAGCGTAGTCGTAGGCGGTGAGCGCGGTGATGGGCTTGCCTTCACGCTTCATTCCAGCCAGCGTGGGCATCGTGATCTTGGTTGTGAGCATCGAGGTGGGGGCAGCGGCAGGCTTGCCCTCGTAAGGGAAATTAGTGAGGCTCATTGTATCTCCAGTGCCGTTCCGTTCACTCAGGATGCGGCCCGAACCTCTTTGAGTGTACGCCCGGAGGCTTTTGGGATGCAAAACCGGATTGGCCGGAATTGCGCAGGCCCGAACTGCGCGGGCCGGACGGCGCTGGATAGTACGGCTGTGCAAGCGGCAGCTAATTACAATGGCAGCACCGATGACGACGGCTGGGGACATTGCCGAACTTGCAGGGATCGCCGCGCTGGCAGGCGGGCTGGCCACGGCTGGGTATTTTGTCGAGGGCCTGCGGCCGACCTCGCAGCTGTTTGGCCGCTGCCTTGTCGCGCCGCCCAATCCGGATGAGATTGCGCTGACCTTCGACGATGGGCCGAATCCGCGCTGGACTCCGCAACTGCTGGACCTGCTGGCGCAGTACAACGTGCGCGCCACTTTCTTCCTTATCGGGCAGTTCGCCGTCGCGCAGCGGGATCTGGTGCGCCGAACCCATGAGGCCGGGCACCTGATCGGCAACCACACCTGGACGCATCCCAACCTCTTTCGCACGGATCGCCGCCAGACGCGCAAAGAGCTCGACGAAACCACCAACCGGTTGCAGCAGATTACCGGCACGCGGGTTCGTTTCTTCCGGCCTCCGTTTGGCGCGCGCCGCCCACACACGCTGCTCATCGCCCGCGAGCTGGGGCTGATTCCGGTGACCTGGAATGTGATCGGCAACGACTGGAACGCGCCCTCGGCGGAGGCCATCGTCCAACGCGTCACACGCCTGACCGACAAGAATCACCGCCGTGGAAACGCGACCAACCTGGTGCTGCACGACGGCGGCCATCGCACGCTCGATGCCGACCGTTCGCGCACCGTCCAGGCAACCGGCGAGTTGCTGGCCCAGTACACGGCCAGCCGCCGCTTTGTGACGCTCGATGCGTGGGAGGCCTACGGCCACGCTTAGAGATGGAGAGATGCGAAGGCCTGACGTGCCGCGGCGATCGTTGCGTTGACCTCCGTTTCGCCGTGCGCCGTTCCCAGGAACATCGCTTCAAACTGCGACGGCGGCAGCCAGACTCCTGCATCGAGCATGGCGCGGTGGAAACGGCCAAAGGCGGCGGTATCGCTCAACGCCGCCTGTGCGTAATCGGCCACCGGCTCTTTCGTAAAAAACCATGTCCACATCGACCCGACGCGATTCAGAGTAATCGGCACACCCGCGCGAGCGGCTTCCACCGCAACGCCCTCGGCAACGGCTTTTGAAACGGATTCCAACTGCGCATAAATCTCTGCGGAATGCTCACGAAGATGGCCAACTGTGGCCAGACCAGCCGCCATGGCCAGCGGATTTCCGCTGAGCGTGCCGGCTTGATAGACAGGTCCAAGCGGGGCCAGCAATTCCATGAAGCGCCGCTTGCCGCCGAAGGCTCCGCAGGGCAGGCCTCCGCCGAGGATTTTGCCTAGCGTAACCAGGTCCGCATCGAGGCTGTAAAGCTCCAGCGCGCCACCCAGCGCCAGCCGGAAGCCGGTCATCACCTCGTCCACAATCAACAGGGCTCCGCGCTCCTGCGCGATCTTGCGCAGTCCGGCGAGGTAGCCTTCCGCAGGAGGGATGCAGCCCGCATTGCCGACCACCGGCTCCAGAATCACGGCGGCGATTTCGTCCGGATGGGCCGCGAAAGCAGCCTCGACAACTGCCAAGTCGTTGAAGGGCAGCGCCAGCGTCAACTGCGCAATCTCTTCCGGCACTCCCGCCGAGCCAGGAATGCCCAGCGTCGCGACGCCGGAGCCGGCCTTGACCAGCAGGCCGTCGGAGTGGCCGTGGTAGCAGCCCTCGAACTTGACGATCCGTTTGCGCCCCGTCGCCGCGCGGGCCACGCGGATCGCCGACATCGTAGCTTCCGTGCCAGAGCTGACAAACCGCAGCCGCTCGATGGCTGGATAGCAAGCTATCACCAGTTCGGCCAGATCGCCCTCCGCCTTGGTCGAGGCGCCGAAGCTTGCCGAGTCGCGCGCCGCGCGCTGAATCGCCTCAACCGCCGGCGGAAAGGCGTGGCCCAGGATCATCGGGCCCCACGAGCCGAAGTAATCGACGTAACGATTGCCGTCCGCATCGTAGAGATAGGCGCCTTCGGCCCGCGCCACAAAAGGCGGTTCGCCGCCCACCGAGCGAAATCCCCGCACCGGTGAGTTCACCCCGCCGGGAAAAAGTTGCTCGGCCCGCGTCTGCAAGGCTCGCGATTGCGTCTTGTTGATTGTTTCGACCAATTTGTCCGTCACTTTCATTTGCTCTCAGATAACCTGAATCCAAGTATAAGAGGCCGTCGCATCCACGAATCCGGGTAGCAGGTTCTACCATCACAAGAGAGGAGAAAACGTAGCGTGTCGGAATTTCCTCAGCTCGAAGGCCGCTTGCTGGTCGTCTACGACGGCGAATGCGGCTTCTGCAACCACTCCATCCGCTGGCTGCTGCGCCGCGATGGCAAGGACAGGCTTCGCTTTGCGCCCTCCACCGACCTCGCTGTCGCGGAGCTCTTAGCCGCCCATGGCGCACAGCCCTTTGGCAAAGATCCAGCTCGCGAAACGGTCATGGTCTTCCGCAATATCGGCACTCCTCTGGAGGAGCTGCTGGTCCGGTCGAACGCGATCCTGGCCTGTCTGCGGGTTTTGCCGCAACCGTGGCGCATGCTTGGCGCAATGCTTCGGCTGGTCCCGCGCCCGTTGCGCGAGGCCGGCTACAGGTTTGTTGCCCGCGAGCGCTATCGCATCTGGGGCCGCTATGAAACCTGTCCCATTCCGACACCGGAAGAAAGCAGCCATTTTCTTTAGAGCAACGTTGCGTGGAATTACCCTTGCTTGACGCATACTGGAGTTGGAAGTTCGGCCTGTTTCCATGGCATTCCCAGTTATCTTGCGTTCCACCGCGAATGGATGTGAATTGGCAACAAAAAGTGCCCAAACGTGGTGCAAATCTCCGGCTAATCGCGTCACAGCGGCACTAAAAATCTCTCGCAAGTATCACATTTATTTGAGGATACACCGCAAAACCAGCACCCAACCCCTGGGCTATGTAGTCTTTTTAGCTCGCTTTTCAGCAGTCGAGACAGCATTTGGCACCTGATAGAATCGGGTTTTCCGGGCTGCTTTCGCAGACGGTATTTCATTCCTTCCTGAAGGCACACTTTGCCCAAAGCAGCTCTTAACGCCTCCTCCAATACGGACTCAGTTCCGCGCGTCCCAGGCCAATCGCAGACCGCCCAGCCGGCGGCAACCAAGCCTGTGACTTACGCCGATGCCGGCGTCGACATCTCCTCCGGCGACCGCGCCAAAGACCGCATCAAGTATCTCGCCAAGCGCACCTTCAACCGCAGCGTGCTGGGCGGGATCGGCGGCTTCGGAGGGCTTTTTCAGCTCGATTTGAAGAAGTGGGAAGAGCCCATCCTGGTCAGTTCCGCCGATGGCGTGGGCACCAAGCTCAAGCTGGCCTTCGACCTCGGCGTTCACAACACTGTCGGGCAGGACCTGGTAAACCACTGCGTGAACGACATCGCGGTGCAGGGCGCCACGCCGCTCTTTTTTCTCGATTACCTGGCGACCGGCAAACTCGACCCGGCCATCGCCGAGCAGATCGTCACCGGCCTCGCCGACGGCTGCAAGGCCAACGGCTGCGCCCTGATCGGCGGCGAGACGGCGCAGATGCCCGGCTTTTACCAGGACGGCGAATACGACCTGGCCGGCTTTATCGTCGGCGCGGTGGATAAGGCCAAGCTGATCACCGGGGCGGCCATCGTCCCTGGCGATATCCTGATCGGCCTGCCCTCGACCGGACTGCACACCAACGGCTATTCGCTGGCCCGCAAGCTGTTTTTTGAGGTCGCCAAATACAAGCCCACGCAGTATATCGGCGCTATCGGAGATAAGGCCGGGACCGCGCTGATGAAGGTGCATCGCAGCTATCTCTCCATCATGCAAAAGCTGGCCAACGCCGGGCTCGCCGCAGGCATGGCGCACATTACGGGCGGCGGCATCACGGAAAATCTGCCTCGCATCCTGCCCAAGGGCACCGGGGCGCACGTCGAACTGGGCTCATGGCCGGTGCTGCCCATCTTCGAGCATCTGCAAGCGCTGGGTCAGGTTTCGCAGGAGGAGATGCTCCGCACTTTCAACATGGGCGTGGGACTGATCGTGGTGGTTCCAGCGGATAAATTCGGCAAGGCCAAAGCGCTGCTCAACCGCGCGGAAGAGAAGTTCCACGTCATCGGCCGGATTACCAAAGGCGATCGCAAGGTTCACTTTGCATGAACGCTCCGAAGTTGAAGCGATTGGGCATCCTGCTCTCCGGCCGCGGCTCGAACTTTCTGGCCATTGCCGCATCGATCCGTGAAGAACGCCTGGCCCATGCTGAGATCGCTGTCGTCATCGCCAATGTGGCAGATGCTCCGGGTTTAGCGGCAGCGCGAGAGCTGGGGTTGCCTACCGCGCTGTTCGTCTCCCAGGGACGCAAACGTGCCGAGCACGATGCCGATGTGGCTGCCTGCCTGCGCGAGCATGGCGTCGATCTGGTCGTGCTGGCCGGTTACATGCGGCTGCTTTCGCCGGAGTTCATTGCGGCCTTTCCCAACCGCATTCTCAACATCCATCCCTCGCTGCT
>Ga0302326_10030892_pt1 | contig 10711 bp, 9 predicted proteins | sample Palsa_T0_3_FD_202264 | JGI IMG/M metagenome (GOLD analysis project Ga0302326, IMG submission 202264) | Peat permafrost microbial communities from Stordalen Mire near Abisko, Sweden - Palsa_T0_3 | ecosystem: Environmental > Terrestrial > Soil > Palsa > Peat permafrost | place: Sweden: Abisko...
TGAAAGCCACAACCGGTTTGCCGCACGAGGCCCGCTATAGGGCCGAACCGTCCTAGCCCGACTTTCCTTGAGGACCATGGGCGGCAGCCAAATCGTCACTGACGTGCTTGCTTTCGACCCAAGCAATCCCTCGCTGGCGGCCGCGAATCAACGCATCTTCAAGAACGCGGGTGTCCGGATTCATGCGCAGCCGCCTGTACGCCGCCACCAGAAGCCCCACCCGGTCGCTCCGTTGGCGACCGGCGGTTATGCCGTGGAGGTAAAGAACAATCTGACTCGAGAAAGCGATTCCTTCCAACAAGCGCTCCAGATATTCACGTTTGAGCCTTTCTGCCGGAATGATATGGGTCAGCTTGAGATCACAAAAGAGCCCCATGCCCAACCCAAGATCAACTGCCGTGAACACGATGTCGGAATCTCCGCCTGAAACCAAGGACAGACCCTTGCGGTCCAATTCCTCACGGAGTGGCACCGTAATGCAGGAGCGAGCATAGGCATCGGCTACTCGCTTTCGGACACAAAGCCCTGCCCCGAAAGGAATTATGTCAAATCGATATTCGTTGCCCCAAACGATTCTCGTTACAGTTCGCAGGGCGAGATAACTAAGGTACGGCCGTAGATGCATGTGGGGCTCGAACGGGAAATCGCCCAAACATGTGCCCCCCCAAGCGCCGAGGAATGCGTATGACTGATCTATGTTTGTGGCACGATCGAGGTAGTCGAGTGCCAAAACATTATCGTCGTCGACAAAAACCAGAAGTTCTCCGCGAGCTTCGGCAATTCCCCGCAATCTCGCTGGAGTAAGACCGAGTTTGGCTTCTCGCACAATTCGCGCGTGTCGGAACGCCGATAGGTCGAGGTGGCCGTCGAGCGGCTCGTCGGAAAGGTTGTCGACGACGATCAATTCCCATTCGTCTCGATTCAATGACTGGCTTTGAATTGACTCCAGGGACCGTCCCAGAAATTCAGGCCTTGGGTTATGGGTGCAGAGTATTACAGAAATTCTCAAAGTGGCTTGCTTAGAAAAAACGGACTCCAATTCAGGCGGCTTTGACGTCGTCTAGTTTCAGTTGTTTTTCGCATGCCACAGCTGATCAGTAATCCAGCCAGCTGTGGAGCGCCGTTGATCCGCAAATAGTTTCGACACGGCCGAAGACCGCAAGCTCGCAGTAACGGCGCGTTTGAGGCAGGGTCTTTTCTAAACTACCTTCGGTCCTCCAGGATTGATTTTCACCCTTTATGCCCTCCCATTCGTCCTCATAGATGCCGATGACTGTGCAACGCCTGCTCTTCATCAGCCCGATTCTGGCGATGCCAAGCCAGCATGGCGGATGCGTGTACCCGTACGCCCTTCTAGATTCGCTTCACGCAAGCGGGGTCGCGGTCGACTACGGATGGCTCGGAGCCCCGCTTCAGGGTGGTCGCCGTTTAATGCGTAATCCCTTAACGGCCAATTATATCAATCATGGCTGGGTACGGGGTTCCCGGCGCACAGGATCCTTTCTGCTTCCGGGGACTGCCGCGGGCTGGCTGGGCCGGAAGCCAAAGCCGTCCGAGGAGCGTCGTGCGGAACAGGAATTCGTCGCGCGGTTGATCCGGAAAACCCGACCGCAAGCAGTGCTCGTCGACACCACCGAGGCGCTCCCCGTCCTAGACGCCCTCACGGTCGAAGAACGCGACCGTCTGAGTGTGGGGGTGCTCACCCATAATTTGAACCATCGACGCACGACGCTGTATAGGCAATATGCCGAGCCCCTCGATTTTGAGCCGATGACCGAAAGCGAGGAAATTGCTCTTTTGAGACGAGCCGATATCATCGTGGCCATCCAGGAGCGCGAAGCCCAAGCCTTCCGCGGCATGGTGCCGGATAAAACGGTCGTCACCGTGCCCATTCCGCTCGTCGCGACCCCCTTGCCTGCCAGTCTGGAGAGCACCCGGCATTGCGTCTTTATCGGCGGCTACAGCGGCCATAACCTGGACGGCATGCGCTGGCTGCTCGGCCAGGTCTGGCCGAGGGTGCAAGCCGCGCAGCCTGATGCTGTGCTCGACGTGGTCGGAACGGTCGGGCAAGCGCTGGCTGCGCCCCCGCCTGGCGTTCGGGTGCTCGGCCCTGTGCCTGATTTGCGGGCCGCCTACAGCCAAGCTCAGCTCGCACTCGTGCCCTTGCGGATGGGAACGGGGCTCAAGATCAAGCTCGTGGAAGCGATGGCCTACGGCCGAGCCGTGGTCACGACGAGCTGCGGTGCCGAGGGATTCGCGCAAGTCGAAGCCGGAGACGTCGCTGTCGTCCGCGACGAACCGAGCGCCTACGCGGAGTCGATTGCCCGTCTGTTGGCCAATCCGCTCGAACGCTCTCAGGTGGTCCGCCGTCAATTGGTTTGGCTCCAGGCCCGCTTGGCCCCGGACACGGCACTGGCACCCCTCCTGGCCGCATGGACCGCCGCATTGCCTGGGCTCAAGAAGTGGCTCCGGTGATGGCACTCGCGTACCATATTCTTGCCCACAAACAGCCGGCTCAAGTCGCCCGACTTGTGCGCGCGCTGTATCATCCGGACGACGTGTTTGTGGTCCATCTGGACCGAAGCGCGTCACGTGAGCTGCACGCCATGGGCATCGAACTTCAGCGAGCCTACCCAGGACAAGTCCACCTGCAACCGCCTCGCGCGGTACTTTGGGGAGGGCCCGAAATCTTCAATCTCCAGATTGAAGCGATGGACATCGCCCTAAGGCAGAGCCGCCCATGGCATCACTTCATCAATCTTTCCGGGCAGGATTTCCCCCTCGGCACGCGTTCAAGAAGGTTGGCTACCCTTGGACCTTCTGAAGGAACCAGCTTTCTCACCTGGTTTTCGCCGATGGAAACCGATCATTGGAAGGACGCCCGGCAGCGGGTCGAACTCTGGTATTTTCATTCTGTTTGGATAAATCGCGGGCTTGCCGTGCCGGGAATTGGGCGTCGCGTCCGCAGCCTGCTGGGATGGAAGAATCGGTTGCCCTATTTGTATCTTTACCGCCGGCGCCGCCCCAAATCCTTCCATTATTTTGGCGGATCCAATCACGTCGTCCTCGCGCGCGCAGCCTGCGAATATCTTGCCCAAGATCCTCAAGCCAAGATCATACGCAAATGGCTGCAACACGCGGGCATAGGCGATGAAATCGTCTTCCAATCAATCCTCAAATCGAGTCCGCTTGCGGCCACGCTAGTAAACAAGAATTGGCGAGAGATTGATTTTGAACCGCCTTTGCCTCACCCGCGCGTATTCCGTTCCTCGGATTTCGACCGGCTCGCGTCGAGTGAGAATCTGTTTGCGCGAAAGTTCGACGAGTCCGTGGATGCATCGATTTTGGATCTGCTCGAACGGCGCATCCAAAACGGGCCGTAATCCATTTCTTTCGTGAGCGTTCCTTTGATCACCATCTGCGTGCCGGCGTACAATGCCGATCGGTACCTGGCCGAGACTCTCGACTCGGTTCGAAGCCAGATTTTCGCCGACTGGGAGCTCATCCTTGTCGAAGACGGGTCAAAGGACCGGGCGGAAGAGATGCTCAACGCATTTGCGAGCCAGGTCCGGCAATCCGTGCGCTACGTTCGCCACGAAAAAAACGCGGGCCTGCCCGTAACGCGCAACACCGCGATAGCGTCTGCTCGTACCGAGTGGATCGCTCTTCTGGACAGCGACGACCTTTGGACATCCGAGCATCTCAATACGCTGGTGAAATGCAGCCGATCCACCGGAGCGGACCTCGTGCATGCGGGATCCCAACTCTTCGACAGCGACACAGGCCGAGACCTTGAGATTCGGGCCCCGACACCCGAAGCCATCGCCGATTTCCCGCTCTCACTTTTTGACAACCGGTACATCATTCAGCCAGCGTCGGTTATGCTGAAGAGATCTCTCTGGCAGCGAGTAGGCGGCTTCAATCCCGCCTTTCGCTACGTAGAGGACCGCGAAATGTGGCTGCGTTGCGCCCGGGCCGGAGGGCGGTTCGCCTATTCGGGGCTGGAAACGTGCCGCTATCGCAAGCATGCCTCCGCCCTCTCGACGCACGCGGCGGCCATGGCCGAGGCCGCTGCGGCGGTTTTCGATCAACACCTCGATTGGGCCGAGCTTCCAAAAGCGCTCCGCGTGCGCCTAGCCTCCGAGACCTGGGCCGCCGCCGGCAAACTCCGCCAACGGAAGGATCCCCGCACGGCTTCCCGTCATTTCGGTCGCGCTTGTGCGCTGCGCTGGCGACCGGACTGGCAACTCCGAGCTTGGGTATTCCAGGTGATCGGCACGCTTCGGCCGGTCAAACCGGTCTAGAGCTCACCCATGGACGTGGTCTGCACACTCTTTGAGGGCGACTATCATTTGGGGGCCTGCGCCCTGATCAATTCCCTGTATGCGTCCGGCTTCCGCGGCCCCATTTACTGTGGTCACCGCGGACCGCGGCCGCCTTGGGAGCGCACGGCGCGGGAGGTGGGGGTAGATGTCAGATTTGTCGCTCTCACTGCCGGAGTCCACTTTACCTTCTACAAGCCCGAGTTTCTTCGGCAGCTATTGGATGACGGAGCGGAGAAGGCGGCCCGCTTCTACTATTTCGATCCCGATATCGTTGTCAGGGCGCCCTGGCCTATTTTTGAGAGATGGGCCGCCGACGGCCTTGCACTCTGTGAGGACGTCAACCCATACCTCCCTTCAAGGCATCCCTACCGCCTGCGGTGGGCCGATTTCCTTAGCCGGAGCGGATTATCCCAGCTGCGGCCGGTTGAAAGGTACTACAACGCCGGGTTCATCGGGTTACCCCGTCAGCTCGGGAGCTTCATCGACCGGTGGCGGCACTTGAATCAGCTCTGCGCGGCCGAGGCGGGCGACGCCGGCCGAATCAAATATGGCGGTCCCCATTCCATTTTTCACACCCCGGATCAGGATGCGCTCAATCTCTCACTCATGAGCACCGAGGTGCCCGTCAACGGCGCAGGTCCCGAATCCATGGGATTTGGACCCGGCAGCCAGCTCATGTCGCACGCGATCGGCGATCGGAAGCCATGGCGCGGCGCATTCCTGCGTGACGCCGCCAAAGGCCGGACCCCGAATGCCGCGCTGAAGGCCTTTTTTGATTACGCGGCTGGGCCCATTCCCGTATTTGGCCCGGGACATCTGAGGCGGCTCAAATTCTCCATTCGCCTCGCGGCACTTGTGGGACGCATCTACCGCAGGAATTGACGGTGAGAATCGCGTTTCTTTGCAGTTCGATTGATCCGGGCGCGGACGGCGTGGGTGACTATGCGCGGCAGTTGGCGTCCGCATGCTCGGCTCTCGGACACAGCACTCAGCTGATTGGATTGCACGAACCGGGGACCGTGCGCGGCGATCGCCCCACGCCCGGGGAGACACGCTTTAGCGCCGCTGAACCATGGGGATTACGCGCGGACCGCCTCCGTCAGTCGTTCGAAGAGTTCAATCCCGATTGGGTCAGTTGGCAGCTCGTTCCCTACGGGTTTCATCCGAAAGGAATTATTCCCGACGCCGCGGCCCCTCTTCTGAGGACCTCTGCCCCCTACAAGCGCCATGTGATGCTCCACGAGCTGTGGATCGGAATGTCCCGAGGGGAGTCCTTCCGGAGTCGCATCATCGGATCCCTTCAACGGCGTCAATTGATGAAGTGCCTCCGCCTCCTTAGCCCTTCGCTTTTGTCGACCACGAACGCAACGTACCAGGCGATCCTTGACCGGCTCGGTTGGAATGCGGAAGTTCTCCCGCTGTTTGGCAACATTCCCCTGTCTGACGCAACAGCGGGCGCCGCGGAGCTCAGCCTGATTTCTGGCGATGAGATCCCACCGGGGCCGCGATGGATCGCCACATTGTTCGGCACCATTCATCCGCAATGGAATCACGCGCCGACGCTCTCCTGGCTCGAACGCGCCTCAGCCATTGCCGGTCGCCATCTTGTCCTTCTCTCCATTGGGCGCGCCGGCGGCCATGGAGACGCACGGCTCGCCCAAATCAAGTCTCAGTATCCAAAGATAACCGTTGTCTGCGCCGGGATCCAATCGCAGGAAGCCATATCGCATCTGCTCCGAGTTTCGGACTTTGGCATTGCGACCCATCCGTGGGCGCTCATCGGAAAAAGCGGAAGCACCCTCGCCCTCCGCGAGCACGGCCTGCCGGTCCTGGTTCCACGAAACGATTGGGTCGCGCGGTCTCTCGGTTCCGTGCAGGGCCCGAACGATCCCTTGATTGTGCTGCAATCCGATCTGGCGCCGGAGGCGGTCCCCGCTTGGATCGCCCGCCGCAGCCGTCCTGAATCGATCTTGCCCGGGGTGACGCGTCGATTCGTCACGGAGCTCGCTAACACCTCAAGCTCAGCCGATCGATGAACATCCTTGGGTATGCTCCTCAAATGGCGTCCTACGGCGGAATGGAGCGCCATGTCTGCGGTCTTTCCGCGGCCCTGGCGTCATCGGGACACCGCGTCGAACTTCTGACGACCAGCAACTCCCTGGGCGCCGAATTTCGGTCGCTCCTGCTCTCCTCCGGCGTGAAATTTCGGGAGCTGCCCCTGCGCCGAGAGCAAGCGCTCAACGCCTCCCAGGGTGTGCGCAAAGCTCTATGGCTCCTGTCTGAGGTCATTCGCGCCCGACGAACCCAATGGGACATCATTTACACGAATGGCCAGAGCGCTCTCTCACGCATCGCCTGGCTGGCGGGCCGAAGGGGAACCCGGCGAATCCATCACCACCACACCGCCGCAGATAAGAGCGAACAGGCAACCTGGTCGCCCTCCTTTCGCCGGGTTCTCGCCACGGCGCCCGAACTGGTCGCCTGCAGTCGCGCGACCCGGGACTCCCTCGCCTCGGCGCTCGGAAGGAGCGATGTGACGTTCCTTCCCTATCTGGCGGGATGTCCGGTGGAGGCGGAAGCCGTGCATGACCGCGCCTATAACGCGGGAAGCCCCCTTCAGTTTGGATTCGCCGGCCGTCTCGTCCGCGAAAAAGGAATCGGCTCGATCCTCGAACTGAGCCGCCGACCGGAGCTCGCCTCGGTGCGGTGGCATCTGCACGGATCCGGCGCCGACTACCCACCGGAGCCCATGGCGGCCTATCCCAACGTACACTATCATGGAGCCTGGACGGAACGCTCGGCGCAGGCGGCCGCGCTCCTCGCATTGGACGCATTGGTTCTATTTTCGCAGCACAACGAGGGGATGCCTCTCAGTTTGATCGAAGGCATGTCGGCCGGATTGCCTTGGGTGGCCACCGATCGCGGGGGAACCGGTGAACTCGCGATTTCCGGTCCCAATTGCCTTCTTCTTTCGGGCGCGCCGGATCTGGGCGCCCTGTCCACGGCGGTCCTGCAGATGGCGGCACGACTGCGGAGAGGTGCGACGTCCCGGACCGCGCAACGGCGGGCCTACGATGCCCATTTTTCTCCCAAGGCCGTGAGCGCCGCGTGGCGGGACTATTTCGAACAGCCCAAGCGGAGCGGTGTCGGATGATTCTATTTTCCCACCCGACCGGGAATGCCAACGTCCGATATGCGGCCCTCGGGTTGGAGCGTGCCGGGCTGCTGGGAGAATTCTGGACCTGCATCGATTATCACGAAGGCTCCTTTTCGAAGTGGCTTCTTCCCGGCGCGATCGCCTCGCAGCTTCGCAGGCGATCGACCCCTGCGGAGCTCGCCCGGCGCGTCCATACGCAGCCATTCCGGGAATTCATGCGCCTGGTTTCCCCCAAGCTGGGGCTGGAACGACTCGTCCGCCACGAGGTCGGCCCATTCAGTGTCGACGGCGTATACCGCGCCCTCGACCGCAAGGTGGCATCGAGGCTCGGCAAAAAGGCCTTTACAGGCGTCTACGCCTATGAAGACGGAGCGGTGGCCTGTTTCGAAGCCGCCGAACGAATGGGAATTGCCCGCCTTTACGACCTTCCCATCGCCTACTGGAGAACCGCACGGAATCTCCTGGTCGAGGAAGCCGAGAGAGAGCCCGAATGGGCGGCGACTCTCACGGGCAACAGCGACAGTCCGGACAAGAACGACCGAAAAGACGCCGAACTCAGGCTCGCCAATCGGGTATTTGTTGCCAGCAGCTTTACCGAGCGCTCGCTGGCCGACGCCCCGGACTTTAAGGGCACGGTCACTCGGATCACCTACGGGGCTCCCGTTCCCTCAAGTCTCGGTCCGACGGAAGGCCGGCACCGAGCGCAGAACGATAGGCTACGCGTGTTGTTTGTCGGCGGTCTCAGCCAGAGAAAAGGGCTCAGCTACCTCTTTGAGGCTTGCCGCCGTCTCGAAGGAGCCGTGGAGCTCACCGTGATCGGACGGCCGGCGGTGGCAGGATGCGCGGCCTTGGAAAGGGCGCTGGCCAGTGTAAACTGGATACCCAGCTGTTCTCATAGCGAGGTCCTGGCAGCGATGCGTGCGCATGAGGTATTCATATTCCCTTCGTTATTCGAGGGATTTGGCCTCGTCTTGCTCGAAGCAATGGCCCAGGGCCTTCCCGTTGTCGCCACACCTCATACAGCTGCGCCAGATCTCATCACCGACGGCGTCGAGGGCTTCATCATCCCCATTCGTTCGGTGGATGCAATCATCGATCGACTAACGCGTTTGCGCGCGGATCCGGCTCTTCAGGCCGGAATGGGTGAGGCAGCGCGCAAACGCGCTCAGGCGTATACGTGGGAAGCCTACGGTGACACGCTTGCCGCTTGTGTCCGTGCCGAGATCCGTCGACTCTGAAACGACATTCATGGAGCGTTGGATCAAATTCTTCATCTGGGCCTATTTGATCCTTTTGATCGCAGAAGGGGCGCTTCGAAAGTGGTTTCTTCCGAGCTTGGCGGATCCCCTCCTGATCATTCGAGACCCCGTCGTTTTGGCCATCTACTTCCTGGCATTTGCCACGCAGAAGTTCCCCACCAATCCCTGGGTGCTCGCGGTGGTGGCCCTCGCGATTGCCTCGTTCATGGCGAGCTTCATCGCCGGGCAGACCAATATGATCGTCACCCTCTACGGGATGCGGATCAACTATCTCCATTTGCCCTTGATTTGGGTCATGGGAGAAGTCCTCGATAGAAAAGACGTGGCGCAACTGGGGACGGCGCTTCTTCTCATCGCGATCCCCATGACCGCGCTGATGACCGTTCAATTCGAGTCGCCGATGAACGCCTTTATCAATTGCGGCGTCGGAAATGATGAGGGTGGCCAGATTTTTGGCGCCGCCGGACGAATCCGGCCACCCGGTACTTTTGCCTTTATCACGGGTCCGCAGATGTTCTATCCGCTAGTCGCGGCGATCTTCCTCCATCAGATCAGCGAGGATCGAAAGCTCTGGTGGCCGGTCATTCTGGCGTCGGGTCTTTCCCTGATCGTCGCCGCCCCCATTTCGATCAGCCGCACGGTCATGCTCTCGTGCCTGGCGGTGTTCGCCGTTTTTCTCCTCACCCTTCCGCTGACCGGGAGCCGGAGCACGGCCGCCATTCTGCGGGGGCTATTCGGCCTAGGTGCTGTCGCTGTCGGCGTGTCCTTTATTCCCATCTTTCACGTGGCCCAGGATGTCTTCATGGAACGTTGGCAAACGGCCGCCGAGAGCACAGACGGCAATGCCTGGGGTGGCGTCGCCGAGCGGGTGACGGGAGATGTCCTAGATCCTTTTTACTGGGCGGCGGATGCTCCGGTGTTTGGTTACGGCATCGGGGTTGGCTCGAATGTCGGAGGTCGGCTGCTTTCGGGTGAAGCGGGATTCATGCTCGCCGAGGACGAATGGGGGAAGATCTTTTTGGAATTGGGGCCAATGCTTGGCGGGGCTTTCATCGGTTTCCGCGTCGTATTGACGGCCTACTTGGGCTTGACCGCATTCAAGGCGCTGCGGGAAACCGGCGATAACCTGCCCATCCTGATTTTCGCCTCCTGCGTCACCGTGGTCGCCCAAGCACAATGGGCGCCTCCAACGATCATGGGCTTCGCTGTTTTCGACGCCGGACTCCTCATTGCGGCCGCCAACCACCCGCTTGCGGAGGAGGATGAAGAAGAACCGGAAGGCGGACTCGCTGAGCCATCGGAAGCATGAGGCTCCTCCGCGTCATAGAAAGCATGGATACGACGCATGGAGGGCCCTCGGCAGGGCTACGCGCGATCACCCCCGTCCTAGCTGCAGCAGGCCACGCAACCGAATTTGTCTGCTTAGACGACCCGCGCCGTTCCGATTTAAGCGAACTCGGCGCGCCCGTTCACGCCCTGGGCCCGACCCGTCCGGGATTCGCTTACAACGCGCGGCTGAGACCGTGGCTGCGAGCCAATCGGGAACGTTTTGACGCGGTCTTTATCCACGGGATGTGGCAATATACGGGCTTCGCCGTAAGCCGCGAGATACACGGCCATACCCCGTACTTTGTTTTTCCGCACGGCATGCTGGATCCGTGGTTTCGACGGGCTTACCCCGCGAAGCACTTCAAGAAATGGCTCTACTGGCTGGCAGTTGAGCGCCGGACTCTGGGAAATGCGACCGCTGTACTATTCACTTGCGAGGTAGAACGGCGGCTGGCGTGTAAGAGCTTCTGGCCGTACTCTTGCACAGAGCGCGTGGTAGCCTATGGAACGCAACGACTTCTGGGGGACCGGGCGACTCAGATCGGCCGGTTCAGAACCAGTATCCCAGACCTCGGAACAGCCTCCTATTGGCTCTACCTCGGGCGAGTCCACCCGAAGAAAGGGCTCGATCTGCTTCTCGA
>Ga0302326_10030895_pt1 | contig 10710 bp, 8 predicted proteins | sample Palsa_T0_3_FD_202264 | JGI IMG/M metagenome (GOLD analysis project Ga0302326, IMG submission 202264) | Peat permafrost microbial communities from Stordalen Mire near Abisko, Sweden - Palsa_T0_3 | ecosystem: Environmental > Terrestrial > Soil > Palsa > Peat permafrost | place: Sweden: Abisko...
CTCGGGTCCGGTCGCCGATCGCGTAGCGCTTTATCGGGTTCTCGGTGAGGAAGTACTGCCCGTCCGGCGTGGCCTCGTACATGGTGAGCGACCAGAAAGCGTCCACCGGGACCGGCTTGGGCAGGCTGAGACGCAGCAGCTCGTCGCCGCGGAACAGCCATGTGCCGTCCTCGCTCTCGGCGCGCATGTACATCGCCTCGCTGAGCGGCAGGGCCGAGAGGCCGAGCACCGAAATCACCGCCCGGTAGACGTAGTTGTCGCCGAAGCGGCCCATGTCGATCCTCGGGTAGCTCCAGCCGTGCACGAAGGTCAGATGGTTGGAGACGCCGGCGATGAAGGCGCGGGCGTCCCGCACCCCGTCGTCGATCGCCGCGGCGTCGGCGGCGCTGTAGCCGTCGCGTTTGAAATCGCCAGCCGGATTGGCGCCCCGCACCGCGAGGTAGTCTACGTATCCGGCCTTCGAGTCAGGCGGATCGGCGGCCAGCAGAGCCGCGGCCGAGGCGAAGTATTCGCTCCAGTCCGCGTCGCGCGTCGCGTAGGCGATCGGTCTGGCCGTCTTCGGGCCGATGAGCTTGACGCGCGCCTGCACGCTTCGAGCCGCCGCGAGGTCGGCTTCCCCGTCGACGAGGACGCGCGATAGCACCCAGCCGTGCGGCGTTGCGAGCCTCAGGTCGTTAGGTCCGGAAATCGCCTGGTCAGGGCCGATCAGACGGTAGGTTCCCGCGGGGCCGCCCGGCATGCGTTCGCCGCGGATGATGTTGTTGCTTCGCGCCCCGAGGATGAAGTTGTTGTTGCTGTACATGTCCATGATCGCGACGGACACGTAGCGGTCACGGACATCGGGCACCGTGAGGGTCAGCGGTCCGCCGGTCAGATCGAGGAACGCGTTCGAGTAGAGGGTGTCATTGTTGGGCGTGGTGATGTCGCGGTCCGCTGGGCTCGCGAGGCGTCCGAAGTGCGAAAGCCGGTTCAGTCCCGCTTGCGGGCCCTGCTCTTTACGATCGAGCATCCGCACGCGGGCGGACGCCGTCTGGATCAGCGGCAGGACATAAAGCCAGGCATTCCGAGCCGAAATGCGGAGATTCGCCGTTTGCGCCCGACCGAGCGCCGGCGGCAGCGCCAGCCCCGCGCCAAGCAACGCGAGCGCACGCCGTCTATCCATTCATGTACCTCCGGTGGCTTCGGTCGAGACGATGGGTCAGTTGGCGAGCGCGATCCCTCTCTCGTCCAGCCAATCCAGATATTCCCGGCAGATCTCTCGTACGCAATCGTCGCTCAGGCCAAATTCGTCCAAGCAATATTGGTGCGCGTGCGCCGGCGTCTCGTCCATGGCGGCGACGTAACGCTGCAGCGCCTCGTTGAACGCGTTGCTGTACTGGTAGCCAAGCGCCTCATAGAGATGGCGCACCGACGCGATCGGATCTCTGATCAGGTCGTCGAATGCGATGTCGACGGATCGAGAGCCGCCATCTCGCCGATCCGCCAGGATCATGCGTCGCGTGCCCTCGGCGAAGTGATCGAGGACGTCCCGGCCGATTTCCGCGCGTTCGACCTCCGCATAGGAGAGGGCGCGAACCTTCGCCATCACGCTTGCGAGCGATGGAATGCACTGGGCGGGATTGCGATGCAGCCGGACGATCCGGGCGTCGGGGAACACATCCCAGATGACGCTCGAATACATTCGATGCACCGGCGATTTACTCAACCAGTGTCCAGCCCTGTCGTTGAGTTGCAGGTGCTGAACCTGCCGCCGGTACTGCCGATACAGCGCCAGCAGTTGCTCGTCGTTCAGCGATGAGAACCAATCCCAATAGCCGGGGTATCGATAATAGACGAAGTGCTGGGCGCCATGAGACATCATCCAGTGACACTCGTCGGGCGAGCGCGCCGTGATCGGGTGAGCCTTCAGAAGATCGGGAGAAACGGTCGCCAGCGACTTCAGCAGACTGTCGGCCCAGGCGATCCTGGGATCGGTGTCCCGTGTCTCCCGTCGCGGCGGCGGCGACGGATCCATCAACTCCCAGCGGCGCGGAGTGCGCGCGGCGGGGTCCAGCGCGAGCAGGGCCTGGAGCAGGGTGCTGCCGGTGCGGCCCGAGTCCAGGATGAACAGCGGCCTTCGCACCGGGATGCGATCGATCTCGGGGAAGGCTTCCCTGTCCCGCTGGAACTTCAGATAGCCGCAGACCTTGGTGGAGATGACCCTCCGGGCGCGGTCCAGGCCGGACCCGCGCAATTGTGAATCCGCTTCGGTCGCCGCGTGTAGCATCCGGAAGCCTTCCAGGTGCACGGCGCTGTCGGGACCAGTCGCCCGCTGCCCGATTTCGGTTTCGGCCTTGTGCAGAGTTTCGTCGAAATCCATCCCGAGGTCCCGCAAGACCAGGCCAAAACGGCGTGTCTGCGGGCAGCGTAGGTCGGTGCAAGAACTGGCGACAGATATCAGCCTCTCTTGGCGAGCCATTCTGAGATCACGGTGTTTACACACTGCGGCATTTGCTGGTGAACGCAGTGGGAGCCGCCGCGAAAGCGCCAGGTCGAGAGAGTCTCGACAAACTGCTCGGTCTCTTCGAACACGCGGTTGTCGAAGGCGATGTCTGCATCGCCCCAGATCAACAGCGTCCGGGCCCTTACGATCGGCGTGGTCCGTCCGGGCCTATAGGCGGCAAGCGCGCGCGTTCGCGGCAGGGCGCGATACCAGTTGATCATGCTCGTCAGACCGCCGCGCCGCAGGGCGTTCTGGCGGTAAAGCTCGAGGACCTCGCCCTCCAAGTCCGGCGGGCTCGCGGCGACGAACGTCAGCAGATCCGTAAGGCCGCGGCGCAAAACGAGCTCCGGCAGCGCCGGCAACTGGAAAAAAAATATGTACCAGGACTTCAGCAACTGCGGCGCGCGGCGCAGTTCGCGCAGGAAGCGGGCCGGGTGGGGCATGTTGACGACGATGAGATCGTCGATGACGCACGGCGTCTCGGACGCCAGGAGCCAAGCCAGCAGACCGCCCCAATCGTGCGCGATCAGCAGCGTTCGGCGCCCGCCGGCCGCGCGGACCAGGGCGTGCAGATCGTCCAGCAACAATTCGAGGCGATAGGCCGGCGCGCCGGGCGGGCTGTCCGTGCCGCCGTAGCCGCGCAGATTCGGCGCCCAGACGCGAAACCCGAGCCGTGCGAGGAGGGGCATCTGATGCCGCCACGAATAGGCATGCTCGGGGAAGCCGTGCAGACAGATCGCCACGTCCTCGCCGTCACCCACGGTGGCGACTTCGAAGTCCAGGCCGTTCGCGGAGACCTTGATCTTGTCGATCGCCTCCCAGCTCGGCGGTGGTGCGGCGCGGGTCGTGGCTCACCTCCCGGACCGGACGCGCCAGCGTCCACTTGATCGCCGTCGAACTGCCGGCGCAACGTTCGAAGACCTGGGTCAGACGATCTCCGACAATGAAACGCGCGCTCGTGGTCTATTATTCGAATGGCGGCGCGGTGGCGGATACGCTGAAGAAGGTCATCGCGCCGCTGGAGACTTCACCTGACGTGCAGGTGACCTGGATCCGACTGTCGCCGGTTCGCGCCTATCCCTTTCCGTGGAGCCTGTACGGCCTGTTCGACACGTCCCCGGAGACGGTGGGCGACGTCCCGGTGGCGCTCGAAGCCTCGGGCCTTCGCGCCGGCGAGCAGTTTGATCTGGTGATCATCGGCTGGCAGGTGTGGTGGCTGCGGCCCTCGGCGCCGATCACCGCGTTCCTTTCCGGCCCAGGCGGCGTCGTCATCAAGGACGCGCGGGTGGTTCTCGTCGGCTGCGCGCGGCAGATGTGGCTCCTCGCGGCCGCGCGGCTGCGGGCGGCGGTCGCCGCCGCAGGCGGCCGGTGCTCGGACAGCATCATGGTGCGCTACGAAGGCGCCGGCCGTACGCTGGTCACCACGCCTTTGATGCTGCTGACCGGACGGCGCGCCTGGTCCAGGTTCCTCCCGCCGGCGGTCCTTCGATCGGGCGAGGTCGAAGCGGCCGTCCGATGCGGCCAAAGACTTCTCGCGTCGACCAACAAGTGGACGGCCGGCGGCTGCGAGCCGCTGCTGGCCGGGTTGGCGCCGGCGTCCTTCGACCGCGCCTACCTCGCGCCGGAGAGGGTCGCGAGCTTCTACATGTCGCTCTGGCGTCCGGTCTTCACCCGGTTTGCGCGGCGCGGTCAGTGGTCGCGCCCGATCATCGTCGTCGCCTGGGCCACCGGCTTCGCGATCGGCGTCCTGACCGTCGTCCCCGGCTGGCGGTTGCTCTACGCCTGTTTCGCGTGGCTGCATGCCGACCGACCGCCGCGGGTTCAGTCCGCGCCTGACAACGCTTGATCTCTACTTCGCCGCCCACTCGCCTGGAATTTACAAACGCGCCATCGCCGGTGTCCTGTCTATGAGCGATTGTTCTGGCGCGAATACTTGAGGCGGGCATGGCTGCCACGACGTTGGATATGGACCTCGCCGATCCGGATGTGCATGCGGCGGGAATCCCGCACGCGTTGTTCGCCCACCTTCGGCGAGAGCGTCCTGTCTGCTGGCTGAGCGACCGGGAGGGGCGTGGCTTCTGGGCGGTCACGAGCCTGCGCCACGTCGAAGAGGTCTCCAACAGGTCGGAGGTGTTCTCCTCGGCGCGGCGGCACGGCGGCTTTCGGCTGTTCGACGAAGCCGACCGGCACCTGCGCCTGCCGGCGTCCATTCTATCGGCCGACCCGCCGGAGCACACGCAGCATCGCCGCCTGCTCGCCGCGGCGTTGTCCGCCGCCAAGCTGACCGAGTTGAGACAAAGCGTCCGGGCGCGGTCGATCGCCCTCATCGAGGCGATGATCGGCAACCCCGGTCCGGTGGACCTGGTGACCGACTTCGCCGCGCCGTTGACGATGGGAACGTTCCTGCAATTGATCGGCGCGCCGCCCGAAGACGCGGGCCGGTTCCGTCGCTGGTCCAACGCCTTGGTCGGCGATCAGGACCCCGAATACGCCTACGACTGGGAGACGCTGGCGCGCGAGGTCGCTGGGTTCGCCTTCGAGCTGTGGGGCCGGAAGGCGGCCGATCCCGGTGACGACCTGACGTCCGTCTTTGGCAGCAGCGAGGCCCGGGACGCCGGCGTCACCTTCCTCGATTTCCTGTCCACGCTGCTGGTGCTGATCGTCGCGGGCAACGAGACCACGCGCAACAGCCTGCTCGGCGGCGCCTTGGCGCTGATGGGCGACCGCGCCCAGTTCGATCTCGTCGCCGCCGACAGGTCGCTGATCCGCCCCATGGTCCAGGAGGCGGTCCGCTGGACCAGCCCGATCATCTATATGCGCCGCACCGCGACGGCCGAGACCGTGTTAGGCGAGGCGATCATCCTGCCGGGGCAGCGGGTGGTGATGTGGTATTCATCGGCGAATTTCGACGAGACCGTCTTTGCCGACGCGCCGCGCTTCGACGTTCGGCGGTTCGCCGCGGCCGACGCGCCGGCGCACATCGGCTTTGGCGTCGGCGCGCACCGTTGCATCGGACGGCGTCTGGCGGAAATGCAGTTGCAGATCGCCTTCGAGGAGCTGACCGCGCGCGTCGGCGAGATTTCCCCGCTGGCCGAACCTCGCCGAATCCGATCGAACTTCATCAACGGCTTCAAGTCGATGCCGGTGGCGCTGGCGCCGGCCTGAGCGCGCCGCGCCGCATCGCGCTATCTGAATCTCGGCGCGACTTGGGCCGCCAGCGACAGCGCGAGGCCGTCCGGCAGCAATTTCGACAGGCCGGCGATCGTCTTGTTGGCCAGCCCCGGCACGCAGACAGCGCGGTTCGCCTCCACCGCGGCCAGAGCGGCCTTCGCGACCTGTTCCGGCGTCTGCCACAGCCATCCGGGCGTGGCGGCCTGATAGCGCTTGCGGGTTCCGTTGCGTCGGAAGAAGTCGGTGTCCGTCAGGCCGGGGCACAGCGCGGTGACGTGCACGCCGGCGCCGCGGCTCTCAAGGTGCACCGACTGGCTGAATTTGATCAGAAAACTTTTTGACGCGCAGTAGAGCGAATGGCTCGAAACGCCCGGCAGCAGGCCGATCAGGGAGGCGACGTTCAGGATCTGGCCTGACCCGCGCGACAGCATGCCCGGAAGGAAGCGGCGCACGAGCTCGCACGGCGTCGCCAGCATCACCTGGAGGAACGTTGCGTCGTCGCGCCAGGGCGTCTCGGCAAAGACGACCGGCGAAAAGTATCCGGCCGCATTGACGAGCGCCTGCACCTCGTGACCCGCCTCACTCACCCATCGGCAGATCGCGGCGGCCGAGCGCGGATCGGCCAGGTCGGCGGCGAAGGTCACCGTGCCCTGCGGAAAACCGCCCGCCAGGCGCCGCAGCCGCTCCGCGTCCCGGCTGATCAGGCCCAGATCGTAGCCGCGCGCGGCGTACTGGCGCGCGAGCGCCTCGCCAATGCCGCCGGAAGCGCCGACGACGAGCGCAAACCGCCGCGCGCCGCCCGGTTCATTCGGCGGCGATGTCATTGAGACTCAACAGATCCAGCCGCGATGAGATCAGACGCGTCGCCGACGCGAGCCGTTCCGCCGGCAGCGTCTCGCGGATCAACGGGCCTTCGGCGGCGAACTCCAGAACGTCGCCATAGCCAGCGTACACCGGCCATTGCGGGCGACCCGGACCGTTGGGATCGCCGGTCTTCACGAAGCTGGTCCAGTAGTCGATCAGGACCGACGAAAGTTCCGAATCCTCCGGCGATGCGCCAAACGCCGCGACCTCGGACATCTTGGAGAAGCTGTCGAAGACGAACGACAGCTCGCCAGCGTGAGGCACGCCGCGGCTGCGGGCGCGCAGGCGGCCGGGCACGGCCGTGAACCGGTAGACGAAGGCCTTGGCGCCGCTGTGGTTCATCTGCTCGGCGGCGAGTCGGACCGCCGCGTCGAGGATGTCGAGCTGCAGCACCTCGTTCCAGTCGTCGTCGGACGTCCGCGTCACGACCGCGGCATATTCGTTGAGGCGGTCGCCGAGTTCTGACTGCAGGTTCCCCGGCGACTGAACGGCCAGCGGATACTCGATCCAGTAGTCGCAGGGAAAAAGGTTCTGCGGATTAGCTGGGTCTTTGACGATCCAGCAGTGCAGGTCGCGATTGGTCGTCCCGATGATCAACGGGATGTTCGCCGCGGCCCCGGAGCAGAACGGGACGAGGGTTTCCTCGGTGATGATCTGGCCGTCCAACATCAGGGCGCGCGGGGGGAGTTCGCCCGTCGCGGCCGGCGGACCCAGCACGACGTCGGCCGGCAAGGCGCGCAGCTCGGCGGCAGTGGCGACCGGTCGTTCGAGGCTGTCGGTGAATCGCACCCCGTCCGTTTCGGCGTCGGCTTCGTAGTAGTTCGGCTGCTCCGGGTCATCCAGCCGCATCGGGCGGCGCGGCCGCGTCAGGCTGCTGGCGGACATTACGATCGCCTTGGCGAACAGGCCGGAGGCGGTTTGCGATCCCATCAGCGCGGCGATCATCAGGCCGGCGGCGGAATGGCCGGCGAGGGTGACCTGGCGGGGGTCGCCACCGAACGCCGCGATGTTGGCCTGCACCCAGCGCAGCGCCGCGATGACGTCCATCAGGCCGTAGTTGGCGAGCGGTTCGTTTGGTGATTCCGCGCTGAGGATCGGGTGAGCGAAGAAGCCGAACCGGCCCACCCGGTAGTTCAGCGTCACCACGATGACGCCGCGCTCGACGTATCGTGTCCCGTCATAGACCGGCCAGCTGCCGGCCCCGGCGATAAAGGCGCCGCCGGAGATCCAGACCATGACCGGCAGGTTGCTCGCCTTCATGTCGCGCGGTCCCCAGACATTGAGCGTCAGGCAGTCCTCGGACATGTCGCCGATCGTGAACGGCGTGATCGGGAGGTCATGTTGCGGGCAGATCGGGCCGAAACGGTGCGCCTTCAGCACGTCGGTCCATGGCGGGGCCGGCTGCGGCGGTCGCCAGCGTAGTTCGCCTATCGGCGGCGCGGCGAACGGTATGCCGCGATAGACCGCGGCGTCGCCCTCGACCAATCCTTCGACGCGGCCGGACGCAGTCGTCGCGATAATGCCATCTTCGCTTTTCTCTCGCATCCGCCGTCCCGCCAATATCTTCGCGTGCCGACGATAGTATTTGTCCGCGATGCGTCAATTTCATCGCAAGCACAGCGCGCCAGGCGAAGAGCAGTTCTAGTTTCGCGGCTTGAGGAAGTGCGCCGCCAGGACCGCGTCGGACCGCCAACGCAGCACCAGGTCGCTGTCATCGACCAGAGCTGGCGAAAAGGCCTTCGCAAAGAATGTAACGTAGCCGGCGCGCGCCTCGCGTGCGGCCCTGGAGCGCCAGATCGCGCGCAGATCTTGCCGCGTCTGCCGTCGGTATAATCGCTTCTGGTCGCCGAGCAGAGCGGCGAGGACGCAGAGGAACTCGACCGCGAACACCGCCGATACGATGATCATCATCAGCATCAGGCGCCGCCGTGACCCGCCCTGGGCGAAGTAGAGCTGGAACGCGACTGACTTATGCTCGAGTTCCTCCAGCGCGTGCCAGCGCCACAGGCTCGCATATTCGAGGTCGGCGCCTTCGATGGCGCTCCGCTCGCTCAGCACCAGCCGGGCCATGAGCGTCGTCAGGTGTTCGATGGCCACGGTCGCCGCCAGGCGCGCCCTCGGCGACATCATCGCGCTTTTGAAAGCCCAGGACCGGTCCATGTACCACAGCCAGCGACCCGTGGAGGGGAAGCGCTGCTGCAAGCAGGCGTTGTAGAGCTCGTGCTGCCTGCGATGGGCGCTTTCCTGCACCACAAAAGTATTCACGCCTCGAGCATCCGCGCAGCCGGCCGCCTGCGTCGCGCGCACGGTGCGGACAAAGAAATTCTCTCCCGCCGGCAGGAAGATCGAGAGCGCGTTGAGCAGCGCCGATCGGACGATGGAACCGCCGTTCCATCGAGCGGCCAACTCCGGCGCCAGGCGAAACGCCACCGTTCGCGCGATCGGCTCGATGTCTGCGACCGCGGCCCTCACGGCGGAGGTCTAGGTCCGCCAGGTGAAACGCATCAGCACGGTCGAGAGACCGGCCGAAGCGAATAGGATCAGCACCCGGCTGCCGTCGCCAAGTCGCCCCGAATCCCTTGCCGTCGACATCGCCAGCGGCACGCTGGACGAGGCGGTGTTCCCGTAGAGATGATGCGTGAACTGGAACTTGCCGAAGTCGAGTCCGCACCGGCGCCCGATCGTGGCGCAGATGCCATCGCTTGCCGGGTGGCCAAAAATCATATCGTAGCTGCGCCGATTGAAGTCGTCCGCCTCGCGGAAGTGGCTGACGAGCTTCAAGGACCCGAACCGAAGTATTTGGCCGCCGAACGAGGCGAAGCGTAGCGGGACCAGCGCCGAATCATTCGGCGTCGGCATGCCCAGGTAGTCCGCGCAATTCTCGAAGGGGATCAGGCAGAGCGCGCGCTTTTCGCCCCATGTCCTGAAATCACAGACGAAGTCGTCCGCCTCGTCGCGCACTAGCACGGTCGCGGTCGCCGCCTCGCCGACCGTGACGCCAGGAAACCAGTGCTCGAACTCCTCGACCGACCGCAGGCCGTAGCGATAGGCGTAACGGCTGATGAATTCTCCGGTGATGATCATCGCCGTGCGGTAACGCCCTCCCGCGGCCAGGTAGGTGTTCGCCACCTCGATCGCGCGCAGCCAGCTGGCGCAGGCGTCGATCACGTCGAAGCAGGTCGCGTTACGCAGACCCAACAGATCCTGGAACACGTTGGCGGTCGCCGGCTCGATGAAGCCGCGGCCAATGCTGGCGTAGATGATGAGGTCGACGTCGCCAGGCGCCAGTCCGGCCTGCTCGAGCGCCGCCTGGCCGGCGGCCCGACACAGTTCGTACGGCTTTTCCGTCTCAGCCAACTGGTATCGAATGGCGGTGCCGGCGCGCTCAAACGCGCTCTTCGTCATCGCGACGAGGGTTTCGACATCGCCGCTGGGCAGATGCCTGCCACTCTCGCAGCGGAGCGCGGCGATCACGTCGTCGTTGGTGATCGCTCGCGAGGGAAGTATATGGGAGATGCCCGCAACTCTCATCGCTTTTCCCCACGCGATCTTGGAAATACGAACGCCTACATCTTCGCGTCAGCGTCGCGGTGATGCTTGAATTCAACGCAACTTTTTATGACGTTGCGCCAACGAGAACGCAGTAGCCTGCGGTGCAAGTTCGATCGACGTCAATTCGGCGTGCGATAACCTAGGCGCTGCTCTAGGAAGTTATTTTGAATTTTACGACGCCAGCCGTTGACGCCGGACTCGGGTGAGTCCTGGCGTCCGCCGGACGCTTGAGTGACAATTATATTTGCGCCGAGCACGGGTGGCCCGTCTCCCGATCAAGCTGGCCCAGGCGCGGCTGCCGTTGATCACGCCGCGCCGGCGCACGATCCGGAAGCAGTGAATATTCCTGTCTGACGCCGACTATATAACTCCGCGTGAATATTTGAATTTCACCGAATTATTTTCGGACTGACGGAACATGGCGGCGCAAGGCGTCGTGTTGACTTGGGATTATTGTGAAAACCAGAATGGGCACGACCGAAGAGGTGCGTGTCGATGGCTGACATCTACCTGAGCAAGAGCGGCGACGGGCTTCCCTTGGCCGCCGGGGCGCACGTCTGGCGGCGTCTGTTCGACATCGACGAGCGGGAAGCTCTCTTCGAAACCCGCGGCTTTCGACGGCCGAACGAATCCGCCCTGGC
>Ga0302326_10030896_pt1 | contig 10710 bp, 12 predicted proteins | sample Palsa_T0_3_FD_202264 | JGI IMG/M metagenome (GOLD analysis project Ga0302326, IMG submission 202264) | Peat permafrost microbial communities from Stordalen Mire near Abisko, Sweden - Palsa_T0_3 | ecosystem: Environmental > Terrestrial > Soil > Palsa > Peat permafrost | place: Sweden: Abisko...
CCGCGCGTAGGGCAGCTGCTGCTTGATCAGGCGCGTCGCCTCGATGAAGTCGACCGCGTAGTTGTTGTGCTCCTCGAGCCCCGTGGCGACGGCGAAGATGTTGGGGTCGAAGATGATGTCCTCGGGCGGAAAGCCGAGCGTCTCGGTGAGCAGCCGGTAGGCGCGCCCGCAGATCTCCACCTTGCGATCGCGGGTGTCGGCCTGGCCGACCTCGTCGAAGGCCATCACCACCACGGCGGCGCCGTAGCGCAGGCACTTGGTCGCCTGCTCGAGGAACTTGGCCTCGCCCTCCTTCATCGAGATCGAATTGACGATCGACTTGCCCTGCACGCACTTCAGGCCCGCCTCGATCACCTCCCATTTCGAGCTATCGATCATGATCGGCACCCGGGCGATGTCGGGCTCGGCGGCGATCAGGTTGAGGAAGGTGGTCATGGCCCTCGGGCTGTCGAGCAGGCCCTCGTCCATGTTGACGTCCAGCACCTGCGCGCCGGCCTCCACCTGCTGGCGCGCGACGGCCAGGGCGGCGGGATAGTCGCCGTTGGCGACCAGCTTGCGGAAGCGCGCCGAGCCGGTGACGTTGGTGCGCTCGCCGATGTTGACGAAGAGGGGGCGGGTCATAACTTCAGCACTTGGCGCACACGCTCGCTGGGCCCGTCAGGCCCGAAGGGGTTCACGACTTCGAGTCCGCCGAACTTGAATCCGTCCGACATGTCCTCGCTGAGCATGGTTCTTACGCCGGCGCGATCGGCTGCAGCCAGCAGCAGGGCGTCCCAATAGCTCAGCCGTCCAGCGCTGGCTTCAGCCAGGGCGGTCTCAACAGCCGTCTCATCGTAGGCGAAGGTCGAGAAGTCCGTCAGCAGGTTGCCGGCAGATTGCGCCGCGACCGGGACCGGCAGCCGCAACCGCCGGCGCAGTGCGTGCTGGAACTCACCGACGACCTGGAGTCCGATGACCGACGGGCGGCCACTCATCGCTCCGACGACCGTCTTGGCGGTTTCGTTCTTGGTCGGGTCGCGCAAATCCCAAAGGTAGACGAACAGGTTGGTGTCGGCGCTGATCATTCGCGGTCGTAGAGTTCGTCTCGAGGCCCGTACGGCCCGTCGGACCGATAGCCGTGGCGCCAGGCGTTGAGCAGCGCGTGCAACGCCGCGTCGCGCTCTTCCTGCGTCTTGCCGAGGGGCGGAAAGATCAGCCGCTCGCGCCGTTCGGCTTCGGACGCTTCCGAGACCCCAGATGCGGACTCGACCACTTTCAGCGAAACCACCTCGCCGCGCCGGCGCTTGTAGAGATAGCGCCAGACCTCCTGCGCCGAGCCGACCGGCCGCAGACCGGGTGTCGGCCGACCGTCGGCGCCGTCGTCCATCTTGCGCCAGGTTCCGCGCACGCCATCCACTTCCAGCTGGATCGTCTCGCCGGCCCACATGGCCAGCACCCGCGACACCAGCTCCGGGTCGTCGTGGATGTGCTTGGCCCAGATCACATAGTCGCTGACGGTCGTGCTCGCCATCGCCGCGGCTCCCGGTACAAGCCGTGAACCTAGGCGCGCCAGGAGGTCGGGTCAACAACCCCCCTATACCCCCCACATTGCCCCTGGACGCCCTCACGCGAGTTCGAACGCTTCCAGCCCCGCAAGGCGCATGGCCGGCGCGCGCTCGGGGATCGGGCGCGCGGCGAGGCCCTTCACCGCCTCGGCGACATGGGCGATGTGGTCGGGCGTCGTGCCGCAGCAGCCGCCGAGGATATTGACCAGGCCGCTCCCCGCCCATTCCTCCAGGTGGCAGGCGGTCTCGTGCGGGCCTTCGTCGTACTCGCCCATGGCGTTGGGCAGGCCGGCGTTGGGATAGGCGGCGACCAGGGTGTCGGCGATCCGCGCCAGCTCGGCGATGTGCGGGCGCATCAGGTCGGCGCCCAGCGCGCAGTTCAGCCCCACCGCGAACGGCTTGGCGTGCCGCACCGAATTCCAGAACGCCTCGACGGTCTGGCCCGAGAGCGTGCGGCCGGAGCGGTCGGTGATGGTGCCCGAGATCCAGATCGGCAGCGGCTCGTAGCCCTCGTCCTGCAGGTCGAAGATCGCCTTGATCGCCGCCTTGCAGTTCAGCGTGTCGGTGATGGTCTCGATCAGGAACAGGTCGACGCCGCCCTCGTGCAGGGCCTGCACCTGCTCGCGGTAGGCCGCGTAGACTTGGTCGAAGGTGACGGTGCGCGCGCCCGGATCGTTCACGTCCGACGACATCGAGAGCATCCGGTTCAGCGGCCCGATCGAGCCGGCGACGAAGCGCGGCTTGTGCGGCTCCTTGGCCGTCCAGCGGTCGGCGACCTCGCGGGCGATCCGCGCGCCGGCCAGGTTGATGTCGCGCACCGCGCTCTGCAGCTCGTAGTCGGCCTGGGCGATCGAGGTGGCGCTGAAGGTGTTGGTCTCGCTGATGTCGGCGCCGGCGGCGTAATACTGCTCGTGCAGGTCGGCGATGATGTCGGGCCGGGTGATGCACAGGAGGTCGTTGTCGCCCTTCAGCTGGCCGGGCGCATCGGCGAAGCGCTCGCCGCGATAGTCGGCCTCGGCCAGCCCCCGGCGCTGGATCATCACGCCCCAGGAGCCGTCGAGAATCAGGATGCGCTCGGCCGCGGCGGCCTTCAACGCGGCGATGCGTTCGGATCTGGTCATGATGCGGCGACCTCCGCGCGGACGCCCAGCACCCGGCAGATCGCCACGGTCAACTCGGCGCGGTTCAGGGTGTAGAAGTGGAACTCGTCGAAGCCTTCTTCCTGCAGCCGCGCGCACATCTCAGCGGCGACCGATGCGGCGACGAGGCGGCGGGTCGCCGGATCGTCGTCGAGGCCTTCGAAGTGATTGGCCAGCCAGTCCGGCACCGGGACCTGCATCGGCTTGCACATCCGCACCAGGCCGGCGAAGTTCGACACCGGCATGATGCCCGGCACGATCGGGATGGTGACGCCCGCCGCCCGCACCGCCTCGACGAAGCGCAGGAAGCCATCGATGTCGAAGAAGAAGTCGCTGAGCGCCCGCGTCGCGCCGGCGTCAACCTTGGCCTTCAGCACGTCGATCTCGCGCTGCAGGCTGCCGCTCTCCGGGTGGATCTGCGGGTGCACGCCGACCGAGACCTCGAACGGCGCGATCGCCTTGATGCCGGCCGTCAGCTCGGTGGCGTTGGCGTAGCCGTCGGCGCGGGGCTCGTAGACGCCGCCGATCTGGCCGGGCGGATCGCCGCGCAGCGCCACGATATGGCGCATGCCGGAATCCCAGTAAGCCTGGATCACGTCGTCGACCTCGGCGCGCGAGGCGTTGACGCAGGTGAGGTGCGGGGCGGCGGTCATGCCGGTCTCGCCCAGCACCCGCGACACCGTGCGGTGGGTGCGGTCGCGCGTCGAGCCGCCGGCGCCATAGGTCACCGAGACGAACTCGGGCTTCAGCGGCTCCAGCCGGCGGATCGCCTTCCACAGCGCCTCCTCGGCCTCGGGCGTCGCCGGCGGCGAGAACTCGAACGATATCTTGAGCTTGCGCGCCTCTCGGCCCCCGGCGCGGGCGACGGGACCCAGGGCGGTGGTTGCGGGAGCGTTCATGCGACCCTCCGAATGCGTTCGTTGTCGTGTTGCGCGGCCCAGACCTTGACGGTCAGGCCGCCGGGTCCGGCGGGCGGCAGGGTGACGGCGTCGACCTTGCCGAGGCCGCCCGCCGCCGCCCAGCGCTCGATCTCGTTGTCGAAGAAGCCGAGGCGGCGATGGCGCTGCTCGGCGCGCAGGAATTCGAGGTCGTGCGAGGCGAAGTCGATGATCAGCAGGCGCCCGCCCGGCGCCACCAGCCGCGCCGCCTCGGCCACGGCGGCGGCCGGCTCGCCGAGGTAATGCAGCACCTGGTGGGCGACCACCAGGTCGGCCTCGCCGTCGGCCAGGCCGACGTTCAGGATGTCGCCGTGGCGCAGTTCGCAGGCCGTCAGGCCGGCGCCGGCGACGTTGGCGCGGGCGACGTTGAGCATCTGGCGCGACAGGTCGAGGCCGACCGCGCTCTTCGCCCGATCGCCCAGCAGGGTCAGCATCCGGCCGGTGCCGGTGCCGAGGTCCACCAGCCGGCGGAACGGCCCCTCGCCCGCCGCCGCCAGGATCGCCGCCTCCACCGCCGTCTCGGAGACGTAGAGCGAGCGGATCTCGTCCCAGCGGCCGGCGTTGTCGGCGAAATAGGCCGCCGCCTGGCTGGCCCGCTCGGCGGCGACGCTTTCCAGCCGCTCGGCGTCGCGCAGCAGCGTCGCATCGCCCTCCGAGATCAGCGACAGCGCCGTGTCCAGCAGGTCGCGCGTCGGACCGGCGCCGACCAGCCGGTAGAACACCCAGGCGCCGTCGGGAAATCGCTCGACCAAGCCCGCCTCGGCCAGCACCTTCAGGTGGCGCGAGACCCGCGGCTGGCTCTGGCCCAGGATGTGGGTCAGCTCCAGCACCGCCAGCTCCTCGCGGGCCAGCAGCGCGAGGATGCGCAGGCGCGTGGCCTCGCCGGCCGCCCGCAACACCTCAACCGTCTGGTCCGATGTGATCGGCATGGGATATAAAGATATCTTTATGTCTCGGCGCGTCAAGCGACATTCCGTCGGCGCACGGTGACGGCGGCTAGAGGGAGGTGCGGATTGGACGGGAGCCGAACCGGGCTAGGAGCCGCTGGATCGACCCCGAATAAATGGGGTTGAAATAGTCAAGTTCAAGAATTGGCGAACCAGGCCGCACGGCGTAGTCACCCGCTCGCGGACAGCTCCCTTCGTCAATCACCAACCCCGACTCCGACCTGGAGATCGGGCGCTTTGCCGTCCGCGCCTCGAAACAGCAAACAAGGACCTACATGAGCCTATCCGGCCAATCCGAACCCCCTCTCAAGCTTCCGAAACCAACCCGCCGGGGTTCGCCCCAGCAGCGGCCGCGGCCCCGAACCGCGGCGGTCGAGGCCGTCACGACCATCGCCTGGGCGATGACGCCGCTGATCGTCGCCGCCGTCGCGGCCCTAGCCTAGAGTAAGCTTCGCAGCGCGCCGCCGTGGTCCGAGCCCACGTCGGCGCGCTCGCTATTCGATCACCGCATTGGCCAGCGGCTCGCCGGCGAAGAAGCGGCGCAGGTTCTCCCGCGTCAGCGCCACCATCTTCGGCAGGGCGGCGGACGTCGCGCCGGCGGTGTGCGGCGAGAGCACCACATTGGGGACCTCCGCCCAGCGCTCCGGCGGGGTCGGTTCGGTCTCGAAGACGTCGAGCGCGGCCATGCCGAGGGCGCCGGAGGTCAGCGCGGCGATCAGCGCGTCCTCGTCGACCAATTGGCCGCGGGCGACGTTGATCAGCAGCCCCTGCGGCCCCAGCGCCTCGAACACCCGGCGGTCCACCATCCGGCGGTTGTCGGCGCCGGCGCGGGCGGCGACGATCAGAATGTCGCTCTCCTCGGCGAGGTCCACGAGGCTGCCGGCGCGCGGCCACGGCGCGTCCGGCTTCTCGTTCGGCCCCCACCAGGCGACGCTCAGCCCGAAGGTCTCGGCCCGCCGCGCCACGGCCTCGCCGATCGCGCCCAGGCCGACGATGCCCAGCCTCCGGCCGCCGAGCGAGGTGGTGATCCGCTTCTCGGTCGGCCGCCAGCGGCCCTCCCGGACGATGGCGTGCCCCTCCACCAGCCCGCGCCAGGCCGCCAGCATCAGCCCCATCGCCTGGTCGGCGACATCCTCGTGATTGACCCCCGGCGAGTGGCTGACCTTCAGCCCGCGCGCGGCGGCCCAGGCGAGGTCGACGCCGTCGTAGCCGGCGGTGAAGCAGGCGATGAGGCCGAGGTTGGGCAGGCTCTCGGCCAGCGCCTGGTCGACCGGGAACTCGCCGGCGACCACGATCGCGCCGATGGTGTGGCTCGCCTCCAGCGGCGGCCCCAGCCACAGGCGCCAGACGGTGAAGTCGGCTTCCAGCATGGCGGCGATCGGCGCCAGGTGCGGCTGCAGGACGAGGATGGCTGGCTTTTCGGTCATGGCGGCCTCGCTGGCCGACATACCGCCGCGCGCGCCGGCTTGACCAGTCCCCATGCGTCGCGAAATGCGGCCCAAATAGGCCAGCGCTGCCTTAGCAACGATCTTCGCCGTCGATGGTTAGGCGTCTCGGACGTGGCCGTTCGCCGCCGCGACCTTGACCGGAGACCTGACCATGAAGTTCCCCATTCTTATGGCCGGCGCGGCCGTGATCGCGCTTTGCGCCGGCGCCGCATCGGCGGCCACGAGCACGTTCGCCGCGCCCTCGCAGCCCGTCGCCTATTCGAAGCTCGACGCCTATCTGAAGGCGACGCCCCGTCAGCGGGCGAAGGGCGACTGGACCAACGACCAGACCGCCGCGGCCCAGACCGGCACGCCGACCAACGCCTCGGCGACCACCGCGCCGCAGAGCGACATGAGCGCGCCGGCCGCCCCCGCGACCCAGGCGGCGCCCCCGGCCGCGCCCGACGCCAGCACGGCCGCGCCCGCCGCGCCGCCCGCCGACGCGACCCCGGCGCCGGCGACCCCGCCCGCCGCGCCGTCGCAGGACAACACGTCCCCGCCGCCGGCGACGCCGAACAGCTAGCGGCGCCAAGCCACTCGCGGCCTGAGAGATTCCGGCCCGCGCCCGAGATTTTCTCGCTGGCGCGGGCCGGGTCTGTCGCTACATCGGCGGCTCCCGCCCGACCCGGAGCCGCCCCTTGTCCGCCGACGCCCTCTTTCAGCCCTTCGAATTCAAGGGCCTAAAGCTGCCCAACCGCGTCGTCATGGCGCCGATGACCCGCTCGAAGTCGCCGGGCGGCGTCGCGACCGAGGACGTCGCCGCCTACTACGCCCGCCGCGCGGCCGCCGGAGTCGGGCTGATCGTCTCGGAAGGCACCGGCGTCGCCCGCCCCGCCTCGCTCAACGACCCGGATATCCCGCGTTTCCACGGCGAAGCCGAACTCGCCGCCTGGAAGCGGGTGATCGACGCCGTCCATGCCGAGGGCGGCCTGATGGCGCCGCAGCTCTGGCACGTCGGCGCGGTGCGCAGCCGGCGCGAGGACTGGGCGCCCGCCGGGCCCTACGACAGCCCCTCCGGACTCTCCAGCCCGGGTCACAAATTCGGCGAGGGCATGAGCGACGCCGACGTCGCCGACGCCATCTCGGCCTTCGCCAGCGCCGCGGCCGCCGCCAAGGACCTCGGCTTCGACGCGGTCGAGCTGCACGGCGCCCACGGCTACCTGATCGATCAGTTCTTCTGGGAAGGCACCAACGAGCGCGGCGACCTCTTCGGCGGCCCGACCATATCCGCCCGGGCCAATTTCGCCGCCGAGATCCTGAGGGCGGTCCGCGCCGCCGTCGGCCCCGACTTCCCGGTGATCATCCGCCTCTCGCAATGGAAGCAGCAGGACTTCGCCGCCAAGATCGCGCCGACGCCGGCCGACCTGGAAGCCTGGCTGGAACCGCTCGCCGAGGCCGGCGCCGACGCCTTCCACTGCTCGCAGCGCCGTTTCTGGGAGCCGGAATTCGACGGCTCCGACCTCAACTTCGCCGGCTGGGCCAAGAAGCTCACCGGCAAGGTGGCGATCACGGTCGGCTCGGTGGGACTCTCCGGCGACTTTATCGCGGCCTACGGCGGCGAAGGCTCCAAGCCGGCGTCGCTGGACGACCTGCTGCGGCGCCTGGAGCGCGGCGACTTCGACCTCGTCGCCGTCGGCCGCGCCCTGCTGCAGGACCCTTTGTGGGCGCGAAAGGTGCGTGAAGGCCGCACTGGCGAGCTGCTCGACTTCGAGCGCTCGGCGATGGCGACGCTTTACTAGCGCGGCGGCATCGGCCTATCCGCCCACGCCATGACCTATTCCGTCAAGGAGATCTTCCTCACCCTGCAGGGCGAGGGCGGTCAGGCCGGGCGCGTGGCGGTGTTCTGCCGCTTCGCCGGCTGCAACCTGTGGACCGGCCGCGAGCAGGACCGGGCGAGCGCGGTCTGCCGCTTCTGCGACACCGATTTCGTCGGCGTTGACGGCCCCGGCGGCGGCAAGTTCGCCAGCGCCGGCGCGCTCGCCGCGGCGGTGGCGGCCGCGTGGGAAGGCTCACCGGAGAACCGGCAGGTGGTGCTGACCGGCGGCGAGCCGCTGCTGCATCTCGACGCTGCGCTGATCGAATCGCTTCACGCCGCCGGCTTCGCCATCGCGCTGGAGACCAATGGCACCATCGCCGCCCCCGCCGGCGTCGACTGGGTCTGCGTCAGCCCCAAGGCCGACGCGGCGCTGGCCCAGACCACCGGCCAGGAGCTGAAGCTGGTCTACCCCCAGGACGGCGTCGATCCGGCCCGGTTCGAGGCCCTGGCCTTCGAGCGCTTCGCCCTGCAGCCGATGGACGGCCCGGACCGCGAGGCCGCCACGCGCGCGGCGATCGCCTATTGCCTCGCCCACCCTCGCTGGCGTTTAAGCCTGCAGACGCACAAATATCTCGGCATTCCCTGACCGGGCCGCCGTCCCACCTCTTCCAAAGCCATGACCGACCCAGTCTTCGAGATCACGAAGGCCGCCGCCTTCGACGCCGCCCACCGCCTGCCGACGCACCCCGAAGGCAGCCCCTATACGCGCCTGCACGGCCACTCCTTCCGGGTCGAGGCGACGCTGCGCGGGCCGGCGACGCCGCCGGTGGGCTGGGTGGGCGACCTCGGCGCGCTCGATGCGGCGCTGCGCGAGGTCGCCGTCGCCCTCGACCACGGCCTGCTCAACGACATCCCCGGCCTGGAAAGCCCGACGCTGGAGGCGCTCTGCCTGCATTTCGCGGCGAAGCTGAAAGACCGCTTCCCCGGCCTGGTCCGCATCGTGGTGTCCCGCCCCAGCGTGGGGGAGAGCTGCGCGATGGAGGTGCGCTAGACGGCCGGCTCCGCCGCCGTCGCCGTCACCCGGTACGCGCACCGCCCCGCCCCGGCCAGGATGTGCGACACCCGCTCCACCGTCACGTCGTCGCCGAGCACGCGGCCGAACAGGGTCAGCTCCTCGCGGCAGAGGCCGCTGCACAGCTTCGCCGCCGCGCAGATCGGGCAGTGGTGCTCCAGCAAGAGGAAGCCGCCCTCCGGGTCATCGCGCAGCTCGGCCATGTAGCCTTCGCGCTCGCGGATCGCCGCCAGCGCCCGCAACCGCTCCGCCAGCGGCGCGGCGGGATCGATCTCGGCGCGGTAGAGGGCCGCCTGGTCGGCCGTCCGCAGCGCCAGCAGGGTGTCGAGGCCGGGCTCGCCGAACGCGCGCCGCATCTGCCGGATCAGGTCGGCGGTGAGGCCCGCGTGGGCGTCGGCGAAGCGGGCGTCGGCCGCCTCGGTGGCGCGCCAGAGCCGGGCCGGACGGCCGCGCGCCGGCGTCCGCGCCCCTTCCGTCTCGGCGACCAGCCCCTCGTCCGCCAGCGCTTGCAGGTGCTGGCGCACCGCGGTCGAGGTCAGGCGCAGCCGGGCGGCCAGCGCGTCCGCCGCGATCGGGCCTTCGCGCTTGGCCAGGGCCAGCACCGCGGCGCGGCCGGTCGGAACGCGATCTGGCGGGCTTTCAACCATGACCATTTTCTAAAGTTCAAGCTTGCGTAATTCAAGCGCCGGGTATTTCCTGAAGCCTGAGCTTTCGGAACGGGAGGCGGCGATGTTCGAACCGGCAGGGGTCACGCAGGACGATCTGGAGCGGCGCGGCCGCCGCGTGGTGCGCAAGGGCGGCAAGCAGATCCTGTTGATCGCCTCGGGCGGGCGCATCTTCGCCATCGCCAACCGCTGCCCGCACGAAGGCTATCCGCTCAGCGAAGCCACGCTGGGGCCTCCTTGCGTGCTCACCTGCGACTGGCACAATTGGAAGTTCGACCTGACCAGCGGCGAGGCGCTGGTCGGCCGCGATCCGGTGCGCACCTATCCGGTGAGGCTCGCGGACGGCGAGATCCTGGTCGACCTCGCCGACGCGCCGGCCGAGCAGCGGCGCCGGCGGGCGCTGGCCGGCCTCGACGTCGCCATGGCCGACAACGACCGCACCCGCATGGCCCGGGAGGTGGCGCGGCTGGAGCGCGCCGGCTTCGAGGCGCGTGACGCGCTGATCCATGCGCTGCAACGGGTCGACGGCCGGCTCGAAGGCGGCATGACCCACGCCCACGCCGCCGCCGCCGACTGGCTGGCGCTCAGCGCCCGCGCCCCGTCGCCCGAGACGCGCCTCGTGGCATTGCTGGAGCCGATCGGCCACCTGGCCTGGGACACGCTCGGCGCCGGCCGCTTCCCCTACCCGGACGGCGCCCGGCCCTGGGACGCCCGGGCCTTCGTCGCCGCGACGGAGGCCGAGGACGAGCTGGCCGCGCAGGCCCTGATCGCCGGCGCGCTCGCCGAGGGGCTGACCTACGCCGACTTGCGCCCCGTCCTCGCCGAGGTCGCCCTCGCCCACTACGCCGACTTCGGCCACAGCGCGATCTACACCCTGAAGGCCGGCCAGCTGATCGACGCGCTGGGGTCGGAGGCCGCCGGGCCGGTGCTGCGGGCGCTGGTGCGCCAGCTGGTCTATGCGCGCCGCGAGGACCGGCTGCCGGAGTTCCGCGGCTACGCGCCGGCGCTGGAGAGCTGGTCGGCTCGCCGCGCCCAGCCGGCCGTCGCCGAGGATTTCATCGGCCTCTCCACGCCCGCGATCCTGAAGCGCCTCGCCGCCTCGTCGGGCCGGCCGCCGGCCGAACTCTACGACGCCCTGCTGGGCGCGGCGGCCTGGAGTCTG
>Ga0302326_10030897_pt1 | contig 10710 bp, 9 predicted proteins | sample Palsa_T0_3_FD_202264 | JGI IMG/M metagenome (GOLD analysis project Ga0302326, IMG submission 202264) | Peat permafrost microbial communities from Stordalen Mire near Abisko, Sweden - Palsa_T0_3 | ecosystem: Environmental > Terrestrial > Soil > Palsa > Peat permafrost | place: Sweden: Abisko...
CGTCGCTCGATCGAGCAGAGCTGCGAGCGGCTTGGCCTCGACCGCATCGACATCGCCCTGATCCACGACCCGGACGACTACTGGGAAGTCGCGATCGGCGAGGCCTACCCGGCGCTTGAAGAGCTTCGCGGCGAGGGAACTCTCGGTGCGATCGGCGTCGGGATAAACCTGGCTGGGATGGCCGAGCGATTCGTCCGCGAGAGCGACATCGACTGTGTTCTCATCGCCGGCTGCTACTCGCTGATCGAGGACTCAGCCGCTCAGGGCTTCTTCCCGGCCTGCCGCGAGACCGGCGTCGCGGTGCTCGCCGCCGGCGTATACGAGAGCGGCATACTCGCCAATCCGCACGCTGGAGCCAACTTCCGCTATGAGAGGGCACCCGAGGAGTTGGTCGCGCGTGTCGCCAAGATCGCCGGCGTCTGCGCCCGCTACGACGTGCCACTGCCGGCCGCGGCGCTTCACTACGTGCTCGCTCATCCCGACGTGACCGCTGTCGTGATCGGTGCGCGCTGGGCCGAGAAGGTGCATCAGAACGCGGGGTACCTGCATGAGGCCGTGCCGCGAGAGCTGTTCGACGAGCTCGCGGCCGAGGGCCTTGCCGCTCCCCTGGCCGGAAACGCGTCCTGAGCCCGTCGCGAGACGCACGCGGCTGAGCGCGGGCGAACGGTCGGGGTCCTGTTGTGACCGCGGTGGAACGCCGGCGATCGCTACCAGCTGAGCAGCAACAGGCCGACGGTGACGCCCGGGCCGACGGTGACCATCAGGCCGCGGTCACCAGGGCTCGGCTTGCGGCTTCTGATCGTCTCGGCGAGGACGTAGAAGATCGAGGGGGTGCCGACGTTGCCGTGAGTCGCGAGCATGTCGTAGCTGACGGACACCTCTTGAGCGGGCAGCTCGAGCGCGCTCTGCATGCACTCGAGGATGCGCCGCCCGCCGGGATGAAGGATCCAGTGGTCGATCGCGTAGCGGGTCAGGCCGAGCGGTCTTAGGAAGCTGTCGACGAGAGCCGCGAGTCCTTCGGCTGCGATGTCGGGTAGGTCGCGCGCAAGGTGCAGGTGGCCGTCGTCGTTCTCAAGCTCCATATGCACTACGTCGAGCGTGTCGGGGATCTGGTGGACGGTCGAGGCAACGATCGTCGGGCCGCTCGACGCGTCGGCAGCGTCGATCGTCGCGGCGGCGCAGCCGTCGCCGAAGATCGCCGCCCCGATGATCTTCGACCGCGGGTCGTCCGGGGTGGCGTATGTGAGTAGCCCGCTCATGCTCTCGGCGGCGACGATCAGTCCTTTGCGCGTAGGGTCGTTGCCGAGTGTCTGACTCATCAGGCGAATCAGCGGTACGGCGCTGGCGCAACCGACGCCGGCGACGTGGTACTTGTCGGTCGCGGGGTTCAGCTCGTAGTGCTCGACGAGCCGGTGGGCGAGCGTTGGCGCGCCGAGCGTGTAGAGCGTCGAGGTGATGATCGTGTTGATCTCACCGAGGTCGATGTCGAGGGCATCGATTGCGCGGATCGATCGCTCGAGCAGGTCGGCGTCGGCCTTGGCTGTGCGCCCTTGGATGGTTTGTGTCCGCGCGAGGTCGAGCTGCGTAAGGTGGCGCTGCTTGACGCCGCAGCTGGCGAAGATGCGCTCCGCGAATGGGTCACCGTCCATACCGAGCGCGGCGAGCACCTCGTCCTGGCTGTAGGCACGCGGGGGATCGGCGAACGCAAGCGCGCTGATCCGCGGCTGGCGGGTGTAACGCGGCGTCGGGCGGCGTGCGCCCGCTGGCCGGCGCACGAAGCGGTTGCGGAACTCGCGGCGGTCGTTGAGATGCGGAAAGGGCGCGTCCGGGACCGCTACGCCAAAGAACTCGCATAGCGGCGCCCACCCTTCCTCGACGCTGTGCACGAGCAGGCGCCCGGAGGGGACGGTTCGGCGGACCTCGTTGTTGTGGCGTTCGAAGCGCTGTAGCGCCTCATCGCGCTGGGCGAGACTCCCGTCGAGCACCCCCTTCCAGACAGGGCCCTCGAGCATCATCAGGGCGCCGGATGCGGCGGTTTCGGCAGCGGCGAGTTGCTCGCCGCCCGCGAGCACGAGCTCCCGCGTCGCGCGCAGACAGCTCGCATAGCTGCTGTACCAGTCGTCCGGGTCGCGCACGCTCAACACCACAACGGCGTCCGGGAACGCGTCGATCAGCTCCCGGTAGTGGCGCGCGCCGACCCAGCCGAGCGCCGCATGCCAGTCGGCGAGCGCATCGCCCCAGCTCCGCGGGTCCGCGTCGCTCCGCGCCAGCTCGAGCACGGAATCGTCCTCGGGCACGCTCAGCGGATGCAGGCAGCGCTCAAAGCCAAGCGTCTCGAGCGCCGCCTTCAGCGAGAGTGTCCCGGTACGGGTGTAACCGGCTCCGACGACTTGCATCACAAGTGAAGTCTAGGAGGCGGGCGTGACCGGCACCATTCCGCACGCCGGTAACAACTCAGTAACAATCCACGTTTGACCCGCGGGCTGCTAGAACGCGCCGCATGTCAGAGTTGACTTTGATCAGCGCCGGCCTGCCGCGCACGGGCACTTTGTCCCAGAAGCTCGCATTCGAAATGCTCGGTTTCGGGCCGTGCTACCACTGGGTTGACGTGATCTCCGATCTCGAGGGCCGCGTGCCCCAGTGGCACCGGGCATTGGACGGCGAGGAGCGCTGGGATGAGATCTTCGACGGCTTCCAATCGGCCGCCGATTGGCCCGGCGGCTTCTTTTACGCCGAGCTTGCGAGCGCATACCCCAACGCCAAAGTGGTGCTCAGCGTTCGCGACGCCGAACGCTGGGAGCAGAGCTTCCGCGAGACGATCTGGGACATGTGTTTCGGCGACACGCTCGTTCGCCACATCTCCGACGCACGCGCCCGGATCGACCCGCGCTGGGAGAACTACCTCCGCCTGGTCGACCGCATGTTCTGGATCGAGCGCGGTCCGTTCGCCGCGGGCCACGAGGAGCCCGCCCAGCTGATCGCCGGAATGGAGCGCCATCAGCAGGCCGTCAAGGATGCGATCCCGAGCGACCGGCTGCTCGTATGGGACGTCACGGAAGGCTGGGCGCCGCTCTGCGAGTTTCTCGACGTTGCCGTCCCGGCAGAGCCGATGCCGCACGCCAACGACCGTGACACCTTCCAGGATCGTGTGGTCACCAATGCGATCGGCGTGCTCAGCAACTGGCAGCAGGCGCGCGTCGACGCAGCCGGCGGCTGACCCGCCGTGGGCGAAATGTGACGCGCTGATCAGCCCCGCGCGGGGGCGGCGTCTGCCGACTCCGGGCAGCCCTTGCGCAGCAGCTCGGCGGTCAGCTCGAAGCATCGCTCGAGCGCGCCCTGTAGCTCGCTCGCGTTGCCCGTCCGGCCCTCGAGCACTGCATCGTGCACCCTGGCGCAGATCTGTTCCATCCTGCGCGCTCCGACCGCACCGGCGCTGCCTTTCAGCGCATGAGACAGGCGCTGCATCGTCGGATTATCGCCGCGCCCTTCGGCCGCCGCGAGCTGAGAGATCCGCGCCCTCGACTCCTCGGCGAAGACGCCGATCAGATACCCGCGTGACTCGCTGTTGTGGCGGAAGACATCGGTCAGCACGGAGCTCTGGAGCAGTGGCGCGACAGCTGTGTCGGGCGAGCCCGTTCCGTTGCTGCCACTGAGCTGGCCGACACTCGTGTCGTAGACCGGGAGGCGCCGCGCGAGTGCCGCGTCGAGCCGCACCTGGTCGAGCGGTTTCGCGACGTAGTCGTCCATTCCACTGATGGCGCACTGTTCGCGGTCTGACTCGCGTGCCGCGGCGGTCATCGCGATGATCGGAGTGTGGGTCTCGGTGCCCTCCTGCTCGCGAATCGCGCGGGTCGCGTCGTAACCGTTCAGTTCGGGCATCTGGCAGTCCATGAACACCGCGCCGTAATCGCCCTTCCCGTACAACTCGAGCGCCTCACGACCGTTGCTCGCGACGTCAACCGTGTAGCCCCTCGCCTGGAGCTGGCGTGTCAGCACGAGCTGGCTCACCGGATCGTCGTCGGCGATCAGGAGGCGCGTGCCGCGGTCTGCATCGCCGCTGCCGCCGGCCGGCTGCGCGGTCAACCCGGCCCGCGCGGCTCCCCTCACCGGCGCGAACGCAGGTGTCGTGCGGATCCGATCATCGGGATACGGCCGCACGCCGTCAAGGCCCACGGGAGTCGTGAACCAGAACGTCGTGCCCTCGCCCGGCGCGCTCTGGACGCCGATCTCGCCACCCATCAGCTCCACGAGCTGCTTGGAAACGACGAGGCCGATCGCCATCGGGCGATCGGCCTGGGTGGTGCTGTGGGCGTAGGACGACAGCTCGAATACCGAGTCGGCATCTCCTACGAGCGCACCCTCGGCCTTTACCTCGAAGCGCAGCATCAGGCGCTTCGCGCCATGGCTCGTCGCGCCGACCCGAATCTCGACGCCGCCATCAGACGCGTAATCGAGTGCACTTCCCACGAGCTCGGTCAGCACGTGGCGCAGCCGGTTGCCGTCGCCGGCTACGGCGTCGGGCACGTCAGGCGGAAACTGTGAGCTGATCGTTGCGCCGGTCGCGGTTAGGCGAACCTCCGCGGCAGCCCTGATGCTCTCGACCAGGTGGCGGAGCTCGAAGGTGCCGACGTCGAGCTCAAGCGTCCCGGCCTCGAGCATTGTGAAGTCGAGGACATCGTTGATCACGTCCAGCAGCGTCGTCGCGGAGGTCATCGTCGCGGTCGCGTACTCGCGCTGCTCATCGCTGAGTCCGGTTCCGAGCAGCAGCTCGGTCATGCCGACGATCCCGTTCAGCGGCGTGCGGACCTCGTGGCCCATCTGAGTCATCAGCTCGGCTCGGGCGCGCAGCGTCTCAGCGAGGAAGTCGTGTGCGCGCGCGAGCGCTTCGTCAGCAGCCCTCGTATCGCGGAGCTGCTGCGCCGTGATCTCGCTGGTCATGTCTGTTAGCTGCACCATCCTGTACGACCGCCGTCCCTTGGACTCGCTTTCCGAAATAACATCCCCGCGGAAGCGTTGGAGTGGCACTTAGGCCCTCCTGTGAGGACATATCGACGCTGCGCCCCAGCCGCTTGAGTTAGCGAAAAAGACCTGGCCGGCGCTCCGATTTTGCTCCGTGGCCCGACCCGGCCCGACGGGGGTTGGCGGGGTGCGTCGAGGCTCGTCGCCGCGATCAGGGGCGGGCCACCGATGCGTTGGCTCGCAAATTGCCGAGCCGCGCCCGTAAACCACTCGCCAGCCTCGCTCCGGCGACCGTCAGCCCGACTGACCCGAGGACGAACAGCAGCGGTGCGAGCCGTAGCGTGTCGCGCGGCTCCGGGCCGAACCAGGCGTTGAAAAAGATCACCGCGACCAGCACGATGACCGGCACGACGACCGCCCAGCGCCGGCGGAAGAACCAGAGCGCGAGCAGCAGGCCGAGCCAGGCCGCTGCCACGCCGGCCAGGTCGAGCGCCGTTGCCGCGCCACCGGGACCGAGTCGCGTGCCGTTGCCGCCGCTCCAAGGCGCCGCCCACATGCCCCACACCTTGCGCGCGAGCATCTCCGTGAAGGCGATTGGCCTGCCGAGCATGTACTTACGTAGGTTCGAGAGGACCGCTGCCGTAATCGCCTGGCTGCGCGTGTCACCCGGATGCTCGTCGGCGATCAACTGGAACATCGGCGCAGCGTCGCCGGGCGGGCTGTCGCACTCACGCGGGAGCCGATGGCAGACGGCGGCCTTGAAGGCTGCGACCGTCTGAAACTGAGAGCCGTCGCCTGGGAGGTAGGTGCCGATGAAGAGCGAGTCGCTGCCGCCGGTGGTGATCGCGACGAGCCCGTGCTCTTCGACCGACGCGAACGCCACCCAGGGCGCGAGCGTGACCAGCGCGGCGGCGAGGTAGATTGCCGCCCGCCGGACTGCTCGTCGGCGCCCGCCGCGGCGCGCGAGCGCCAGCGCGACGACGATCACGACGAGGCCCGGCAAAAAGTCTTCGCGGGCGAGGCACGCCAACCCGCCGAGGACACCGGCCGCGACCAACCAGCGCCAGTCCCGCGGCCGCGCCCAAGCGGCCGCGCCGACCATCGCGATCAGCATCAGCCCACCCAGCGGCTCACTCAGGTAGGTGCGGGTCAGCTCGATCAGTGGGCCGTAGGTCGCGAGGGCAATCACCGCGATAAACGCCGCCCAGACCCCGGCGATCCTTCCGGCGAAGGCGCCGGCCGCGACCATCGTTGCCAGCTCGACAAGCCACTGCGCGTACTGGGCGATGCCGTGGGAGTGAGTGACCGCGGAGATCTCCGAGTGGCCGCTCAAGAAGGCGACGACCGCAAACAGGATCGGCGTTCCCGGGGCCCAATGGAAGCTGTTGTAACCGGACAGGTTGATCAGCCTGTCCGCGTCGCCGATGTAGCCGAGTTCGTCGCTCGAGAGCCGATTGTCACCACCGATCGCGTGCAGGCGCAAGACGGCCCCCGCGACGAACGCCAGCGCGAGCAGATACAGCGCGAGCTTCTCTGTCCGAGGCAACTCGGCGAGGCCGAGCCGGTCCCAGGGCCGGCGCCTCGAACCCTCGCCGGCAGGCGCGCCGGTGGCGCTCAGAACCGCTTCACTCCGGCGCTGTGTCGCGGCCTACCGAGCGAGATCTCCGCATCGGGGATTGAGGCAATGCGCGCCATCGGCTCGCCCGCCAGTCTAGTCGGCTCCACGGAAAAGCCATCCGTCGCGCCTCGGAGTTGCAAGGCTGATGGCGCGGGCAATGAGAGCGGGCACGGCGGGCGTCTGCGCCTTCGTGGGCGCTAGACTCGGTCGGTGCCCACAGTCAAGTTTCACCGTTGCTCATGGACCTTTCTGCACACCGACTATGACGCCTGCTGGAAGGTCCAGCGGGCACTCGACGAGCAGGGCGTTGACTACGAGATTGTCACGCACGGCTACGGCAAGGGGAAGCGCCCCGACCTCCAGCGTTTGAGTGGCCAGCGGTTGCTGCCGGTGATCGAATTCGACGACGGCAGCACCTATCGCGCCGAGTCCGCCGACATGGCGGCGCGGGTGCGCGCGGGCCGGCTCTTCGACGAGGAAGCGGCCGCTAGCTGAGCGAGCGCGCGCCGGTCGCGCTCGGCGCGCTCGGCGCGCTCGGCGAACGCGTTGTCAGCAGGCGCGCAAGCAGCAGCAGCGCCGCTGGGACAACTGCGATCGCGACGATGGCGAGAAACCACGGCGCCCCGGCGTCGGATCCCTCGCCGAGCGTGTGCACGACACCAAGGATCCAGGCCAGCGCCGTGAGGCGGTGCAACACCTTCCAGCGGTTCATCCCGATGCGATCGCGGACGTAGTAGGAGAGGCCGAAGATCACCATCAGCCATCCGCTGATGATCCCGAGCGCCATGTAGGGCTCCTTGTAGTCCATATGGAACGGGATCAGGAGGTCGGCGACCGTCGGGTGGAAGTAGGCATCCAAGAGCAGCGACAAGGCGTGCACCGCGAGCGCGGCGAGGGCAGCCAGCGAGAGCGCTTCGTGCGTGACGCGAAGGTCACCTCCGCGAGCGCGGCCGAAGCGTCCGCTGATCGCGAGCCCGACGCCGACCGACGCGCTTGCCAGCACCAGCGCGACGGTGCCGGCGGCGCGACTCGTGATCCAGAAGAACTGTGTGCTGATCGCCGCCGCGAGCATCATTTGCTGGCTACGACTGCCGGGTCGTAACGGCCGTCGCTGTGCTCGTCGCCGAGCTTGCGCCGCTGGTCTCGCCGCCGGTCACCGACGAAGACCCGCTCGAATCGCTCGAGCCGCTGGAATCGCTCGAATCGCTCGAATCGCTCGAGCCGCTCGAGCCGCTCGAACCAGAAGAACCAGTCGAGCCGGACGAGTCACTCGACCCGGACGACCCGGACCCGCTCCCGGACGACCCGCTCGTGTTATCGGCGTCGGACTTCGAGACGGTGCTGCGCACTGCGATCGCGGTGACGCGCGTGGCCTTGGCGCCGGCGACACCGAGGTAGCCGGCGCCGTAGATCGTTCCCCATGCGGCGAGGAACAGCGAGATCGTCAGCGCGCCGACGCGCCGGCGGAGAACACTCGCTCGGCGTGCTCGCCGGCGCAAGCGCCGCTCGAGCTCTTTTGCGACTGGCGTCTGGTTAGCGCCTGTTTGTCCTGGCATGCAGCCAGTTTTGCGCCGCTTTCTCTGGCCGACGTGCGCGTCGCCTGGGAATTGGCTGAGTTGGCTGGAGTGATCGCTGCGCTTGTCGGGGCGGCGCTCGACGGATGCGCGTTCGCAGTCGGTATGACCTCGAGTCTCCCGCCCCAGATGGCGAGCGCCACCAGCACGCCCGTGATGCCCGCCGCGATCGCCTTGGGTCCGTTGACGGCGCCGCTCCCAGCGCGCGCAGCTGACGGGACTGTTGAGGGCGGATCGACGGCCATGCGGCATCGTCGCCCGCACGGCGGCCATCGCCTTGGTGGCGTTCATGTCGCGTGCTGGTGGGATATCCCCCTAGTTACGCCCGACTCATGCCTCGAGCTACGGCGCGGCCGCAGGCGGCCGGCCTCCAACTGTCCAGTCCAATACCGCTTCGCCGCGCGCGACGACGAGCTCGGTGTTCGGTGACGGCGCGAACAGACCGTGGGCCACGACCCCCGGCGTTGCCGATAGCCACGCGGCGAGCGCGGCGGGTTCGCCGATCGGCCCACGGTAGTCGGCGATCAGTCCGCCGTCCGGGCTCGGCGGGACATCGCGCAGCTCGGCCATTCCGAGCGAAGCGAGTGTGGCCTCAACCCCGAATCGCAGCAGCTCGAGCGGAATCGGCGGCTCCAAGGCTCCGACGAGCTTGTTCGATGAAGCGACTACGACGAACCGCGCTGCCGCGCCCGCGACGATCTTCTCGCGGGTGTGAGCACCGCCGCCGCCCTTGACGAGCCAACCGTCTTCCGTGATCTGGTCCGCTCCGTCGATTGCGATGTCGAGCCGTTCGATCTTCTCGAACGCCACGATGTCGATCCCCAGCGCAGTCGCTTTCTGGGCTGTCGCCGGCGAGGTTGCGACGCAGCGGATGTTCAACCCGCGCGCAGCGAGCGCGGGCAGCAGGTAGGCAACGGTCGAGCCGGTGCCCAGGCCGACGAGGTCTCCGTCGCGCACAAATTCGGCAGCAGTCTCCGCTGCGATGCGTTTCTCGTCTTCGATGAGCACCGCCGTGGAGAGGCTACGCTCCGCTCGCCGTGCGTGCCCGCCGGCGCGAGTGAGTTTCCTCACCCACGGGCGTCTAATCGCGGCCCTAGACTCGGCTCTCAGTGTCATGTTCGTGGTGCCGGCTGGCGGGGTCACACCGATCCGGTTGTTTGTCAGGCAAGCGGCCGACTGACCGGCCGAGCCGCTGCCGGACGTAGATCCGACCGACATCGGTTGTGTCGCAGCCTCCAGCTTGAGTACCTCTAGCGTGACCAGATAGAAGTTGCTTGCCGCAAGCGAGGTTCGTCCGCCGCCGGTCAACGGCAATCTTGCTCGAGCGGAGCAGCAGACGATCGTGATCGGAGCGGATAACTCAGATGTCGAGCTACTCGGGATCTACCGGACAGCGACACTCAGCGGGGGACCCGGATGTCCCCGGCATCGCAAGGTCCACGCTGCTCTCACGCGAAGCGCTTGACAGCTACGCCCGGTTGCTGCGTGGCGTGCTCGATGACCTGCCGGTGGCCGTGCTCGTAATCGAGCCCCCTGACAGGCTGGTGCTTTCCAACGACGAACTTGGCAGGCTCGTACCCCAGGCGGCAGGCGCCGCGGCGCAGCGCGACCTCGAGGGGGTGCTGCTCGCGATCCAGCGCATCGTCGTCAAGCCCGAGGACTTCGAGCGGGCACTACATGCCGCCCTGGCGGGCGGCGGGGACCCGCAGCAATTGGAGGCGACGCTTCACGACGGAGGTGCCCTGAGTGTCGGCGTCACCTCGCTCAGCATCGCGGACAACACACGTCTCGTCTGGCTGCGTGATGCCAGCGGTGAGCTTCACACTCGGCGGGCGCTTGAGCACCGCGCGCTCCACGACCCGCTGACCGGACTTCCCAACCGCGAGCTGTTGCTCGACCGCTTGGCAGTGGCGCTCGCGCGGCGGGTGCGCCAGGAAACGGCGATCGGCGTGATCTTTGTTGACCTCGATGGGTTCAAGGAAGTCAACGACCATTACGGTCACGTGGTCGGCGACGACGTGCTGGTCAGCGTCGCCCAGCGACTCCAGCGCGAGGTGCGTGATGGCGACACGGTCTCACGCTTCGGCGGAGACGAGTTCGTCGTTCTGTGTGAAGACCTCGCAAATGACCAGATTGCCGCGCCACTCGCGCGACGGCTCGCCGAGGCGATCGCAAAGCCTGTCACCGCCGGTGGTCGCATGCTCGAGGTGCGCGCGAGCGTCGGCGTGGTAATCGAGCGTGACCCGGCGGTCGAGCCCGAGGCGCTGATCGCGCGTGCCGACGCCGCGATGTACACGGAGAAGCACCGCGGCGGTCGCCGCGCGAGCTCCGATCGGCGCTGAGCAGCTGTCCTGGCAGGCGCGACCGCGCGCGCCAACGCTGACGCCGAGCCTTGGCCGTGATGTGCGGTCAGCTCTCGCGCTCTGCGAGCGCGTCGACGACGGCGAGTGCCTGGCGCATCTCGGCCTCGAGCGCGCGTACCTGGGCCTGAAGGATCGCGGCGCTGTGCTCGATGCGCGTCGTCTCGGTGGCCAGTCCAGTCAGCGTCTCGCGCTGCCG
>Ga0302326_10030900_pt1 | contig 10708 bp, 12 predicted proteins | sample Palsa_T0_3_FD_202264 | JGI IMG/M metagenome (GOLD analysis project Ga0302326, IMG submission 202264) | Peat permafrost microbial communities from Stordalen Mire near Abisko, Sweden - Palsa_T0_3 | ecosystem: Environmental > Terrestrial > Soil > Palsa > Peat permafrost | place: Sweden: Abisko...
AGAAGGCGCTGCCGCTGTTCAACGACGGCGGCTCGATCTTCATGACCGGGTCGAACGCTTCGCAAAGGGGCTACCCCGGGTGGAGTGTGTATGCGGCGAGCAAGGCCGTGCAGCAGGCCTACGCCCGTGTGTGGCTGGCCGAGCTGAAGGACAGGCGGATCCGGGTGAACGTGCTGACCCCCGGCCAGGTCGCCACGGCGAAGCAGGAGGAGTTGTTCGACGAGGCGACGAAGCAGGCCTTCGAATCCCTGATCCCGCGGGGAGAGATGGGTCGCCCTGAGGAGATCGCGACGGTCGCGCTGTTCCTCGCCTCGGACGACTCGAGCTACGTGAATGGCATGGAGCTGGTTGTCGACGGCGGCACCACGGCGATCTAGCCATGACCACGTTCGCCCAGCACCGTGCCGCCTTCAAGTCCTTCCTCGACTGCGTGCAGGGCGGCGCAGGCAAAGAGGCCATCGCGGGTTGCCTCGCCGAGAACGTGGTGCTGATCGGCCCGCTCAGCGATGAGCCGCTCACCGGCCGCGAGGCCGTCGCGGAAGCCATACAGACCGTCCACACGCTGGCGGCCGACCTCACCTATGAGGAGGTTCTCAGTGGCGAGACCCACCACGCCGCGTTCTTCCGGCTGCAGATCGAAGGCACCGTGGTCAACGGAATGGACTACGCCCTGCTCGACGCGGACGGCAAGATCGCCGAGGTAACTATATGGTGGCGCCCGCTGCCGTCCGCCGTCGAGATGCAGGGGCACCTTGCGCGTGTCGTCGGCATGCAGCCCTGGGAACTGCGCACGAACGTGAAGTAGCGAAAGCTCGAGAACAAGGAAGAGAGCACGCATCATGAGCAGCATCAGCATCATCGGCACGGGGAACATGGCCCGCACCATCGGCACGCTGGCGGTAGCGGGCGGCAACACCGTCGAGGTCATGGGCCGCGATCAGGCCAAGGCCGCTGACCTGGCCAAGGCTCTCGGCGGCGGCGCCACCTCGGGAGAGTGGGGCGCCGTCCCGGCCGGGGACATCGTCATCGTGGCCGTGTTGTACGACAGTGTCGTTCCTATCGTCGCCGAGTACGCAGACGCCCTCGCGGGCAAGGCCATCATCGACATCAGCAACCCCTTCAATTCCGAGGCCGACGGGCTGGCCACCCACGAGGACACCTCGATCGCGCAGGAAGTCGCCAAGGCGGCCCCGGCCAGCGCCAGCGTGTTTAAGGCGTTCAACACCATCTTCCGTCATGTCCTGGAGAAGGGCCGGCCGCTCGACGTCTTCATCGCCGGCGACAATGCGCAGGCCAAGGCGGGCGTGGAGGCGTTCATCGAGAGCCTCGGGCTGCGCCCGCTGGACGTCGGCGGCCTGAAAATGGCGCACTGGCTGGAAGGAGCGGGCCTGCTAATAATGGGCCTCGCCCGCCACGGGGTGGGGAACTGGGATCTCGCCCTCGGCGTCACCGAATTTCACGGCTGAGCCGCACCGCACGCCCCGAACAGAAACGGGCATCAAGCTAAACGGATGCCAGCACAATCAGCAAGCGAAACCTCGTGGCGCCTGAACGATTGGGGCTCAAGCCCGGCCAGGCGGCCTTACCCGGCCAGGCGGCCTTTCCCGGTCAGGCGCCCTTTCCCGGTCAGGCGCCCTTACGCAGCCGGTCGAGCGCCTCGGCCAGGATCGCGGCACCGTCGGTGTCGTTCCGCCGCTCCTTCACGTAGGCCAGGTGCGTCTTGTACGGCTCGGCGTGCGGCGGTGCTGGCGGGTTCGCCTCATCCTGGCCCGCGGGGAAGCCGCAGCGCGGGCAGTCCCAGGTCTCGGGCACCGAGGCGTCGCTGGCGAAGCTCGGCACGGTCTCGTGCCGGTTGCAGCACCAGAACGAGACGCGTACCCGGGGCGCGGCCTCGCCGCGCTCGGCCTCGCCCATCGGTCCCGCGCCTACCCGGCTGCCGCGGATGGCATTGCCACTACTCACCGCTCACCCCTTGCCTCGCGACCTGCTTGATCCTGCGTGTAGTGTGCGCCCGCATGCGCGCTGCCGTCAGCGATTCAGCAGCAACAGCGCGACAATGCACAGGAACCACAGGACGCCAGTGAAGATCGTGATCCGGTCCAGGTTCCGCTCGACCACGGACGACGAGCCGAGGGACGACGAGATTCCGCCGCCGAACAGATCCGACAGGCCGCCGCCCTTGCCCTTGTGCAGCAGCACGAGCAGCATCATCAGCAGGCTCGTGATGATCAGGACGATGGAAACTCCGATGACCACAGCTTGTACTCGTCCCTCCGGGTGCCCTGCTCAGCTTTCCGCGACCAGATCACGATACCGGCAGATTCGCACGAATTCGCCGACATCAAGGCTGGCGCCGCCGACCAGTGCGCCGTCGATGTCCGCCTGCGCCATGATCGCGGCCGCGTTGTCGGCCTTCACCGACCCGCCATACAGGATACGCACAGTGGCCGCCACCGCGCGGGACCGCGTGCCGGATAGCCGGCCCCGGATGGCCGCGCACATCTCCTGCGCGTCCAGCGGCGTGGCCACCTGCCCGGTGCCAATCGCCCAGACCGGCTCATAGGCAATGACCAGGCCGGCTGCCTGATCGCCGCTGATGCCGTCCAGCGCGCCGTCCAACTGGCCCAGGGTGTGCGCGACATGGTCGCCGGCCTCGCGTATCTCCAGGGTCTCGCCCACGCACGCGATCGGGGTGAGCCCGGCCCGGAGCGCGGCCAGCACCTTCGCGTTCACCACTGCGTCGTCCTCGCCGTGGTACCTGCGGCGCTCCGAGTGGCCGGCCAGCGCGTACCGGCAGCCAAGCTTGGCCAGCATCGGGCCGGACACCTCACCGGTGTAGGCCCCGGAATCGTGCGCCGAGATGTCCTGGGCGCCGTAGCCGATCTCCAGCTTGTCCGCGCCCACGAGCGTCTGCACGCTGCGCAGCGCGGTGAACGGCGGCAGCACGGCGATGTCGGTGGCGGCAAAATCCTGCCTGGTGAGGGTGAAGGCGAGCTTCTGCGTGAGCGAGATCGCCTCCAGGTGGTTGTTGTGCATCTTCCAGTTGCCGGCGATCAGCGGCTTGCGGGCCGGCTGGCCGCCGCTCACCGGCCGTCCTCCAGCGCCGCGAGCCCTGGCAGCTGCCGGCCCTCCAGGTATTCCAGGCTGGCCCCGCCGCCCGTGGAGATGTGCGAGAAATCGGCAGCGGAAAAGCCAAGGCGCCGAACGGCGGCAGCGGAGTCGCCCCCGCCGACAACGGTCAGTCCGCTCACCGCCCTGATCGCCTCGGCTACCGCCCTGGTGCCCGCCGAGAACGCAGGAAACTCGAAAACCCCCACTGGCCCGTTCCAGAACACCGTCTTGGCGTCGGCCAGCTTGCTGGCGAACAGCTCGCGGGTGGCCGGCCCCATGTCGAGGCTCTCCCGGTCGGCCGGGAATGCGGTGACGGGGAAGATGTCATGCTCGGCGTCGGCGGCGTATCCGGTGGCCCCGACGAGGTCAAGCGGAAGCACGATCTCTACGCCGCGCCGCGCCGCATCCGTCAGCAGGTCGGACACCCGCGGGATCTGATCGGCCTCCAGCAGTGACTTGCCGACCTCGTAACCGCGGGCAGCCAGGAAGGTGTACGACATTCCGCCGCCGATTATCAGCCTGTCTGCCTTGTCCAGCAGGTTGGCGATCACGGCGAGCTTGTCGGACGGCTTGGAGCCGCCCAGCACGACGACGTAGGGCCTGGCCGGGTCCTCGGTGAGCCTGCGCAGCACCGCGACCTCGGCCAGCACGAGCTCCCCCGCCGCGTGCGGGAGCAGCGCGGGCACGTCGTAGACGCTGGCGTGCTTGCGGTGCAGCGCGCCGAAGCCGTCTCCCACGTACAGATCGGCGAGCGCCGCGAGCCGGCCGGCCAGCCCGGCTCGCTGCGCGTCGTCCTTGCTGGTCTCGGCCGGCTCGAAGCGGACGTTCTCCAGCAGCGCGACGTCGCCGTTTTCGAGGCCGGCCGCGACCGAGGCGGCGGACTCGCCGGCCACGTCCGCGGCGAGTCTGACCGGCTGGCCGAGCAGCTCGGCCAGCCGGCTCGCGACCGGTGCTAGCGACGGGCCGCCCGCGGCGCGCCCGGCGTAGCCGTCGCCCGCCGGCCGGCCCAGGTGCGCGCAGACGAGCACCCGGGCGCCGCGGCCGGCCAGCCTGGTGATCGTCGGCAGGCTCGCCCTGATCCGCCCGTCGTCGGTGATCGCGTCGCCGTCCAGCGGCACGTTCAGGTCGGCGCGGAGCAGCACGGTCCGCCCGGTTACGTCGAGGTCGTCGATGTCCTTCATGGCCGGCCGGGCAGCGGGGCGCCGACCAGCGCGGCCAGGTCGGCGAGGCGGTTGGAGTAGCCCCACTCGTTGTCGTACCAGCCGATCACCTTGACCTGGTCGCCCTGGGTCATGGTGAGGGAGGAGTCGAAGGTGCAGGACCAGGGCGTGCCCACGATGTCGCTGGACACGATCGGGTCCGCCGTGTAGTGCAGGTAGCCCTTCAGCGAGCCCTCGGCGGCGGCGCGGAACGCGTCGTTCACCTCGCCGATGCTGGCCTCGCGGTCAAGCTGCACGACCAGGTCGGTCACCGATCCGTCCAGCACCGGCACCCGCATGGATATCCCGTCGAGCTTGCCGCGCAGTTCGGGCAGCACCAGCGAGGTAGCCTTGGCCGCGCCCGTGGTGGTCGGGATGATGTTCTGCGCCGCGGCCCGGGCCCGGCGCAGGTCCCGGTGCGGGAAGTCCTGGAGCACCTGATCGCTGGTGTAGGCGTGGATCGTGGTCATCAGGCCCTTGACGATCCCGAAGTTCTCCAGCAACACCTTCGCCATCGGCGCCACGCAGTTGGTGGTGCAGGACGCGCACGAGATCACCTCATGCGCCCCGGCGTCGTACTTGTCGTCGTTGACGCCCATCACGATCGTGATGTCCTCGCCGCTCGCCGGGGCGGAGATGACGACCTTGCGCGCGCCTGCCTCGAGGTGCTTGCGCGCGTCGGCGGCCTTGGTGAAGCGGCCGGTCGACTCGATCACGACGTCGACGCCCAGGTCGGCCCACGGCAGCGCCGCCGGGTCCCGCTCGGCGAGCATCCTGATCGTATGCGGGCCGGCGGTGATCGTGTCGGTGCCGGCCGTCACGTCAAGCCCGAGCGTGCCGAGCACGGTGTCGTACTTCAGCAGGTGCGCGCAGGTGCCGATATCGCCGAGGTCGTTGGCCGCGACGATCTCGATACCCGTGCTGGCGCCGGCGCCCGCATGGACGGCCCGCCAGAAGTTCCGGCCGATCCGGCCAAACCCATTGATTCCAACCCGGACAGTCACCGCGCGTTCTCCTCATCCTGACATCACACCGGTCATCTGGACATTGCTGAGGCCAGCAGCGCGTTCGGCCGCCGCCCGTCCGACCCGAACCTACCGGACGTCGGCCCTGCCGGTTCCGCCGATGCGCCCTGGCCGCAACAGTGCACGGTAAATCCCGGATTTCCGGGTCGCGGTCCTGGGCGATCTCAGCGATGCCACGTTCACGTCCTACGGCGACAGCGAGACGGCCGGCGACCTGGTTGCGCTCATCGAGGAACTCGGCAGCCCCGCAGTCATCGTCGGCAACTCGATGGGCGCCGGCGCCGGGGTGCTCGCCGCCGCTCAGCAGCCCGACCTGGTTTCCCGGCCTCGTGCTGGCCGGCCGCGCCGCTGGCTTCGGCTGGAAGCTGCGGCCCTGCTGGCAGGCTCACTCATCGCCTACTCGGCCACCGGCCAGTCCTGGTGGCTTGTGCCCCTCACGATCCTGCTCCCCGACCTGCTCGCGGCGGGCTACCTGGGCGGCACCCGCCTCGGGGCGCGGCTGTATAACCTTGCGCACGCCGCCGTGCTCCCGGCCGCAGTGGTCGGGCTCGGCTGGTGGCAGGGCCAGTCCCTGGCCGTGGCCCTGGGCCTGGTCTGGCTCGCTCACATCGGCGCGGACCGGCTGCTGGGCTACGGCCTGAAATACGACGACAACTTCCAGCACACGCACCTCGGCCAGCTTGACCGCCCAGGAGGCGCAGGCTAGCGGTTAGGAGTTGATCCGGTCTCGTGATCGCTGTGGCTGTTGCGGCCTACGGTGCGCTGCCGAGCGCGAGGGCGGCGGCGTAGCCCGGGGGCGCCGTGAGCGGGGTCAGCCGGCAGCCCGCCGCCGGCACGATCGGCCCGCCGCTGAGCACGGGGAAGTCCGCCATGCCGTGGGCGATGCCGGCGCCGGTGCACTTGAGCACGGCCTCGGCGCGCACCCACCAGCGCAGGATCGCGGCGTGCCGCCGCGGCTCCGAGAGCCGGCCAACCTGCGACGCGTCATCGCCATGCATGACGCCGGCCAGCTCGCACGTGCAGCCCGGAGGAATCCGTTCAATATCTATGCCGACGGGCACGCCCGCGACCGCGATGGCGACAGCGTCGCCGGAACGCGCCATCGAGAAATGCGGCGCGCCCCCGCCGGCCAGCGCCGGCCGGCCGCGCGCGGCGCCGCAGCGGGGGCACGGCTGGCGGGTGAAGCGCAGCCGGGCCGGCGGAATGCCGGTGTGAGCCGCCAGCACCTGCCGGAGCAGCGCGTGCGCTACCTGGTAGCGGTGGCGGTCCTCGGCGAATGCGAAGGCAGCGGCCCTGGCACGCTCCTGTGGCCCGAGATCCAGCACGCCGGACGAGCCGAGGCTGACCTCGCTGACGTCGAACCACCGCACATCCGGCGTCATAGCGGCGGCCATCATCGCGCTGCCAGTCAGGGAATGAGCATGTCAGCAGTCAGGTGCGCGTCGGTGCTCGGCACGCCGAGCTCCATCGCGCGGCGATCGGCCAGGGCGAGCAGCCGGCGGATCCGGCCGGCGATCGCGTCCTTGGTCATCGGCGGTTCGGCGAGCTGGCCGAGTTCTTCCAGGCTCGCCTGCCGGTGCTTGATGCGCAGATCGCCCGCGATAATCAGGTGCTCGGGGGCCTCCGGCCCGAGGATCTCCAGCGCCCGCTCGACTCGCGCCCCGGCGGCCACCGCGGCGCGGGCGCTGCGGCGCAGGTTCGCGTCGTCGAAGTTGGCCAGCCGGTTGGCTGTCGCCCTGACCTCTCGGCGCATCCGCCGCTCCGCCCAGGTGAGCACGCTGTCGTGGGCTCCCAGCCGGGTCAGCAGCGCGCTAATCGCGTCGCCGTCCCTGACCACGACCCGGTCCACGCCGCGGACGTCGCGCGCCTTCGCGCCGATCTTGATCCGCCGCGCGGCGCCGACCATCGCCAGGGCGGCTTCCGGGCCCGGGCAGGTCACCTCCAGGGACATCGAACGGCCCGGCTCGGTCAGGCTGCCATGGGCCAGGAACGCGCCCCGCCAGGCGGCCTCGCAGTCGCACGCGGTCCCGGACACCACCTGCCGGGGCAGGCCCCGCACCGGCCGCCCGTGGCCGTCGATGAGCCCGGTCTGGCGCGCCAGGCTGTCGCCGTCCTTGAGCACCCTGACGACATAGCGGTTGCCCTTCCGCAGGCCGCTCGGCGAGAGCACGATCATCTCGGCGGCGTGGCCGAACACCTCCGCGATGTCCTTGCGCAGCCTGCGCGCCGCCGCGCCCGTGTCGAGCTCAGCCTCCACCACGATGCGGCCGGCGGCCAGGTGCAGGCCCCCGGCGAACCGCAGCAGCGTGGATACCTCGGCCTTGCGGCAGCACGGCTTGAGCACCGTAACGCGGCTGAGTTCGTCCTTTACCAGGCTGGTCAGCGCCATCGGCGTCGTTCCCCCTTCACGTATCCGCTTCAAATATCCGCGCGAACGCTCCGGCGAGGCGCCGCGGATCATGACGAGGCGACCCGTCCCCCATGGCCAGGTCCGCCAGTACGAGCCTGCCGCCCAGCCGGGCGGCGGCCTTCTCCAGCTCGGTGATGTTTCCCGCGGCCGCCCGGTGATCGGCGAGCACCACGTCGATCGTTAGCCGGGGCGCGTGGTCGGCGAGCACCTCCAGGTGAGCGTGCGGTGAGAAGCCCTCCGTCTCTCCTGGCTGCGGCGCCAGGTTGAGCGTCACGACCCGTCGCGCCCGGGTCGTGATCAGCGCCTCCGACAGCCGCGGCACCAGCAGGTGCGGAAGCACGCTGGTGAACCAGGAGCCGGGCCCGAGCACCACCCAGTCCGCCTCGCCGACCGCGGTCACCGCTTCCGGGCACGCGGGCGGATTGGCGGGAATCAGTGACACCGACCGTACCCGTCCCGTGGTCGTCGCGCAGGCGACCTGGCCCCGGGCGGTGCTGATCTCGTCCGGCCTGGCCGGGTCGGCCCCCTCGACCTCAGCGACGAGATCGAGCGGTACAGACGCCATCGGCAGCACCCGGCCGTGCGCGCCGAGCAGCCTGCCGACCCAGTCAAGGCCCTGGACGGTATCGCCGAGCAGCTCCCAGAGCGCCACGATGAGGACATTGCCGACCGCGTGCCCGCCCAGCTCGGAGTCCCCGGTGAAACGATGCTGCACGACCTGGCTCCAGGTGGTCCCCCATGCGTCGTCCCCGCAGAGCGCGGCCAGCGCCATCCGCAGGTCCCCGGGGGGCAGCACGCCGAACTGGCGGCGCAGCCGGCCGCTGGAGCCGCCGTCGTCGGCCACCGTGACCACGGCGGTGAGCTGGCGGGTGACCCGGCGCAGGGCCGACAGGGAGCCGTACAGGCCATGACCGCCGCCGAGCGCTACGACCACGGGCTGGTGCGGCCGTCCCGCGGAGGGCTCCTGGGCAGCCGCAGGTACCTCACGCGCCCCGTCCGCGCGGTCACCCATCGCTCTCCTCACTCACGGCCAAGTCCCTGTGCTCACTCACGGCCAAGTCCCTGTGCTTTCTCACGGCCAAGGTCCCCGTGCTCACTCGCGGCCAAGGTCCCTGTGCGCCACCTGCACGCCCGGCCACGAAATGGCGAGCCGCGCCGCGATTTCCTCGGCCATCACGACGCTGCGGTGCTTCCCGCCGGTGCAGCCGATCGCCAGCAGCACGAAATGCTTTCCTGCCTGCCCGTAGCCGTCCAGCGTGATGCCGACGGCCCGCACGTAGGCGCTGAGGAACTCGGCGGTTCCCGGCTGGCGCAGCACGTAGTCCCTGACCTGCTGGTGCTGGCCGTTCAGCGGCGCCAGCTCGTCGACCCAGTGCGGATTTGGCAGGAATCGGCAGTCAGCGACCATGTCCGCGTCCAGCGGGAGGCCGTACTTGAAGCCGAAGGACACGATGTTCACCCGCAGCGCGGTCTCCGCGGCGCTGCCGAAGGAATCACGCAGCCGGGCGCGCAGCTCGTGCACGTTCAGGTCGGAGCTGTCCAGCACCAGGTCCGCCTCGCCGCGCAGGCCGCGGAGCAATTCCCGCTCCGCGGTGATGCCGTCGATCACCCGGCGGCCGTCCTGCAGCGGATGCGGCCGCCGGACGCTGTCGAACCTGCGTACCAGCGTGTCGTCGTCCGCCTCCAGGAACACCACGTACGGCCGGATGCCGCGGGCGTCGAGCTCGCCGATCGCCGACTTGAGGTCGCTGGAGAACAGGCGGCTGCGCACGTCGACGACCACGGCGATCCTGGGCACTGCGGCTTTCGCCCGCTGGGCCAGGTCAACCATCGTCGGCAGCAGGTCCGGCGGCAGGTTGTCGGCGACAAACCAGTCGAGATCCTCCAGCGACTTGGCCGCGGTGCTGCGGCCCGCCCCGGACATGCCGGTAATGATCACGATCTCGGACTTATAGCTGGCTCCGGTCACTACGTTCCTTCCCCCGTGCGCTCAGCGCCTGCCCCGCTGGCCAGCGCTGCCAGCACCGCCTCCGCCAGCCTCGGCCCGATGCCGGGCAGGCTGGCGATCTCGGCCGCGGTGGCGCCGCGGATCCGGCGGACCGAGCCGAAGTGCCGCAGCAGCGTCGCCCGCCGGGCCGGTCCCAGGCCCGGCACCGCGTCGAGCTCGCTGACCGTGAGCGCGGCGGACCGCTTCTTGCGGTGGTAGGTGATGGCGAACCGGTGCGCCTCATCCCGGACCCGCTGCAGCAGGTACAGCCCCTCGCTGGTGCGCGGCAGGATGACCGGTGAGTCGTCGCCTGGCAGCCAGACCTCCTCCAGCCGCTTGGCCAGCCCGCAGACGTCCACGTCGTCGATGCCGAGCTCGTCAAGCGCCCGGACCGCTGCCGCCACCTGGCCGGGCCCACCGTCGATCACCAGGAGGTTGGGCGGGTAGGCGAACTTACGCTGCCTCGCGGGCTCCTCGCCGCCGGGCCCGGCGCTGTCACCGAGAATGTCCAGTTCCCCGGTCGCCTCGCGCTCCTCCAGGTAGCGCCGGAACCTGCGGGACACCACCTCGTGGATGGCGGCGAGATCGTCGGTGCCGTCCGCGCCGCGGATGCTGAACCTGCGGTACTCCGATTTCCGCGCCAGGCCGTCCTCGAAGACGATCATGGAGGCGACGACGTGGGTGCCCTGCAGGTTCGACACGTCGTAGCACTCGATCCGCAGCGGTGCCGCGTCGAGCCCGAGAGCCTCCTGAATCTCGTGCAGCGCCCGGCTGCGGGTGGTCAGGTCGCTCGCCCGCCGGGTCTTGTGCAGCGCGAGTGACTCCGCCGCGTTCCGGGCCACCGTGCTCAGCAGCGCCTTCTTGTCGCCCCGCTGGGGCACCCGGAGGGAGACCGGCCCGCCGCGGCAGCCCGCCAGCCATTCCTCGACCGCCTCCGTGGCGGGGGGCAGCACCGGCACGAGCACCTCACGCGGGA
>Ga0302326_10030901_pt1 | contig 10708 bp, 5 predicted proteins | sample Palsa_T0_3_FD_202264 | JGI IMG/M metagenome (GOLD analysis project Ga0302326, IMG submission 202264) | Peat permafrost microbial communities from Stordalen Mire near Abisko, Sweden - Palsa_T0_3 | ecosystem: Environmental > Terrestrial > Soil > Palsa > Peat permafrost | place: Sweden: Abisko...
GTCCGGTTTCCCGCTGTTCGTGGTCGATAGCGCCGATGAATCGGGAGTCTTCTTCTACTACAACTGTTGCACTTTGCAGCGTCCGAATGAAGTGGGCGATCCCAACAAAGCTGGCCCGGTCGCGGGCAACCCCGGTTGTGCCGCACCGTCAGCTATCCATACGCTGCAAAACTGGTTCAACCCGTGCGCTTTCGCGAAGGCCCCGGCTGGTGAACTTGGAACAGCTCCGCGCGCTCCGGTTTATGGCCCCCGTTTTGTCAACACGGATTTCTCGGTCATCAAGGACTTTCCGTTGTCCTTCCGCGAAGCAATGAATCTGCAGTTCCGGGCTGAGTTCTTTAATCTCTTCAACCATGCCCAGTTCTACCTGAACGGTCTCGGCGGCACTGAGGGAGAGCAGGACATAAATACTCCCTCTAGTTTCGGGGTAGTCAATAACACGGTAAATAATCCGCGTCTGGTTCAGTTTGCTCTCAGGCTTAATTTCTAGGCAGGGCTGGCGCTTGCTTCGGGCAGATTAGCTCCCTGCACTCAGTCGGCTATTGAAGATTGCGTTTCTATTGCGACGGGGCTGACGTCGTGTTCCTCAATTCGTACACAAACTGCTGGAGTTCATGCCGCTGCCGTTCGGTTTCCTCTGCTTGTTCCTTTGATATTTGCGCATACAATTGCAGCTCGGCTTGCGCCTTCGCAGTTTCCCCGGCTTGTCTGTAGGCCTGTGCCAGCCGATAGTGCGCGTCTTCCAGCCGGGGAGTGGCCTCGATCGCTTGCTGATAGGCGGCAATTGCCTCGGAGAAATCTTTTCGCTCTGAATAGAGAATTCCGAGTTGCAGATAGCTAGGGCCCAGCTTCGGATCGAGATGGACAGCCTTCTCCAACAGAAACTTCACCTGCGCCAGATCTGCCACGTCTTCCGGTGACTTGCGCCGCTTCCAAAGACTGACCGCGTAATAGTAGTTGACCAGAGCATTCTCAGGTTGAAGCCTGACAAATCGCCCGAGTCTTTCCACAATCGCTTCGGAGTCAGTGGTCTCTACCGCTTGCATTTGTCCCATCAACAGGTAGGGGTTCGGATCGCTGGGATCCAGGTCCGACGCCTCGCACAGACGCTGCGCCGCATGTTCGTAGGAACCTCGAGCGTACCAAGATGCACCCAGGCCAGCGAGCATCCGGACGGAACGCGGGAATAGACGATTGCCGGTCGTGAAGACTTCGAGTGCCGGCTCAACCGCGCGGTGCATCAGCAGTTCAGCTCCCCAATCGAAGAGATTGGATTCGCTCGGGTTCAGTTCCGCCGCACGCTGATACTCCTTCACTGCTTCCAGAGGATTACCCAGTTTCTCGTCAACCTCGCCGAGCAAGTGGTGGGGTTCGGATCTCTCCTGACTGGATTTATTCTGCTTAGTGAGCAGAGCTCGAACATCCGCGCGCGCTCGCTCGTAATCGCCGCTGTCGGCGCGTGCAAGCGCGAGTTCATAGGCATTATCGTCGTCGCTGGGATTCAGTCGAGAAGCCCGTTCGAGGTAGGGCAGTCCTTCCCGCGCCTTTCCCCCAGCTACAAGCAAGGTCCCGAGTTGGCGGTTCGCGTCAAAGCTTTCCGGCTGGCGCTCAACCGCCTCGCGCAGGGACCCTTCGGTCGTGGTGTTTTCCGAAACCCGTCGGGAACTGCCGGGCAATGGCTCGCTCAGCAAAACGGTTGCCTGCACCAGGGCTCGTCTGTTCCGCGCAATCGTATCGGAGCCGTGGCCGCCGAGATTCGTGGTATCGGTAACACCCGCCACGGTGAAGTGGGGTTCGTCGAAGAACTCAGGACGTCCTGTCGAATCTTGCCGCCCGGCAGTTTTTACTGACTCGAGAGTAAGGTCAATTGTTCTAGATTCATTCTGTCCGAGGACGATGGGGGTGAAAGTTGCGGTGTCGTATCCAAGCATCTCCACGCGCAGGTTGTAGACACCTTGACGAACCGCTGAAAAGCGATAGGCTCCTGCCGGATCGGTACGCGCGGTGAGACTTGGGGCTTCCTTGGCCAGCAGGCAAACCGTGGCGTCTGCAATCGGGCGTCCGCTCGAATCTCGCACGAACCCCTGTAACGTTGCTGTCTCCGAGGGTTCAGGTCGTGCCTCCGCTGATTGCCCTTGAAAAGTCAACGGGACAAGTATCACGGTCAGCGCCAGGATGCAAGTTGCGCGGCGAGAGTAGTTTGCAATGACGTGGAAGCGGCCCATAAGCCAAGCGCAAGTTGGGAAGATAATCGAAATCAGCCTTGCGTTGGTCCGCCATTCTAGTCGTTCGAGTCGCGATCCGCAATCCGCGGTACATATTTGCCGAAGTGCTGACGGCAGCCGCGCCAAACAAGAATTGGGCGAGCCGGGTGGTTCTGCATCCTATCGCGGAAGTTGCGCCAGCATGCTCTGCGCCTGCGCATGATCTGGATGCTGCTTGAGGAGTTCCAGCAGGACGGCTCGCGCTTTGTCCGGCGCACCCTCTACGCTGTAGACTCGGGCCAGGTTCAGATAAGACTGATCGAATGCGGGCGCAACCCGGATGCATTCTTCGAAACTCGCGACTGCTTCATCTCGCCGCTGGGTGCGCAAATAGAGTATTCCGAGGTTGTTCAAAGCTTCCGGGTGAGCGGGACGAGACTTCAAGGCTCTCTGCAGATACTCATAGGCATGCGCGGTATCATCCGCTTGCGCAAAGACCATCCCTAGGCCGTAGTTCGCCTCGGGATCGTTCGGGCTGACTTCAAGAGCGCGCTCAAAGGCTTTGCGCGCCGCATCCCAGCTTTTCTGCAGGCGATACGCGTTGCCGAGATTGGTGAGGGCGATCAGATGATCGGGGCTCAGACGCATGGCCTCCTGAAAGCGCCGTATCGCTTCGTCCGTATGGCCTTCCTGCGTGGCGAGAAGCCCGAGGTTGTTCCATGCGTTGGCTAGAGTGTCGGGGTAGCTTGCATGAAGGTTGGTTGCACGCTCGAAGCTCACTCGCGCTTCAGCCGTTTTCTGCTGATTCAGATAGGCGCTTCCCAGGCCGTAGCAGGCCTCGGCGCTCGATGGATCGTCGCGAAGGGCAAGCTGGAATGACGACGCGGCTTGATCGAAGTAGCCCCGCTGAAAAAAGACCGAGCCGTAAGAAAGGTAGTTGCGACCAAACTCAAACGTCTCGCTAACGCCCGGAAAAGGCAACGCCCGCGCTAAGCGCTCCCTGTCGTTTTGAGGGATGTGCCGAAAATCTTGTTCGACCTGCTCAGGGTTTACGGTCCCCTGATAGATCTTAACGATCTGTCCTTTGTCATCCAGCAAGAAAGATGTTGGCAGGGAAAGGTCCCGATGCCGGTCAAACAGATAACGGTAGAGGATGTTGTAGATACCGGCCACGTCGTCCGATCCACGAAGAATAGGGAATGAAAACCGCCGCTCGCGAACCAGCATTCTCAGGCTTTCGAAGTCGGCGGGATCGTCAACGTTCACGGTGAGCAGTCGATGACCCTGCGCCATCCACCGCGTATGGACGCGGTTGAACGTTTTCAGATCCTCTTGGCAGTTCGCCGATTGTGTGACCCAGAAATTGAGCAGCAATGGGCTTCCGCGAATATCGGCCAGAGTCCGCGCCTGTCCGGTCAAGTCGGGAAGAGAAAAATCCGGCGCGGCCACAGGTGCGAGCAACCAAGTTTCAACGGTCGTGGGGGGCGGTTCGGTTTTTGGCGGCGAGGCCGCCGCAAGCTGGCCGCCCGATGGCTCTTGTGTTCTGAACGTCTCAAGTCGAAGAATATCGGTTCCCTCTTCAACCCAGACCCTGTGATTGACCGGAAGGTCATGAAGATCTTGCACCAGGCCGCTCGGCCAGCGGATCGACGCGCGAACGCTATCTTTGACTTTTCCGAGGCCAAACAATACTTCCTTGCTGTGCTGGGAAAGAAATCCTGATCCAGCTTGAAGCATGCGGGTCTGGCGGCCCGCTTCAGTTTCTACCGCAATCGCCGCCCCGATCGCATCGCGATTACTCTTAGTGCCTCGGAGGCGAAAAGCAATCGATGGCGGCAGATTCTCCATCACGTTCTTCACAATGCGCAACTGTGGACCGTTGCGGTTCTTCAGGAACACTTCCTGCCGGCCGTCATGATCCAAATCTGCGAGGGCAAAGGCCCTGCCATCCTCCAGGAAGTCCATTCCTACTGCGCCGGAAACATCGGAAAAGGTTCCATCCCGGTTATTCGCATAGAAAACATTCCGCTCGAACCCGCTCCAGGTGCCGTCGGCCCGAATGAGTTCGTTGATGGCACTCCATCCTTGTTCGTAGTCATACGAAAGCTTTGCCTGATCGGGCGAATTGGCAACCACTTGCCGCCAGAAGAAGCTATTCAAATCCTGGCGAAAGGCGCCGGAAATCATGCCATTCGCGATGTAGAGATCGGGAAAACCGTCATGGTCGAAGTCAAATGCATCGCTAGACCACGACCAGCGGCCCATTCTAACTCCAGCGGATGTCGTTCTATCTTGAAAAGCATCGCCGCCATTGTGAAATAGCGAATTGCCCATGGCGTGTTTCCGATAGAGAGCCCGAACTTCTTTGGGCGAGTCTTTCTTAAAGATGTCTTGCGCTGAAATACGTTCGCCGGCAGCGGTCCACATGTCAGCCACGTAAAGATCCTCGGCGCCATCATTGTCATAATCGAGCCAGCCAACGCTCATGCCCGCGCCGATGTCCTCAACTCCTGCCTGCGGAGCAATGTCGGCAAAGGTCCCATCGCCGTTGTTGCGGTAGAGATTCTTCCGGCCGAAATCGTTCACCACATAAAGGTCAGGCCAACCATCCCCGTTGTAATCGCCCCACCCGCAGCAGAAACTGTACCGCGTGTTGTTCTGATTGAGTCCCGATTCAGCGGTCACGTCGCGGAAGGTTCCATCGCGACGGTTCCGCATCATGAAGTTGGGAGGGCCGTTCTCCGCATCGTGATAGGGCACCGGATACTTGTATTGGTCTGTTCCCTGGTAATAGACGTAGAGACAAAAATAAATGTCCAACCATCCGTCGCGGTCATAATCGGCAACGGCCGCGCCGGTAAAGGTCCCTTGAGGCGTATTGGCGAATTGAAACGCGTTGGGCTTCTGTCGAAACTTGCCGCCGCCTTCGTTCAAAAATAAAAGCGGGCCGCTGGCGCGCACGATAACCGCATCCTGGTGTCCATCGTTGTCAAAGTCAGCAAAGAGTGCGCACGCTGTGTTGTCGAGAATCCCCAAGCCGGATGCTTCCGTGATGTCTTCAAATGTTCCATCTCCCCGGTTTCGATAAAGCCGATTGGGCAGGCCCGCCGGCTGGCAAGCGTAGAGATCATCGAAGCCGTCATTGTCGATGTCGGCGACCGAAACTCCATTGTGTCCGTAGATGTCGATGCCGGAGGCGCCATCGAGAACCGTCCTCCAGTAGTCAATGCCCCGAAGCATCTGAGCAGAGTAAGAAGCATTGGTGCCAAGGACCGGCGTCGTGATATCGACGAAAACCGGAGCGGCGGAGCGGCTTTGCGTCTCCTCAATCGCTCGCCAGCTCTGCAGATGGAATTCACCGGGATTGGAAGGAGACGAATCGATTCTCCATTCAAGGTCCCAGTACCCCACGCGCTGCTCGCGGTGGAAGCCATAGCCGGTGCCCACAAGCTCGTAGCGCACACGAGTCTGCAGCCTCTCGGGCAGTGAGGAATTGGAGGCTGAACTCGATTCAATCTTCATCACTTGGAATTCCGCGGTCACGAGCTTTGAAAAAACACTTATGGCAGATCGCAATTCCTGAAGAAAGGCCTCCCGTCCGAGATTTGTCTGGGAGGTAAATTCGTTCTGGCGGACTTCAAGTACCGGACCCGGCCGCACGACTCGCGAGTCACTTGGGCGCAACGACGACCCTGAGAAATCCGGAGTAAGAACGTTTTCAAGAGTGCGTACTTCCTGCGGAGATCGAAGCAAGCTCGAATTCCACTCCGCAAGAATGGCCGCGATCTGGTCGTGACATTTTTCTGTGATGAAATCGTCCAGACCGGCCGGCGTCTTGAGCAACGCGACATCCAGAGGCCGCTGGGCTCGATAGTGAGGACGCAGATGGAACTCACCGTCGGACGGGATCGCGATGGGAGAATCGCGAGGATAGATGAACGGGAAGGCAAAACCACGAAGGCTCGCCGGAACCATCGCCGCCGAAGCCCCTTGGCAGCAGCGGACGAGAAAGTCACGGCGGCTCGGGTTTACTGGATGAAGATCAGCCGGATGACGCGTCTTCCCTGCCCGACTCAGAACGGTGCCCCCCGGAGGTTCATGTTTAGGACCGAAATTTAACAGCCATACCGGAGCCCGTCAAGGCTGGGCAGGGGCTGGTAGTGTCCTAACACTGCGTTGCTAGTTTTTTTGGATATGCAAAAGGCAAAATAAAACCCCCTGACTCCTTCCCGGGAGTCAGGGGAGTGTGACGCGTTAGTTTCCCCGTCTATGGGAACAAGTGGCTAGAGGCTAATCCCGAAGCCAAAGATACAACAAGAGTCTTTTGACTCCAGTGGTCCTAATAGTGCGTTGCTCTAAAGACTCGGTGGTGTCCTAAAGGACACATCCCCGGCCACTAAAGCCGAGAATCGCTCGGCAGTTGTTTATCAGAGACGCGCGATCAATAAGCTGCAGACATCTCGTTCTCGATTCCGGTCAGAGATCCGCGAGTGCAGCTTGCAATGTAGGCCCTTCAGTCAAAATGACTGCTCGCTCGATAAAGCTTTCCAGCTCGCTGACGTTGCCCGGCCAGCTCGATTTCGTCAGAACATTCATGGTTTCGGACGGCACAGTTACGATGCGTTTATTCATCCGGCCAGCGAACTTCTGCACAAAATAGCGCACCAGCAGGGGGATATCTTCACGGCGTTCGCGTAGAGGCGGAACCTCGAGGGGAGCTGCGTTTAGTTGGTCGTACAGATCCTCACGAAATCGATGTTGCCCGAGCTCTGCCAGATCGTGCCTGCTGGAGGCGATCCAGCGCACGTTCACCCGGATGCTTCGCGCGCTGCCCAGAGGTTCAAATTCCCCGCTCTTCAGCGCGCGAAGCAGCTTAGGCTGAAGGTCCAGCGGCGCCCGTGCGATCTCTTGCAGGAAGAGCGTGCCCTTATTTGCCAATTCGAGCCGACCGGTTGTCTGGCTGATGGCGTCGTCCGAACTTTCCTTCTGATGTCCGAATAGCTCGCTTTCCAGTTGCCCCTCCGCAGTCGTCGCACAATTGACCTTCACGAAGCTATGGTTCCTTCTTCTTCCGCTGATGCGATGAATCGCGCGGGCAATAGACTCCTTACCGGAGCCGGTTTCGCCGAGGATCAAGACCGGGGCGTCGCTTACCGCCATTTCCCTCGCCAACGCCAGGACCGCCTTCAACACCGGACTCTGGCCGATGATCCCATCAAAGTCAGGTTCAGAATGAACTTCGCGTTGCATTTACAGCTTCCTCCCGAAGGAACGATTAGTTTTCATGCTCTTTATTGCGTTGTTGGTTCTCATACTCTTCGTGGGAGATTCCCAGCTTCTGCATTCTGGACTGCAACGTTGTCCTTTTCAGACCCAGTCGTGCCGCCGCTCCGCGTGGTCCGCTCAGCACTCCGCCGGTTTCACGCAGCACGCGAACAATGGTCTCGCGCCGCAGGTTTTCCAGCGTGCCATCGTTGAGGGAGTCTTGCGGGGATAGGCTCAATTCGCCCAGTGGAACCGTCAGAATCGGGCCCTGTGAGAGGATCACCGAGCGCTCGATGATGTTCTCCAGTTCCCTCACATTCCCCGGCCACGTCCAGTGCACCAATGCATTCATGGTTTCCGCGGGGATGGCTTCGATTTGCTTCTTCATACGGCGAGCAAAGTCCTGTACGAAATAGCGCACCAGCAGAGGAATGTCCTCCTTCCGCTCCCGCAGCTCTGGCATGCGGATGGGGAAAACATTTAGGCGGTAGTACAGATCACTTCGGAACTGCCGGCTGGTCACGCTCTGTGCCAGATCCCGGTTCGTCGCCGCGATTAGCCGTATATTGACGCGGATGCTGCGGGTGCTGCCCAGGCGTTCGAACTCCTGGTCCTGCAGCACTCGCAATAACTTCGGCTGCATTTCCAGTGGGATCTCTCCGACCTCATCCAGAAAGAGCGTTCCTTTATCGGCTAATGCCAGACGACCGATCTTCTGGCTGACCGCGCCGGTAAACGCGCCCTTCTCGTGCCCGAATAGCTCGCTTTCCAGCAGTCCCATAGGAATCGCTGCACAATTGAGTTTGATGAAGCTGGCGTTCTTGCGGGAGCTCATCCGGTGGATGGCTCGGGCGATCAGTTCCTTGCCCGTACCCGTCTCTCCCAGGATCAACACGGTGGCATCGCTGGGAGCCACGGTTCTGGCTTGGTTTAGCACTCGTTTGAGCGCGGCGCTCTCACCCACGATCTCTTCGAAGTTCAGTTCCGAGCGGATTTCATCTTCCGGATAAAGCTTGTCCTTCGCCAGTTCGTCTTTGAGTTCGGCGATTTCGCGATAGGCACGAGCATTGTCCAGCGCGACGGCCACTTGCGCCGCCACTTGCTTTAGGAAGTCGAGATCCTGGGATATGAAGGCATCTTGTTCCTTGCTCACCAGATTCAACGCTCCCAGAGTGCCTTTGCGAGTGATCAGTGGAATAAAGCAGAGTGATTGCACACCCTGTTTGAGCATCTGGCTAACAAGGCCGGACCGAATCGCAACCAGATCCTCGCGCCTGAAGATCTTGATCTCCCCTTCCAGCAAAGCCCGACCAAAGGGAGTCTCTTGGACGGGGAGAGCCGTATCCGTCTCAAGAGGTCCGTGCGTCGGAGGAGAATCGAGCGGATACAAGGACAGCGTGCAAGCGGCCTCGTCATAAAAGGCCACACTGGCGTAGTCGTGCCTGATCACCCTCCCCATGAACAGAGAAATTTCTGGAAATAGCTTCTCCAAGTCCCGGTTGATCATCAGTGTAGTGCTGACTTCCAGCAGCACTTGCAGCCGTTGCTTCTGCTGCTGCAAAGCTTCGCGTGTGAGTGCGTTGTCCACGGCCAGAGCCACCAGTTCCGCCACCCGCTGTAGCGATCGTAGATTCTCTTCGCTATAGGCACTCACCTGGCGAGTGCCCAGGTCCAAAGCTCCCAACCGCTTTCCCGCACTTGTCAGAGGTAGGGCGCAGTACGACCGTATTCCTCTCTCCCCGAGAAGACTCAGCATAGAGCGGAAACGAGTTTCTGCGCTTACGTCAGGCACTACCAGGGGCTGCTGGGTTTGCCAGGCGATACCAGCGGGTGAGTCGGCAACCTCAACTTCGATCGGGGCGTGGACTAGCTCCGTGCCTTCCAGGACATGCAGCCGCATAACATTTCTGGTGGGATCGTGCAGCGAGAAATTGATGATTTCAGCTGCAGCCACGTCGCTCAGTTGTCCTGCCATTGCGACAAAGAATTCTGGAAGGTTCCGATGGTGGACCATGAGGTCCACCATCTTGAGAAGCTTGTAATGATCAATTTCAGAAGGGCTAGAGTTGGGTTGTGGCACTGCATTAGACGACATCGCTACAACATCCTCTCGCGCCCAAAGAACGCTCCCCCAAGAAAGGCTTCGACGACATGGCAGTTACCAAGGCTGTGTAACACCGTCGCTAAGTTTCAGGGCCGACCGGATTCCACTGAGCAGGGCCTCTCCCGCGAACGGCTTGGTCAGGAAGTCCACTGCCCCGGCTTCGAGCGCCCGTGCCCTGGTCCTCTCATCCGGATGGGCCGTGATGAAAATGATCGGAATGCGGTAACCTGCAGCCACCAAATGACTCTGCAGTTGAAGTCCGCTCATGCCGGGCATTTGCATGTCAAGCACTAGGCATGACGTAATGCACAGACTGCCGAAACGCAAGAATTCCTCCCCGGAGCCGAAGATCTCGACCGCAAAACCGAACGATTTGATCAGTCTTCCAGTTGCCTCGCGGACCGAAGCATCATCGTCTACCACCGAGAGCACTCGAGTCTTGGGCAACTCGCCCTCCGCTGTTCAGTTGCGAAAGTAGCACCAGGCGCGACCCGAAATCTATTGCGCATTGGTACAGGCGGCCTTAACCTTCGGAAGGCTGAGTTTTACGAAGGTTTAGGGCAGGTATTGGGATAGAAATCCTTGTTCTCGCGGCCATTTTCACTGACTCAATGCATTTGTGGTCCGTCGGTTCTTGGCGCGCACTGAGGCGGAATCTGCACAGCGATAAGATGCGTCGCTAATTTGTTTCCAACCGCTTAGCTTAGGGTGTAAATTACCAGCAATCATGCACAGGTTGCGTTCTTAATCTGGTTGATTGCGGCATTAAGCCCAGCACAAGGCTGACTTGACGCCGTGGCGGGCTGCCAGAGGGAGGGGGATTGGCTGCGGGAAATTGCCAGCACCCCAATCGGGTAAGAGGTGCGGTGGATTTAGATTTTACGCGGGAGACTCCAGATCACTCTGTTTATACAGTGGAGATCTCAGTGGGCGTATGTGAAGAGTGCGGGCACGTCGAACTATACGCAAAGTCTTTCCACCTGCTGTGCGATTGGCTAAGTGCGAAGATTTGAAAGACCGGCGAGCCGGAGTTCTTCAGGCCGCAGACGCCCGAGTGTGGTCATGATACAGGCTTTCATTCTCGGCAGTATTAGTTCCGCTCAGATCTTGTGTCCCAGCCATTCGATTGATTTCT
>Ga0302326_10030906_pt1 | contig 10708 bp, 5 predicted proteins | sample Palsa_T0_3_FD_202264 | JGI IMG/M metagenome (GOLD analysis project Ga0302326, IMG submission 202264) | Peat permafrost microbial communities from Stordalen Mire near Abisko, Sweden - Palsa_T0_3 | ecosystem: Environmental > Terrestrial > Soil > Palsa > Peat permafrost | place: Sweden: Abisko...
ATTCGGCTACACTCGTTGCATGTCGGTTTACATCGATAGCAATAATCGGCTGCACAACGAACAGGCCGCGAGTCTCGCACTGACCTGCCCGAATTGTTTTGTGCTGGCCCATATCACGCCGCTGGCGGTGCCGGCATTCGCCGATCTGACGGCCAGCCGGCCCAAGCAGGTCGGCCTGGTGTACCGCTGCGATGCCTGCAACGCGCCGATATTTCTGCGCTCCAACGTGCGCAGCTACAGCAGCGAGCGCATCGAATTGTCATCGCAGCTCAGCGAGGTCGAGCGGCCCAAGGAAAGTTTCAGCTTCACCTACCTGCCGCAGGAGATCGAGATCCTGTTTCGCGAAACGCTGCTGTGCTATTCGCACGGCATCTTCAACGCCTTCGCTACCATGTGCCGTCGCACCATGCAGGCGGTGTTCGCCAACCTCGGCGAGATTGGAAAGCTGCGCGTGTTCGATGAACTCAACGACGTGCGCGATATGGCGGCGCTCGATGCCAATGTATTCACCCCGATCAAGCGCGTGCTGTTTGGGACCGACGCCGATTCGGCGCCGAGTCTGCCGCTGCTCGATGACGATCAGGCCGCTCTGCTGCTCGAAGTCATCAAGGATCTGCTGTATCAATCCTATGTGCGCAAGGCGCGCCTGCAACAGGCGATCGTCGTGCGCCGCGTCAGCGTCGATCAGGCCGAGCGCAAAAACGCCTGATCGGCTGATCGGCTGATCGGCTGATCGCTCTTTCGGCTAACCGAGCCACACCCGGGCATTGCGGAACAGGCGCATCCAGCCACTGTCCTCGCCCGCCTCGCGCGGGTGCCAGGAGTTCTGCACCGTGCGATAAACGCGCTCGGGATGCGGCATGGTCACGGTCACGCGCCCATCCGCGGTCGTCAGCGCGGCCACGGCGTGCACGGCGCCGTTGGGATTGGCCGGGTAATCTCGTGCCGGCTCGCCACGATTGGTTACGTAGCGAAATGCAATCAGACGCGCATCCAGGCAGTGCTGCAAATCCTGCTCGCGCTCGAATTGCGGCCGGCCTTCGCCGTGGGCGACCGCGACCGGCAGGCGCGAGCCGTGCATGCCGGCCAGCAGTATCGAGGGCGAGTCGAGGATCTCGACCAGGCTCAACCGCGCCTCGAACTGTTCGGAGCGATTGCGCAGGAATCGCGGCCAGTGCTGTGCACCGGGAATGAGTTCCTTGAGAATTGCAAACATCTGACAACCATTGCAGACACCGAGTGAAAAGGTTTCGACGCGCCCAAAAAAACGCTGGAACTCCTGCCGTGCGCGCTCATGAAACAGGATCGAACGCGCCCAGCCACAGCCGGCGCCGAGCACATCGCCATACGAGAAGCCGCCGCAGGCCACCAGCCCGCGGAAGGCCGACAGCTTGCGCGCGCCGCTGAGCAGATCCGACATGTGCACATCGTGTGCCTCGAAGCCGGCGCGATCGAGCGCCGCGGCCATCTCGAACTGACTGTTGACGCCCTGTTCGCGCAGCACGGCTACGCACGGGCGCGCGCCAAACGCAATCAATGGCGCCGCGACGTCCTGTTGCGCGTCAAAACTCAAATGCTGCGAAAGACCCGGGTCAGCCTCATCCAGCTGTGCGGCCAACTCCTCCTCGGCGCACTGCGGATCATCGCGCAGCCGCCGCATGTGATAGGAGGTCTGCGACCAGGCGCGCCGCAGATCGCGCCAGGATTCATCGAGCACGGCTTCGCCCACACGCATGCGCACGCGCAGCGTTGCTGTCGGGGCGCCGATCGCGTGCGCGCAGGCGCCGAGACCATGCGAGGCCAGACACGCGAGCACTGCTGCACGATCGTCCCGCCGGATCTGCAGCACCGCACCCGGCTCTTCGGCGAACAGCTGCGCCACGGCCGAGCTGCCGGCGGACTCAAGCGCGATGTCCAGACCGCAATGTCCGGCGAACGCCATCTCGATCAATGTCACCAGCAGACCGCCGTCGGAACGATCGTGGTAAGCCAGCACCAGATCGCGCGCGTGCAATTCAATCAGCGCCGTGGCGAAGGCGCGCAGCAGCGCTGCGTCATCGGCGTCAGCAGGCGCACCGCCGATCGCGTTGAACACTTGCGCCAGGGCGCTCAGCCCTAAGCGATTGCGCCCGCAGCCGAGATCGAGCAGCAGCAGCATGCTCTCGCCGCGGTCCAATTGCAGCGCCGGAGTCCAGGTGTGCCGTACATTACGCACCGGCGCAAAAGCCGACACGATCAGCGACACCGGCGCGATCACCGATCTGTCGGCGCCGGCCTCCTGCCAGGCAGTGCGCATCGATAGCGAGTCTTTGCCCACCGGTATCGCGATGCCCAGCTGCGGGCAGAACTCTTCGCCCACTGCGCGTACCGCCTGGTAGAGTGCAGCATCTTCGCCTTCCACGCCGCAGGCGGCCATCCAGTTGGCCGACAGGCGCACCTCGCTGAGCGCGGCGACGTCGGCGGCCAGAATATTGGTGATGGCTTCGGCCACGGCCAGGCGCGCCGCGGCCGCGGCATCCAGCATGGCGGCAGGCGTGCGCTCGCCGATCGCCATGGCCTCGCCACGCAGATGCCGATAGTCAGCCAGTGTGACCGCAACATCGCTGACGGCAATCTGCCAGGGGCCGACCAGCTGATCGCGGCTGATCTGGCCGCCGACGCTGCGATCGCCGATCGTGATCAGAAAGGTCTTGTCGGCCACGGCCGGCAAACGCAGCACGCGATATACGGCTTCGCGCAGATCCAACCGTTCGCAATCCGATTTGCCCTGCCAGCGCGGGCGGCTGCGCACCTCGCGCCGCATCTGCGGCGGCTTGCCCAGTAGCGCCTCAATCGGCATGTGCACCGGCTGGTTGCCGAATTGACTGTCGCTGACCACCAGCACACCATCGTCGGTGATCTCACCGATCACCGCGTACGGGCAGCGCTCGCGCTGCGCGATCGCACTGAAGCGCTCCAAAGTGTGCGGCGCCAGCGTTAACACGTAACGCTCCTGCGCCTCGTTGCACCAGATCTCAAGCGGCGACATACCGGGCTCGGCGTTGGGAATCGCGCGCAGCGCGACCCGGGCGCCGCGATGACTGTGCGCGACCGCCTCGGGCACCGCATTGGACAGGCCGCCGGCGCCGACGTCGTGAATCAACTCGATCGGATTGTCCTCGCCCAGTGCCCAGCAGCGATCGATGACTTCCTGCGCGCGCCGCTGCATCTCGGCATTGCCGCGTTGCACCGAGGCGAAATCCAGCTGCTCGCTCGATGCTCCGCTGCCCACGGAGGAGGCTGCGCCTCCGCCCAGGCCGATCAGCATGGCCGGTCCGCCGAGCAGCACCAGCGGTGCGCCCACCGAGACTTCGCTTTTCTCGACGTGCTCGCGCCGCACATTGCCGAGCCCGCCCGCGAGCATGATGGGTTTGTGGTAGCCGCGCATTTGTCCGGGCGCATCTCCGGGCAGCGCGCACTCGAGCGTTCGAAAATAACCACAGATATTCGGCCGCCCAAATTCATTGTTGAACGCTGCCGCCCCGATCGGACCCTCGAGCATGATCTCCAGCGCTGAGGCGATGCGTACCGGCTTGCCGATGGTGCGTTCCCAAGGCTGCACGAAGCCGGGAATATACAGATGTGAGACCGCGAAGCCGGTCAGGCCAGCCTTGGGCTTGGCGCCGCGGCCGGTGGCCGCCTCATCGCGAATCTCCCCGCCTGCCCCGGTGGCTGCACCCGGGAACGGCGAGATCGCGGTCGGATGATTGTGTGTTTCGACCTTCATCAGAATATCGACCCACTCATCGCTGCCGCGGTAGATGCCGCTGTGCGGTTCGGGGAACCAGCGCGTCGCGCTACTGCCGACGATGACCGCGGCATTGTCGCGATAGGCGGACAGCACCCCTGAGGGTGCGCATGCATGGGTGTTGCGGATCATCGCAAACAGCGATTTCGCCTGCACGACCCCATCGATCACAAACTGCGCATTGAAAATCTTGTGACGACAGTGCTCGGAGTTCGCCTGCGCGAACATCATGAGCTCGACATCGGTTGGATCGCGTGCGAGCTTGACGAAGGTATCGAACAGGTAGCGGATTTCATCCTCGCTGAGCGCCAACCCCAGGCGGCGATTGGCCTCGAGCAGCGCCGTGGTATCGCAGCCTAACGAGATGAACCGCAGGGCTTGCGCGGGCTGCCGCGCGAACAGCAGCGCCGCTGTGCTCGGATCCTCGAACACCGCCTCGATCATGCGGTCATGCAGCAACGCCGCCAGCGCCGCGCGGCGGCCCTGTGAGGTCTGGGCAGGCAGCGCCAGTGTGTAGAGGATGCCGCGCTCAATGCGCTGCACGGCCTCAAGCCCGCAGACGTGCGCAATATCCGTGGCCTTGCTGGACCAGGGCGAGATCGTTCCGGGCCGCGGCGCCACCAGCAGCTGCCACGAGCCGTACGGCGCCGGCGCCTGGCCGCCGTCGTCGAGCAGCTGCGCCAGCCGCGCGCCTTCGCGCGGCTCCAGTTCGCGCACGCATTGCACGAAGTGCAGGTATTGCGCGCTGAGCGCGCTGACGGCCGGCTCGATCGCTTGCAGGCGTGCGAGCAGTCGGAGGAGTCGAAATTCGGAAAGAGCCCGGGACCCGCGCAGCGTCAGCATCAAGTTTTCTTTGGCCCCGGATCAGTCGCCGACGGCGGCAGCAAGGGCATCGGAAACTGCGCCACATTGGTGCCTTCGAGCGCGACTATTTTACTGACGCCCTGCTTGCGAACCTCGTCGATGCGGATGATCGACTGCAACGGCAGGTAGCTGCGAGTGACACCGTTGAATTCGGTTTTCACCCGCTCCTCGGCCGGATCCACCACCACCGAAGTGCGCTCGCCGAACACCAGCTCCTCGATTTCGACGAACCCGAACAGCGTGCCATGGCTGATCTTACGGGCGTAGAGCTCGTAGACCTTGCCCTGGTTCACGAACATGACCTTGAAGATATGGTTCGATGCCATCGTTGACTGGGTTGGTCCGATCTGAGCAGAAATGCTCTGCCGCAGTATTATATGTCCGGGTAGACTACACGTGGGTTCCCAATGGCCCTGAAGCTCACAATCCTCAGCGAGCAGCGCGCGACCCTCGGGTTGCGCGGCAGCATCGTGTTCGGCGTGGGCGGCGGCAGCATCGGCCGGGCCCATGACAACGACTGGGCACTGCCCGATCCCGAGCGTTATCTCTCGGCCCATCACGCCCGGGTCAAGTTCCGCGACGGCGCCTTCTACCTGTTCGACACCAGCACCAACGGGGTGTTCATCAACGAGCACAATGAGGCGCTGGGCCGCCGCGCCAGCTATCCGCTGCGCGACGGCGACCGACTGCGTCTGGGAGACTACGAGGTAGCAGTCAGCATCGATGGCGACGAAGCAGAAGCCCCGGAGGCGCCTGAAGCCAGTGCAGTTTTCCCAGTCAACCCGCCGCTGCCGGAGAGTGAGATGCTCGCGGCGCGAGGCGATATAGGCGTCGACTTCAGCATGCGCGACCTGCTGAGCCCGGAGCCCGCCAGCAGCAGCCGCATCGGCCCGATGGACGGCTTCGGCCAACCGGTCCTGACTGATGATCCGGGTCTGTTGGCCTACGATAAGAGCGACCGGCGGCGAGCGCCCGTGCGCGCGCATCCTTCAAGCGCGGCGCGGGCCGAGCTGCGCGCCGCGGACAACGCCGCCGGTGTCGAGGCATTCTGCCGCGGCGCCGGCATCGATGTGAAGGTGTTCGCAGAGGATACGCAGTCGCGTATTCTGCATCTGGCCGGACTGATGATGCGCGAGGCTCTGGTCGGGCTCAAAGGACTGGCATTGGCGCAGCGTGAAATGCGCGATCACAGCCAGATCGAGGTCGGTCGCGAGGACCCGCAGCAGATCGGTCTGACCGGCCTGCCGGTCGAGGATCTGCTGCTGCGGCTGCTGCAGGGGCACAACGCGCATAAGCTCGATGCCGTACAGTGGCTGCGCGAGACTCTGGCCAGCACGCGACGCCACGATCTGGCGTTCGCGCGCGCGTTGCGTACCGCGCTGGCCGAATTCCTGCCGCGCCTGGATCCCAAGACATTGGCGCCGATCGCCGCTTCCGACGCACTGAGCGATCGCTTCCGCAGTATTACCGAGATGCCCGCCGGAAGACTGCCGCATCTGTTTGCCGAGGCATTCGCGCGGGTATTTGCTGCCGAGTTCAAGGGTTCCAGCGCCAGTTGAGTCAGTGTGCGGGGGCGTTGATCCGCACCGGCGTACCGCTCAGCAGCGAATCGGCCGGATTGAGAATAACGCGATCCTCGGCCGCCACGCCGCTCAGGATTTCGATCTCGCTGCCAAAATCGCGGCCAATGTGCACCACGTTGAGCTGTACATGGTTGTTTGCATCGACCGTGGCGACGTGCAGGCCGTCGGCTCTGAACAGCAGGGTGTTGGATGGCAGCCGCCAGCTGGTAAGACCTACCGGCAACGGCAGATGGACCTGCACAAATGAACCGGACAGCATTTCGCCCTTGGCGTTGTCGGCCTCGAGTTGGGTCAGCAGCGTACGTGTGGTGGCGTCGATCGAGCGCGCCGTGTTGACCACCTTGGCCGGGAAGCGGCGATCTGGGTGCTCGGGGAAGCTGAGCTCGGCACTCAGCCCTGGCTGAACCAGGTCCGCATAGGCCTGTGGAACCTGGACGTAGACTCGCAGGCGGCTGGTCGCGGTCATGTGGAACAGTTCCTGTCCGCTGGTGCTGCCCTGGGTCACGAGCGCCCCGACATCGATGCGGCGCGCCGTCACGACGCCGTCGAAAGGTGCGGTGATGCGGTTGAAGGCTTCCATTTGCGCCAGCCGCTGCAGATTCTGGCGCGAGGATTCGAGTTGCGCGGTCTTGGCGTCGGCATCGCCCTGCGCATTGTCGACATCCTGCGCTGCGACCAGCCCGGTCTTGCGCAGCTCCTGATAACGCGCCGCGGTGGTCTGCGCGAGATGGTTATTGGCTTCGGCCGAGGCGAGATCCGCCTTGGCCTGACGATATTGCGCATCCACCTCGGGTGTCTCGATATCCGCCAGCAGATCGCCGGACTTGACCTGCTTGCCGATGTCCGCATACCAGCGCTTCAGGTAACCGCTGGTGCGCGCATAGATCGGCGCATCGGTATAGGGCTGCACGTCGCCGGGAAGCACCAGCTCATTGCCGCCCTCGCTGTGGTGCGGGCTGACCACGATCACACTGGCCACCGCCGCCGCCTGGGTACTGTGCTCGAGCGCGGTTCGCGCATGCAGACGCGAGCCGATGCCCCACGCCGCCACCGCGATCGCCGCGATCAACACGTACAGCGCCAGACGCTTGAGCCGGCGCGTCTGGCGGCGGGTTTGTTCGGCCTCGTTCATGTCTGCTGCGCAGTCACTCCGCGCAACACACGCGTGAACCGTCCATGAACCACTGAAAACACCACCGGCACGAACAGCAGCGTCGCAAAAGTGGCGAATAGCAGGCCACCGATGACGGCACGGCCCAGTGGCGCGTTCTGCTCACCGCCCTCACCGAGCCCAAGGGACATGGGAAGCATACCGATCACCATCGCCAGCGCCGTCATGAGCACCGGCCGGAAGCGCCCGAAGCCGGCTTCGAGCGCGGCTGCGGCCGCCTCGACACCCTGATCCAGACGTTCACGCGCGAAACTGACCACCAGAATGCTGTTGGCGGTGGCAACGCCCATGCACATGATGGCGCCGATCAACGCCGGCACACTGATGGTCGTATGAGTCACGAATAGCATCCAGACCATGCCGGCCAGCGCCGCCGGTAGCGCGCTGATGATGATCAGCGGGTCGAGCCAGCTTTGAAAGTTGACGACGATCAGCAGATAGATCAGCAGAATCGCGCCGATCATACCGTACGCCAGACCACTAAATGAGGTCCGCATGGTCTCGATCTGTCCGCGCACGGTCAGATTGCTGCCTCGGGGCAGCTGATGGCGCACTGCTTCGACCTGCCGATGCACCGCGTCACCCACCGTCCCCAGATCCGTGCCGTCGACCGCGCCGTAGATATCAATCACCGGACGAGCGTCGTAATGGCTCACGACCCCCTGCCCCACACCGCGATCGATGGTGGCGAGATTGGCCAGCAACTGCTGGCTGCCGCCAGTGCCCTTGGTCACCGGCGTGACTGCCAGATCCTGCATCGAGGTCAATCGATATTGGGGCGCCTGCGTGGCGACGTTGTATTCAATTCCCGAGTAAGGATCCACCCAGTAGGACGGTGCGGTCTGTTGACTGCCGGAAAGGGAGATCAGCACGTTGCTGGCCACATCCTGCTGCGTGAAACCGAGCTGCGCGGCGTTCACGCGATCCACCGTGACATTGACCTGAGGGTAGTCGAAGGCCTGCTGGATGCGCAGGTCCGCCGCGCCGGGAATGGTCTGCAGCTTGGCCAGCAGCGAGTTGGCGAAATTACGGTTGTCGCTGAGATTGTTGCCGATCACCTGCACGTCGAATGGCGCCGGCAGTCCGAAGTTCAGGATCTGGCTGACGATGTCGGACGGCAGGAACGAGAAGGTTGTGGATGGAAACTGATCGCGCAGTTGCGTACGCAGCGCCCGTACATACTCGACCGTCGGCCGGTGGTGGTTCAGGCGCAGCGCGATCTGCACATCGGCGTCGCCCGGACCGATAGGCGCTGAAGTGCTGTAAGACAGGTTGATGCCACTATAGGGCACGCCGATATTGTCGACCAGCGTGTCGAGCTGGTCCGCTGGAATGATCTGGCGAATCCGCGACTCCACCTGATCGACCAGAATCGCGGTCTGCTCCAGACGCGTGCCGCTGCGCGCGCGCAGGTGCAGGCGCACCTGTCCGGCGTCCACCGATGGAAAGAAGTCGCGCCCCAGCCACGGCAACAGCACGAATGCCGTGGAGCCGATGACCATGAAGACAACGATGAACGCCAGACCATGGTGCAGCCCGGCGGCGAGCATGTCGCGATAGCCGTCGCGAACGGCCGCAAAGCGGTGCTCGAAGCCGCGCTGGAAGCGCATCAGAACACCGCCGGAGGCGGCTCCGGGCGCGGATTCGACATGCTTGTGCAGCCAGTATTTGGCCAGCGTCGGCACCAGGGTTCGCGACAGCAGATACGAGGCCAGCATGGCAAACACCACCGCCTCGGCCAGCGGCACGAACAGGAAGCGCGATACGCCGCTCAGCAGGAACATGGGCACGAACACGATGCAGATGCACAGGGTCGAGACCAGCGCCGGCAGGGCGATCTGGTGCGCTCCGTCGAGGATCGCGGGCTCAACCTCCTTGCCCTGCTCGAGATGCCAGTTGATATTCTCGATCGCCACGGTGGCATCATCGACCAGAATACCGACCGCCAGCGCCAGCCCGCCGAGCGTCATGATGTTGATGGTCTCGCCGATCGCCGACAGGCAGATGATCGAGGTCAGCACCGACAGCGGAATCGAGATGGTGATGATCAAAGTGCTGCGCCACGAGCCCAGGAACAGCAGGATCATCAGTCCGGTCAGCGCCGCTGCGATCACGCCTTCGCGAATCACACCGCTGACTGCCGCGCGCACGAACAGCGACTGATCCGCGATCGCCGTGACCTTCAGATCCTGCGGCAGCTGCGCCTGGATGTTCGGCAACAGTCGCTTGATGCTCTCGACGATTTCCAGGGTCGAGGCGCTGCCGGTCTTGAGCACGGACATCAGCACCGCGTGCCGGCCGTTCAGGCGCACCAGATTGGTCTGGGGACTGGCGCCGTCGTGCACGTTGGCGACATCGCGCACGAACACCACGGTGCCATTGACATCGCGAATCGGAACGTCATTGAGATCCGAGACCTTGAGCGGGCTGGAATTCAATTTGACGTTGTATTCGATGTCGCCGATCTTTTCGGTGCCGGCCGGAATGATCAGGTTCTGCGCACCGATTGCATTGCTGACATCGGCGGCAGCCAGGCCCTTGGAGCGCAGCGCCTCGGGATCGATGTCGACCTGTATCTGCCGCTGCTTGCCGCCGTAGGGATAGGGGAGCGAGGCGCCCGCGACGGTGGCGAGGCTCGGACGCACCACGGTGTTGGCCAAATCGAAGATCTGCGATTCCGACAGGCTCGGGCTCTCGAGTGCCAACTGCAGAATCGGCACGGTCGAGGCATTGTAGGCAAGGATGAACGGTGGTGTGGTGCCGGGCGGAGCCTGTCGCAGCAGCGTCTGTGAGACACCGGTAATCTGTGCGTACGCCAGCTCCTCGTTGACATTGGGCTGAAAGAAATACTTGACCACCGATATCCCGGGCAGTGACTGCGACTCGGAGTGCTCGACATCATTGACCGTGGTCTGCGCATAACGCTCGGCATTGGCGACGATGCGATTGGCCATGTCTTCCGGCGGCAGACCGGTGTACGACCAGACGGCGCTGATCACGGGAATATTGATGTTGGGGAAGATATCCGTGGGCGTACGCAAAATGCTGAATACGCCCAGCAGCACGATCAGCATGGCCAGCACGATGAACGTGTAGGGTCGGCGCAGCGCCAGCCTGACGATCCACATCGCTAGAAATTCCCTTCCAACCCGAACACCAAAGACATCGACGGCTGGGCGCAAGTTCCTGCAGCCGCAGGCGCTGCGGCAGTGGCTGGTTCTATTATGCCGTGCGGGCGCTGGGATAGCAGCCCGGGCCGGACTTGCCGAGCTTTAACTCGCGGCGGCTCGCTTGACGCCCACG
>Ga0302326_10030910_pt1 | contig 10707 bp, 9 predicted proteins | sample Palsa_T0_3_FD_202264 | JGI IMG/M metagenome (GOLD analysis project Ga0302326, IMG submission 202264) | Peat permafrost microbial communities from Stordalen Mire near Abisko, Sweden - Palsa_T0_3 | ecosystem: Environmental > Terrestrial > Soil > Palsa > Peat permafrost | place: Sweden: Abisko...
CGCCACCCAGCAGCGCTATCCCCACGACCTGCACTACTCCGCACAACAGTGGGTCGACATCGCGTTCACGTTCTCCAACCAGCTGATACTGGCCGCCGACCAAGCGACCGAGCTACGCGCACGACTGGTCGACCGAATCGGCTCGGCCGGCGTGTCGGTCGGCGGGGATGCGGTGGCAATTCTCGCCACGCCCGCGTAACTGGGCTGGTATATGGTCGGTCATACGGGAAGCGTTGTCCCGGTTTCTTTTTCGCCGAATTCAAAGACCTTCGCGGCGGTCTCGTAATCAGCCGCGAGAGCCGAGCGACCAATGAGCACCGGGCCGCCCTTCAGCCCGAGCCGGCCGTCGACGCCGACATAACTGCCCGGCGGAATCGGCTCGCTGATGCAATACAGGGTCGGCGCTGCGCCTTCCTCGATGTCATTGCCGAACCGGTTGGCCAGCGTCGTGACTACCCGATGAAAATTCGCCATCAACGGCTTGTCCGACACCTGGGAAAGATTCGATGACACCCAGCCCGGGTGCGTGAGCTGCGCGGTGACCGGCGATTTCGCCGCGCGCAGCCGGCGGTCGAGTTCGAGGCCCCAGAGCATCACGGCGAGCTTGGACCGCGCGTACGCCGGATAGGCCGCCCAACTGTGCGAGCGCAGGTGCATATCGTCGAGACGCAGTGTCGCTGACTTATGGGCGTCGGATCCGACATTGATGATTTGTGAGCGCACTCGCCCAAACAGCAGGTTGGTCAGGGCCAACGGACCCAAAAAGTTTGTGCCGATCGTCAATTCAAAGCCGTCGACGGTGTCGGTGCGGTGCTGGCTCAGGCCTCCGGCGTTGTTGATCAGAATGTCGACGTCGCCGTCGAACTGGTCGGGGAATGCACGCACCGATGAGAGGTCAGCGAGATCAAGTTTGGCGATCGACGTGGACCCGCCGATCTCGGCGGCTCGCTGCGCGGCCAACTCAGTATTGCGGACGGCCAAGATCACGTGTGCGCCCGCGCGTGCGAGAAGACGCGCGGTTCCAAGGCCCACCCCGTTGGTGGCTCCGGTCACGATGATGCGCTTACCGGTCAGGTTGCCGAGTCTGCTCGGCGACCACGCTGTCGTCACGATCTCTCTCCTAGTCCGTCCTTCGTCCAAACCGAGACTAGCCGCACGGGGCGTGAGCAGCGCGGGTCGATCCGTCTGGCGGCCCGGCGTAGGCTGCCAACGAGAGCAAGCTGTCTTTCTGCGATCGCGGCCTCGCGAACGTAAACAATTGTAGAACAACGGATCTCATCGAAGGATTGCGGATGTCCGAAGTACACACGACGTTGCCTCCCGCGTTGCACAGGGCGTTGGAGCTGCTCGTCGACCCACCGGCCGAGCCCGATGTGAGCAAGGGCTACCTGGACCTGCTCAGCACCCCAGCCGACGAGGACGCCGGCGCCGTGGCAAAGAACACCGGCGCCATCCAGGCGGTGTGGGCGTCGCCGATCGGGTCGTTCCTGTATGACAACGCGCAGGCGCTGACCCGGCGGTTCATCGCGGCATGGCAACTACCCATCGACTGGTTGAGTATCCCGCCGGGCGGTATTGCCCTGGATGTCGGCTCCGGTCCCGGTCCCGTCACCGCGGCGCTGGCCAACGCCACCGGACCGGACGGACTGGCGCTGGGCGTCGACATCTCCGAGCCGATGCTGGCGCGCGCGGTCCGCGCGGCGGCCGGTCCGCAAGTCGGATTTCTGCGGGCCGACGCGCAACGACTTCCGCTGCGCGACCAGACGGTCGACGCCGCGGTCTCGATCGCGGTGTTGCAGCTGATTCCCGATCCCGCTGCGGCATTGTCCGAGATCGCCCGGGTGCTACGACCCGGCGGACGCCTGGCGGTCATGGTCCCCACCCTCGGTCTGCCCACCAGCCTGTGGCGGAACCTTCCAACCGGCGGGGCGCACGTGTTCGGCGAGGACGAGATCGGCGACATCCTGGAAGACCACGGCTTCGTCAGCGTCCGGACCAAGAGCGCCGGGACGTTCCAATGGGTACGCGGCAAGCGCGGCTGACACCGCGCAAGTCAGGCAGACGGCAGGTTTCCCCGCACTCCGCCGTACATGCCCCGTCGCACAACCAAGGGCATGATGATCCGTTCGACCGACCATGACGGCAACCGGAATCTGTGACCCGTGGGAAGAAAAACCTCCAAGCCGTTGGGCTGTATCCCCAGCAGCGAACCCCATTGTCGGCCCGGCGTCCGGTAGGTACGTAGGCGTCCACCGGCGAACTCGGCGCGAACGTTGCGGGCGACCAGCGCATCCCCGCGGTTACGCGCCGAGCTGCGCAGCGGGTCGGTCGCCGCGACATCGCCCACCGCGAACACACCCTGATGGCCGGGTACTCGAAGCTCGGGCGTCACGCGGACGAAGCCGTCATCGTCCAGTACTTCGGCAGGCAGCCAGTCGGTATTGGGTTGCACCCGCCCTACCGCCCAGAGCACGGCCTCGGCGCTGGCCGGGGGTTGTCCGGAGCTCCACTCGACGGGCCCGCTGGTGATCTCGTCGCCCGCGAAGCCATTCTTCAGAGCAGCTCGATGCCCCGGATGCACTCCGACTCCGAGATCGTTCAGCCGGCCGAGGGTGCGCCGCCAAATCCGAGGGTGATAACCGGCAAGCGCCCGCTCGCCGGGAAAGTACAAGTCGATTCGTTTGTCCGGCCAGGTGCTGGCCATGTTCGCGGCGCTGCTGACCGCTGCCGCACCGCCGCCGACAACGATCACGGACTGGGCAGCAGCCAGCTGATCGTGTGCCGCGCCGAGATCAGCGCCGATCTGCTCGGGCGATTGCAGCGTGGGCCGGCGCCAGAAACCGTTGCTGACTCCGGTGGAGATGATGAGCGCGTCGTATTCCTCGGTGAGCGTCGCGCCGTCGTCGGTTCGGACCGAGACGGTTTTGGCGGCCAGATCCACTCCGGTCAGGACGCCCTGGATGATCCGCACCCGGTCCAGCCGGCGAAACCTGTCGAAGGAGATCCAGTAATCGCGCGCCCAGTCGCGTGGCCGGGACAATCGGACGCCGAGCTCTTGCCCACTGACCAATCCGGGTTTGACGGAGATGCCGACGACATCGGCATGGCGAGCGAGTCGAATCGCGGTCAGGATGCCGACGTCCCCGAGTCCCGCGACGATAATCCGTTTGCGCGTCATATCACCGCAGCGAGCAGGAATTTGGTTGAACCGCTGGACTTTTCATCAAGGCGGCGAATTGGGAATGACGACGACGCAATCATCGCGACCTCCTAACCGGCAAACTGTAACACGTTCTAACTCGGTATTGATGGGCGACCGGGGCCGTGGCCCGCTGCGTATGGTCGTGGCGCTTTCTGCCATCCGAATGCGGATTGCGATCAGTTTCCTGCATTTTCTGCGTCCGTCGACTGTCCGGCTCGATGCTGGCTGCCAGTGAGTCCACTGAGAGGAAGTCCGACCATGACTGATATCGCCGAAGCGGCGTCGAGCAGCACCGAAACATTCGATCCGATCGCGGCCCTTGACGGACTGCTCGCCGATGTCGGGTTGTCGACCACCGACGCGGGCGGCCGGGTGACATTCGCCGGGCAAGACCCGATCATTGCGGCCCGTCACCGACTCGGCGCCGCGATCGGTATCCCGATGATGGGCAACGCAATTGCCGCGGCGGCGATGCACCGCCACCGCGGCGGACCCGGGCAGGACCTACACCTCGATCTTCGCCAGGCGATACACCACATCAACCCCAGCTTCGCGTGGAAGCCTACGCTGAACGGGGAGTTCCCGTCGATCGCGCTGGTGCTGGATAGCCCGTTCGCGTTGATTCCCTACCGCACCCGCGACGGGCGCACCGTGATGGCGTCGGCGGTGTATCCGCATCAAGCGACCAAATGGTGTCGTTTCCTCGACGTGCCGCCCGACGTCGCCAAAGTCGCTGAAGTGTTTAGCAATTGGGATGCCTTCGAGCTGGAAGAGGCGGCCAATGAGGCCGGGCTGCCGGCCTGTGTGGCCCGAAGCCCCGAGGAGTGGGCGGCCCATCCGCACGGAGCCCTGCTGGCGAGCCAGCCCGTCATCGGGTTGACCCGCATCGGTGACGCGCCGCCGCGCGACCTGGGTCCGTCCGATCGACCGTTAGGCGGTGTGCGAGTGCTGTCGTTCACTCATGCCGTGGCCGGGCCCACGGTGGGACGCGTGTTGGCCGAGCAGGGCGCCGACGTGCTGGGCGCGACCCGTCCGAATGACTTCGAGCACGACTGGGTGTACTTCGAAGCCAACATCGGATCGCGCAGCGCCTGGCTGGATTTGACCAAAGACGCCGGAAAGGCCAACGTCGACCGGCTGTTGCGCGACGGCCACATTGTGGTCAACAACCACCGCGGCCCCAAGCTGGAGAAGCTGGGCATCGATCCCCGCGAGCTCGCACAGACCCATCCCGGGCTGGTACACGTCTCGGTCACGTGTTACGGATCGGCCGGGCCGTGGGCGAACCGCGGCGGCTTCGACATGAACGGCTCGGCGGCCTCCGGCTTGATGGTCATCGAAGGCGGCCCCGACCATCCCCAGCTGCCATCCACGGGGCTGATCAACGACTTCATCACCGGCTACATGGGCGCCCTGGGTGCGGCTGCGGGGCTGATCAAACAACAAACAGAGGGCGGCAGTTGGCACGTCACCGTGAACCTCACCCGCAATGCCATGTGGTACCAGACATTGGGGTTGGTCGACCCCGCTAACGCCGGCCGCGACGACGAACACACCATCGGCGTACCCGACGCATATGACGCCGACACCCCGATGGGTCGCGTTCACATGCTCGCCCCGCCGGTCAGCTTCAGCCACACGCCACCCCGCTGGCCCGATCCGATCCTGGTACCCCGCGGATCCAGCCCGCCCGAATGGTCCAGCCTCAACGATCCCGCGAAAATCTCGGGATGACGCTTACGACGACGACATGGAGCGACAATTGTCGACGTGGGAGATGGCGTCGACGAGCTGGACATCGCTTTGCTCGATGCACTGCACCTGAACCCGCTCGCGAGCTTTGACGAGCTCGGCACGGTGTTGGAGGTATCGCCGGTCACCGCTGCAAGGCGCTGGCGCCGCCTGGTCTCAACCGGCCAGGCTTGGGTGTCCTCGGCGCCCGGCCTGCAATTGCCGATGAAAGCGGCCTTGTTCGAAGCCGAGTGCCAACCCAACGCCACGCAGGCGGTCGCTAGCGAATTTGCCTGTATACCGCAGGTTTTCAGCGTCAATATCACAACAGGCAAAGACAACCTGTACGCGCTGGTGGTTGCCGCCGATCAGCCACTGCTGGCTGAATTGATCGTCGACACGCTACCCGCAGTCAAGGGACTCAGCCGGGTGCAATCGGCACTGGTTACGAATTTGTTCAGCGGCACGCGCTGGCGGCTGGGCGGTCTCAGCCCCGATCAGGTTCGGGCGGTGACACCCGAGTCGGCGAAAACCAATCAGACGCACGATTTCGACGAGTTCGATCGCGAGTTGTTCTTGGCGCTGCAACGCGATGGACGCGTCAGCTTCCGTGACCTCGCCGCGATGGTCGAGCGGCCCGAGCCCACAGTTCGACGCCGCCTGGGTCCGTTGACACACTCGGGCATGCTGGCATTTCGCACGGATTTCGCCCGGGTGGAAGCAGGCTGGCTGACCGCGGTCGCACTCAAGCTCAGCGTGACCGGATCAGCGGCAACCACGGTAGGCCGCACCCTGGTCGGCTACCCGGAGACCAGGTTCTGTGTCGCGGTCGTAGGCGACGGCGCAGCAGACCTTTTCGTGACGATGCAGCTGCACAACGTATCCGACCTCGACTCGGTGATTCGTCGACTGTCAGCCGACCACCCCGGTGTGGCGGTCCTCGATACCCGTGTGGTGCTGCGCTCGGTCAAGTCCTGGGGACGGCTTCTGGGCCTCGATGGCCGCGCGCAGGATGTCGTCCCCGTGGACCTATGGGCGCCGGTGGCTGAGAGCTGACGCCAGCGGTGGACGAGCCGGTGATAAACAGGCGCTGAAGCCGGCACCTGGCAGCGACGGTGACCAGTCAGATTTGTGGCAAAAACTGCGGCCGGAAGCTTCCGATATCCGAGATCAGCGAACTAGGATTCGACGGGTGACCGCCAGTCAGATCGTTGGCCGCAGGCAAGCGCGACGGCTCAGCCGGCGCTTCGGGCGGGTCGGCGTTACGACCCCGCCGGAGCGGCTTCAGCTGATGCTGGCGGGTGCACCAGAAGTGAGCGCCGAGATAGCGGATTTCAACTTCGCGCTGATCGCGGCGCAGCTCAAGCGCGAGCAGTTCGGGGCGAAGATCCAACGAATGAAACGCCGCGGCACCCGCTCGCTGATCTTCGTGGGTCTGGTTCTTGTCACGCTGAACTTCCTGTTCTGCATGGCCTACGCATTGTTCAGCATGACGCTTGGGGCGTCGCCCCTCTGAGACGTCTCATTCGCCGGGGAACGTGGCGGCAGCGAGCTGAAGGATTTCGTCGCGATCCGCTGCCACGATGAACCCGGACCGGATCGCCGAGTCAAGCGACGCGGTGAACCGTTCTAGATATTCCGAAGACCCGCCCGGGTAGAGCCGGCGCACGGTCGCGGCGTCCAAGAGTTCGCCCGAGCCGAAGATCGACGACATCGTGCTCTGCTCGCTCCCGTCGCCGGATGTCCGGGCAACCGGCACGTCCACCCACGGCGTCCGGAGGCCGCCCTGCGCGAGACCATGCGCGTCGAGAACGGGCCGGGCGTCGACCAGTTCGAGAGGTTCGGCGCGGGGCGCCGGCCGGCCCGTGCGCACCCAGTCGTGAAGCTGCGCGAGCGCCGCCTGCAAAACGTAGTGGTGTTGCGGCGCAAAGTTGATGCAATGGTCCAGCTCCTGACCCATCAACACGTTCGTTGGCGCGTAGGCCGCGACGATGTCGGTCAATGCCGCAGATCCGGTGTCGATCGGCGCTACCTGAATCGTGTAGTTGTCGGCGTGAGCAGTGCCTGCGATCTCCCATACCCGAAGCCGGTCATTGTCAGGCTGTCTCGCGCTGTGATAGCCAAGCCGTGGACCACCGAAAAGGTCTGTTTCGGTGATGATCGTGAGCAGCGGGACTCGTAGATCGGGACGGAACGGGACTGCCTGGGCTGTGTCGCGCTCCAGTGCATCGAATATCGAGCCGCCATCGAGTGGAGCGGCTGGCCCGAACCGCGAATGCACCAGGAAGCCGTCATAAACCCGGGCTAGTGGATCGGCGGCGTTGATGTAGGTCGTCAGGAACAGAGCCGATTGCGACTCGCCCACCGCGATGATGTGTTCGGCGCGCAGCCCGCGCATTAGCTCGTTGGGCTGTCCACGTGTGAAGAGTCGCCCGGCCTGAGAGAAGATGTCGTAGGCGTAGGCGTCGCCGGGATGGTGCAGCGACGAATACCGTTCGGGATTCTGGTTTTTCAACGACATGTCCAGACCCATCATGTTCACGCCGCCCTCGACGCCCACGCGCTGAACGGACACCGCGACGTAGCCGTAGCCGGCGCGAAGTATTTCGCGGTGCGCCATCATCCAGACTGCGGGCGCGTCGATGCCGCCGCTGACGTTGAGCCATTCGACGAGCACTGTCCCGTTGAAGCGGGCTCGATCCTGTGGTGTCAGCACCACGATCCGGGTGGTGAAGTCGGCGGCACCCGACGGTGTCACGCTCCACCGGCCGTCCGGGCTGAGCTCGGCGGCAGCACTGTAGGACGACGCCGTCCCGGAGATGAAGAACTCCTCGGCCACGTAACCCACGCTGGCTATGTCGAAGGCGCCCAACAAGAGTGCGGGCTTCCCGGGCACAGGCGTAAGAGTTGCCGCATCGCCACTGATCGACACGTGCGCATCATAGCGTCGCCGCCCCGGTCCGTTCGCCGTTGTGACACAGTTGCCCCCGATGGAACACCCCGTGATCGTCGTCGGCGCTGGAATCTGTGGGCTCGCGACGGCTTACGAGCTGTCGCGACGCGGCGTGCAGGCGGTCGTCATCGAGCGCGGCGAGCCGTTCGCCGAGCAGTCCGCGGGACTGGCGCGGATCTTCCGTATCGCTCATCGGCGCCCCGAGTTATGCGCGCTCGCGTTGCGGGCCCGCGACGGCTGGCTGCACTGGGAGGCGGCATTGGGCGCCGGACGGCTGCTGGGTTCGGAGGGCTTCATCACGGTCGGCCCCGGCGATGACGTCGCGGCGGCGATGACGGGCGCCGGTGCTGTGTTCTCCTGGCTTGCTCGGCCCGACATCACGGCGCGAATCCCATTTGTCGCTGCGCCCTGGGAGAGTGGGGTTTTCGATCCACTCGGTGGAAGCCTCCGCATCCGCCGTGCGCTGACCGCCTTGGCCCAGCGGGTCACGATCCGCCGCGGCGAGGTTGTGTCGGTCGACGACGACGGCGCGACGACGCTGGCCGACGGCACCGTCCTGCGAAGCGATCGCGTGCTCATCTGCGCAGGTGTCCAGACGCAGGTTTTGTTCGGCCCGCTCGAGGTGGATTTCGCGCCGCATACCCGCTTCACCTACCAGGGCGCCGATGCTGCCGGCGCCGCGTGCCTGTCCGCGCCTGAGGGCTACGGGTTGCCGCTTGGCAGTACCGGCCGGTGGGCTTTCGGGCAGGAGGTGCCAAACGCGGCGAGCGTCCGTGCGCTGTTTCCGTCGCTGACGCCGGTGTCCCAAGTGGATTGCGTCACCGTCCGCGCCCCGTGGCTCGACGCCGGTGGTGACGGCTGGACGGTGGCGCGCCGTGGCCGCGTCGTCGGGTTCGTCGGCAGCAACCTGATGAAGTTCGGGCCGCTGCTTGGTGAACTGCTTGCTGCGGCCGTGTTGAGCGACGAGTTGCCCGCAGACTTGACTCTGGCCGGGGAATGACGTGTCGGGCGGCGACGTCTTGCCAGGCTTGGCGGTGGATCACGATCCTGAGGAGGAAGCAAGCCAATGATCTGGCCCAAGAGGTCAGGCGGCCTGCCGCGTCGGCCGCGATCGGCGCCGGTCGCAGCGCGTGGCGGCAACGGGCACAGCGAGTCCGGCGTGAACACCCGGTTCGGCGCCGTGCTGGCAGTCCTGTTGGCAACCGGATGGGTCGCCAATCATTTTGTCGCATTGATGCCCGTGATCAGCGATCGCCAACACCTCAGCACGGCCACGCTCGACGCGGTTTTCGGAATCTACGCGGTGGGATTGCTACCCGGGTTGCTCATCGGCGGCCGTGCCTCGGACGCGCTTGGCCGCCAGGCCGTGGCGTTGGCGGGCTCGACCACGTGTTTGGTCGGGACGACCGCGATGCTGCTTTCGCAGCAAGCCGACGTATTGCTGGTAGGGCGGTTCATCGTGGGAGTAGGTGTAGGTCTTGCGATGACGTCCGGCACCGCGTGGGCCTCCGACCTGAAAGGTCCCGCCGGCGCGGCCGCCGCCGGAGCGGTGTTAAGCACTGGTTTCGCCATCGGTCCGTTCGCCGCCGGTCTGATCGTCGGGGCGGGAGAGTCCGGCGTTGGGGTCTCTTTCGTGGTAGCTGGGGCCATTGTCGTGGTCGCGATGGTCATCACGGTCGTGGCCGTCCGGCGCACCGTGGTACCCGTGCCGGCCTCAGCGCACGACTTGGAAGAGTCGACGCCACCGCGGCAGGGAAGCGCGCGCGCATTGAGTTGGGCCATGCCGCTGGCGCCATGGGTTTTCGCCTCCGCGACACTGGGATTCGTCACCATTCCCACCAGAGTCCACACCGGCCTCGCGGCACCCATGGCCGCGGGGATAGCCACGTTGATCGTCAACGGCTCGAGTGGGCTTATTCAGATCATCGCCCGCGCGGGCAAATGGGGCCCCCGAGCCGGCACTACCGGTGCAGCGCTGGCTGCGCTCGGTTTCGTACTAACCGCGTTGGCGCCGGCGAGCATGCCGGCCGCGCTGAGCCTGCCGCTGTTACTGGTTCTGGGGTGCGCGTCAGGTCTCTCGCTACGCGAGGGCCTGATCGACTTGGAAGCCGCGGCGCCGCAACAGGTGCGGGGCACTCTCACCGGATGGTTCTATGCGGTGACTTATGTCGGCTTCGGCTTGCCCTTGCTGTTGGCCACAGTCGGGTCTGGAACGTCCCAGCTGATCCTCGCCGTCTTGGCGGTGCTGGCCTCGACGGCCGCGATCAGCCGGACCGTGCGGCTGCGGCGAGATGCTCACCGCCAGAACTGATCTGCTTAACTTGGCACCCGCACCGCGGCCGCGACGGCCGCCCGCGCCTCGGATTTGCGGGTAGTGGCCGACGCCGGGTAGCTCGGTCACCACGGCGCGCGGCAGGACCTTGGTCGCCGCTTCAAGGACGTGTCGCCCCGACACCGGATCGTCGAGCCCCCACACCAGACGCAGTGGACCGTCCCAGTCAGCCAGAGCCTTCTCCCATCGACGGTGATGGGCAGCGCGTTCGGCGTTGTAGCGGATGAGCAGATGCGCAAGCTTGTGGCCGTCACGCAGAGATACGCCGTACCAGAGGTCGTCGAACTCGGCGTCGGTGAGCTTCGACCCGAGGACATCGTCGAGCGCGGAGCGTAAACGACCCACGCTGACCCGGCCGCTAACAAGCTTCCCGACGACCGGCAGGATCAGCAGCTTCTGCATCCGCGTCGGACGGTAGGCGCTGTAGACGACGCCAGAGTTCAACATGACGAGGCTGTCGATGGTGAAACCGAGCCGGCCGGCCAGGGC
>Ga0302326_10030911_pt1 | contig 10707 bp, 7 predicted proteins | sample Palsa_T0_3_FD_202264 | JGI IMG/M metagenome (GOLD analysis project Ga0302326, IMG submission 202264) | Peat permafrost microbial communities from Stordalen Mire near Abisko, Sweden - Palsa_T0_3 | ecosystem: Environmental > Terrestrial > Soil > Palsa > Peat permafrost | place: Sweden: Abisko...
CGTGGCCGACTCCTGTCGCGTGATCGCCCCCTCGTGCGAAGCGTGACCTGATTCGGACAAATGTTTCAACCGCAAAAAGGTTCTTTGCGGAGAGCGCCCTCGAGCAGCAGCGGCGCGGGGATGTGTTCACAATCCGTCTTGAGAGGCTGGGACGGAAACACGAAGCCAACGATATCCGCGAACGCATGGCCGAAGTCCTCCGCCAGCAACTGGAGCGTGTACCCGAAGACGTGCGCGCCCGGATTTTGCTCGCTACCAATCTCGCTCGTTGCGGCCAGGATACGGATGAGGCCATTCGCCACCTGCAGACTGCCGTCGCCCTTCGCCCCGGGGATCCCAGCACGCTTTACAACGCCGCCTGCACCTATGGCGCCCTGGGAAAAAAACCAGAAGCCCTCGAGACAGTTAAGAAGGCCTTCGCTTCCGGTTATAGCAATCCGGGTTGGGCGGCCAACGATTCCGATCTCGATTGCCTGCGCGACGATCCCGAATTCCAGAAACTTGTAGGTCTAGACGAACGACCTGCGTCCTAAGAATCCTTCATCGTCATTCCTGAACAACCGCGTGCTTTACGGCCCACGCTCTCTGGGATTCGGCAAAAGCCTCAATTGGATTGTTATTAAATTAGATGTCCTTCTCCGTTCGACTCCTCACGATATGGCACAATGTGCTTCCTGGGGGATTCTGATGAGCATTGCGCGATTACGGAGACCGGGACTGGGACGGGGTTTGAGTGGCGCGATGGTTGCTGGGGCCCTTGCATTGAGCGGGTCCAACGCAATTGCGCAGGCGAGGGGATTCACGATTGAGCAGGCTCTGGGCGCTCCGTTTACATCCGACCTGAATGCCGCTCCTTCAGGTGGCCGGCTGGCCTGGGAGGCGAACATCGGTGGTCGGCGCAACCTATGGGTCGCCGAGCCCGCACCGGAAGGCAAGGGCTATCGATCACGGCAGATCACGCACTACACGGAAGACGACGGCCAGGACATCAATACCGCGCAGTGGACAGCCGAAGCCCGATCGATCGTTTACGTCCGCGGCGATAGCGCGGCGGGTGAGAATCATCCAGTGCCCAATCCGGCCGGCTTCCCCAAGGGTGCGAAAGAAGAGCTGTGGGTGGTAAGCGCGGAGGGCGGCGAACCGCGCTTGTTGGGCGAGGGCAACGCACCAGCGGTGTCACCGGATGGCAAGCAGCTGGCCTACACACTCAAAGGTCAAGTTTGGCTGCTTCACCTCGACGATCCACAGGCCAAGCCGGAACAGCTGCTGCAAACGCGAGGGACTGCAAAGGGTTTGCGCTGGGCTCCCGACGGGACACGACTCGCCTTTGTGAGCGATCGCGGCGATCACAGCTTCGTCGCCGTTTATTCGACAGCATCCGGTTCGGTCACCTATCTTGATCCCTCGACCGATCTGGACAGCAACCCCTTGTGGTCGCCTGACTCTACGCGCATCGCCTTTCTGCGCATTCCGCCCGATCGGGATTCGCTGCTTTTTGAACCGCATCGCACGGCTTTGCCCTGGTCGATTCGGGTCGTGGAGGTGTCGACCGGAAAGGCGCATGAAGCCTGGCGGGCGGCTGAGGGAGCAGGCAGCGCTTATCGCGAGACAGATTCGATGGACCAGTTGCATTGGACCGTGGGCGACCGAATCGCTTTTCCCTGGGAACGCGACGGCTGGCTTCATCTTTTTACCGTGCCCGCCTCGGGCGGTTCGGCTACGCTGCTCACCCCGGGTAATTTTGAGATCGAACACGTTTCTCTGAGTCACGACCACAAGACACTGATTTTCGACTCGAATCAGAATGACATCGACCGGCGCCATGTCTGGCGGGTGGTCTTTGCTGCGGATGGGTCCAACAATGCGCCCGAGGCCGTCAGCGCAGGAGATGGCATCGAGACGCAGCCGGTGGTAGCGAGCGATGGCGTGACCGTGGCCGTGTTGCGCTCCGACGTTCGCTTGCCCATGCGCGCCGCCGTGGTCGTGAGCGGCCATCTGGTCGACCTTGCTCCTCAGGCGATTCCCGCCGACTACCCTGCTGCTCGCTTCGTAACCCCTCAGCCCATAATGTTATCCGCCGCGGACGGGCTCGAGATTCACGGCCAGCTCTTCGTGCCGGAAGGAATTGCACCGGGCCAACGACGCCCGGCGATGGTCTTTTTCCACGGCGGTTCACAACGGCAAATGCTGCTCGGCTGGCATTATATGGAGTACTACTCCAATGCTTACGCGATGAACCAGTATCTGGCCAGCCTCGGCTATATCGTGCTCAGCGTGAACTACCGGAGCGGCATCGGCTATGGACTCAATTTCCGCGAAGCGCTTAATTATGGCGCAACCGGCGCAAGTGAATTTAACGATGTGCTGGGCGCAGGGCTTTATCTGAAAGGCCGGCCCGATGTGGATGGAACGCGCATCGGCTCCTGGGGCGGGAGCTACGGCGGCTACCTGACCGCGCTGGCGCTGGCTCGCGCCTCCAATTTGTTTTCCGCCGGCGTTGACATGCATGGCGTTCATGACTGGAACACGGAGTTGCCGACCTTTTCGCCGAATTACGACCCGCGCGAACGAGCCGATGTGGCGCGGCTGGCGTTCGAGTCCTCACCACTGGCTTCGGTCGCCACCTGGCGCTCGCCGGTGTTGCTCATTCACGGCGACGATGACCGCAACGTGCCCTTTGCCGAAACCGAAAGACTCGTCGAAGCCTTGCGTAGGCGAAAGGTCGACTTCGAGGAACTGATCTTCCCAGACGAGATTCACGACTTCCTTCTGCGGCGGGACTGGGTGCGCGCCTATGCCGCAAGCGCAGAGTTCCTGGGCCGCAAGCTGGGCGCAACCGCCATTCCGCAACACTGACCTGAGCACAAGTTGATCTTGGCGATCCGGAGCGAGTTTCCTAAACCCGAAGAAGTTTTATTGTATGCCATGTTGAGCGTTGGTAACCTTGTGGACTAGTCCCCAAAGTCAGTGGCCACACCCGACCCGTCTGGAAGGCTGGTGCAATCCTGGACGAATCGTCGGCGAACCTCAACTTGGGACGATTGCCGCCAGACGGATCAGGAATTCACGTTCTGAACCACGCTATTCTCTTCGCAATCACTGCAAAGCCGGATTCTCCGCGCTGAATACGCCGGTGGGATTATCTTTCCAAATCCAGGCATGGACCAACCATTGAGTCTTAGCGATGAAGTGACCTCCTTGTTCGCGGCATTGGCTCTCACTCAATCCGTGAGGGTTGTCTAGGTGCGGCAGCACGCAGATATTTTCATGGCGGTGCCAGACTGCCAACGATTTTGGAAATGGCGAGTTCAACGGCTGGCCGTCTGGCCCTTCGGGCGCATTCCAAAAATAACCGACGCCCGCCAGAGAGTATTCGCCCGGTTGGGCCGAGCTCTTCACGTAGAGCAAAATGGGAGGCTCCTCGATATCAAAACGTTCCGGCTCCATGGTCAGAACGTAGTGGATACCCATTCCCGGCATATCACCTCCAACCATCTGATATCCCTCGGCTTCAGCGGTATGCACGTCCTGGTATTTTGCCGTTGCTTGTCTGGCTTGTTCTAACTCGGCCGCAGTCTTCTCCAGCTCCGCATACGTCAGAGCCGCGCCATTGGTATGGGAGGAGTGCGGCATCCTGGAACCCGAAGACGTTTGTTCCTGACCGGCTGGGGACATTTGTGCCATGGCGGTGAGGCCCAGCACAAAACAGAGAGCTATGGTTCGACGGATGGCCTTCATTTGATTTCCTCCTTCTTTTTTTCTTCGAAGTTGCCGAAAACAATGGATCCGAACCGAGACGTAGTCTCCGGTCGGCGTATAGTGGGCGTTGCCGAGAGCTTGCAGTTTGGTCATATTCAGACAATACGGAGCCGCGCCTGAATGGCGTCTGAATGCGTTGTTCAGGTGGCGTTCAGCTTGGTTCTCGTCTCCTTGCATAAAAAGGGGGAAACATGCGGGTACTGGTCGTCGAAGACGAGGCGTTTCTAGCCAGGCAGCTCACCGCCGCACTTCGACGCGCGGGCTACGCTGTGGACCATGCGGCCGACGGCGAGCGCGCTGACCTTCTCGGACACGATGAACGCTACGACGCCGTTGTTCTAGACTTGGGACTCCCTAAAGTGGATGGGTTGACGTTGTTGCGCCGCTGGCGTGAGGCGGGGCAGGCGATGCCGGTGCTCGTGCTCACGGCGCGAGGCAGTTGGCACGAAAAGGTTCAGGGGATTGACGGCGGTGCTGATGACTACATGGCCAAGCCGTTCCGTATGGAGGAATTGCTAGCGAGGTTGCGCGCACTGATTCGACGGTCGAGCGGACAGAGCAATCCTGAACTTCGCTGCGGCCCGCTCGTACTCGACCCGCGCTCTGGCAAGGTGACCCTCGAGGGCACGGAGGTGAAACTGACCGGCCACGAATTTCGCGTGCTTTCTTATCTAATGCACCACGGCCAGCGCGTAGTTTCACAAAGCGAACTCACGGAACATATCTACTCCCAGGACTTTGACCGCGATTCGAACACCGTTGAAGTTTTTATCGCTCGCCTGAGGCGAAAACTGGGTCCCGCCTTCATTGAGACAGTGCGAAGCCTGGGTTACCGCATGAAGGCCCATCCATGAATTGGCTGCATTCTTTCCGGTCGAGAATTCTTCTCGGCACTGTTCTCTGGACCCTTGGACTGATCCCGCTCATGCATTTGTTGTTCCTGGTGGTGCACGGCCAGCTTCGTTTCATTCCCCGGTGGGGCATAGGAATTCTTCTTGTTTTTGCGACTTTTTGCATACTCGCGGGAATTTGGCAGTTCCGCGCCGGACTGTTGCCGTTTGGCCGTCTGCGTCGGCAACTCTTGGGCCTGCGCGATGGTTCGGGCGACAGGATCGAAGGAACCTATCCAACCGAAGTGCAGCCATTGGTGAACGATCTCAATTCCTTGTTAGAGCATCGCGAGCGGATCGTCCGGCGGGCACTCGCGAAAGCTGGCGATCTCGCGCATGGATTGAAAACGCCGCTGGCGGTGCTGGCCCAGGAGGCCGAACAGTTCGAGGCTGCAGGTCAACATGAAATCGCATCCGCGATCCACCTGCAAGTTGATCGTATGCGCAGGCAGGTTGACTATCACCTGACCCAGGCCCGAGCGACGACTCCCGGCAACGCGCCCGGTGCTCGCTGTCCGGTGCTAGTTTCTGTTGAAGGGCTGACGCGAACCGTGGAGAAAATCTACGCTGCTCGTGGGCTTGCGATTGAGGTCGATGTCTCGTCCGCACATTTTGTTCGTGGGCAACGCGAAGATTTGGAAGAGATGCTGGGGAATCTGCTGGATAACGCTTGTAAGTGGGCGAAGTCCAAAGTCAAGATACAATCCGCGCAGGAAAATGGTGCGGTCGTTCTGACTGTCGACGACGATGGCCCAGGCCTGCCCTGCTCCATTCGCGATCAAGTATTGCAGCGAGGAGTGCGCGCTGACGAAGCCGCCCCCGGTTCCGGGCTGGGATTGGCAATCGTTCGCGATCTTGCCCAACTTTATGAGGGGACGATCACGTTGGAAGACTCGCCTATGGGCGGTCTGCGCGCGCGCCTCCGGTTGCCCTCCTGAATGCCTAGCATAAGGACTTGCTCAAACCGAAGCCATCCGATTCGCGAAATGCATTTACGATCTTTCGGAATTCCATCTCGGTACGCTGACGAAAGCGCGGTTTTTCGTAGAAGTGAATCGATTTGGCGTCCCGGTCGCGTCAACGGTGTCAAGGCAGCAAGGGCGTGCCCCGGTGTAAGAAGAGGTCCCGGAGAACGATTTTCGATTCCCCACACTTAGCCAGATCCGATCGTGGATTTGATGCGCTTCATACGCGTATTTCTCCTTCAATAAGCCGTCTTCATCCTCGATAATTTGTTAAAGAACGTGCACAACGTGCATATTGAATTGGAGACTGCCATGGAAGCCCTACTTCAAGACCTGCGCTACGCGTTGCGCCAATTGTCGAAGTCGCCCGGATTCACGGTGACTGCGGTGCTGACGCTAGGGTTCGGCATCGGCGCCACTACCGCCATCTTCTCGATCGTCGAGGGTGTGCTGCTGCGGCCGTTGCCGTTTCCCAATCAGGCCCGGCTGGTCACGCTCGGCGACCTGCTGGAGGGCGTGCAATACGGCGGCGATGCGCCCGGCGTTACCGCGCCCGGCGTTCGTACCTATATGCGTGACACGCGTGCCTTCTCGAGCCTTGGCGGTTACCAGGCCTCCACCTATGAACTCTCCGGTGCGGGCGACGCCGGACAGGCGAACCCTTCCCAGATCAATGGCGCGCGGCTTACCGCGAGTATGTTTTCCGTACTCAGCGTCTCGCCCTGGATGGGCCGCGCCTTTACCCAGCAGGAAGATGAGCGGAGTCAGCAAGTGGCGCTCCTCAGCTACCAGAGCTGGCACAGCCGCTACCATGGCGATCCCGAGATACTAGGCCGGAAGATTCTGCTCGACCGCAAGCCCTACGAGATTGTGGGCGTCATGCCGCGCGAATTCGAGTTTCCTCTGGTTCCTGGTCAGTTGAATCGCAGCGAGCTTTGGGTCCCCATGAGCTTCACCCAGGCTGAACTGATCCAGGGCGCGGGTGCCTGGTCCTACTCTATGGTCGGACGGCTGAAGCCCGGAGTGACCCCGGAACAGGCCCAGGCAGATGCTGCTTCCGCGGCGCAGGAGATCATGCGCAACTTTCCGCCGGCCCTCCGCAGTCGTCGTATTCATCCTGCGGTTCAGCCGCTCGATGAGGTCACAGTAGCGCAGGCTCGGCCGCTGGTCCGCATGCTCTTCCTGGCTGTCACCGTGGTTCTGTTTATTGCTTGCGCCAATCTTGCCGGGCTGCTGCTGGTACGCGTCATCGGTCGCCGGCGCGAGATCTCCGTGCGCTTCGCGCTTGGCGCCAGTAGAGCGGCGATTCTGCGTCAATCGCTCGTCGGAGCGCTTCTGCTCAGCCTCTCCGGCGGATTGCTGGGGCTGGCACTGGCAGCGGTTGCCCTGCGCGTGGGCGTCAGCTTTCTGCCTGAAACGCTGCCCCGCGTCAGCTCCATCAATCTTGACTGGGCGGTGGTAGCATTCGCGCTCGGATTGGCGGTGCTCACCGGCCTGTTCTGCGGGCTGATTCCGGCCTTGGCCGCGGCACATACCGGAGTGAATGAAGCACTGAAAGATGGTGGACGCACCGGAAGCTCGGGCGGTGGTCATGCGCGGCTGCGGTCGGCCCTGGTGGTTGCGGAACTCGCAGTCGCTCTGGTGATGCTTACCGCCTCCGGCCTGTTGCTGCGCAGCTTTGAGAAGATGCGCTCGGTCGGTCTCGGCTTCCGCGCCGATCACACGCTGACGGCTGCGTATAGCCTGCCCCGGCAGCAATACTCCAGCCAGGCTTCGATCGACGCGTTCAACTTAACCATGCGCACCAGACTCGAGCAGTTGCCGGGCGTGCAGGCGGTCGGTGTCACCTCCATGCTGCCCGCTGCTGACGTGGAGTTTCTGGGCACATTCACGCCCGAGGGCTATGTTCCACCGAAGGGTGCCGGGTTGAATCTGGCATGGATCCCCCAGGTGATGGGCAACTACTTCCAGGCGCAGGGCATCCCGATCATTCGTGGTCGCGACTTTACTGTGGCCGACAGCGACGGCGCTCCGCTGGTTGTGATCATCAACCGAGTTCTGGCCGAGCACTACTGGCCTGGACAAGACCCCATCGGGAAACGCCTGCACCGCGGGCCGACGGAGGCGAGTCTTCCGTGGCTGACCGTAGTCGGAGAAATTGGCGACGTCAAACAGCTTGCGGCCGATGTGCCTACAGAAGAGCAGTTCTACCTTCCCTCCAGCCAAACCAAAGCTGATGCCGGATCGTTTGCACCCCCCGGCATGCTCACGGGCGCTAAAGGTTCCATCGTGGTGCGCGGCCAACTGCCGCCCGAGCAGATGGCGGACTCCCTGCTCGCCGTCGTCCACTCGATCGACCCGCAACTGCCGCTCACCCAGGTGGAATCCATGGATCGGGTAGTCTCGGAAGGCCAGGCGCCGCGCCGCTTCAACACTGCGCTGATCTCCGCGTTTGCCGGTGCGGCCGTCGTGCTGGCGCTCGTCGGCATCTACAGCGTCATCGCCTTTTCCACCGCGCTGCGCACCCAGGAGATGGCCATCCGCATGGCGCTCGGTTCACAGCGCTCGAGCGTCATGCGGCTCATTCTTGTCTCCGGCGCCAAAATCGGCCTCGCTGGCTGCGGCATCGGCGCGATCGCTGCCATCTTTGCCACTCGTCTGCTGCGCTCGCTCCTGTTCCGGGTTGATTCGCTCGATCCGATCGTGCTTGTGCTCGCGACCCTCTCCATCTTCCTGCTCGCCCTTCTGGCCTCCGTCATTCCCGCCCGCCGCGCTGCTTCGGTAGAACCCATGGAAGCGCTGCGAACGGAGTAGCCCGCGCCAGCCCGCCTGTTGCTTCTTATCCTCTCCTTCAGGTTATTTCGACGCGGTGTGCGCAAATGATGGCAAAACTTGAGCAATCGCAAACAGGTGAAATGCCTCGTCGGACCTCTTGGGCACACAAGCGCTTTCATGAATGTGCTCCTTTGTGCGCCGGGCTCGAGTTTGTGCACTCGCAGTGCACGAACATCGAATTTTGCGGTTTGTCACAGGGCGCGGTGCTGACGGGTTGATAGGGCAGACAGCACTTCGATTGTGCAACCACAAAGTCAAAATGTCCGATGCGTTGCGTTTTCATCGCCGTTGTCAGCTCGGGTTCAAACTCTGCCTTGCCGGCTCGACCGGTCCAGAGTGTGAACCCAGCTGACAGCGAGGAGCACAGTACGAGTACAAACCCCTTCATTACACGATAAAAGCGTGTTACACGTATTATGCGTGGCCTCGGGAGGCAACCCTTGGCGACTTCACCAAAAGGCGGAAAGCAGAACGTCACAATAAGTCTGAGTCGGCAGGTACTCAAGAAGGCCAAGATTCTCGCTGCCCGACGCGAAACTTCGATCAGTGGTCTCCTTGCGCAGCAGATCGAGTTCCTCGTTGGCGACGAAGAAGCGTACGACCGCGCCGAACAGCAGGCTAGGGCGCTTCTATTATAGACAAAGGCTTTCACATGGGCGGAATCATCCGATCAGGCGGGGATGAATTGCATGAGCGATAGGAAACCGCGCGCCGGCGGAAGAATCAGCAGTGAATCAACGCCATGAAGAAGCTCCCTCGCCATCGCGGTCTATACCCCGGAAACCAGGCTCGCCGCCAACCTCGCTTCTCCCGGGAGCTTTCCGTGCTCTACGAAGACGATGCCATAGCAGTCCTGAACAAACCAGCCAAGCTCCTGGCCGTGCCCGCGGAGAACTCAGGCGCGCCATCCGCCCTGTCTCTTCTTTCCGCAGCGCTAAAACAAAAGAGACAGCGGGCCTTTGTCGTACATCGCATCGATCGCTACACGTCCGGGATCCTGCTGTTTGCCAAGACCTGGCCGGATCGCGAGGCTCTGGTTCGCCAGTTTCTCGAACATGCTCCGGTCAGGCAGTACCTCGCAGTCGTGCGCGGGCACCTCAAGGACAAAGAGGGCGCGCTCGTTCACCACTTTCGGCAAGAAGGAATGTTCCAGAAGTTGACCAAGGAGCACGACCCGAAAGCAACCCGTGCGGAACTTCGCTATTCGGTCGAACGCCTTCTGCGCGGCGCTTCGCTTGTCCGAGTTTCCCTGGTGACAGGATTGCAGAATCAGATAAGGGTGCAGCTTTCGGCGCTCGGCCATCCAGTCATCGGCGACCGAAAGTACCATCCCGAGGAGGCGTCGGAGCGCCGCATCACGCGCGTCGCTCTGCATGCCGCGCACCTCGCGTTTGCTCATCCACGGTCGGGACAAAACGTGGCCATCGACTGCGAACCGCCCGCCGACTTTCAGTCCCTGCTGCAGGCCTTGAAGTTGCCCTCCCGCCCGTGCCGGTAAATCTCGCCGTTGTCGCTTTTCATTAATTCGTAGATTTTGGTATTTCTATTCCGAATTTGCCGTTAGTGGGGTCGCGTCCGCGTGGCGAGTCCGAGAGACAATCGATGTGGCGGATGATCTGGTTCCGAGCCGGATCATGTGTTACGCATACGGATGTCGGAATCGAGCGCGTCATTATCTTTACGCCGACACGGACGAAGTCGCCATCGCGCCGCCAACAACTCCGGAAGACGAAAAATTTGTTAGCTCAGGCCATGGTCGTTTCCTGATCGGATAGACTGAACTGCATCCCTCGTATGCCGGCCGACTCCCAGATGATAGGACCGCGTGGTGGAGGTTCTGCGAGTCCAACCGCGAGTTATTCGGACAGAAGCATTTTGACGACAGTCGCAGTACGGTGTGAAAGCGACGGTGCCCGGCCATGAATCCGTGGATCGCGAAGGTGCTGGTGCTCACAGCTACAGTGGTGATGATCGCCATTCGTGTGCCGCACGGGCAACGGAGTCGAATTGTGAAGGTCGCCACAAGCTATAAAACTCCGCTCGAGATGGGTCTGTTGGTTCTCGCCTGGGTCGCATTCTTCGTCCCTCTGATCTGGGTCGCATCGCCAGTGTTTTCGTTCGCTGAGTACGGGCTCGACATCGGCCCACTCGTCGCCGGTGTGATCTGCTTGGTGATCGGCCTCTGGCTCTTCTACCGGTCGCACGCTGACCTCGGTACCAATTGGTCGATCACCCTGGAGGTGCGTGAGCAGCATCGA
>Ga0302326_10030913_pt1 | contig 10706 bp, 15 predicted proteins | sample Palsa_T0_3_FD_202264 | JGI IMG/M metagenome (GOLD analysis project Ga0302326, IMG submission 202264) | Peat permafrost microbial communities from Stordalen Mire near Abisko, Sweden - Palsa_T0_3 | ecosystem: Environmental > Terrestrial > Soil > Palsa > Peat permafrost | place: Sweden: Abisko...
AGGCTTTGTCATCCATCCCATCAATCCGGGCATGGCGGGCAAGGAGATTCAGGGCCAGACCGTTTACGGCTCGCTGAAGGACGTTCCCGCGCCTGTCGACATGGTCGATATTTTTCGCGCTTCGGATACGGCGCCCGGCATCGTGCGCGATGCGCTCGCAGAGAAAGACCGGCTCGGCATCAAGACGATCTGGATGCAGCTCGGCGTAATCAACGAGGAAGCAGCGCAGCTGGCGCGCGAGGCCGGCCTCACCGTCATCATGAATCGCTGCCCGAAGATCGAATATGGCAGGCTCTCCGGCGAGATCGGCTGGATGGGCATCAATCGCCGCGTGATCGACAACCGCAAACCGCACCTGTTTTCCAAGGGCGGAAGCCTGAAGCGCCTCTAGCCCATGCTCAAGGTCTGGGGACGGCGGAACTCCATCAATGTGCAGAAGGTCATGTGGGCGATCGGCGAGCTTGGACTTGCGCACGAACATATCGACGCGGGCGGATCGTTCGGCGGCCTCGATACCGATGAATACGGCGCGATGAATCCCAATCGCCGTGTGCCGGTGATCGACGACGACGGAACCGTGGTATGGGAATCGCACGCGATCGTCCGCTATCTCGCGGCGAAATATGGCGCGGGCTCGCTGTGGCCCGAAGATGCCGGCATCCGCGCCCGCAGCGACATGTGGACGGACTGGGTGCTCGCCGATCTCCAGCCGGCGTTTATCGGGTTGTTCTGGAATCTCTATCGCACGCCTGAGGACCAGCGGAACTGGAACCTGATCCGCCAGGGCATCGCTCGCAGCGCGATCCTGTTCCAGCTGCTCGATCGCCATTTGGCCGAACACGCCTTTATCGCAGGCGATGCGCTGACCATCGGCGACATTCCGGCAGGCGCGCAGCTCTACCGCTATTTCGAACTCGAGATCGACCGGCCATCCCTGCCGAACGTCGAAGCCTGGTATGCCAGGCTCCAAGAACGCGAGCCCTATCGCACGCATGTCATGGTTTCGTTCGAAGATCTCAAAGGCCGGCGGGCGTTCTAAGAATCGGGGCGCGACCCGGCAAATATTCTGTTAATCTCGCCACGACTCCAGCTCGCCGAAATCGGTTGAGGACACGTCATTGTCCCGTCACTCCTTACCTGCACCAGAAGCGATCGAGGCATGGCCGGATTTCACGACGGACCAACCATTGCGGATTCTGGTGAGCGGATGTCTGGCGGGAAATCCTGTCGGATATGACGGTTCGACTTATGGGACGCACGCCCATATCGCGAGGTTGATGTCAGCACCGAATGTCCAGGTCACCCCGTTTTGTCCCGAAAACTTTTCGTTCGGCACGCCGCGGGCGCTTTGCGACATCCATGGCGGCGATGGGTTTGACGTTCTCGCTGGCCATGCGCGGGTTCTTACGGAGGAAGGCGAAGACTGGACCGACGGTATGGTCATTGCCGCGCGTGAGATGCTTCGAATTGCCAGGGAATCCGACGTGCGATTTGCGATCCTGATGGACATCAGCGCCGCGTGCGGGTCGCAAGTGATATATGCGGGTGCGCGCCCGGAAGCGCCATACCGCGTTGGGCAGGGCGTTTGCGCCGCCCTGCTGTCTGAAGCAGGCATTCCGGTCGTCAGCCAGCGCGATCTCAAGACCCTGAAACACATTTTCGAGAAGATCGGCTGCGAATTCGACTTCGGTCGAAGTCCCAAAGATCATCACGAGACCGATTGGTACCTGACCCATTTGGCCCAAAGCGCCGCGAATGAGCGAATGTCGAATTAGCAGCAGCGTCGAGGAAGGGAATTTGACAATCGATGAGGTGTCAATAGCGTAACAGAGAGCCCCTGCGGCCACGTCTTTTCCCTTGGCGCGCTTTGCGCTAAAACCTTGTTCCTACAATCTACATCAATAAACTGGAGATTGACATGGCCGACTACGGTTTCAACACGCTGAGCGTACATGCGGGCGCGCAACCGGACCCCGCGACTGGCGCGCGCGCCACGCCGATCTACCAGACAACGGCGTTCGTGTTCGAAGATGCCGATCACGCGGCAGCCCTGTTCAATCTCCAGGTCTTTGGCAATATCTATTCGCGCATCATGAACCCGACCAATGCGGTGCTCGAAGAGCGTATCGCCGCTCTGGAGGGCGGACGCGCCGGGCTTGCGGTGGCTTCCGGACATGCGGCCCAGCTTATCGTGTTCCACACCCTGATGGAGCCCGGCGATGAAATCATTTCCGCGCGTCAGCTCTACGGCGGGTCGATCAACCAGTTCAGCCAGGCGTTTGCGAAGTTCGACTGGCGCGTGAAATTCGCAGACGCGACGAATCCGGACTCCTTCCGCGCGGCGGTGACACCGAAGACGAAAGCGATCTTCATCGAAAGCATCGCCAATCCCGGCGGTATCGTCACCGATATCGAAGCGATTGCCGGCGTGGCGAAAGAAGCCGGCGTGCCGCTGATCGTCGACAACACGCTTGCCTCGCCGTACCTGATCCGGCCGCTCGAATGGGGCGCCGATATCGTTGTGCATTCCGCCACGAAATTTCTCGGCGGCCACGGCAATTCGATGGCGGGCCTGATCGTGGACGGCGGCAAGTTCGATTGGGGCAAGGGCGGAAAATATCCGACTTTGTCAGAGCCCTGCCCGTCCTATCACGGCATGCGACTGTGGGAGACGTTCGGCGACATGGCGTTCGCCATTTCGTGCCGCGTGCTGGGCCTGCGAGATCTGGGACCCTCTCTCTCGCCGATGAATGCGTTCCTCGTGCTCACCGGCATTGAGACATTGCCTTTGCGCATGCAACGTCATTGCGACAACGCGCTTGCGGTCGCGCGCTGGCTCAAACAGGACAGCCGCGTCCAGTGGGTCAACTATGCCGGCCTCGAGGACAACCCCTGCTACAGCCTGCATCGGACCTATTGCCCGAAGGGCGCAGGCTCCGTGTTCACTTTCGGTATTCGCGGCGGCTATGACGCCGGGGTCAAACTCGTCAACGGCGTGAAGCTGATCAGCCACCTCGCCAATGTCGGAGATACGCGCAGCCTCGTGATCCATCCCGCATCGACGACGCACCGCCAGTTGAGCGACGAACAGAAAAAAGCGTCAGGCGCAGGCCCGGACGTGGTGCGGCTGTCGATCGGCATCGAGAACCCGGAAGACATCATCTTCGACCTGGATCAGGCGCTGGCGACAGGCTGAACGCGTTCGGAACGGGAAACTTCGTAGGCATGCCAAACGGCGGATGCGAATAGCGCGACCGCGGTGGCCTGATGCAAAGCCGCGAGCGCAACCGGAACTTGGTTCACCAAGGTCACGATCCCAAGAACAATCTGGAGCAGCATCACAGCAAGCAGCGTGTTGCTGCTGGCGCGCGCGAGTCCGGGGAGTTTTACCCGGCGCCCAGCGATCCAAAGCGCGATCACTGCAAATGCGATGAGGTAGGCGCCGATGCGATGATCGAATTGCGCGAGACCGGGATTTTCGAAGAAGTTGATCCACCATGGACTCGAGAAGAACGGCGTTTCGGGAAACACGCGCCCGTCCATCGAAGGCCAGGTGTTATAGATCAAGCCCGCGTGCAATCCCGCGACCAGCGCGCCAATCAACATTTGAAGATAGACGAGGGCGACGAGAAGGAACGCCGTGCCTGTCAGTTTTCTTCCCCCGTTTACGGGGGAGGAAAGGTATCCGGCACGTAGATACTCAAACGCCGTCCATAATATCGCGCCGAGTAGAATGATCGCGACTCCCAGATGTATCGCGAGCCGATACGGGCTCACCGATACGCGCGTCTCCAACCCGCTTTCGACCATCCACCAACCGACAAAACCCTGCAGGCCACCGAGTGCTAACAGCACCACCATGCGCGGCAGCCCTGCCCGCGGTATTGCACCGGTGTACGCGAAGAACAAGAACGGCACGAAGAACACGAAGCCGAGCAGCCGCCCCAGCAACCGGTGCGACCACTCCCACCAATAGATCGCCTTGAAATCGCCGAGGCTCATGCCGCGGTTTTCAAGCTGGTACTGCGGGATACGCTGATATTTCGTGAACTCGGCCTGCCATGCCTGATCGCTCAGCGGTGGAACGACACCGGTCACCGGATGCCATTCGGTGATCGAGAGTCCGGAACCTGTGAGCCGCGTCAGCCCCCCAACCGTGACCGTGGCCGCTATGAGAAGCGCTACCGCCAGCAGCCACAAGCCGACGGCCAGTCGGCTGGGCGTATAACTCCGAAGGGACGAGGTCGCGACCGCCATATGTGCCGTCATAGCGTCGGCAAAAGCCGGCGTCCACGAGGGCGACCGCGACCTCTTGCCGTCAGCGGCCGGTCAGCCGGAACGTCACCAACGCGTTCGTGGTGGTCGCGAAGGGCTTTCCGTCTTTCGTGGCGGGCTCGTAGCGCCAATGTGCCATCACCCAGGCGACCGCCGCGTCGTCGAGTGAATCGTAGCCGCTCGATTTCTCGACCGAGGCTGCCTCCACCACGCCGTGCTCGTCGATTGAAAGCCGGAGCATCACATTGCCGGTTTGGTTCAGCCGAACAGCAAGTGGCGGGTAATCCGGCGTGGAATGTGTGCCGGCAATCCCGCGCGCAACCACAACAACAGGCGGTGTCATATCCGTCGTGGGATGAGGCGGCGGCGCAACAGTCTCTGTAATGCCCGTGTTTCCCTGATCCCGATCAATGTGGAAATCCGGCGGTGGCATCGTCGGAACGGTTGGCTTGATAAATTTCGGCTGGGGCATATGCGGTTGCACCGGCGGCTGCTTCGGCGTGACAACATCGACGAATTTGATCGGACCGTGCGAAATGAGAGGGCGCAATTGACCCGAAAGGCCCAAATACAATGCGTAGACAACGGCGATGTGAAGCGCGCCGACAATGGCAAGCCTCAGGACATTTGGCGTGCGCGATGAACGCGCGGGCCGCATGGCTTGAGTCGTTGACATGGTTCTCCTCCCCGAGAACTTGAGACCCGCCGGCGGACCGAAGAGGACAATTCACGCGTCCCGGATTCGGGCAGTCGCGGATCGATGTGAGCGACGCTGTGCGCAAATTCGGGCTCTATTGTGGCGCGCGCAGAACTTGTATGCTTGAAGCGCGCTGACGAAAAGTCACCGGTCTCGGGAATCCATGAGCCCCAGCATCAAGAAACTGATAGGCACCGTCGTCATCCTGATCTGGCTGCCGATCTATGCGCTGCTCGCGATGGGTGTCGCCTTTCATGTGCTGCCGCACGCCAACTGGTTCGTCGCATTTCTCTATTACGCATTGGCGGGAACGTTGTGGACCATTCCCGTAGGCCTGATGTTTCCCTGGATGCAGCGCGAACCCACAAAACGGAGAACCCCATGACGGTCAACAAGCAATGGATTTATGCCCGCAAACCGAATGGCGCGGTGGGACCAGAACATTTCGAGCCGCATGACGCGGCCATGCCGGAACCAGGTCCGGGCGAAGCGCTCGTGCGCACGACTCTCCTTTCCATCGATCCCGCCAGCCGCGCCTGGATGGCAGGGCGGACCTATCGCGCGCAGCTCGAACCCGGCGAAATCATGGCCGGCTGGGGGTTGGGTGAAGTCGTTAAATCCAATTCTGATAAAGTCGCGCCGGGGGACCTTGTCAGCGGCGAATTTGGCTGGCAGCAATTTATCGCCCTGCCCGCCAACAAGCTGATCAGGGAGAACAAGGCGCACAAGCCGGAGCACATTCTGGGTGTTCTCGGCATCACCGGCCTCACCGCCTATTTCGGCATGCTCGATGTGGGTCGGCCGCGCCCCGGAGAGACGGTGCTTGTGTCGGGCGCTGCAGGTGCAGTGGGCTCGATCGCGGGTCAGATCGCGAAACTTGCGGGCTGCAAAGTCGTGGGCACGACAAGCGGCGCCGAGAAATGCGCGTGGCTCACCGGCGAACTCGGTTTCGATGGCGCCATCGATTACAAGGCCGGCGGCATCTATCGCCAGCTGAAAGCCGTTTGCCCCGAAGGCGTCGATGTCTATTTCGACAACACCGGCGGCGATGTTCTCGATGCGGCGCTGGCGCGGATGAATCTGTTCGGCCGCGTCGTGTGCTGTGGAAACATCTCGCAATATAACGCCACGACGCCGGCCGCAGGGCCGGCTGGCGTTCCGGGCTTCCTCGTTACCAAGCGCATTCGCATGGAGGGCTTCGTGGTGATGGATTTCTACAATCGCCGCCAGCACGCCGAAGCCGAACTCGGAAAATGGCTTGCTGGCGGCAAACTCAAGGCCCCCGTCGATATCGTCGAAGGCTTCGAGAACATGCCGAAGGCGCTTGCCGGAATGTTCGCCGGCAAGAACCGCGGCAAGCTGGCCGTGCGGGTGTGAACGCTCAGGCGTGAATGAATGCCGCAAGATCGGCATTCAACCGCGCCATGTGAGTCACGAACAGGCCATGTGGCGCTCCTTCATAGACGCGAAGTTCGGCGCGCGGGATCAACTGTGCAGTTCTGCGGCCCGTCAGGTCCAGCGGTGCAGACGCATCCTTGTCGCCCTGAATGATCAATGTCAGTATCCCGACACGCGGCAGCTCTTCGCGAAAGTCCGTTTCCGAAAAGGCCTTGTTGCATTCGATCACGGCCTTCAGCGCGCATTGCGCGGGCATGCTCATCAGCCATTGCCGCAATGCCTGGGACGTCTCGTCGACAAAGAACGACCCGGAATTGTCCGACAGCCATTTGGGAAAATCCTGGCACCATGCGGCCCGAAACGACTGAAACGCAGCAGCAGGCACGCCGTTGGGATTGTCCGCAGTCTGCAGAAGAAACGGCGTGACGGGCGCTACCAGGACAATACGCGAGACGCGCCCGGCGCCATGGCGCGTGAGATACCGGACAATTTCACCCGCGCCCATCGAATGACCGACAAGCACCGCGTCCTTGAGGTCCAGACGCTCGATCACGGCTGCGAGGTCGTCGGCCAGTGTATCGTAATCGTAACCGTGTCCCGGCTGGCTCGACCGTCCGTGTCCTCGGCGGTCATAGGCGATGCAGCGCGCGCCACTCGAAAGCGGCGCCATCTGATATTGCCACATGTCGGAATTGGCCGCCCAACTGTGTACGAACACGACGGGCCGGCCAGCGCCCCAATCCTTGAAATAGAGTTCGGCGCCGTCCGCAGCCTCGATATGGGAACCGCGCGGCGCGGATTGTGCGCGCGCACTGCTTTCATCGCCTACCGCGAGGCCACCGGCCGCAGCAATGCCCATTCCGACTGCGACGTTCTGCAAGATACTGCGTCTGTCCATGGCATTTCCTTTCATAACTGGCCGGAATGATGTCGTGTAAGGTCCCGCAGCGTCGATTACGCGTCAGGTAATGGCGGACCACTACCTCAGAGGTAATGGAATTCCTCCGCCAAAATCCCTATCGTGGGTACATGACGGCTCAACCGCGATCTGCCGGCGCTCATTTGCGCGAATGGCGCCAACGCCGGCGCATGAGCCAGCTCGATCTGGCCTGCAATGCCGAGATCTCCGCGCGCCATCTGAGTTTTCTCGAGACGGGCCGCTCGCAGCCGAGCCGGGAGATGATCCTGCGTCTGGCCGAACAGCTTTCGATTCCCGTGCGCGAGCGCAACGCGCTCCTGGTCGCCGCGGGATATGCTCCCGTGTTCCGCGAGCGTCCGATCGACGATCCCGCCATGACGCCGGCCCGCACGGCGATCGACCTCGTTCTGGAAGGCCACAAGCCCTATCCGGCTTTCGCCGTCGACAGGCACTGGAACATCGTTGCCAGCAATCGCGCGCTGCAAGAACTCTATGTAGATGTCGCGCCCGAGTTGATGAAACCGCCGGTCAATGCGCTGCGGCTCAGCCTTCATCCCAAAGGCATGGCTCCGCGCGTCGCCAATCTGGTCGAATGGCGCGCACATCTCCTGGCGCGCCTGATGCAACAGATCGATGTAAGCGGCGATGCCATCTTGATTGAGCTGATGCGGGAGTTGTCGGGCTATCCCGCGCCCAGCAGCGACGGGCGCCATGGCAGACACGGGCCGCCGGATATTGTGGTGCCGTTTCGCGTCATGACCGAATTCGGTCTGCTCTCGTTCTTTACGACGACCACGGTTTTCGGCACGCCGCTCGACATCACGCTGTCGGAAATTGCGCTCGAATGCTTCTACCCAGCCGATTCCGCGACGGCGGAGTCGGTGCACGCGGCGGCCGCGCGGGCAGTACAGCGCTGACTGCTTTTGCGCGGCATTTTTGTTACCTGTGACGTAATCGACGGCATACCCCGGGCGCGTCATCCTTCGCCCGTCAAACACGGGAGCCTGTCATGAGCGATATCAAGAACCTGGTCGAAAACTACGTCGCGCTGTGGAACGAGCAGGACGCAAATGCGCGCCGGCAGAAGATTGCGGCGCTATGGACGGAAGACGGCGCGCACTTCACGAGCACACTGGAAGCGCGCGGCCATGACGCCATTGCAATGCGCGTTGCCTCGGCCCATGCGCGATTTGTGGGCACGGGACAGTTCGTCTTTCGCGCAATCGACAATGTCGACAGCCATCACGACACCGTCCGGTTCAACTGGACCATGGTTCCCGCAAGCGGAGGCGACGTGGCGTCGGTCGGATTCGATTTTCTGTTTCTCGCACCCGATGGCCGCATTCATGCGGACTACCAGTTCATCGAGCCGTGACTCGCGGGACTTAGACGACCCGGAATGACGGCTTGGGCGCGGGTTCCGGTGTGGGGAAAAGCGCTCGGATCAGAAATTCGAGCAACAGGGCGCCGTTCTTGTTGCCCAGCTTTTCGGCAGCGGCCATCGCTTCCGACAGCCTGCCATTGAGCGCGTTCTTGTCGGCACCCATATCGAGCAGCGTTACGCCGAATACGCGCATGGCATCGAAGAGCGCGCCTTCATGCTCGGACAACGGCCTGTCAATTGCCATGGCAATTCTCCGCGGTCTTGAAAGACCGCAAGGTCAGCCGGTCATCCCGAACTTGGGTGGAGCCTGCGGCGCATCGCGCTGATCGACATTTGCGGGCGCGGGCTGATGCATGTCGTTACGTTCGCCCTTCAGCCAGGCTTCCGCGTTGCCGGACAAAATTGCCCAGACCTCACCGGCCTTTTCCTTGGGCTTGAAGAACAAAGCGGTCTCAGGCGGACGACCACCGTTGCGGGCGGGATCGGCGTCGGCGCAGAACTTGCGAAATGCGCGCTCGACCTCGTCCTCGAATTTCTGGGGGATCGGGCGATTGCTGATCTCGCGATTTTTGCGGATCGCGCGCATCACCGACCAGCGGCGCAGGCCGGCCGGCTGCGTGTGCAGCACCCGGATCAGGTCGACCACATAGGGAATATCGGAACGCGATCTCTCGGAAGCGCAATCGGCCTCACGTTCCTGGAGAAGATTCTCGAATTGATCGTCGTATGTCATAGGATCCAGCGCGCCTCATCTTGTGAGACTTGTCTTCGGTGAATACCGACAGCGGGAGCTTACGCCCCCGCTGTCGACAGTTCGATATTTAATTTAGGCTGTGGCCAGATTGACGGCCTTCGACCCACGCGCGTCCGGCTGAATGTCGAACGTGACGCGCTGACCTTCCGAAAGGCTGCGCATGCCGGCCTGTTCGACTGCAGTCGCATGGACGAACACGTCCTTGCCGCCGCCTTCCGGCGAAATGAATCCAAAACCCTTGGTCGCATTGAAAAATTTTACTGTTCCCGTAGCCATGATTGCTCCTGATTGCATCGGGTTTCGCCTGAGCAAATGCCCAGACGCATGCTGCGGTCTCAACCATCAATTCAGGAAGTTAGGCTGTCTCGTCCAGGCGCGCACAATGCGAGTCGGGTTTACAACAGTGCGCTTCAACTGACGGAACGCCGTCGCTGGAGGCTCATATAGTCTCAGAAGCTTTAAAATGCAACCTTCATCGAAATCGCCAACAAATCCGCGGAAATGCAGGCGCGCGCGAGGGCGCGACTTGATTGATGCGCACTTGTCGACGAATCCCAAACTCAGGCGCTCATGCTCTTTTTCATGAATGCCGAGAAACCTTCGCTCCATTTCGCGCGCTCGGGATCGACGGGATAGGGATTGAGCGCCGCCATTTTCTGTGCGTCGAAATCGCTGCTTTCCTCCGACGATAATTTGTTTGCGACGTTCCAACCTTCGGCATAGAGCCGGCTCAAGCGGAATGCAGTATCGCTCATGGGGCACGCACGCTTTCTTCGAGCAGTTCTTTTACAGTCTCGCTCGGGCGGCATAATCGCACCGCGCGTTCCGTCACGACGATCGGACGATTGATCAGAATCGGATGTGCGATCATGGCGTCCAGCAACTCGTCGTCGCCCACATCCTTCTCGTCAAGTCCCAGCTCGCGAAAGAGCGGCTCCTTGGTTCGAACGACGGCCCGCGTCCGAACGCTCATGCGGGCGATCAGGGACTTGAGCTCGTCGCGCGTCGGCGGTGTCTTCAGGTATTCGACGATGACGGGCTCATGCCCCGCAGCGCGAATGGCACCGAGCGTGTTGCGAGACGTTCCGCAACCCGGATTATGGTAGATCGTGATGTTCATGGCGTCAGCTCCGTTTGCCCAATACGCGGTCGATATCCAGTGCGTCCCGCTTGTTCTTTCGGTGCGCCGTCCTCGCCTCCAGCACTTTGGCGGTTTCGGCCTGGGCGCCGTCGCGCAACAACGCTCTGCTCAGTTCCTCGGGATCGACCGGTACGAATT
>Ga0302326_10030914_pt1 | contig 10706 bp, 10 predicted proteins | sample Palsa_T0_3_FD_202264 | JGI IMG/M metagenome (GOLD analysis project Ga0302326, IMG submission 202264) | Peat permafrost microbial communities from Stordalen Mire near Abisko, Sweden - Palsa_T0_3 | ecosystem: Environmental > Terrestrial > Soil > Palsa > Peat permafrost | place: Sweden: Abisko...
GCGCCCGCGTTGCGGCGTCGACCTGCAGCTGATCCTGGTCGGACCTCGGCCCGTCTGAGGCCGTCTTCGAGGTGAAGTACAGAGTTGAAAAAGGTGTTGTGTTCATGGGGGTCGCCTTTCGCGAGGTGCCTGGCGGGCGCTCCCGGTGGCGACTACCTCAGTCGCGCGATCGTGGACGGCAGCGGAGCGCCCACTGCGGATACTGCGTTCATGGGACTCACCTCCAGCCGATGGATCACGATCGCCAAGACGTTAGCACGCCGGCGACGCGTTGCGCAGCCGGCATCATGCGCGCTCGCGGCGGCATGGGACGGGCTCGGCGGAGGGCCAGGTGGCTGATTGCATGGTCGCCAGATGCCTTGCTATAGCGCTGTGAACCGTCGCCCGGGCCGGACGTGGTCGGCCCCCACTGGGGCCAGAGCGGTGGAAGATCAGTGAGCCCCGGGTTCCCCGGGCGGAGGTGACTCACTGCGGCAGCGCACGCGCACAAGGACGAGATCGTGCAGAGCACCCTCGGGAAATCTCCGCCGACCTCCAGCGACTCCGCGAACTGAGATTAGTAAGTCTGCCTGTCCCCGCTCGACGCATCGGGTGGCGCAGACTTCGCGGGCTCGTCGAGGCGCAGGATCGTTTCCTCAATCTCCTTGTTTCGCGCGTTGGCGAACGAAATCGCAGTGCCTATGATCGCGAATCCTGCCTTCTGCAGCACCTTGAGCGATCTCACATTGTCACTCGCGGCACGGGCAAACAGGGGCCGCACACGAACCGATTCCAGGAGCAGGGCGAGCGCTCGGCCGGCGATGCCCTGCCCCCAGAAGGACCTGTCGATCCAGTATGTGACCTCGGTATCGCCATCAACGACGAAGCAGGCGATGCTGCCGACGAGCCGTCCATCGACGGTGACCGCACGATTGGTCACCTCTGGCAACGTCCGGATCTTCGCCATGTGGACATCGAACGCGGTGCGGTCATCGGGATTTTCGGCCGTGAAGGCGGCCATCCGGACCGACTCGGGATCCCGCATCTGTTCGAACAAGGCATCGAGGTCAGAGTCGTCGATCGGCCGCAGCGCCACCTCAGCCACAAGTACCCTCCAACCCTGGTCCAGCGACGATCAGCGGGGCGAACATACCAGCATCATCGGACAATCAGTGAGGACTCGACATCCGCTTCTGCCGCCGGCGGCAGAGTGCAGCCATCGGCTCCGAACGGTGCTCGCATCGGCGAAGATGCGCTCTGACCTCCCACTCTCCATGGGCCTGCGTGGCGCGGAGTGTCACTTGACGATCACCTTGACCGCGATGACCTGGTCGTCAGGCTGGCGCAGTTCCATCCCCTCGGTAGGGCCGTCCTTTGCACCTGGCCCCCAGTAGATCAAGCCGCGGGCTGCCTCCTTGAGATCCTCGCTTTCCTCCGGCGTCATGGCAACGAACAGGTACGGCGCCGGTCCACGCCACTCGATCAGCTCGCCGGTGAAGGTCCACTCCATGCCCCCAGCATCGGAGATGCGCCCCATGCGTCACCGTGGCGGACGCATGGACAAATACGACGACGGGAGGACGGGCCAATGTCACATGTACGACGGTTCGACCACGTCGGCCTCACGGTCGCGGATCTCGACGTCGTGACCGCATTCTTCGTGGCGCTGGGCCTGGAGGTCGAGGGCAGGACGTTCGTCGAGGGCGAGTTCCTGGACACGGTCTGCGGCATTCCCGGCTCCCGCACCGAGATCGTCATGCTGAAGCCGCCCGACGATGGCACCCGCCTGGAGCTCTCGAGCTTCGTGCGACCCGACTCCGTGCCGGGCTCACCGGCCGCCATGGCCAACGAACTGGGATTGCGCAACGTGGCCTTCGAGGTCACCGACCTGCAGGCGGCCGTCGACTGGGCAGCTACCGAGGGCTACGGACTGGTCGGCGGCATCGGTGAGTACGAGGGCGCCTGGCGGATGGCCTACGTGCGGGGGCCGGAAGGGATCATCGTCTCGCTGGCCGAGCGCATCGGCTGAGCCTCGCAACGCCCGCAGTCTTAAGTAGCCGCTGATGGCGCTTTTCTGCTCGCCGGTCCTGTGGTGCGCCGGTGATCGGGACGTGGATGTTGTGGTTTCAGTTCCCGGCGTCGGGCAGCTGTGTGGATGGGTGGCTGGCAGTGCGGGTGAACGCTGAGCCGGGTGGCTCCGCTGGGTCGGCAGGGCGGGGGGCGGGCCTGGCTAGGTTGATGAGCGTGGCCGACGGGGTAGCTGTAGATCTGTCCGACCAGCGCAGGGGGGAACCGATCATGTCCGCTGAGGTATCCGGGCGGGGGGCTGGGCCAGGCGTTGGCCGCAGCTGGGGTACGGCGCCGTGATTAGCGGCCGAAGGCCCCGGTTGTCCCGGCTGCTGCCGGGCGACGTGACGAGATTCGGGGGCCCGGGGTGGACGGCCGGGATGCTGGTGGCCCTGAATGCCGCCGGGACGGTCCGCAGCCTGATTCATATTCTCGCTCCGGACAGTGGTGCGCAGTCGATCGCCTCGATGGACACCCGGGTGAAGGGGGGAGGCAACATCGTCGCGCTGCTGGGCCAGTGGGGTGGGGCGCAGTTGCTGGAAGCCGGCGTCATCTGGACAGTTTTGTGCCGGTATCGGGGACTGGTTCCCCTGATGCTTGGTGTGGTGACAGCAGAGCAGCTGCTGAGGCTCGGAATCGGCATGTCCAAGCCCTTGGCGACAGCCCGCACGCCGCCAGGCGCGCTGAGCTGGGGACTGCTGCCCGTGGCGGCGGCCACGCTGACCATGTCCCTGACCGCAGGCGATGAGATCACCAAGGACAGCCTGGGCCCCGTCGCCGTCGCCCGTTAGGTGTCACCGGTCCACCACCAGCATCTCCCGAATCTGCAGCCGGTTAGCGGGGCCATCCTGCTGAGCCGCTGACGCGAATGACTTCCGCATCTGGCATCTGTCAGGTGGTTTTTGACTGGCTGATCTCGACGAGGTGGCCGTCTGGGTCTCGCAGGAAGCAGCGGATCTCGGAGTCCCAGTCATGCGGCGGAGTGAGGAACGCGGCGCCTCTGGACCGCAGCGCCTCATAGGCTGCCTGGCAGTCCGCCACGCGCAGCGTCATCGCGTGGCTGACCAGGTCGGCGTCGGCGGGCGGCTGGAAGATCACGGCGGGCTTGTCGGCGGTCGGGCCGCCGCCGCTGACCAGCAGCAGCCAGGTGCCAGCGAATCGCAGCACCACGCTGGTTCCGCCGTACTCGCGATACAGTTCGGCACCCAGGACGCCGACCCAGAAGTCGCGCGACCGTGCCGGGTCGGTGACCACCAGGATGTGCGTGACCGCCACATCAGGGCCCAGCGGGCCAGGCGGCTGCTGATTCGCCATGATCCTCCCGTCCTCCAGCCGCACACCGCTATCGGCGCAGCGCCGCACGGCCCCGCGGTACCAGCAGTCCCGCGCATCGGCGGCTACCTGGCCGCGGCCGCCGGCATCGCACCTTAGCGGCCGGTCCGACTCGAGTACGTGAACGTACATACCTGCCCGGCCTGGGCAACGCCCGCACATGCCCCGAGTCAGTCGGTAGAACCGCATGCGATCGAGCCTGCCGAACGGCATGCAACCTCATGCCGCCATGACGCCCGTCACGCAGCGCGCGGCTCCAGCTGACACTAGCTAGAATTCGGGAATGTCCTTTGTCGTACTCTGCGGACCCGCGAACACGGCGCCCGACCAACTCGTCGGAACCTTTGACACCGCTGACGACGCTGGCGAGTGGATAGCTCGCCAGCCGGTCCATCCGGGCCGCTACGCCGTACCGATGCCGCTCACCGCCCCGCAAGATCGCGAGCAGTAGCGGCCTCGCCTCGACATACATGAGGAGGACCGCCCCGATGGTGATCGCGGGTCTACAAGTCCGGGCTGACACTGGAGCGCAGAAGGTCATCTAAGCGGCCGTTCCCGGCCTGAACCCGGAATGAGCCAGTGACCTGACGGTGGGCTCTGCTGGATGCAACAGGAGCTCACCGCAGCCGCGTGCTTCAGGCACGGCTCGCGACGTGACCAGTGCTTTGCGGCGTTTGCGCAGCGACGTCGACCGGCACATATGGATACGTCCGCTGCATCAAGGCGCTCAAGCGGTCCCGGTCCGGGGCGAGCAGGGCCTTGACGCCCTCCGCGCTCACATCTGCGACGATGACGTCGCCAACCTCGTCGTGGACGTCGCTGAAGAGGCCGTGCGTTCTCATCTTCTGGGCCTGGTAACGATTGTCGTCGGTCGGGCTGACGAAGTGGACCGCCCAGATCTTGTAGCGGTGAACCAGGAACAAGATGTTTAGCGTCATCAGGCGCTTCTGGCGCAGGGCGACGTCGAAGGTGTGCTGATCCCGAACCGAGAGGATGTTGCGTCCCCGGCGATCTACGATCACATCGAAGATGATGTTGGCGACAGCTTCACCGGTTGTCTTGGACAAGGTCAGCTCTAGCAACTCAGAGCCCGCCGTGTTCGGCCGCAATCCGACGGATAGCGAATACGGGATCTTGTGGTGCTTTGCCCACATCGCGAGCCATTCTTCGAGCAGCTTGGTCGGCACCTCGGTCTGGACGAGATGCTGGTGCTGCGTCGAGCCCTTGCCCATCGCTTTGGTGGCGGCCGTGCCGCCCGAAGAAGCCATGAGCGCAGCATCCAACCGCGGCCCGCCCACGAGCGTCTGGGGCGTCCGGTAGGGCGACTCGACCAGGCGGAACCTTCGCTGCAGCCGGGCCAGGGAGAGCATGCCGTCCTGCTTGAGCGCGGCGGCAAACTCCTCCGCTGCCAGGCCGTCGATCTGATGTCCGCCGTAGGTAATGAAGTTGAAGACGAAACCCAGCTTGCCGAGTTCCTCAGGAAACCGCCTCATTTCCTCCTCGCCCATCCCGGTCGTGTCCCAGTTGAACGACGGTGACAGGTTGTACGCGAGCATCTTGGAAGGGAACTCGGCGTGGATGGCCTCGGCGAAGCGCTGGGCGTCTGCCAGGTCGGCGGTCTTGGTCTCCATCCACAAAAGGTCCGCGAACGGGGCGACAGCCAGCGACCTGGCGACTGCGTACTCGATTCCGCCCTGAATCTGGTAATAGCCCTCTGCTGTCTTGGAGAGCTCGCAATCCCAGATGATGTCGATGCCCATCGACTTGGCCCTGGCCCGGGCGGAGTGGAACGACGTACGGTTCGCGAAGTCCAGCCACTCCTCGGCGCTCACGTCGAAGCGCTCGCCCTCGCTAGCGCGGAACTCGATCACGTCCGCGACCGCCTGGGGATAGCTCTTCAGGTTGGCCTCGGACTGCCACGCCTCCAGGTACTGCGTCTCAACCCGATCCAGCAGCGCCTCGACCACAGGCCCGTCGGCCTGCTGGAATGCCGCTGCGCTCTCCTCGAGCACCCGCATCACGCCCGTCCGCTCGAGCCAGGCGATGGCCTCGTCGTACTCCGCAGCGGAGATCTTGTACAGCAGATGACCGCGCGCGTCGTCGACGCCCAGCTCGCGGAGCTTTCTCAAGATGGCAAGGTAGCCGACCTTGTACGTCGGCACGTCAACGCTGGTGGCGCCCAGGATGAACGGGTGATCGCGCTCGTCCCCGCGCCCATCCAAGAACGTGGCCGACTCGGCGTCGGTTCTGGCCACGATAATGCCGGGCACCTTCATGACGTCCAGCTGGAAGCGCGCGGCGCTCAGGCGCTTAATCTGCTCGTCCACGCCGACGAGCACCTTTCCCCCCTGGTGCCCGCACTTCTTGGCGCCGGGCTTCTGATCCTCGATGTGGTAGCCCGAGACTCCGACCTCGACGAAACGACGGATCAGATTCCGGACGTGTGCGTCGCCGCCGTGTCCGGTGTCGGCGTCGGCGATGATGAACGGCCGATAGTCGATCTCGGGCGAGGCATCACGTTGCGTCTCGCTCAGGCGCGAGCGGGCGAAGCGCTGGTTCCGGTCCGCCATGAGCAGGGCGCGCACAATCGGTGCAGCCTCGTCGGGGACCTGGGAGAGCGGGTAACTGGCCAGATCGGGTCCTGGGTCCTCCGTGACGGATCCCTTGGCTGATGTGGCCCAGCCGCCCAGGTAGATGCCTTCGATTCCCATCCGCTTCATGGCCACTGCCTGGCCGGGTGAATAGGGGCCGAAAGTGGTGATCTGTTTGCGCTCGGCGAAGAGCTGCCGGAGCCGATCGTAGAACTGTACTGCCGCCATTCTCGCCACTATGTAGTCAGTGGGGATGGTGCCCTGTTGCTCCACCACCTGACGCGCAGAATACAAACGCGTGATGCCCTCGAATCGAGGGCAGGCAAGCCAGCTTTCGGTCTCGCCGATTTCCGAATCGAATGAGTTCATCACTAGCTCCTACCGCTCCCGCACTGCCGCGCTTCTCGGACCTCAGAATCCAGCTTCTCTGTGATGCGGGTACTGTCCCGGTTCAATGCATCCATGTACTGGCTATCCGCTGCCTCGCCTGCGCCAGGTCTTCGTCGCCGAGGTAGATGTTGGCGAATCGATGAACCACGGCTCCCTAGGGGGGCGGCTCACCGGACTCTTCTCATCAGATCATGCTGCGGGCACAAAGAGGTAGAGGCAAAGGTCCCAGGCCCGCGGCGTCGGTTCATCGCCCCGACGGAGACGACTTATCGCGCGCGTCGCGCAGGCGGCCCGGATCATCGCCGGCAGCCCGCGCTGCAGGCCCAGGGCAGTAGACAGTGGACCGCGCGCTGGCCGGTTGATGCGCGCAGAACTAGATGATCTGCTTGCAATTGGACCTGCAGCCGACGCCGCTAGCTGCCGACTCGATTCGGCGATCCGCGCGAATGCCGACGTCATCCGCTGACAACGAGGACGGGACAGAGCGCGGCCCATCCAGAGTGAGACCGCAGGCGCTCCGGCCAGCGGCATTCGGCTTTCCAGTCGACAGAGAACCAACTCGCCGACTGTGGCAGCGGTCTTGGTGGTCATCCTCGTCCGGCGCGAGGACAAGCCGTGCGACGGGACGTTCATCGGCTGGTGCATCGCGTCCAGGCTGAGACCGATACGCGCAACATGGCATCTGCCCCGCGTGCTTGAGAAACTCGACTTCGTGTGAGAAGGGACGTTGCGGGAAGACTACGCCGGGAACGGCGAGGTCTTTGACTGGTGGGTCTACGGACTGCACAGGCGCGAGTGGCGGCCTCGTCCGAGCCGGTTCCCGCCGAGAGCAGTGAGGCATGACTGACCTGAACCTGCCAGCAGATATCTCCAGTCGCCTAGCCGGTATTCCGTATCACGTCGGGTTTTCAGTACCGGATCTGGACGAAGCTCAGCATGTGCTGACGGCGGCGACTGGCGTCCGATGGCTCGCCGAACAGTTCGTCGAGTTTCCCGACTATGAGGTCCGCTACGTCTACTCGGTCGACGGCCCGCCCTACACCGAGCTGTGCGAGGGCAGCCCCGGCTCCCCGTGGTACCTGCCGGGATCGGGCATCACGCTGCATCACATCGGCTACTGGACCGAAGATTTCGACCGCGACTCCGCGCAGATGGTCGAGGCCGGCCTGGACCGCGTGTGGGACGCGACTGGCAGCGGCAGCAAAGCAGCCTACTTCCGCGCGGCTAAGGGCTCGCTGCTGGAACTCGTCGACATCTCGAGCCGTGCCGTACTGCTCGAGCGGATCGAGGCGTCTCGCACGGCGCGCTAACGCCTGCGGCACCGCATGCCGACGTGCGGCGCCCGGCCGGGACCAGGCGCAATCGCCCGTCTTCAGGCGGCGAACTGTAAGACCGGCAAGCGGCGTTATGTATGGTCCGAATCTGGCGTTCCGTATGATCGATGTCGGCGTACGGCGAAGACGAGGGTTTCGACGAGTTGGCCTGTGGCTGCCGCTCAAGCGGTGCATCGTCGATGACGCCCTGCATGACGAGCTCGCAGCGGGGCGCGCGAGGAACTTAGTGGTCTGCGTGACATCTTCGTCTGGATCATCCCCTGTGCTCTGGCCTGGGTTCGTCAGACTCCTCGCTCTCAGCGGTAGCGACTGACGTCGCCACGCTGACGACCTCGACCGCTTCGGGCTGCGATTCGCCGGCATCGTCTTGTTGGTCCATGCACAACCGGCCGACGGCCGCGCCATCACACCTCACCCCGCGTTGTTTCCGGGTTCGAACTCAGACCAGCAGGTGGAGCGTCGAACCAGGCTGTTGAGACAGGTCAACATCCCTAATGAGGTCTACCTAATTGTTCCCCACCGGTGTGCCGCAGAGGAGGAAGTTGGTCCCTGAGCCGGACACTATTTTGAATTGACCGTTGGTGACTTGTGCGAAGGACAGGCAAGGTGCCAGCGTGTCATGCATCGCGGGAAACGAGATCGGTTGGAGCATGCCGTCGGCGGTGAAGTTTTTGATGCTGTTCCCAGCGGCGACAATGTTCGCGGAGGTGGGAGCCTTGGTTCCGAGGCGCTGCACGGCCCCACCAAACAGCGTCATGGCGTACCATCCGAAAAGGTTCGAGGCGTTGTACGGGTCGCCCGATGGCTCGTACTGCTTCATCGCTGCGAGGTACGTCTTTATCGGCGGGACGGCGGAATTCAAAGGTGTGGCCCCGTTCTGTTCTCCGAGGAGGCCATTGATCGTCGTGCCGAACTGCTTCGTGACTGCCGGATCGAAACCGGTGCTGTCGCTCAGCACAACAGCGTGCGCACCGGCCTGGTTCAGGTCAGACTGCAAGTCGGGCGCAGCCGTGCCGTACAGGTTCGCCAGCATCGCTTGAGCGCCGACGGCCTTCAAACGTTGCGCCAAAGCCAAAAGGCTCGCGGTGTTGGTGTCATCGACCGAGTAATTGGAGTAGACCAGAGTTCCGCCGACCAAGGGGACGGCCTTCGCTACCTCATGGGCTGCGATCGTGTTGCCAGGGTTCGCGTCCGACACCACGGCAATCTTCTTGAGACCTTTCTGGACAAAGAACTTCATGCCAGCATCGCTGGTGTAGTCGATCCAATCACCCACGGGAGAGAAGAATGTCGTCTTATCTTTGCCGTAAAATCCCGCGGTGATGCCGGCACCAAAAACGGGGATACCGGTCGCCTGCAGATACGAAGCAGCGCTGTCGAAGTACGGATCCTGGGTAACGATGACGTCCGCGCCTTGCTCGACAGCCAGCCGGGCGTTCGAGAGCACAGCGCTTGAGCTGCTCTGGTCGTCGTAAACAGACAATACTAGCCTGTGTCCGGAGAGTCCCCCGTGTGCATTGTAGTAGTCCACGAACGCGTGGACGCCGCTCAGCTCGGGCCCGAACGTCGTCGCCAGAGCCCCGGACTGATCGCCCAAATAGGCAATCTTGATCGTCGCCGATTCGGCGCCGGCAGCCGTCGTACTGGGGTTGCTGTCAAGCACACAAACGTCTCACCTGGTCAGCCCAGCCGCATCTGAGCTGTCGCCACAGCGAACTCGGCGCCGGGGGAGGACGGGCCGAAGCCGTGCTCGATCAGCTAGCGGGACTTCCGCAGGCTTCGCAGCGACCACCAGCCGCGGATCACGTCGATGTCAACATCGGTGCCGTTACCGGCGAGGAGATCGGGGCGGTGCTCCTCATGCCCGTGCGTCAGGCTGGCGAGGTCTGCACAGCGCCTCGCCCGGGCTCGCCTCTGGCCAGTCGATGCGGCCGGTACCCTCGTCGCCGTCGGAAAACACGTGGCTGATCTGCAGGTGGCCGTGCGCGAACACCGACGTCCAGGGCCGGAGCATGGCGGACTGCATCCAAATAACGTATGTTCCCGAACATGCACATAGGGATTGTGACTGCTCTTAACGACACCACGCCGTCGATCACCGAGGTCTCGATCCTCGCCGAGGAAAGGGGGCTGGAATCGATTTTCCAAGGCGAGCACAGCCACATCCCTGTAAGCACTGTGTTCTCAGGGACCGGCGCGCTCGGTCCAGAGTTCTACACACGTTTCCCCGACCTGTTCGTGTCGTTCGCGGCCGCCGCCGCCGTCACACGCACCATCCGGTTCGGCACCGGGATCATCCTGGTAGCTGAACACAACTCGTTCCATCTCGCCAAGGCCGCCGCCACCCTTGACATGGTGTCAGGAGGCCGTCTGGAGTTCGGAGTCGGTTACGGCTGGAACAAGCCCGAAGCTCAGAATAACGGTGTGCAGTGGGACTCGCGCCGAGAGGTCTTTGCAGAGAAGTTGGCTGTGCTAAAGCGACTGTGGACAGAAGAAACAGTTGCTCACGAAGGCAAATTCGGGTCGTTCAGCGAGTCATGGGTCTGGCCCAAGCCGGTTCAAAAGCCGCACCCTCCGATCCTGCTGGGCGCGCCTGGCTTCGAATGGCAACTCCGCCAGCTCGTGGACCTAGCCGACGGCTGGTACCCGCTCGACAACCCGGAGCTCCCCACAAGGCTGCGGAAGTTGCGAGCGATGGCAGCCGAATCGGGACGACCTGAGCCGCTCCTGACGGTAAGCCTCGGAGTATCCAGGACACCAAGGAACCCCTGGTACTTCGAGGACAACGAAGCGATGGACGTCCTCCTCGAGAGGGCGGAGCTATACCAGAGTATGGGAGCACAACGACTCGTCGTAGGAATCCCGATGGCCGACCTGGGCACCATCACTCGCTCCCTTGACAGTCTCGCCAGCGTGGCTGATCGATTTCGCGTGACGGACCTCGAAACGGCGATCTGAGCCATCCTGAAGCCCGACGCCCCTCGCGTGGGCTCGGCGGGCCGCAGTGCCTTGT
>Ga0302326_10030917_pt1 | contig 10705 bp, 11 predicted proteins | sample Palsa_T0_3_FD_202264 | JGI IMG/M metagenome (GOLD analysis project Ga0302326, IMG submission 202264) | Peat permafrost microbial communities from Stordalen Mire near Abisko, Sweden - Palsa_T0_3 | ecosystem: Environmental > Terrestrial > Soil > Palsa > Peat permafrost | place: Sweden: Abisko...
TCGGGCGCCAACACTCCAGTGGCATGGCCTAGTTCGTGTAGTAGTGCGAAACCCAACGCCCTCGGGGATCCGGAATTGATGCCTGTGTTCACTAGGCCACCCTGTGCGTTATTGTAAGCGATCTGGGCTACTCCAGGCAAGAGTGCGAACCCGGTAGTGTTTAGCGTTATTCAGACCGAAGTTGGGACGGACGGGGTGGGGCTGTCCACAGCGCTATATTTACCATTGGTCACGCCCCCGTAGCCTGGATCTGGAGAAAGAGGGCTCGCATTTACGGGAACGGTAGCCGTGGTCGTTAGAACGTCAGCACCCTTTGACCCCAAGAATGTCAAGCATTTACCGTCCATCAGCAGGCTGTTGAACAGGGAAACCTGGAAACCTGGGGACAGACGGGACGTTTCCACTCGTTTCTTATTGTTCAAATGGAAAACCACCTTGTCTATTGTCAGCGACGCTCACCGGGCGTCCGCCCTTTTGTGGAACCAACTGGCGTTGTGTGGATTTCTCTACAGCGGCGATAAATTCCTGTGAACCCAACGGTCGACCGGTATGTGTGCAGCGCCGCAAGTCTGACAGATCGGCTTCTGACTCTTCGGTCGAGAGATAGTTGCGCCAGGCGGAAACGGTCCAACGCCTCCGCCACATGCCCAGATCCAAAAAATCTTCCGGAGCCTGCGCGCCGCAGTGGATGGCGGCGCTCGACCATGCCCACTGGTGCGCCTCGTCGACCAGTCCGGCGCGGACGGGATTTCTTTCACTGTAGCGCAAAGCCATCCACAGAGGCGCGGCATCCAGCGGACAGGAATAAAACCGGCCCTGCCAAACATGCCCGGAGGAGCCGTGGGTCACGTTCCAGTGCGTGGCGTATCGTCCATGCGCCTGTTTTAAGGCTTGTGCGAGTGAATGCGACTCGGAAGGAATCACGATGAGATGCACGTGATTCGACCTGAGGCAGTATCCGAGCACAGCCAACTTATGTAGCAGGCAATAACGCCGCACTAAATCAAGATAGGTGGAGCGGTCAGCGTCGTGCGATAAAATGTATTGTCGTGCGTTTCCGCGTTGGGTGACGTGATGTGGTACGCCTACCGCGATGACCCGTGCAAGTCGTGCCATGAGGGTAAACTAGCAGAAAACGTCCCGTCTGTCCCCGGGTTTCCAAGCGACGGTAGCAGGGCATTCCGGGAACGGACGAGCTGTCTATTCGGCACCGGTTAGACTCGGGTCTTCGTGTCGGGCATAACATTCAGCGCGAGTTTGATTATCAAAGCTATCAGCATCGCTTCCAGGGGTATGAAAAGCAGGTATAAGAACGCCCGAGGAATGTATTTCAGAAGAGGAGCGTACCCTAAGACATGTACTACCAGTAGCAACAATAGGAGCGCCCAAAATTTTCCCCGTTTCCGCACTTTCCAGTACATCTTCACTAAAAGTCCGAATAGCGCAACTGTAAAGTAAAGAAACCAAGCCCATTGTTTGCTAATCCATTCATGCTCCGGCCCGTATACAACCCAAGCCGCGATGCCTAGGAGCACCAGTAAACCGATAACAACATACCAGAACATGTCACTGAAATGAGGTTTCAATGACATGTCCCGTTCACGATCGCCTTCCCCTCGGCAATCGCTCCGCTTACTGTTAAACCTAAGAGGTACACTGGTGCGACATAAGCGGCAGCAGTTTCGCCAGTTGCAAGGATTCCTCGAACAACCGAGGAGCGCAAGGGAACAGTTAAAGCCTGCGTCGCAGCATAATTGGCTGCTACGGTTGCAGCCGTGCCTTTGATGGCATCTTCAATGATAGGTTGGCCGGGTGGTATTGCCCCCAGAAAATCTGCCTTATCTGCGCCTTCGGTGAAGGCTGCCACGCATCCGCCTGGCTTGAACTCGTCGATAAAGTTTCGGCCCAGCGCCTGGAAGAAGACCTTTGTTTGCAACCAAGTCGTACCGCCACCACCGCCACCCTGATCAACCGTAGGACTCGGGATAATCCCGTAGCCGTCTTCACTGGGGCCGCCGTCCGAAGCGTCCCCTGGAATGTACGGCGCCCATACGTTGACACAGATTATAGATTTCACACAGCCGTTCGGGAATTCAATTCCTGGGAATGCTGGGCCCCATCCACCGTCACCCCCGCCCCCTCCGCTGTCAGGCCAGAAGCAACCGATAGGCGTGATTATTGAAGCACCTTGTGCCGATTCTGCTTCGATCGTTTCTCCCAATTCGCTCAAGAATAAGCCCCAACCCGAGACGTCAGAGTCGGAATTTAGCTTATGCCGAAATGATTGAATAAGTTGATCACATGCTCCTGAGGGATCGATGAGCAGAATGGGCAAATTCTCTACATAGGCGTAACGATTGAGCGATTGTGGGTCACCGGTATTGCCGGATAGAGGATCTGCAGCAGAGAAGCGGCCGAGGCGGTTGACGTAGTAGCGAGCCTGAGCATAATCGTTACCAGACTCCGCGTCGCGCTCGTAGCTCGTGAAGAGGAGTTTGTCGCCGGAAGAATTATACCAAGCTTCGCCGTAAGGATAGTGGGCCAGTTGCTCGATAACATTTCCACTGATGTCAGTGACCAAGCGATTTGAAAGGTTATCTCTTTGATAAAACCGGTAGGTGTTGGTGTTGTCTTCGGAGGCAATGAGAGTGCTGCCTGCGTAGATATATTCAATGTTAGGCGCTGATGGCGAGGCCGTGGAAGAATATTCAGCGATCACCTGGGATCCACTGCGAATATAGCGAGTGTTCGTTGAGCAGGATCCCACACATTTAGTTACCCGTAGACCGTTTCCGTCGTAGGTGTATGCGCCGGAGGAGCCGGTGTTCGTGGCGCTGGTGGCGCGGTTTTCGGCATCGTAGACGAGAGTATTGAAGCCATCGTTGGTCATGTTGCCGCTGAGATCGTAGGCGTAGGGGGAACCGGTAATTTGGTTCGTGGTGACGCTGACGGTGACAAGATTCGACGGGCCCGTTCCGGCGGTGAGCTTTTGCTGGGTGCGATTGGCGTAGCGGTCGTAGGTCCATTGCAGGCCCCACTGCGGGTAGCTGGATGAGCCAGACGTGAGCGCGGTGGAGAGCCGGGCGAGGCTGTCGTAGGTGTAAGTGACGCTGCGGCCGGATTGCACGTTGTCTGTGATGCTGGAAATGAGGCCGTCGTTGCTGCCGGAGGTGCCATATAGGTAAGACAGACTGAAAAGCGTGGTGCTGCTTTTGGTGTAGGACAAAGAATTGAGCTGCAGACGATCCGGAGAATAGCCAAGGCTAGCGGAGACGCCATTATATAAGCTGTAGGTGGTGGGCTGCTGGGCGGCGTTGTAGGTGAAGCCGGTGGCCCAGGTGGTGCCAGTCATGCAGGTGCTTCCGGAAGTGCCCACGGCACACAGGCGACCGATGACATCGAGATTTTCTGTGACGATACGAGCAGACGGGGTGGCTGCTTCCGCGCGATATCACTCGGATTCGCGAGGAGCGCGAAGCCGGAATATGACCGCTGCGCATGAAGGGCATTCGCAAATTGAAAGGAAACGGCTATGGCCTGGTATGACTACGTTGCTGGTTTCTTTGCCGGAATGATTCTTGCGAATTTCGTGCCGCATTTCGTGCACGGCATTTCTGGCGATCGTTTCCCGACGCCGTTCGCCAAGCCTCCGGGAAAAGGATTGTCCTCGCCCACGGTGAATGTGGTGTGGGCACTGTTTAATCTGGCCGTGGGTTACGTGCTGTTGCGCGCCGGGAAGGTGCCGACTGGGGACTACCCCGCGGTTACTATTTTCTTTGCGGGGGTCGCTCTGCTGAGCACGCTGTCGAGTGTGCGCTTCGCTCGAAAACACGCGGCGTAAGCGCCGGAATGAAAGCGGCGCGATGCGGGAGACCACGGGCAGAAGGAAAATGTATGCCGCTTACAAAACTTGATACCGTGGCCGCGCTGATTGTGATTGACCTGCAAAAGGGAATTGTCGGCTTGCCCACGGTGCACCCCGCAGGAGAGATCATCGCGCGCGCGGCGCAACTGGCGCGCGCGTTCCGCGAACGCAAGCTTCCCGTGGTGCTGGTGAACGTCTCGGGCCGAGCTCCGGGGCGTACAGAGGCGGGCGCTGCCAAGTTCGCGCCTGCGGCGGATTGGGCCGAACTGGTGCCGGAATTGGGGGCGCAACCTGGCGACCATCTGGTGACCAAGCACCGAGTTGGCGCATTTATCGGGACCGATCTGCATGAAACCCTGAGCCAGCGGGGCGTAACACAAATTTTTCTGGCGGGCGTGGCGACGAGTGTGGGCGTGGAAGCGACGGCACGCAGTGGCTACGATTACGGGTACAACGTGGTGCTGGTGGTGGATGCGATGACGGACCGGGATGCGGAGGCGCACCGGTTTAGCGTGGAGAAGATTTTTCCGCGAATTGGGGAGACGGCAACGACCGACCAGGTGGTGCAACTGTTGCAGGGTGGGGCTGGGGAGTGAATTGGGGATAGCGGAGCACCACGGTTGCTTGCCACGCGTGCTGCCACTACACTTACGAGAGGCCGGACTGACAAGGAGCGCAGCAACGACTTGCGAAGCACTATGATTCCCGCGTCCTTCCAAATCCGCGACCTCACCATCCGCCCTGCCGCGGTTCTGGCTCCCATGGCGGGCGTCACGGACACGCTCTTCCGCCGCGTAATCCGCAGCCTGGGCGGTTGCGGGCTGCTGATGACGGAGTTCACCAGCTCCGAAGGCATCACCCGCAGCGCCGCGAAAACCCTGCGTTATCTGTACTTTCAGGAAGACGAGCACCCCATTACGGCGCAGCTCTTTGGGGCCAAGCCATCGGTCATGGCCGAAGCGGCGAAAATGGTCGAAGACCTGGGCTACGACGCCGTAGACATCAATCTCGGCTGCCCCGCCAAAAAAGTGGTGAAGTGCGGCGGCTCCGGCTTGCTGCGCGATTTTCCGCTGCTCGAGGAGATTTTCCGCTCGGTGCGTGCGGCCGTGCGCATCCCGCTCACCATCAAGCTGCGCGCCGGCTGGGACGAAAATTCGATCGTGGCCGTCGAAGTCGCGCAACTCGCTGAAAGCGTGGGCGTGGAGGCGGTCGCGGTACACCCCCGAACGCGCGAGCAGGGTTACACCGGAAGCGCGGACTGGAAAATCATTGCCGCGGTAAAGCGCGCGGTGAAGATTCCGGTGATTGGCAATGGCGACATTCACACGCCCATGGACGCCGCGCGTATCGTAAAAGAAACGTGCTGCGACGCGGTGATGATCGGCCGCGCCGCCCCAACTAACCCTTGGATTTTCAGCCAGATGCAGCAGTACGCAGCCACCGGCCGCTACGATTTACCGACGGATGAAGACCGTCACCGGTTACTCTCCGGCTACTACAAGCAAATTACCGCTGCGCAACTGCCCGACGGCGTGGGCAAAATGAAGCAGTTCGCTTGCTGGTTCACTCATGGCGTGGGGAACGGCAGCGAGCTTCGTCGAATCGTTCATGCGGCGCGCACGCCCAGCGAAGTGCTCGAGAGTGTGGAACGCTTTTTCGAGCAACGAGCCGCCGCGGCGAACTGCCCAGCAGTCGCCCAAAGCAGTGAGCCGCACTTGGCCACTGCCGCTGAAGAGCATTTTTCGCTCGATGGCGCGGGAGGTCGCGGTGCGGTCGCCGGAAATGAGGACCCCTTTCATGGTCCCGGTCTTGACAGCTCAGCCCGCAGCATCGTCGCCTGCGCGACAGAGGTCGGAACGTAGGATTGCCGTGCGCCTGCCGCTGAAAGTGCGCGGGCGCGACAGCCGCGGCGTTATCTTCGAGGAAGACACCGCCAGCGAAAACCTGTGCCGCAGCGGCGCCGCTTTTGTCACGCGGTTCGACGTGGCCATCGGCTCCGATCTCGAGATCCACATCCCGCACGGGCACTACGCCAGCCGGCGCCACGAAGCGGACTTCGCGACGCACGGCCGCGTGGTACACGTAGCCGCAGCCGCCGGGCCCGGCGAACACGTGATCGGCGTGCAATTCACCGGCCCGCGCTTCCAGCGCGTGTTCCGCTCGGAATCCGCCGCCTAAGGCGAACCGAAGCTGGAACTGCCGCAACAGGCAGCGACTAATTATTGCGGTGAGGTCGCGGTCGGACGTGTCCTGATCCGCGGAAGGCTGGTCGGTCAGTTTTCGGGTTTCGTGGTGGATTCATCACCTGGCGGGGATTCATCGATGGCGGCGATGAGTTGGCCGTAGGCGGCGCGGCGGGTTAAGCCGCGTTCTTTGGCGGCAACTTTTAGAGCTTCTTTGCGGTCGAGTTTGGCTTGGTGCATTAATTCTTCGACGCGGGCGGCGATGGATTGCGAGGTGCCGGTTTGCGAACCTGCTCCGGCGTGGTCTTCCGGCGCGATCAGTAGGGTGATTTCTCCGCGGGCGGGGCGTTCCGCCAGGGACGCGGCAATTTCCGACAAGCGGCCACGACGAAATTCTTCGTGCAGTTTGGTGACTTCGCGGGCCAGGCACGCGTTGCGATCGCCGAGGATTTGGCGGGCCTCGGTCACCGTTTCCGCGACGCGGTGCGGCGCTTCGTAAAAAATAATGGTGCGATCCTCGATACGCAGGCGCTCGAGGGCGCGACGGCGTTCGCCGCTGCGATTCGGCAAAAAGCCCACGAACAAAAATTCCTGGTTTGGCAAGCCGCTGGCAGAAAGTGCGGTGAGCAACGCCGATGGACCCGGAATGGGGACGACGGGAATGTGGTGGCGCACGCATAGCGTGACCAGGCGGTAGCCGGGGTCGGAAACCAGGGGCATGCCGGCGTCGCTGACGAGGGCGATTTTCGCGCCGGACTCCATGGCGATGACCAGTTCGGGGGCGCGAGTGATTTCGTTATGCTCGTGGTAGCTGATGAGCGATTTGTGGAGGTCGTAGTGCCGGAGAAGTTTTTGCGTGTGGCGCGTATCTTCGCAGGCGATCTGATCCACTTCTTTGAGGATGCGCAGGGCGCGCAGGGTGATGTCTTCGAGATTGCCGATGGGCGTGGCAACCAGGTAGAGGCGGCCTTGCGCGGGATCGGCGGGAGAGATGGGAGAAGCGTCTTCCGTGTCTTCCGCACCTTCCGTGGCTTCGAGCGGGACGGCGGGTTCGGAGTCGTTTTGGAGATCGTCCATCATGTGCAGCGGTAGCGCCCGCTAAATGCAGGTTGAAATGTGTGTTACAAAAAGATGACGCCCTGAAGGGCGTCGCTGCAAAGGCAAAGGCGAAATCCGCCCCCGTCAGCAGCCATGAGTCTAGCACGCGCGGCGGAGGGTCGCGGGGCGCATGCTATACTCTGAAATTTGGAACTACCCGACGGAGGGTTGTCAGTGCCATTGTACGAATACGAGTGCCAGAAATGCGGACGGCATACGGACAAAATCGAGCCGGTGAATGGCCCGCACTTGAAAAAGTGTCCGCATTGCGGGGGGAAAGTGGAGTCGGTGATTACCGCGCCGGCGATTAAGTTTAAGGGCTCGGGGTGGTATGTGACGGATTACGCGGGGAAGACCGCGCTGGGCGAAACACCCGAGAAGAGCGATGCGGGGAAGGGCGACAAGGACGGCGGGGAGAAGGCCGAAGCGGGCGAGAAAAGCGAGAAGAAAGAGTCGGCGAAAGAGTCGTCGTCGAAAGAGTCGTCGTCGAAAGAGTCGGGTAAAGAATCAAGCGGGAAGAGTTCGACGAAGGAATCGAAGGACAACAAGGCCGCGAAAAAGAAGTGAGGCGATGAAAGTATTGCTGAGATGTGGCTTGCGTGAAGGCGCTTAACAAAGGTGCACAGACGGGACAGGTTGCGGAAAAGGTTACAAAAGGCGCCCGCCTGCCCGATTTGATCGGGGCAGGCAGAAGGCGGCAGCTACAACGACGCACAGACTGAAAGCTGTGACACCAAAACCGGTGCTTCGCAAAATACGCACGCAAGCTGCGCTTAACAAAAGAACACAGACTGAAGTCTGTGCTACACAAACCTACAGCTTTAGAGCTTTTAGATAGGCGCGGAAGGACTCGCCTAGGTCTTGGTTTTGCAAGGCTAGTTCTACGGTGGCTTTGAGGAAGCCTAGTTTGTCGCCGGCGTCGTAGGAGAGGCCTTCGTAGATGTAGGCCCAGAGGCCTTGCTCGAGGGCCAGGATGCGCATGCCGTCGGTTAGCTGGATTTCGTTGCCAGCGCCGGGCTGGGTGCGTTCCAGGCAATCGAAAATTGCGGGCGGAAGAACGTAGCGGCCGGTGATGGCCAAGTTCGATGGAGCGTTTTCCGGCTTGGGCTTTTCGACGAGGTCGCGAACGCGCAGCAGACGTTGGCCGAAGGGCGGTTGCGGAGCGGGTTCGCCATCGACTATTCCGTATAGATGCGTTTTGTCTTTGGGTACTTCTTCGACGGCGATGGCGCCGACGCCCGTAGCTTGGTAGACATCGATGAGTTGCTTGGTCGCTGGATGGGCGCCCGGGATGAGTACGTCGCCGAGCAACACGGCGAAGGGTTCGTCGCCGACTAAATCCTTAGCAACCAGAACGGCGTGTCCTAGTCCGAGCGGTTCTTTCTGGCGGGTGTAACTCACCTGTACCATGTCGCTGATTCTGCGCACCAGCGCCGCTTCTTCCTTCTTTCCTTTTTCTTCGAGAAAACGCTCCAGCGCCGGGGCACGATCAAAATGGTCTTCGATGGAACTTTTGCCACGGCCGGTGACGATGATGATGTGCTCGATGCCGGAGGCTACGCATTCTTCGACGACGTATTGGATTTGCGGCTTGTCCACCACGTTGAGCATTTCTTTGGGCACTGCTTTGGTGGCGGGCAAGAAGCGGGTGCCCAGGCCCGCGGCGGGCAGCACCGCTTTGCGCACTTTGCGGATGGGTGTTGGAGGATGTACCAGCATTTCTGCCGCTTGTGGTGAGGTCATGAGTCGAAAGTTTGCTCGCAGGATTGGATTTTAGTTCACAGATGGCCCTGGCGCCGAGACTGGAGTTCCTTGCGACAGTAGCGGTGGGCCGCGGGGATTGTCAATCGGGTGGGATAAGAAGTAGTGACGGCGTTAGGCACACCTGTTCGATACATCTGCATCATGGTGAACGCTGCTTTCAAATTACAAAGGAAGTGGCGAGAGATGAGTGGCGAGTCTCAAGAAGCGGCAGCGAAGGAACGACGCGTTGTGGCATATGCTTGGGATTGGTAGGATTTGCTTATGACGGCAATCTTGGGCATTGAATCGTCCTGCGATGAGACGGCGGCGGCGGTGATTGTGGACGGCAGCAGAATGCTTTCGAGCGTGGTGGCTTCGCAGATATCGATTCACCGCAAGTATGGCGGAGTGGTGCCGGAGCTGGCTTCGCGGGAACATTTGCGGCAGATCGTGCCGGTGGTGCGCGAGGCGCTGCTGCAGGCGAATCTCGGGTTTAAGGATTTGGACGCGATTGGCGTGACGCACGGGCCGGGACTGGTGGGCGCGCTGCTGGTGGGGATTACGTATGGCAAGACGCTGGCGGCGACGCTGGGGATTCCTCTGGTGCCGGTGAATCACCTGGAGGGCCATGTGCACGCGGTGTTTCTGGAGGCGGCGCAGGCGGGGCGGGTGCCGGAGTTGCCGGCGGTGTGCTTGATTGTGTCGGGCGGGCATACGGTGATTTATGAGGTGCGGGAGGCGAGCGGCGGCACGGGATTGTTTGCATATCGGAGGCTGGGCGGGACGCGCGACGATGCGGCGGGCGAGGCATACGACAAAGTGGCCAAGCTGCTGGCGTTGGGGTATCCCGGTGGACCGATGCTGGATCGCTTGGCGGCGAAGGCTAGTGGGGCGCCGCCGATTAGGTTTGGTCCTACCAAGATGAAGGGCAATGCGTTTGATTTCAGTTTCAGCGGGCTGAAGACGGCGGTGCTTTATCATTTGCGCGAGCATCCGGAATATGCGGAAGAAATTCACCTGCGAAACGAGGCGCTGGAGCGCGGGGAGCGTTCGCTTGAACAATTGTTGCCGCTGTGTTCGCCGCAGACGTTGGCGCTGATTCGCGAGTTTCAGGATGCCGTGGTACGCGATTTGCTGGAGCGAACCGTGAGCGCGGCGGAGAGTGTTGGCGCAGGGAGTGTGCTGGTCAGCGGGGGCGTGGCCGCGAATAGCGCGTTGCGGGCGGCGTTTGAGGTGCGCGGAAAGTCCATGGGCACGGCGACGTATTTTCCGAGCCGGGCGCTGTCTACGGATAATGCGGCGATGATTGCGGCAGCGGCGTATTCGCGGTTTCGGGCGGGGATTTTTGCGGATGCTAGTTTGAATGCGGATCCGGCGTTAGCGCTGGCTTGATTGGGCGTCTGTAGCGCGAGATTTTTTACTCGGCAGCTGGCGTGTCGGCTGGTCCTACACCGCGCACCGGCAAGAATGCGTGTGCTACTTAAAGGCATGTCCAGACTTTCTCAGAGCGGCGCGCGGTTTGTTCCTGCCAGCGACCAAACCTTGCTTATTTATTTTGGGGAGAGTATCTCGCAAGAGGCGCACGAGTCGGTGGTGCGGTTTGTGCGTTTGCTGGAACGCGAACCGCTGCGCGAGGTGCGAAATGTGCATCCCGCGTATTGCTCGGTGCTGGTGAAATTTGATGCGTTGCGCTGGACGCACGCGGAATTGGAGGCGGCGCTGCGCGAACGCCTGGCACGGCTCGGAAGCGTGCCGCTGCCTGCGGCGCGCGTGGTGGAAATTCCGGCCTGTTACGAAGATGTTTATGCGCCCGACA
>Ga0302326_10030918_pt1 | contig 10705 bp, 7 predicted proteins | sample Palsa_T0_3_FD_202264 | JGI IMG/M metagenome (GOLD analysis project Ga0302326, IMG submission 202264) | Peat permafrost microbial communities from Stordalen Mire near Abisko, Sweden - Palsa_T0_3 | ecosystem: Environmental > Terrestrial > Soil > Palsa > Peat permafrost | place: Sweden: Abisko...
ATTCCGCTCATGGCCCGTCAGCAGATTGTCGATCACGACAACCTTCCGCGCGCCTTCACGCAGCAGGCTGCGCACGATGGCGGAGCCGATGAAGCCCGCGCCTCCGGTGACAACGTAGTGGCTCATATAGATAACGATTCCAAATGCCGCAGCGATTCCGCGGCCAGCCGCTCCGCGCCGTAGCTGAAGTCGAACGCTTCGAGCGAAATCCAGCCGGTATAGTTCAAACGGCGCAACGTCTCAAGTATTGGCCGGAAATCGTAATCGCCGGCGCCGCAGTGGCCGCCGTCGAACTCATTCACGTGGACGTGGCGGATGTGCGCGAAGTAGCGCTCAAGCAGCGCGGCATGCGGCTCACGCTCGTCGACGGCGTTGTGGACGTCGAACATGGTTTGAATGGCCGGGCTATTGATTTCTTCGACAATCCCAACAGCCTCCTCCAGCGTCTGCACTACGTCGCACTGATTCAGCGGCAAGGCTTCCAGCAGAACCGTGACGCCGCGTTCGGCCGCCTGCGGCCCGACCGATGCCAGCCCTTCGACCATGTGGCGCGTCGCCTCAGCGCGCGACAGGCCGCCGGTGGTACAACGCTGCTTCGGGGAGCCGAACACCATTACGCTCTTGCCCCCTCCCTCGCCATCCACACTAAGATCGGCGCAGAGATCGATCAGGTCGCGGACGTGTTGCCAACCTTGGCGCCGCGTCTCCGCGTCGGGCGTAGTCACGTGTAGTCCAGGAGGGCTCATCATCAGCCAGTGCAAGCCAACGAAGGCCAGCCCTTCGGCTTGCATGATGCGGGCGTACTCTTTACGCGCCGCGGCTGTGACTTCGGAAGGTTTTCCGGCCAGCGTGAACGGCGCGATTTCAATGCCCGTGTAGCCGATTCCGCGGATGGCGCGGCAGGCGGCGGCAAAGGGCCATTTCTCGAAGGCTTCGTTGCAGATGGAGTGGCGGAACGTCAACTTACCAGTCTACCTAATACCTTCGTGGCGCACGCACTCCTGCGTGCAGCGCCCCACACACTCGTGTGAACGCGACATGTTTCCCGCCCCTGCTGGCAGCGGTACTCCACCATCACCTCCCACTCAGGAAATCGAAATCGCATCCCAAATTCGCTTGCGTAACATGCTCCAGAAACAGCCGTCCATACCCGCGCTCATAGTGCGGCTTCGGTATCTGAAACAGCTTCAAGCGCGCCTCAATCTCATCCTGAGCCACGCATAACTCCAACTTACGCGCCGGCACATCCAGCACAATCTCGTCACCCGTCCGCACCACCGCCAGCGGCCCGCCCACAGCCGATTCCGGCGCAACGTGCAGCACCACCGTCCCGAACGACGTCCCACTCATGCGCGCGTCGGAAATGCGCACCATATCGGTGACGCCCTGGTTCAGAAGCTTGCGCGGCATCGGAATCTGGCCCCACTCGGGCATTCCCGGCGCGCCTTTCGGCCCGCAGCTCCGCATCACCAGAACCGTATCGCGATCCACCGGCAGATCGTCGCTATCGATGCGCCCCTGCATCTCTTCGCGATTCTCAAACACCAGCGCCCGCCCGCGGTGCGTCAGCAGCTCCGGCGCCGCCGCCGTCTGCTTGATCACCGCTCCATCCGGAGCCAGATTCCCGTATAGGATCGCGATGCCGCCCTCCGCGGCGAGCGGCGTCTCGCGCCGGCGGATCACATCGTCGTTCAACGATTCCGCGGCCGCGATGTTTTCGCCCAGCGTCTTCCCATTCGCCGTCATGCACTCGGAATGCAGCAAGCCTTCGATGCGCTTCAGCACGGCCGGCACGCCGCCCGCGTGGAACAGATCCTCCATCAGGAACTCGCCCGACGGCTTCACGTTCACAATGCACGGCGTGCGCCGCGAGATGCGGTCGAAATCGTCCAGCGTGATGCGAATCCCCAACCGGCCCGCGATGGCGATCAAATGAATCACGCCGTTGGTCGAACCGCCCAGCGCCATCAGCGCCGTAATCGCATTTTCGAATGCCTCGCGCGTCAGAATCTGCGACGGCTTCAGCCCGGCCTCCACCATCTCCACCGCGCGCCGTCCGCTCAGCTCCGCGATGGCCATCCGCCGCGAATCCGGCGCCGGAATATTTGCGCATCCAGGCAAGGTCATGCCGAGCACCTCCGCCAGGCTCGTCATGGTGGACGCCGTCCCCATCACGGTGCAGTGGCCGGCGGTGCGCGCGATGCAGCTTTCCACTTCGTTCAACTCCTCGTCCGTGATCCGGCCCGTGCGGTAGAGGTCGAAAATCTTGCGCCCATCCGTGCCCGACCCTAGCGCTTTGCCGCGCCATTGTCCCGCGATCATCGGTCCGCCCGGCACCATGATGGCGGGCAGGTCCGCGCTCGCCGCGCCCATCAATTGTGCGGGCGTGGTCTTATCGCAGCCGCAGAGCAGCACTACGCCATCGAGGGGATTGGCGCGGATGGATTCCTCCACGTCCATCGCCATCAGATTGCGGAACAGCATGGCGGTAGGCCGCATGAACATCTCGCCCAGCGATATGGTGGGAAACTCCAGCGGCAAGCCCCCGGCGGCGATCACTCCCCGCTTTACGGCCACGGCCACGTCGCGCAGGTGCGCGTTGCAGTTGTTGAGCTCGCTCCAGGAGTTGCAGATGCCGATCACCGGTTTGCCGTCGAAGATATCTGCCGGAAATCCTTCCGACCTTAGCCATGCCCGCCGCGAGAATCCGTAATACCCGGGCGCGCGGAACCATTCGCTGCTACGTTTGTTCTTGATGCTCACATGCCCCATCATAAGCGAGATAGTGGCGCGGCCCTGTAGCGCCGGCGGTCTTGCCGCCGGTTCTTTACTCCTGCTGTGCCTCGCCGCCCCCGTGCCCTGCCAGGAAAAGGGTTACCAATATTTCCACGTAGGCGCCGGCGAAGGCGCGAAGGTAGGGCCAAAATCCGGATTCCTGCTCGCCGGCGGCGGCAACACTACGGACGACGCCTATCGCTGGTTCACCCGGCATGCGGGCGGCGGCGATGCCGTGACCATTCGCGCATCCGGCGCGGACGCGATGAACAAAGTGCTGATCGATGCGGGAATCGTGGCATCCGCGTCAACGCTTCTGTTCCACAGCCGCGAGGATTCGTCCGATCCCTTCGTTGCCGAGACCATCCGCAAAGCCTCGGCGCTCTTCATCGCCGGCGGCGATCAGTGGAATTACGTCCGCATGTGGAAGGGCACGCCGGTCGCCAGCGCTATCAACGAGCTCATCCACAAAGGCTTCCCCGTGGGTGGCACAAGCGCCGGACTTGCGGTCCTCGGAGAATTCTCCTTCTCGGCCGAACACGACAGCATTACCTCCAAACAAGCCCTCGCCAACCCCTTGGACCCGGCGGTCGCAATTACGGACAATTTCATCCGCATTCCGCTGCTCAAGGGCATCATCACCGACACGCACTTCGTGAAGCGCGACCGCATGGGCCGCACGCTGGTTTTTCTAGCGCGCCTGGTTCAGGACGGCCGGGCGCGTCCCGCGTCGAGCATCGCGGTGGATGAAGGCAACGCGGTGCTGCTGGAGGGTGACGGATCGGCGACGCTCTCCGGCCCCGGCTTCGGCTACTTCCTGCGCACAACCGAAGCTCCGCAGGTTTGCGAAGCAGGGAAGGCGCTGACCGTCCGTGGAATTTCGGTCTACCGCATCGGGAATTCCGGCAAGTTCGACGTCAAGCGTTGGCGCGGTGAAGGTGGAACTGCCTACACGCTGTCGGTGGAAGATGGCGCGATAAGTTCCACTCAGCCAGGCGGCGCCGTGTACTGACGATAGGGTATGCTTGCCATCGCCGTCGTGCCGCGAAGCCCACGCGGCATTACTTCACAATCGCCCCTGCCGCCCAAACACTGACAGACACGGCTCCGGACGTACCAGAGCAACCCGCAAAGCCCGAAATCGGGAACGTGGGATTGTCATTGCATCCCCACCAATTGCCGTCGGCGTTCACCGCGCCGGTAGTCAGGTTGGCAACCCCGGTCCCGGCGGTCAGAGTGTTTCGTTGGACATTGACGGCGCCGGGACCGTTCACCACCACGTCGAACGCTTCCTGAGAAATCGTGTTCTGAGCAATGATCGTGCCGGCGATGCTAGAGACGCCGAAGACGTTGATTCCAGCCGTTCCGGGTGTGGCAGCGTCTTCGGTATCGGCAGCATCGCCGCTAATCGTGTTGCCGATGACGATGTTGCCGGTCAAGGTCTGTCCCGGCGTGTGGCTGTGCATGGTCACGCCCGGCAGGCCATTACCGGTCAATATGTTATTGATCACGGCATTACTGTAGGCCGCCGCGCCTGGAACCGAGGCGAAGATACCTGCGCCTGCTCCCGTTCCGTTTGCGCCGTTTCCCGTGATGGTATTCCCAATGATGGAGTTATTGTAGACGCCCAGTGGGGCGCTTGATCCGGTGAGAGTGGCCGGCGGATGCGAAGCGAGCGTGATGCCGCAGGCGGCCAAATTGTTCATGACTACATTTCCGGTAATCACGTTGTCATGCGTCGCCCCGTCGTCGTCGCTGATCAGAATGCCTCCGGAGTTATTCTGGCTGGTATTGTTGGCTATCACCGAGTGAGTGACTCCGTTGAGGTGAATCCCCTCGCCGCAGTCCTCGCCTTCCGAGCTATCGTAGGCTGGGATATTGGGGCACGTGGCGCCCGCAGCCGCAGTCACCAGACCCTGGTTGTTTTTCTGCACGATGTTGCCGGAAATAGTGATGCCGGACGCGCCGGTCACCAGAATGCCCTCGAAGTTGGCGTTCTGCACGGTGAATCCCGAAATGAAAACGCCGGTCAGCGCCTTGTTATCATTTCCGTCGACATAGATACCTACGCCAAGTCCGGTCGCATCAATGGTCACCTTGGTCGCGTCGGCCCCGATGAGTGACAACGGTTTGCCAATCGTGACGCTTTCCTTGTATGTCCCTGGAGCGACGTTGACGGTGTCGCCAGACGATGCAGCGGCAACCGCGGCGCCGATGGTCGCCATACAGCCCGATGAGGCCGAGGCGTTTACGCACAGGGACGCGGCATAGGTTGGTCCGGACACTGCGGTCAGCGCGGCGCCGGATACCAACACCGGGACCAACGAACCCACCCGTCTCCATTTCGTGAAGGCCGATAGCGCGCTATTGTGGCCGAGCTTCGACACGTGCCTTTTTGTCTGAAACATTCCCCGCTCCTTAGAAATGATTTGTGATATAGCTCACAGCCCGTTAACCAGGTAGCCGTGACCTTCCGTGCTAGAGTACCACAGCATCGGTATGTTCGAGTACCTTGTGAATTCAGGGGGGATTCTGGGGTTCAATCCAAACTCAGCTTGCCTTCGATCGACGGCACTGCGCGGACCAGCGGCGCCCTCTTCGTCACGCGGTGGATTACGCATATCTGCGCGCCGGTCTTCATGTTCACGGCTGGTCTGCCGCCTTCCTCTGGTGGCGCCGGGACACACTACGCTGGTCGACCCTTGGATCGCCGTGATGGCCGCGGGTTTTGCTTCGGACGGGCGGACGACGCGGTGCTAGGGTTTTCGATACCGGGAAGAAGCAGAGACTGGAACTGCATTCAGAGAAGACACGCCCCGCCCTGAAACCGGTGGGGAGCCGATTCGGGCGCTATGCTGCTAACCGCTGAGGGCAGTGTGGAGAAGGGACGCTGGAAGCGCCTTAATTTTCTGGGTTTCACCCACAGCCGTACCGCCACCCATATCCCGAGCCGCTCCGAGCGCTCGGCGAATTGTCAGTGATGTTAGCCGGCTTAACCTTCCCGGCCATAGGGCACGGGCCGCCGGCAAAATTCCGTCGCGAGTTTCAGCCACATCGCGACTCCGAAATAGCTCCGCCAGCCCGCCGCTCCCCACAATACAGGAACGGCAAGCTGGCGGGCCATGCGACTTAGTTAGTCGCCGAATTCGATCTTAGTGGCGGATCCACCCAAGGTGATGGAGTGAACCAACTCCGTAGCCCCGGTTTCGGTAGAATCCACGGCCGTGTATTCGAACTTCTTGGAGCCGTTTTCCACCTTAATGGCGGTGCTGAAGGTGTGCCGCTTGGCGTCGGTGAACACGGCATTGGAGCCGTCCACCTTCAATTCGTAATTGCCGGCAACCAGTTGCAGCGATCCAACCTTAGCAGGCTTGGAAAGAGTGACGTTGTAGGTTTTGCCGCCCGCGAAAGCGAAGCTGGCCAGAGCAAACACACCGATCATTAGCGTTTTTTTCATAATATTTGAGAAATCTCTCCGTTGAATTTTGGCGGGTCGAAAGCGCGAACTACAAGGGTATCGCTCGAGGACCGTTGTGACTTCTAAGTGCGTTCAGTGATTACGTTACCAGAATAAACGAGAGAGTCCCGGAAAGGGAAATCGAATCTTTCTATGGTGGTTATAAAAGCACTCTAAGTAATTGAAAATTTGCGCTTTACCGGTCGCTCAATTCATCGGCGCCCGCTGCGAAGCGCTCATCTGGGCCACCGCGACGGTAAGCGCATCGCCCAGGAACCGGAACTCCGTCGCGATCAGCCGGTGTGCGTGGCAGTCGATTAAGCCGGGCAAGAGAGTAGCAGTATGCAGGTCGATCGCGACCGCGTCTTGAGGGGCCCGCGCGCGCACGCTGGCAAAATCGCCACATCGGGAACGCGGCCGGCTTCGATCAACGTGACCGGCTGCGCATACGCCGCAGCGCCGATCAGCGCGCAAACCATCGATGCCGTCAGCCCCTTATGAAGTGGCATTGCTCTCAAAATTACTGCTTAGCGAAGAACTCCGCAACATCCGCGCCTAACGCCGATTTCCGCGCTTCGCAAAGCCGGATCCCTTCCAATACCTCGGCGTAATTGTGAGGGCCTCCAGTGAACTGCTTGACGCGGTCCTGGAAAAAGTCGACGAACTTCTGGCGCGAACTCTCGTCGCAAAGCGCTTCCCCGGTGAAAACGAGGTCGGCCCCCGCATCCGATCCGCCTCCGCTCGGCAGTCGCTGAATCAACCCATCGTAGTTTGACTGCACGAACTCGAAGGGCATGTTCTTGGTTTTTGGATTGCCTAACGGGCCGAATAGCAATCTCAGAGTTTCACGCGCGTCCATCTCAGGGTTTAGCACCAGTTGCAGCGAAGCCTTCTCGATCTCCGGATCGCGGAACCCGCCCAGTGCGGCGATGATGTACTGCCGCTGGTGCAGGTCTTTAGTCTTCGCCAACTCTTGCAGAAGCCGGTCGAACAAGTCGCGGCCACCGGAATAAGCGGCTGTCCCCAATACGCTGGTAACCATGTCGGAATCGACGCCCTGGCGATCCTTCAGCCAGCCATCGGCCAGGCGCCGCGCCGTTACCCGTAGAGCGGAACTCCCGCCTTCACGCGCCACGAACGGCACTATGCTGGCGCGCTGCAAGCGGATCTCTTGATCGTCGCCCGGCTTCGCGGACCAGCCAAGCTCGGCTGCGCGCATCCCGAATGCCTTGTCGATAAACCGCGCATAGTTGGGAAGCAGATCGTCCGGGACCAGGTTTCTAACGCCGGCAACCATTCCCTGCGCCCTTGCAACAATCTGGCGCTCCGGGTTCTTGGAAAACGTCAGCGCCGCATCGAGGGCTTTGCTTTCTTTGAGGTCCCCTGCTTCCGCGAGATAGGAAACTTCGCTCAACAACGTGAGCTGCTCGGACGCGCTCAGAAACTGATTGCCGGAATGGAGCAAGCTTTGCAATAGCTCGCCTTGATAGCTCGCGATATAGTAACCCGTGGAGGCATCGTTGGCGGTAAGGTACGCCGGACACGATGCCGCCTTAGTCAGCTTGAATTCCGCCGCGGGCTTGTCGAGCAGGAAGCACTCGCTCTTCGGCCCGCTTGCCGTCTGGTAACGGACGCAAACCGGTACTTGCCATTGCTCGGCAGCGCCCGTGGAACCGATCGGCAGGTAGCGCTTTTGGCTCACGCTGATCGCGGGCGCAGTGTCGCACTTCAAGGCCACCGAGACTTCCGGGAAGCCGGGCTGTTCGAGGAACGTCGAGAAAGCCCGCGGCAATCGCGGCTGACTGGCGCCGGCGATTGAGTCCAGAAAGTCGTTCACGCGCGCGTTCTTGAAGGCATAGCGCTTCAGATACGCGGTCACTCCCGCTTGAAATTGTTTCTCTCCCTCCCAGCTTTCGAACATGCGAATCACGGCGGCGCCTTTTTCGTAGGTGATGCCATCGAACGCGCTGGAAATATCGTCTTCGCTCTCGATCGGCTGGCGGATTCTGCGCGCGGTCGCCAGGCTATCCTCACTCATCGCGCCAAACTTGCTACCCACGTCGCTCAGGCGTCCATTCCATTCGGGCTTCCACCCGGCGATGATCTTCGACGATGTCCAGGTAGCGAACGCCTCGTTCAGCCAGATGTCGTCCCACCATGCCGTAGTTACCAGATCGCCAAACCACTGGTGCGCCAGTTCATGGGCCGCGTCCTCCGCATATCCGCGGCGCCGGCGCTCGGTATCGATGGCCGGGTCGCCAAGAATGATGTCTTGCGCATAAGTGACCAGCCCCGCATTCTCCATGGCTCCGAATCCGAACGTGAGCGGAATCGCCGCCTCGTCCAGTTTCTCGTACGGATAAGGAATGCCGAAGTAGTTCTCCAGTTGATCGAGGATGGGGCCGGTGACCTCGGCGGCGTACTTCGCCTGATACGCCTTGCCTTTGGGAGTGATGATGCGGACAGTGACATGGTTCTTACCGGCCGTGCCCGCGGGAACGATGTCGAATGGACCAACGGCAAAAGCCACCAGATAACTGGGCAGCGGCTTGGTGGGCGCGAAGACCACCTTCTTCATGTCATTCGGTTCGCCCGTTTCGGCAACCTGCGGCGTGTTGGAAAACGCCAGTTGATCTTTCTTCACGTGCAGCGTCACTTGCCACGGCGTTTTGAAATCTGGCTCATCGAAGCAGGGATACGCGCGGCGCGCATCAATGCTTTCGAACTGCGTGAACAGGTAGGTGTCATCGCCATCGCGGCCGCTGAAGATGCCGGCGCTGCTCTTATCGCTGATCTTGCCCTTGTATTGAATGTGCAGCCGGGCCGCGCCCGCGGGCACGGCGGCGGCGACGCGAAGCCCCACGAATTGCTCGCCGCCCGGTTCCACTGCGGCGGCTTGTGTCTTGCCGCCGGCCGTCACTCGCGCTTCTGTAATCGCGATTTCCCGCGCGTTCAGCCAAATCATCGACGCAGATTTGGAGAGCGTGACATCGATATCGATCGCCCCTGAAAAATCCGCCGCGCCCGGCACAAGCGTGAGATCGACGGCGTATTTTACTGGACGCGTCTCATCGCCCAAACGAAGCTTCGGCGGCGTGTCCGCAGCCAGGCAAGCAAGTGATGTTACAAGGAGTAGCGGAAGCAGGCGGCTCATATTCGCACCATCGTAACAGACCATGGACCGCAATACTTCACTGAAGATGCGGCGCAGGGTGCCGTTCTAAGCCGTCCGCTTTACTTGATCGCGGATTCGCGGCGCAGGCTGGAATTGCGACTAAGTGCACCAAGTCAAGGCTCAATCGGCCGGCGGAAGCACGATTTCTCCGTGAGATCGGTGACCATTTTCATAAATTTGCTCAACCGGGTAATAGCTCAATTGAGTGCGATATACGTATCATTAAAACGAGGGGTTAGTGATGGTTTCCTTGCCGGCGGCCGCGGAATCCGGGTCGCCGAAGCACTCGGTTCAATTTTACGGCCGCGATGACGACGCATTCGTTGCCAACGTGAGCCGTTATCTTGGGGAAGGGCTGCAAAGGGGCGAAGGTCTCGTCGTGATCGCCACATCCGTGCGTTCGCCGGGCGGCTTGTGGAGGACGGGCACGACCCAACGCGCGCCATCCATCAGGGGCAGTTGCTCTTTCTGGGCGCCGCGCATACCCTCTCGCTATTCATGGTCGATGGCGAACCGGACCGCGACAGTTTCCGGAGCGCAACTCGAGTCGTGCTCCGGCAGCTTCGAGGCAAGACTGGCAGGCGCGAAATCCGCGCCTATGGCGAGATGGTCGGCCTGCTTTGGAACGCCGGACACTCCGCTGCTGCGGCGCGGCTCGAACGCCTCTGGAACGAACTGCTGAGTGAGAACGGCTTGCAGCTTCTTTGCGCCTACCAAATCGACGTTTTCGGCAAAGAGTTTCAAGCCGGCGTGATCGATGAGATTCTGTGCGCGCACACTCATCTGGAGCCGGAAAGCATTAATAGAAATTTGGACAGCGCAGTGACCCGGGCCATGACTGAGGTGCTCGGCGCCAAAGCCAAGAGCTTGCCGCTAATTTTCGATTCTCGCGCGGCATCCTGGGCGATTCTGCCAAAGGGCGAAACCACCGTGCTGTGGCTTCGAGACAACCTGCCCGAATACGCCGACGAGATTCTAGCCCGCGCCCGCGGGTATTACCGAACTTAACTAGTACTGTGACCGCGTGGTATTGCGCTTTTGCGGAAGCTCACTCCCTTACGGTCGTGGCTCTGATCGGAGCCGCGCGCGTTAGCAAGCGGTTTTTTGGCATCAGCGAATCTCTCGGTCGGAGAACTAGCCTTCAACGCGGGGAAGCATCGACCTTACCCCCGACCTATCCCGCGCCCCCCATCCACCGCACTTGACACCCGCCCTCCAACGGTGTCACGCTACCGCCTGTGAAGGTTTCTATTCTTCTGACTCTCGCGGGCGTCGCGGCCACTCTTTCCGCGCAGCCC
>Ga0302326_10030919_pt1 | contig 10705 bp, 7 predicted proteins | sample Palsa_T0_3_FD_202264 | JGI IMG/M metagenome (GOLD analysis project Ga0302326, IMG submission 202264) | Peat permafrost microbial communities from Stordalen Mire near Abisko, Sweden - Palsa_T0_3 | ecosystem: Environmental > Terrestrial > Soil > Palsa > Peat permafrost | place: Sweden: Abisko...
CTTCCCTATGCAACCAATGTTCTAGGCGGCACACAGACTATAGACGGTGTTGATCTCTATCCCTACATCTACATTGTCGGAAACGGCTACGGAACAACACTTATAGACTTCGGAACCGCAGGTCCGACATTTGACGTGTCATGGGCTACCGGAAATACTGTCGGCGGCATCTTTGCAGCCAATCTCATCAGTTCTACAACTGGAACCGGCATCATAGACTTTACTTCCTCCGGCTCTAGCAACTCTATTTTCTACATCAACGCAGCGTACTTTGGCTTTACCACCGCATTTGATGTGAACGGTCCACTTGGCAACGTTGTTTCGATTTCAAACTCGACTGGCAACATCTTAGGTCATCCACCAAATCTGCTCATCCAAAATGGTGGCGCATTGATCCTGGCTGGCTCGCAGGACGCTTTCAACAACATCACCGCAGATGCGACCACGTCAGGCGCGTTTCTATACATGCTGGCTAGTCCCACATTCGGAAATGTTGCCCTGCTTAACGCCACGGCAAACAGAGCAATTTTGTTTTGCCAAAACTCCGGCATCGTAGGAACCTTTCAGCTTGATGGCACGCAAGCCCTAGCCGATATAACCTCGGATTGCCTGCCCGCAACGTCACAACTTTCGTTTACGAGCGGCGCACTCCCGACACAGATCGGCCACTTCAACGATGCTTTTGGCGAAGGTTACATACCAGCTGTCTCTGGAAACTGGCCCACACCAAACCCAACTAACGTGCGTGATGCGCTCGATGACCTGGCCCAAACCGTAACGGCAAACGCCAGCATCGCCTACTTACCACTCACTGGCGGTACACTGTCTGGCGGTATCACCATGTCGGCAAACTCTATCACCGAGCTTGCCAACCCCATAAACCCGCAAGATGCCGCCACGATGGCATATGTCGACTCGCGAACTTTTCCAAACAACACCCTTTCGACTGGCGCAATCTACATCGGAAATTCGCTTAACATGCCAGTCTCTGAAGTAATGTACGGAGCCGGTACGCTCGACATGTCGGGACTTTTGACACTCTCTAGCACAGGCGTCACACCCGGCAGCTACACAAACGCCAATATCACTGTGGGTCTCGACGGTCGCATAAGCCTCGCGTCCGACGGTAGTGGCGGTGGTGGAGGCGGTGGAGTAGCTTCCTCAAACCTCGAAGCACTTGAGCAAAAACTCGAAAACGAACACTATGCTGTCGGTCCCACGGACCCACTCGACAATTCTGTCGGAACGGGTTTCGGTCAAAATCCAGCAGACTACAATGTCTTTGGGATTCTACTCGAGGATTACACGACGCCATCTACAACGATATCCGTTGTTTGGTCTCCGACAGTCCTGAACCCATCCGATAACAATACGACAACAGACACGAATTGGAATCTGTACACTGCATCTGGTTCTGGGAATCTTACGACCTCCCTCAACAATATGGTCGGTGGTGCAAGTGTTTCGTTCGACAAGACAAGCATCGCTTTTACATCTGCTGCGATCTACTATGACTTTGGCGCATCAAACCTAGGGTCAGTCTACAACCAGTCGCTGCTTTACTTTTGGATCAACCTGCCAAGTTTAGCAAACCTCACAAACGTCGAAGAACGTGTTGACATCGACGGTGCTAACATGGCGGTTTTCCAGCAGACCACTAACTGCGACGGTGGCCCACTTGTTGTTGGTTGGAATCTTATTTGCCAAGACTTAAGTCAGGCGCCAATCTCGAGCCTAGGTACTGGCTGGCTCTATGGTGCTGGTTTTCGATACTTTCACGTAGGCGTCAACACTAGTCTCATAACACAGCTTTATAGTGGTATTTTAGTCAATGGTATTTTCTTTGGGAGTTCCAACACCCCAAGTTACGTGCAGCTCGGCAATGAATTCTCGATCTACGATAATTCAACATCTGAATCTATGCAGATCGATGCTGCCAGCACGGAAGTCAGCGGCGACGACGTTACGCTCACGGCAACTCTGGCGAACTCATATGGCGGTGGGTTTGGAGCAACGTCAGCATTGATCTACAGAAACACACTTCAGTTTGCGAATTACCAGGCTGCGATGACCCTGGTGGATCAGGGCAGCAACACATTAGCTGGCGCGGCACAACTCACACAAACTGCACGCATCAGCAGGAATCTACGAAGTTCACTTGCAGCAAAAACACTAGCTGCAAGCGTCGATGTCGGTACACCGCAGGTATATCAAGTTGTCAGTGTCTCACCAGGCAGCGTGCTAATTTCCGACACAGCAAACACAGCAAGCGATTTGCTCAGCGGTGAGAGCATGCTGGATTTCCAGACCCTAGCCGACAATGGCACGAACTTTTATTCGTTCCGAAATGCGGCCTCACTCAACGCAAACTCCACGTGGGCTGGTGGTATCACCACATTAAACTTTGCGGTTAATCCAGTCGGTGTCGTTGCCGGAGATTACATCGCAAAAGACCACGTTACGGCTTCGTACACAGGCACAACAGTCAACGGAAACGAGAATTTTGCCGGGCTATCTGCTGTCGCATCGCCAGATAACATTCTGCTCTATCAGGGCGGCTACAATCTCCCATACCAGGAAAATACTCTTGGTGTGTTTTCGCTCTCCGGATCGACTGGCGCAATCAACTCCGCCGTGCCGCCACAAGCTAACCTCGCACAAGTTGGTGCGCTGAGTTCGGTGCCGTTCTTGAATGGTTTCTCATCGCTAACGGGCTGGTCATCCGCAAACTATCTTTCAATCTCGCACGGACAAGCCCTAGGTTATGACAACCAAGCTCAACTCGTAGCTGCCATCTGGGTCTATCCCACAACTAACAGCATCACGGCTTTTGTTGATGGCATGACAAACGGGCCTGGTACTACGAATTGGTGGATCGGCTACGAGAATGCTTCCGGTACGCAGTTCTTCGGATACTGCGGTGGTACGGCGGTCGTACAGTCTGGCAGTGTCACTCTAAACGCTTGGCATCATGTCGTGTTTCAGTACACGTCAGGCGCTACGAATGGCGAGCAGCTATACGTTGACGGAAATCTCGTCGGAACCGGAACCTGCGCAATAAATCCTGACGCCAACAATGATCCATTCAGTGTTGGGTACAGTCCTGCACGAGGTGGAGGACTCTACGTCACCGACCGAGCAGCACAGGTCATCGTCCAGCATGGTGTAAACTGGACACCCGCACAAGTTAGATCGCTTTATAATGGTGGCTCGCCACAAACGATCAGTAACGGACCACTCCTGAAATACAGGTACTCACAAACGCCTGTTAGCGGCCAGCATATCGGAATGAAAGTAGGCCTCAAACGGGACACCACAAATGTCGCACCATACGTACGAAAATTCGGAATTATCGATATCAACTAACGCTCACGAAAGGAGCAAAGCCATGGCAAAAACGGACTCGATGAAACAAAGGACTGGAGTCAGCAAGTACCCAAAAGACGCAGGTCGTAGCGAACCCGGAAAGTTTGTGCAAGATCACAGCTCGGATAACAAACGACTCATGGAGTTTCCGGACGCAGAAGACAACTTGCCTGGTACCGAACTCATGCCGAAGGAACCCAGCCGATCTGGGTTTCACGAACTCTCCACACACTCGCTAGACAGCTTGTGTGACGGCGACGAGGCAGATCACGAAAGCGAAGACAGCGAAGCAGGCGACTCGTTTGCCAGCACCAGCTCGCCTGTTGGCCCGCAACAGCACGCCAAAGGTTCTCGAGGCTACTAACCACCAAAGGAGTCTCGCATGGCAAAGAAAAATGAAATGGCAGCTCCCGAGAGGAATCTCGCCACGATGCTAGGCGAGAAGGAAGGCAACGTACTTTCGGGAAACCCGCAACACCACATCAAAGGTGCCAAGGGCAGACTCCGTGACGAGGGTAGGCCAGGTCGCGAAGACGATCTCGGCCCACTCAAGTCTGCAAGCGATGCTGATGCCGACTACGATCAGGGCGAACTCGACAACGTGCAAGGCGGCGACATCTTGCGTGACGGCTACGGCGTGCTGGCCAAGCCTGACTTCGGCGAGCTCGGTAGCGGCGACACCTTCACTGACGAAGAGATGGAAACTGTCCAAGGTCAAAACAAGATGCAAAAGAAGTCCGGTGCCTCGACCACGAGCTACCAAGACGATCGTGCACACACCGCCAACCCATCTCAGTGGAAGAACGGCAGGGGCTACTAGAATGGTCGCATGTGCGTCGCAAAGCACGATCTATCGAGCTTGGCACCCGAAACGGCGCACATCTCCGACTGTTCCCGTCCCCCATCTTCCCCTCCCTTGTAAGAAATCTCCTCGATCGCCGCGACAAGGGGTAGCCCGTCGATTACCGCGCCGAACGTCGCAGAACCTCATACTCTCCCCCCCAAGAAAATCGTCGCAAACCTCGATCTTCCTAGGTGGCTCGAACATCGCACAGCTCCGATCCCCGTGTTCTCCTCGATCGGGGTGTGGGGCGGAGCCCCACGAGGAAAAAAACCGTGGATAACGCGCAAGTCATTCTTGACCGCTACGACAGGATTCGAAATGATCCCTGGGAGTTTCTGAAGACTTGCGTCTACACTCTTGACCAAGTCGATCTCTCATGTCCGATCAAGAAGTTCCCGGCCCACTTCGGTTACCTCTACGCCTACACTCGCTGCTGGCAAGCCTACCCGCGCATTCTCGTTCCGAAGTCTCGCCGCATGTTCATGAGCTGGGAAAACATCGCCCTCTATTTGTGGGATGCCATGTTCCACTCTGGGCGCTTCGAAGGCTTCGTCTCGCGCAAAGAAGAAGCCGCAGACGATCTTGTCAAACGTGCGGAGTTTATTTATGACCACATTCCAGAAGATGTCATTCCACGAGATTTGTTGCCCCGAAAATCCTCTAAATTTTGTAATCTTATCTTTCCCGATATCAACTCTCAAATCCAAGGTTTTCCTCAAGGAGCAGATCAACTACGCCAGTTTACCTTTTCGGGGATTCTCGGCGACGAAATGGCTTTTTGGGAACATGCACAAGCCATGTACTCTTCTTCTGTTCCTACGTTGGAAGGTGGCGGCCGATTTACTGGAGTTAGCTCTCCAGCACCCGGTTTCTTCAAGGCGATGGTTCACGACGAACTCGACACTTTCGCAGGTGGAAGCAAACTCAAGCTTGTAAGCGGCGGCACCAAGCCAAAGTTCCAGCCAACTCTCGTCGCCGACCGCTACCCTATGGACGGTGTCGAAGTCTGGGTCAACCCCAAAAACAAGTTCATGGTCTTCCAACTTCACTACAGCGCAAACCCCGAAAAGCGCGACGTCAACTATCGCAACAAAATCCGCTCCGAAATGCCCAGCGCCCAGTACATGCAAGAATACGAACTTCAATGGGATTCATTTAGTGGCCTTCCTGTCTATCCCGACTTCGTGGAGAGAACTCATGCTTCCAAAGAAAAAATCCTACCACTCGCTGGCCTCCCTCTGCTTCGCGGCTGGGATTTCGGCCTCACTCCTGCCTGTGTGGTCGCTCAACTCCAAGGCGATACTCTCGTCGTACTCTGGGAAAAGACTGCCAAGAACCAAGGTGCCGAAAGCTTTGTCCCCGAAGCACTCGCAGCCTGCAACGCACTCTTTGTAGGCTGGTCTGACAAAAAGAACGACTGGCGCGATTTTGCCGATCCTAGCGGTGTAGCCCAAAAAGACACCGACATGGGTTCGTGCTTCAAGATCATGGGAAAAAACGGTCTTAACGTCATTCCCGGTGCGGTCGCCTGGGAGCCTCGCCGCTCAAGTGTTGAAAGTTTCCTTATTCGAAACTCGCGCACTGGACCATGCTTCCAGATCGTAGGAGCCGAGTGCCCAGTTCTTATGCGCGGCTTTCGCGGTGGCTATCGCTACCCTGAGAAAGCTGAAAAAACTGAGCCTACGAAAATTCGTCCACTGAAAGACGAGCACAGCCACCCACACGATGCGCTCCAGATGATTACAAGCGTGTTACTCAAGCAGAAACATCCTCGCGGTCGCCCAATTCCGACACCACAGTACGGCTTTATGACTCGCGACAACAAACGTGAAGAAGTTGCGGAGGTTCCGGCGTGAGCGAAAATAATTACATCGACACAAACGAATCTAGTGCATACGTGGATGTTGCTACTCCAGAGGGCCAAATCATTTTATGCGTGACAAATTACCGTAATGAGGCTGAAGTAGCTAAACGCGATCGCTTTCTTCAGAACTTGGACAACTTCGATTCCTACCATCTCAAAGAAGACTTCACCTACAAGAAAAAAGGCCAATCCAAAGAGTTCATGCCAAAAGTTTTCATGGCAGTCGAACAGATCACAAGTTTCATTCAACAGGGTTTGGCTGACCTTGGTGACGAATGGTACTCGCTCGAAAATTCTCCTGGTGTAGCCGAACCTCGCATCACTTCAGACATGGTCAAAAAGCTCCTTGATCGACAGCTCGACAAAGCAGATTTCTACAGTGCAATAAGTGATTCTCTCAAACATGGCCTTCTCGCCAGTCTCATGATCTGCAAGGTCCACACAAAGTACGTCACAAAACCAACGTACATAGCAAAAGAGCGAATCCTAGACGGCAAGCGCGTAGTCGATCTCAAAAAAGAAAAAAAGCAAGTCTGTCAGCTCTCGCTCGACGTCGTCTCACAAAAAGACTGGTTCCCTGATCCCACTGGTCGCGGACTCTACATCATTCACGAAATGGAAATGGACATTAACCAAATCCAAGATCTCGCCGAGCAGGGTATCTACGACCAAGATGCTGTCGACAGACTCAGCGGCGACATGATCGACATGGTTAAAGACGCCATTGCGGTCCGTGAAAACGGCCAAAACGTCACTTTATCGAGTTATCGTCACCGTGTGCAGCTCCAAGAAGTTTGGGGGACGCTTGTTGATGCACACGGTAACGTTACCCACGAAAACATTGTTTGTACCGTGGCTCGTGGCAGGTTCCTGTTACAGAAACCAATCAAAAACCCTTTTTGGCACGGTCGTCCACCGTTCGTAGTCGCACCTATTGTTCGTGTTCCGCACAGCGTATGGCACAAAGCTCTGATGGATGCTCCAAGCAAACTCAACCGCGCAATCAACGAGGTCTACAATCTTGGCATCGACTCGGCTTGCGCAAGTATTTTTGGTGTTCGACAGCTTCGGCCTGACTGGCTCAGCGATCCCACTGTAGTTGATGACGGTGTTATGCCAGGACAAACACTCGAAGTAAACTCTCAGTGTCCACCTGGCCAAAAAGTTATGGAGCGCATCGACACAGGCGTAGAGTTGCAAAATGGCGTCCAAATGCTCAACATGCTCCAAAGCGAGTTGCAGCAAGCCACCATGACAAACGACTTACGCATGGGTATCCTGCCTCCACGTCAAGTGAAAGCAACAGAAGTCGTCGAATCAAGTCAGTCCATTACCGGTATGCTAAACGGCGTCTGCAAAGCTTTGGAGAATGGCTACATCGACGGCATTCTCGAGCTTGCCTGGATGACAGTCATGCAATATGTCGACGATTTCGACACTGACGAAGTCAAGAAAATCCTAGGCCCTGCCGCAGCTCAAGTCATTTCCAGTATGTCCCCAGAAGAACGTTTTGCCGAAACCGTGAACGGACTCCAATTCAAAGTCTTCGGCATCAGCAACGTGCTCAACAAGCAGAAAGATTTTCGGCGAATCACCACACTCTTGCAGACTATCGCATCTGATCCAGTGCTTGTTGAGCAGTTTAGCCAAAACTACAGTTTTGCAAAACTCCTGAAAGAGATCATGAAATCCCTCGACATCAACGAGGATAAGATCAAACTCGATGCTGGTGAACCTCGTGCACAAATGCCGCCACCGCAACCTGGCGGTGGTCAAGCCGGAGCACAAGCAACTGCTGGCCCGCAAAACCAAACCCAAATTCCGCAAGTCTCAAGCAACGCTAGCGGACCAGTAGGCTCACCAAAATTTCCTGCCTCCAAAGCCAAGGAGGTTTTAAACAATGGATAACATCAAACTTACTGAACAAGTTCTCACAGCGATAAACACTGGCAAGACCGCAAGTGTTATTTTTGGTCACATGAGCCCAACACTCAAGTCGCTTGCCGAAAATATCGTCGCACGTCTCAAGCAAGACTATCGTGCCGGTACCTTCGATGGCACCAAAGCCATGGCAGCAATTGCGCAACTTGTGACGCTGGAAGATATCGAAAATAGTCTACGAACCCAAATGGTCAAAGGTGAGAGCGCCTTTGCCAAAACCCAAGGAGAAAAACATGAGCATGTTAGATGATCTGAAGTCCGTAAAAGAAAATCCACAACCAAAAACTGACGACGGTGTCGTGAAGCCCGTTGCCCCAGCCGCACTCAACAAAAAAGAGCAAGATGTTGTTGTGCCTGGCGCTCCACCGCTTTCGCCTGCCGATCTCAAAGTCGTTGAAGCTGCACCAACCACACCCGAGCCCAAACCTACAGTCGATCCAACCGCCATTGCTGCCCAACTCACTCTTGCCGACACAGATGTTGTCGACATGAGTAGCCTCATGCAGCCTATCAACGCTGAGCCTGCTCCGGCGCTCACGGAACCTGGCTCGCCAGCCGCAGCACAGCCTCCGGAAGTTTCTCCTCCTGAGCCTGTTGCTGCGGCCCCAGTCACGCCACCAGCCGTAACCTACAAAGTCGGCGACAAAGAGTTCAAAACAATCGAAGAACTCACGGCTTACGCAAATGGACTGGCGAAAAACGGCACTGTAGATTTCACGCAAATCTTTGATCCGGCCAAACTCGCACCACCGCCCGAACCTGAACAAGACCCAGCAGACATCATTTTCGAAGATCCCAAGAAAGCTATGGAGCTTCTCAAGAAACAAGCCAAAGCCGAGTGGGAAGCAGAACTCGAAGCTCGCGACAGAGCTGCCAGGCAAAAAGCTGACCAAGCCGCAACATGGGCACAATTCTACAAAAGCAACAGTGATCTCGTAGGTTTCGAGGAGGTTGTCGAGCGAATCACAGTAGCAGTCGTGACCGAAAATCCCAAAGTCACTATTGACGAAGGCGCGAAGATTGTCGCTGCTCGCGCCAGGGCTCGCATCGCTGAACAACGCAAACTCTTGGTCCCCACAGAAACTATCAGCACCAGAGTCATGGCACCTACGGCTCCAGCAAACAAAGTCGAAGCCAAACCTGCTCCGGCTCCAGTGGAGAGACCGACAACTTTCATCGACGAGATGAAATCCAGAAACCGCCTCAAGAGGGGCGCATGAAGTACGTCCACAACCAACATAGAAAGGAAACGTAAATGTTTACTTGGACATTCGACGCACCAGCGGGCGTCTTTAAATCTCACACGCTGAGTTCGGCGCTGCGGAAAGCCGCTATTGCCGAATGCAAATTCTTGCAATTCGTAAAGCCTGAGCCGGGTTATGGTAAAGGCAAAGGTGACACCATCACCATCTCGCGCATCAGCAACATCGCCGAACCGACCAACGGTCGTATCGTCGAAGCGATGCGAATCCCCGAAGATGATCTCACAATCACCACGGTAGCTGTGACGGTCAACGAATGGGGTAGGTCTGTTCCCTTCACGAGCTTCGCTCAAGATCTTGCAAGCTTGGATCTCGAAAATGCGGTCCAGGTAAAGCTGCGCGATCAGATGAAGCTCTCACTCGACACTGGCGCTGCTGGTGGTTTCAAAGTTGCAAAGATCGTTGCAACGCCACTGACTGCTACCACGATCGAGTTCGACACTGGTGGCGTGCCACTGTCTGTTGCTGGCTCCGGCCTTCAACTGTTCCACGTGGAACAAATTCGCGACTATATGTTCGACACGCTTCACGTACCTGCGTACGAAGGCGACGACTACATCGCGCTCATCAACACCAAATCGAAACGAAGCCTGATCGACGATCCGGCGTGGACCGATTGGGTGAAGTACACCGACCCAACGCACAAGTATAACGGCGAAATCGGTCGCATCGAAAACATCCGCTTCATCGAAGTCAACCACAACCAAGCGTTGTCAAACTCTCTTGGTGCCGGTGGTGTTCTTGGTGAAGGCGTGTTCTTCGGTGCCGATGCTGTCGCCATGGCCGTTGCGCAAGATCCTGAATTACGTGCTGCTATTCCACAGGACTTTGGTCGACTCAAGAGTGTGGCATGGTACGGGATTCTCGACTTCGGGATCATATGGGATACGGCAAACGACGGTGAAGCTCGCATTGTTCACCTGACTTCGGCGTGATCGTAAACTCTTAAGGAAAGGAAAATAAAATGTACACAGATAAGTTATACGCTGTGGCAAACGTCGGAGCAGAAGCTCCGGTCGATTTGTCTGTGCTAGGAACGCAAGCCTTCAGCAAGGCTTTCTTGGATCGCTTCAGGCTCCAGCAGATTGCTGTTCTCGTGACGAGTGCGGTAAGTTCGAGTGTTGCTCCAGTGGTGCAATTCTTCCGTCGTCCGCTCTTCGGATCTGACGTCGGTCGAGTGCTCATTGGCTCCATCACCATCCCATCTGGAACTGCGGCAGGCCAAGTCGTTTACAAAAGCGTAACCGACCAGCCCTATCTCGCGACTGATTTCAACGCAGGCGAGCAACTCGTCTACGTCGTAAGCTCGGGAACGGATATTAACCTTGGTGCAGCAACTGGCTTCGGCATCGTTGCTAACTCCACGATCACGAACGTAGGTACGACGGTCGTTAACGGTAACCTGGCATTATACCCAGGAAGTTCCGT
>Ga0302326_10030921_pt1 | contig 10704 bp, 12 predicted proteins | sample Palsa_T0_3_FD_202264 | JGI IMG/M metagenome (GOLD analysis project Ga0302326, IMG submission 202264) | Peat permafrost microbial communities from Stordalen Mire near Abisko, Sweden - Palsa_T0_3 | ecosystem: Environmental > Terrestrial > Soil > Palsa > Peat permafrost | place: Sweden: Abisko...
TTCGCGACCACATATTCAGTCTGCTTCGGAAACGACGAGGTGGGCGAATACAGGACGTGGATGATGGAATCGGCCGCAACCTCGATGCGCATGACGCCGGACTGCATAGTCAGTTGCAGGCCGCTGGGCTGCTGTTGCACGCCGGTAACCGGGTTCGGCGGGATCCACTGCGCGGTGAGGCTGGCGCCAAACCCCATCAGCGCCAGGGCGGGGAACAACGTTTTGCGCATAAACCGGATAGTATCAGAAGGTGGCGGCGCGGGCGCAGATGGCTACGGCGGCGGAAGGCATCGGGCGGCAGCTATGCCCGAGATGCAGGCAAGGGCGGATTTTCCGCGGTCCGGTGTATCGGGGCCCGCTGGCTATGTGGGACGATTGCGCCGTGTGCGGGCTGAAATTCGAGCGCGAGCAAGGCTACTTTTTGGGCGCGATGTACGTGAGCTACGGATTGTCGATCCTGCCGGTGCTGCTGCTCATCCTGCTGATCCGGAAGCTGAGCGGCTGGCCGTACGATGTTACGATCGGGGCGGCATTTGTCGCGTTTCTGCCGCTGGTGCCGGTGGTGGCGCGTTTCGCGCGGGTGATTTGGATGTATGTGGATCAGGCATTTGACCCGCGGTGAGGCAGGGGCGCCGGCCTGGCTGGAATTTGGGTTCTACTTTGCGCTTTTGTTGAAAACAAAGGATCAATTGGGTTCGTATGGTTTTTCTCGCGATGTCTTAGCTGGTCCGCCAGGTACGTTACAAAGCCCTGTAACTTGTTACATCCCGTATCATAGTGCTGCGGTGTGCTGCATTGTGTTGCACCGGCCCGTTTGGACTGCGGCCTTTTTGAGACAGTCGTGAGATGCAACACGCGCTGTTCGCTGCGAACCCCGTCCGCGATCCGACGAGTACATCCTCATCATAGCACCGGAAACAGGCGGGGCTATCGGACAACCTCGACGAGCAGCACCCAGGCATTGGCCACGCCGGCGACGAAGCTGAAGGCAAATCCCGCCACCAGCCAGTAGAGACTGGCAGGTGAGGCAACCAGCAGGCAGATCCCTCCGACGACGAGGGGTGTACTGGACAGGTGGGTCTGCACAATCCGGATTATCAGCCACAGGCGGGGATGGCCGACCCGCAATCGGGCGTATCGAACGATCCCCACGATCTGTATGAACCAGGAGAGGAGGGCTATGGCGAGAATCTCCGCCGCTAACGCCACACGGGGCTGCCCTGGAACGAGTGCTCCGGTGCAGATGAAGAAGACCTGGAGAAACTGAATGACGGATTCGACCGCCCGCGAAGGCAGACCGGGAAATGCGATGATCCGGGCCAGGTTGATGGAGACGGCGACGAAGACCAGTCCGGTGAGTGTAGCAGCCGCACCGGCCTGCAAGGCGAACAGTGTCTGCCATTCAGAAAGAGAGGGCATGGGGACTGTGATCTTAGCATTTCTTAGCATTACTTAGCATGGGGCGGAACGACGATCTTGGCGCCTGCGGACTCCCATGATCGTCATTCGGTCGCTGGGGCCGTTATTGGTTGCGCCGCCGGCGGTCTATTTCGGCAGAGACGGGATAGAGTTTTCAGTCGTCAGTCCGTGACGCACCGTACCGAAAATGCTCTCTGCTTCTCGCCATCGCCATGACGGTTGAGAGCCAGCCCGCCTTTTCCGAAGTTGTAGAACCAGGCAATGGCCGGACCGCTTTCCGATGCCGTCCAGTAGAAACCATGGGCCTCCAACCGTGCATACTGGCCATCATCGGAGCGGCCGCCACCAAGCAAGGCATCGAATCCCGAGTTCCCTCCGATCAAAAAGCGCCTGGTACGCCGGTTTACCGTTGTCATCCGAATCTTCACGGACCCCACCGTGGTGCTTCGCCATTTGCCGCCATTCGTCTTTCGTCGGCAATCGCCATCCTTCTCCCAACGATTGGCATCCCCGCCGCGCTGACTCCCACGTGTACAAACGGCCATACTGAAGGCAGTTCGTTTCCGCATCCTGGTAGCCGTAGGACGGGAGAATGTTAACGTTCAGATTGCGTGTCGTCCATTGTTTGCCGTCCGCCAACCGCTTGGAGGAATACGTTGTGCCTGACGCGTTCTGGCCTTGCGCTGAAAGCCGATCCAAGGAGTCACTAAGAGACCCGAACGCTATACACAGCGCGATGGATACGACACAAACTCGAATCGGCCCGGTCTTGTGCTTAACGCTAGCCATGAACGACCTCCACGCCGTCACGGGCATTCAGCCTTCGCCTGAGTAGTACGGCATCGGGTGGCTCCCACCGAGCGCCCTATAGAACGGCTACGCAGCGTGCTCGAACTCGGCAGGCCACCAACAACGATGGCCTGCCCCACGGCTACAGTTGCTTTCAAGTGCGCGCCACGAGTCAGCTCTTCCCCTTCTTGATCTCCTCCACCAGCGCCGGCACAACCTGGAACAAATCGCCGACGATACCGTAATCGGCCACTTCGAAGATGGGCGCGTTGGCGTCCTTATTGATGGCGACGATGATCTTCGATCCCTTCATGCCAACCAGATGCTGGATGGCGCCGGAGATACCGACGGCCAGATACATTTTGGGGGCAACTGTTTGGCCGGAGCTGCCGACCTGGCGCTCCATGGGGAGCCAGCCGGAATCGCAGATGGGGCGCGACGCCGCCAGTTCCGCGCCGAGGGCGTCGGCCAGCTTTTGCACGATGGGGATGTTGTCGGCCTCCTTGATGCCGCGGCCGACGGAAACGATGATCTCGGCGGCGGTCAGGTCGACGGCGCGCTGCGCCTCGCGGAAAAGGTCCAGCGGCTGGATGCGGCTGGGCGTGAGCTGCGGCGTGAACTTCTCGACGGGCAGCGGAGCCGACCCGGCTTCGACGTGATCGGCGCGATAGGCGCCCGCCTGCAGCGAGGCAAAATAGGGGGGGGCGCCGGTGAAGCGCACGTCCACGTTGAGCTTGCCCTGAAAGAGCTGGCGCACCAGCACGGGTTTGCCATCCTCGATGCGATGCGCGATCACGTCACTCACAGCCACGCGGCCGAGTGCGGTGGCCAGCTTGGGCAGGAAGTCGCGCACCTGGTATGTGTGCGGGAAGATGACGATACCGGCCTGGGTCTGTTCGACCAACTGGCGCACGGCCGCGGTGTAAGTATCCGGCGTGTAGTCTTTGAGTAAGTCGTGCTCGACGGCATAGACATGGTCGAGCTTCTTACCGGTAAGCTCGGCAGCGAGGCTTTCGATGCCCTGACCGAGCACGGCGGCCGAGACAGGCTGCTGCAACTCGCCAGAGAGTTGCTGGCCGGCGGCCAGCGTCTCCCATGACATGCGGCTCCAGGCCGGCGGGCCCTGGACCGCGCGTTGTTCCATTACGACCAGAATGCTCATATGACGCGCGCCTCGAATTTCAGCTTCTCGACCAGTTTGGCCGCGGCTTCTTTGGGCGGCCCGTCGAACAACTGGGTCTGCTTGGATCGGCCCGGCAGATACACCCGGCTCAGTTGGATGGAGGCAGCCCCGGAATTGGCTCCCAAACCGGCGGCAGTGACGTTGCGGATCTCCTTATTTTTGGCCTTCTTGATGCCCATGAGAGTGGCGTAGCGCAGCTTGTTGATGCCGGATTGAATGGTGAGCAGCGCGGGCAGGGGCATCCGGACATGCTGGAACCAGCCGTCTTCGAGCTCGCGCTTCACCCGGATGGAGCCTTCCTGCATTTCGACTTGCATGATGATGGTGGCGTGGGGCAGGCCGAGCAATTCGGCGAGAATCACTCCGGTCTGGCCGTAACCCAAGTCGTCGGATTGCAGGCCGGTGAGCACCAGGTCGGGTTTTTCCGGGCCGAGGGCCGCGGCCAGCAGGCGGGCGGCGCCCAGTGCGTCGAATGCGCGCAGGTCTTCCTCTTCGATGTGGATGGCGCGGTCGGCGCCTTTGGCGAGGGCTTCGCGAATGGTTTGCGCGGCGCGCGCGGGTCCGGCGCACAGCACCACCACTTCGCCCCCGTGTTTCTCCTTCAGTTGCAGGCCTTCTTCCAAGGCGTAAGCATCGGGCTCGTTGATCTCGTAGCTGAGATCGGCATCCTGAATCCAGGCGCCCGATGGCGCGACGCGCAACTGCGAGTCGCGGGCCGGGACTTGCTTGATACACACGATGATTTTCATAAGCACCTTGCGTCGGCATGAGTGCCGACGCGGCACGCAGGAGTGCGTGCGCTACTCAGTGTAACGTTTGAAGATGAGAGCGCCATTGGTCCCTCCGAAACCGAAGGAGTTGGACAGCGCGCAGTCGATGGGCATCGGGCGCGCATGGTTGGGCACGTAATCCAAATCGCACTCGGGGTCGGGTGTTTCGTAGTTGATGGTCGGTGGGGCGACCTGGTCGCGTATGGCGAGCACGGTGATGCCGGCCTCCAGTCCTCCTGCGCCGCCCAGCAGATGCCCGGTCATGGATTTGGTGGAGCTGACCGCGACCCGGTAGGCATGCTCGCCGAAGCAGCGCTTGATGGCGGCGGTTTCGGCGCGGTCGCCGACGTCGGTGGAAGTGCCGTGGGCGTTGATGTATTCGATTTGGTGCGGCTGCAGGCCGGCGTCGCGCAGTGCGTTGCGCATGACGCGGACGGCGCCATCGCCGTCGGGCGGCGGCGCGGTGACGTGAAAGGCGTCGGCGCTCATGCCATATCCGACGGTCTCGGCAAGAACGCGTGCGCCGCGGCTGCGGGCATGTTCCAGCTCTTCCAGTATCAGGATGCCGGAGCCTTCGCCAACCACGAAGCCGTCGCGATTGAGGTCCCACGGACGGGAGGCGCGCTGGGGTTCGTCATTGCGCGTGGAGAGGGCACGCATGGCCGCGAAGCCGCCAATGCCCATGGGGGTGATGCAGGCCTCCGTGCCGCCGCAAATCATGACATCGGCGTCGCCGCGCTGGATCAGCCGGAAGGAGTCGCCGATGGAATGGGCACTGGTGGTGCAGGCAGTGGCGGTGGCTGAATTCGGACCTTTCGCTCCGGTGCGGATGGAGACGTAGCCGGAAGCCAGGTTGACGATGGTGGCCGGAATGAAGAACGGCGAGATACGGCGGGGACCGTGCTCGAGCAGGTTCAGGTGTTCGCGCTCGATGACTTCGAATCCGCCGATGCCGCTGCCGATGTAGACGCCAACGTTCTCGGCCTCGGCGGGGTCCACGCGCAAGCCGGCCGAAGCGATGGCGCAATCCGCCGCCGCGATGGCGAACTGGATGAACCGCCCCATCTTCTTGATCTCTTTTTTTTCGATGTAGCGGCCCGGATCGAATCCTTGGATCTCGCCGGCGATGCGGCAGGAAAAAAGATGGGCGTCGAAGGCCGTGATCGGCCCGATGCCGCTCTTGCCCGCCAGTACGCCTTGCCAGGTTGCTTCGGTCCCGATGCCTAAGGAGGACACCAAGCCCACACCGGTTACGACCACTCTGCGTGACACGCAAACACTCCTGGGAAAAACGCCTCGCGGCTACTTCTTGGCCGACTTGTTTTCGATGTAAGAGACAGCGTCTTTGACGGTGGCTATTTTTTCGGCGTCCTCGTCGGGAATTTCCAATTCAAAGGCTTCTTCGAAGGCCATGACCAGCTCTACGATGTCGAGCGAATCGGCGCCCAGGTCGTCCACAAACGACGCGTTGTCCTCTACCTGGGCTTCGTCCACACCCAGTTGCTCGACGATAATCTGCTTCACCCTCTCGGCGATTGATGCCATACATCCTCCTGGACTATTGCAAACTCCTGATTCTAGCCGCCTTCGCTACATTCCGCAAGTCGAAAAAAGACGGAACCACAGATGGACGCAGAAGGACAGGGATACAGATCCACGATCCAACCGCTGTAGACACTGTAGCATCAAGACGGCCATTGGCGCGGCGCGCCCGGATGGTGGTTGGATACGGTAGCATTGAGCCGGCCCCGGGCGAGGCGCACCTCGATGCTGGAGGCGGGCGGGGCAGCGGCGCTGTCCTTGACGATCGAGCCGGATAGGTTGGTGACAATGGCGTAGCCGCGATCGAGGATGAGGAGGGGGCTGAGTTGGGAGAGCTTGGCGGAGAGCTGTTCGACAGCGCCGCGGCGGCGGGCGAGTTGCCAGCGCAGGGACTGCGCGGCGGCGGCGTGGGCCTGATCGAGGCGACGGCGATCGGCCGCGAATCGCGGGCGCAGATCGAAATAGTTGAGGCGCGCGGCGAGCGTGCGCTGGGCGCGGGCGTGGCGCTCGAGCAGTGAGCGCAGCAGATCGCGCAGGCGGAATTCGAGTTCGTCGACGCGCTGGGCCTGGCGGCCCATGGCGCGGTGCAGCAGTCCCAGAGGCCTTTCGATGCCTTGCTGCTGCCAGCGGCGCGCGAGCACGGCCAAGTGGTAGCGCATGGCGTGCACCAGCTTTTGCTCGCGCCCGGCGATGCGGTCGAGCAATTCCTGGCGCGTGCAAACGATCATCTCGGCGGCCGCCGAGGGCGTGGGGGCGCGCAGATCGGCGACGAAATCGGCGATGGTCACATCGGTTTCATGACCTACGGCGGAAACCACCGGGACAGCGCAGCGTGCGATGGCGCGGGCCACGGCTTCTTCGTTGAAAGTCCAGAGGTCTTCGAGCGACCCGCCGCCGCGGGCCAAGATCACCAGTTCAGCCCACGGGTGCCGGCTGAAGTAATCGAGGCCGCGGCAGACGTCCTCCACGGAGCCTTCGCCCTGCACCAGGGCGGGGAAAAGCCGGATGTGAAGACCGGGGAAGCGGCGGGCGAGGATCTGAACCATATCGGAGATGACGGCGCCGCGCGGCGAGGTGACGATGCCGATACGCTGGGGGTAGCGCGGCAGCGGGCGCTTGCGCGTGGGCTCGAAAAGGCCTTCTTCCGCCAGCTTCTTCTTAAGCTGTTCGAAGGCGACCTGCAGCGCGCCATGGCCCAGAGGCTCCAGCAGGTCGACGATGAGCTGATATTCGCCGCGCGCCTCGAAGACGTCGATGCGGCCGCGGGCGAGCACTGCCAGACCATCCTGCGGCTTGAATTTCCAATAGCGGTGGGCGGAGCGGAAAGCCACGGCGCGCACCTGCGCCTGAGCCTCCTTTAAGGTGAAGTAGTAATGGCCGCTGGGGGCCAGCTTGGCGCCGGATATTTCCCCGGAGACCCAGATATCGGGGAACTCGTTTTCCAGCGCGGCGCGGATGGCGGCGTTTAGTTCAGTAACGGAGTAGACGCGGCGGGCGGGGGCGAAGTCGAAGGCAAACTGGTCCACTACTTGATATTAGCGTGGGGGCATACGCCCCCACGGCCCATAGGCGTTAAGATAAGCGCACAAGTTGATTCTCTAAGCGAGACGCCTCAGGGACTCCTGCCCTTACGCAGCCCACAAATCAGCATTGCGCGTTTTACGGCAAGGTGACCGCTCTCACCCAACTTCGCTTGGAGCGTCACTTCGCCAGAGCTTCTCGCGTGCGGAACCTTGAGCGCGGTTTTCTGTCCCTCTAAAGGGCACGCCTTGGCCCAGAGAAGAATACTTCGACTGCTCCGAAGGTGCCTCGATCAAATGGGTGTCACCAAACAGATGCTCGGCAATCAAACGGACAAGAGAATTCTCTATCTGGACCAGAACTTCCTGGCATCTGTTCACCGAGGAGGTATCGAAAATGAGTGGGCAACGGGGCTCATAGCCAAGGTCAGTCGCGTCCTTGACCTCCAGCTGTTGGCGATTCCCTACTCCTCTACCCACATCAATGAGGCCGATTTGAATGGAGACTACCGTAACGCCCTGGTGCAGTTTATCCAAGGAGTTTCGCGCGGACACCAATTTGAACCGTACTACCGCGTCGAAGAAACGCAGATTGTGAAAGCGTTCCAATGCTTCCTGGATGATGCGCCGCCCGTGAATCAAAAAGAGGAACGCGATGCGTTGTCCCCGAGTGTTCACGATTGGGACGGCGACTACTCCGTTAGCGTATTCAGCGCCGCTAGAGACGCAGACCGACGGTCTCTGTTTAAGCAGAGAGCCGTGGACGAACTCCTCCAAGCGCTACCGCAATGGGCCAAGAAGGGCCGTACCTTTCAACAGGACATGGACCTCGAAATCAGCGACGCGGCGCGGTTGTTAATCGATAGCTACGCTGACAAAGCGGCCCGTCTTATGATGGGCGACTTCTCGGTCTTGCTCAATGCGCCAATTAGCGCATCAATCGGCGAAGGATTGTGGCTAGTTGTCCAAGCGAGGAAGGTCGACCCCAAGAAAATTGGCGCATTTCTGCGATCCCAACACTTTGCGGAAGTGCCGACGGTGCAGTTGTCGGCTCGATTGTTTGGCGCGTACAAAGAGCGCATTCGTTTAGCGAAAACGCCGCCCGATCCGACGTCGAACAAAACCCGCGAGAAACTCTCGGGATTCTTCTACGACATTCAACACGCTGCTACGTATGCTCCATACTGCGACGCCTACTTCACAGACAACGCTATGGCGAAGCTCATGAAAGACAAACGGGTCAACGTGGAGGCAGATTTCGGCTGTAGGGTGTTTAGCGTGGACAGCAAGGAAGATTTTGTGGCCTGGCTCGAAGCTCTGGAATCTCAAATGACTCCGGAGCATGCGAAGGATCTTTCTTGGGCATACCCGAAACGCTTCCCGTTCCACAGGGACTAAGACGGCCCCGCCACACGCTCCAGATACATCCCCTCTCCGTGAAGCTGTTCATCGCAGCATCAGACTCAAGTCTCTGATCCAAGAGCGGCCTCCGGTAGACCGGGCTGGTCGGATCGTCGGCAAGCCGGAAGCATTCCATTTGGTCGTGTTGTCGCCATCTCGCCCGTTTGAGAACGTCCTCTGCAGGGTCCGCCCGGCGCGGCGTGCCGGCTCCCTCCTGTCAAGCTGATAGAATTGTCGCATGTCTAAGTTGTTGGAGAAGGCGCTGGAAAGGGTCGTCGCGCTGCCCCAGGACGAGCAGGATGCGATAGCCTCGCAGATCTTGGCCTCGATAGCCGACGAAAGCGCTTGGAAGGCGCGCTTCGCCGAAAAACGCGACGTGATCCGCCGAATGGCACGGGAAGCTATTGAGGAAGATGAGCGGGGCGAAACGTTGCCGATGGACGACCTGCTTTAATGCAGTCGCGCACTACGCGCCAGTTCTGGCGGCTGTTTTCTCATCTTCCGGCTGACACTCAACGCGACGCCAAGCGCTCATACCGTCTCTTCCGGACCAATCCGGCACACCCCAGTCTGCATTTCAAAAAGCTGGAAGGCGAAGATAACATCTACTCGGTTCGCATCGGCCTGGAGTACCGTGCCCTGGCGGTCATGAACAAAGATCGGGTCGTGCGGTATTGGGTCGGCAGTCACCACGAGTACGACCGTTTGGTTTGAGACACGGTTTCACCTGGACGTGTAGTCGCCGACTCGCGGAAATGCCTGCGGGCGCGGCTCGGCCGATGATTACCCGTCGGTATTCGTCTTGTTCATTGATGGGATGGCCCACTTCCGACCATGGGTCAGGGACTTTTGAACCCGGCTCATTTTAACGCCTATACCCTCACGGCGCGCGGGCACCTCGACACGAAGCACGATCTGTCCCTTAGCCGGCGATTTCTTCTACCTGCTGCAGGTGGTTCCGATCATGGCCGCCCATGGTTTCCACGATGGTTGCGAGCGTCATGTCGCCGCGTTCGGGATGAGTCACGGGCCGCGCCATGTCGGCGGCGGTGAACGAGCGCACCAGCGCCAGATTCCACTGCCTTAGTGCGGTGAACGTTGCCAGAGCGGCTTCCACGTCGTAGCCGGCATATCTTTTGGCCCACGCCTCCTGGTCGAACGGCTGCATTATGTGGCGATCTTCGGCCAGCGTCTGGCGCAGCCGGAAAGCGAATGCCACTTCGCAATCGGCCAAGTGGCAAACGATCTCGCGCGCGCTCCACTTGCCCGGCGCACGCGGTTGGTCGGCACGGCCGCCGATCGCATTCATCAGTGCGCGCAGCTTTGCCGGCGTGGCCGTAATCACTTCGACGGGATCGAGGCCGCCCAGTTGAGAGGCATAGGGATTGAGCATGTCCTCTCAAAATATCATGCTATATCATGCGCCGCGATGGGAGGGCAGAGCCGGGTGCTTAACGGATTTGGGGAAGATCGCAGTGGGGCGGACCCCCAGGTCTGCGCGGGTCCGCCAGGAACCGCTTTTCGTAGTCGAACGGCGCCAAAAGCGGGTCTGGAGACCCGCTGCAGGCGTGGACGCCTGCCCCACAAGCCATCCTACGCCAGACTGACACACGCCCCCGGTTCGGTTAAGCACCCGGCAGTGCGGGTCTCTACCGTATCAAATCTTCGATGAAGGCGTGATCCTCCGCATCGTGCAGATCCGTCGCGTCGCCCAGGACGGTCCGATACCTAAAGAGGGAGCCAAGAGGTACCACATGCCCCATCCAGTTTGTCGGGTCCGTCCAAAGAACCGGCCGATTTTCCATGGCTTTTGTGAGGTCATCTAAGTCCCAATGCAGGGCAAAGCTGGGAATTACGGCATCGAACAGGCCGGTGTTCATGGAGTTTTCCAGAGCGGTCCGCAAACTGTACGGTGTTCGGTCGAGCCAGACCTTGCCGATTCGAGTGTCGACTGCCGCTGCCAGCAGAAGCCAGATCCCTTTCACCCCTCGGGCAACCGCGCGAATCGAGGACGGATCTACGTCACTGCGGGCGGCCAGAACGTCGATCCCACGCAGAATGTCGTGCGCGCGCATGGCCG
>Ga0302326_10030922_pt1 | contig 10704 bp, 9 predicted proteins | sample Palsa_T0_3_FD_202264 | JGI IMG/M metagenome (GOLD analysis project Ga0302326, IMG submission 202264) | Peat permafrost microbial communities from Stordalen Mire near Abisko, Sweden - Palsa_T0_3 | ecosystem: Environmental > Terrestrial > Soil > Palsa > Peat permafrost | place: Sweden: Abisko...
CGAGCTCCGCCAGGTTCAGGTTGGTCTCTTGAACACAGTTGTTTTGAGTGCCGCGTTTAATCGTTATAATACTCAATGATCAAAGTTGCGATCAGGATTCGAATCCGCTGAACCGTGGAAAAGCAAGGCCAGTTTCGATAAATTGCGTTCGAACCCCGGGCTGCTATTGTAGTTCAGAAAGGAACCGGAGCGCGCCCGGTTTGTCGTAAATCAGAAGAGTTGTGCGAGCGTGTCGGGTCGAAAGGTGGATAAGGGTTTAATCACCTCGCCCGACGAAAGGATAATGATGACGATGGGAAGTTCAGTTCAAATTCATTCCGCCCATAATTCGGCGCTCTCTTTATGGCAATCAGCAGTCCATAGTGTTTTGCTACAGCAGGGAGTTTCAAACGGACACCAAGGAATTGGCGCTACCGCCTCTAGTCCGGCGATGCTTGCCACTGGTGAAATTATTAGACAATACGATAACAATGGCAATTTTGAAGTTCCCGCTGTCCAGTCGTCTCAGGCCTCGGAAGCGGCCACTTCTACCGGCGAAGCAGCACTTGCGGCTCCTAGGTCGGCTTCTGTGGAATGCGCTAATCTGGCCGCCCAGATAGCCTTTTATAGGGCAATCAACCCCGCCAAAGCAGCAGAGTTGAAGAATATTTTCGCGGCCAGCACTTGCGATCCATTTTGGGCGGAGTGTCTCGCGGTATACGAGCGGTTCCGGATCTCGGGAGCACAGCAGCGGTACGACCGATACGCAAGCATCGACGACTATGTTCTGAATGATTGTCTTTCGGATAACGCCACGATTGCGGTAATTGGGGACTGGGGAACTGGCATGAACGCAGCCCTCGTATTGCTTCAGCAGATTGCAGATCACTTTCAACCCGACGTCTTGCTTCACCTCGGGGATATCTATTATTCCGGACTTCCGGCCGAATGCTCCAACCACTTCTCAAAGTTACTCGAAGAGGTATGGCCTGATATCGGCGAGAAGTCAGCGCCGCTGGTATTCACTTTGGATGGGAATCATGACCGCTATGCTGGAACAAGCGGAGGTTATTACGACCTCATTGCGAGCCTGAATAAATCGGCAAACAAACCGCAGCCGAACAGCTATTTCGCCATTCGAAACAACTTCTGGCAGTTTCTCGCTCTGGACACCGGCTTCTACGATTGCGACCCGAACAATGTAAACAGCAATGTAACGAAGCTTGTGCCCGAAGAGGTCGCGTGGCACCTGGACAAGATCAAAAACAATGGTGAAGGTGTCAACGCAGCCGTGAACCCAAGCGGCGTGCGCAGAACCGTTCTCCTCTCACACCATCAGCTGTTTTCGTTTACTGGGGTTGGGAAGGATCCCGCGACTGGGCGGCCATTGGCGATAAATCCCAACTTAGTGAGCGGGTTCTCGTCTGTTTTCGACTCAATCGATCTGTGGTTGTGGGGTCATGAACACGACTTATGCATCTTCCAACCCTATGCGAACGGTCCGGATCAGCCATTACCTCGCGGCCGCTGCATTGGGGCAAGTGCCGTTCCCGTCTTCACCTCTCAGGCACCCAAGGCGCCCGTTAACCTACTGCTCCCGAATGGAGCGTCGGGCCCGCCCAAGATTATCGACGGAACGGCCCTCGGAAACGACGGCCAGGTGTTTAATAGGTGCTACGCGATAATCAGCCTTCGGGGCGGCGCTCTTAGCATCGACTATTACCAGGCGAACACCACAAACGCGACCCCTGGTAATCCGCCTAAACTGGCTGATCCGCTTTTTAGTGAAACTATTCCGGGGATGCTGGCAGCGAGCTGACCAGCAGATTATGAGATCTGTCGCGTTCTTAATCAACTCTTGCTTTCTGTTTCTTACTACGGCGATGTATCTGGGCACTGGCTGGTCGATGTGGCTCTTTCAGTTTCCGGTAGCCCGGCATCTTACGCCGGATAATTATTATTGGGTATTTGTCCCGCAAGTTGCGGCCGCCACCCAGTTCTTTACGATCATGACCTGGTTCATGATCGCATCGTCGCTTGTAATGATCTGGACGGAAAGGAAGGACAGACTACGCTGGGTTCCAATAGTTGTTCTTGCTGGTGTTTTAGCGGCCACCGGGCTAACCATTTGGTACATTTTCCCGTACAACAACTCTATGACAGCGGGCATCAAAGATCCGGTCGAACTCCAGTCGGTCTTGGCAAGCTGGATAAAGCTAAATCGCGTGCGTGTATTAATTTGGACTGTGCAATGGAGCGCCATGATGTTCTATTTTGCGCGCAGAGCTCGCCAGACATGACGTTATTGCGGAAGCTCTTCTTCTACGGATACGTTTTTATGTTGTTGGGTGTTGGCGCTTCCGGCATTTTCATTGCCCGTTGGGAGCTGACGCACATCTTCCAGCTCCCGCTCTCCAGCCTAAGTTCCGTGGCACAGGCGACTATCCTGACTCAGTATCGTTTTCTAAAAAGCGCCGAGTTGAGTTACGGCCTTTTCTGCTTTCACTTTCGAAGCGAGATCTTCCAAAACGGTGGCCTTCGATTTCTCTTCGTAACCATGGTCTTCCTCGGCGTAGGAGCGCGCGCGCTGTCCCTATTCATCGACGGAACGCCCCATTGGGCTTTTCTCATGTTTGCGATCCTGGAGTTCATCACAGGCCTTCTTATGTTAATTAAACCCCAGGGTGCCAATGAGGCCGAGCCAAGCGCTGCAAGGCGCTAACTTGTCAGTGCACGCTTCAATTCAAGCGCCCGGACGCCCTTCCCGCGTGCACAGCAATGCGGCGGCCCGCTCTGCTAGTGCTCCAATCGTACGAGATGGGTTGACGCCCAGAGCCTCAGGGACGATTGACCCATCTACGACATACAAATTGTCGTAATTGAATACTCTTCCGGCATGATCGACGACGCCGTTGATCATGGAATCGCCCATCCCGCAGCCGCCCAAGGGGTGTGGCGTAATAAGGGAATGGCAAATGGACCAGGTGGGTGGAACAACCGGCAATCCGCCCGTAGCTGTTGAAAGCTTCAAATGCGTCGCAACCATTGCGTCGATCAATTGTTTTGAACGTCCGATGTCCCATGCCAAACTTAAGTAAGGTTTTCCGGTTAATATTGAGTGATGCATTGAAAGCGTGCCATTGGCTGCATCGACTCCCTGTCCAAACCATGGCATTACTTTGGCGAATGGCTCCGCGCCGCCCCATATGTGACGAAATCCGTCGATGATTGACTTGGCCGCAATATTGTTCGCATCCTGGTCAAGCCGCGTTATGTAATCAAAGAGAACGTTCGGAAATCCCCCGTCCTCAATCCAAAAACTCTGTCCATCCACGCTCCGATCAAGGAAATCAATGGCGCTGGCGATGGTTGGTCCTCGTGAGGGATCTACCTCCCGCGAAGCGTAGAATGCGGGCGTCAGGAAATCTCCGTTAGAACTCCAGTTCCTGCCCACGAAGGGACTGATTTGAGGCAAGGTCCCATTGATCTCACGGCAGCGCAGTAGTAATTCCGTCGACCCAAGGGAGCCGGCTGCGAGAATGACGATTCGAGCGGTCTGGCTGCGTGCTGTTCGCGTGCCATTTTCTAGCGAATCACTGGACACCTTATAACCCCCGTCAACCGGCTGGATGTCATTTACTAGTTGCAGCGGGCGAACTTCCGCGCCGTGTTTCTCCGCCCAGGGAATGTAGTTGCGGTCCAGAGTATTCTTCGCGTCCGCATCACAGCCGATATCGCAATTCCCAAGGTGTACACACGTGCCCTGATTGACGCCCTGGGCGTTGACGAAGCGATTGCTGTGAATGAGATTGAAACAGTCGGGCTCCTCATAGGTCCAACCGGGGGCGAAAGAAACGGCTAATTCGAGCTGCTTGAAGCGCGCGCTGCTATCCGTCTTGTCCGCCGCTTCTTTCATCAGGCGCATGCGGTTGGTCCATTGATTCGCAGGCACCCGTTGGACATTCATGAACTTGGCGACTTTATCGTAATACGGCTTGAGTTCCGCATAGGTGATCTCGCGCGGCCATCCGACATCGAAAGCGCTTTCCGGCGCTTCACAGGAGATGTTTGCATAGATCAAAGACCCGCCGCCAACAGCAGCACCTTGCACTACGGACATGTGTGGGAACACGCGCAGGTCAATCCAGCCATGCTCCCGCTCGGGATGTTCCTGGTTCCAAGTCCACATGTCGCCGGCCTGGCGCGGGTAACTGCTCTTATCCCATCGTCGTCCCCTTTCGAGAACCAGGACGCGATAGTTCGCCTCGGCCAATCGGCACGCCATGATCGCTCCACCGAATCCGCTACCGATAACGATGGCATCGAAATCCACGGTTATACTTCGCCTTTCTTGACGTAGGTGTGCCAGAGCTTGCCGAGGAAGAATTCGCCGAAGCGTGAAACTGCCTTGGCGGCCTCTTCCGGCGAGTTCGCGTGAGTGGAGTGCATCGTCGGGATCATAGCCAACAGGTCGCCCATGCTCAATGTCAACACGCCTGCTCCAATCACTGGACCACTCTTGTCCGAACCCTCGTGCAATTGAGTGTAGAGTGTCGTGGTAGCCTTCCAGAGGTCCATTAAAGGCCCCTGTTGCACCACTTTCTTGCCAGCCATGTAATACTTGTCCCCACTCGCTTCAAACCCAAGTTCATAAACCATGTATTTCGTGGTCGGGTTATCAGCGGGTGAAAATAGGTTAAAGACGCCGGTAGTTGAAGGAATATTGAGACCAAGCGGAACAAAATCGACGCGGCCGGTAATGGATCCCGGGTGATTGGGGTCGTTTAAGAAACGATTCAGATCTTCGATTTCAATCGTGGCGTGCATAGTGAAAGTATTACCAGCCGCATGACCGGTAGTTGCTCCAGTTTGTGGGTCGGTCTCGCCCAGGGCAAATCCTCCCTCCATCTTTTCTCGAAACCTAAATCCGAGGGTTTCTTCAGCCATCTTTGTCACCTCTGGTGAGAATGGCAGCCCGTCTTCGGTTCGGGTCGCCAGATATTTCTTCGCATCGGCATAGCCCCGCCCGACCAGGGTCGCGGCGTCGATCTTTCCAAGATAGAAGTCAGGGTCCAGCGGCAGTGAATATTCCGGACGAATCAGGTGCAGCTTGATAGGCCTGGTGTGACCTAAATACTTCTCACCCGCCTCAATGCGTCGATTGATGTCGCCAATCTGCCTGAATTCCTCGAACAGAGCGCCGTTGGCGGCAATCTCGATCATCTGTACGTATTGGCGGAACACACCATCGTGGTAGCGGCCCGTGTTGCCTATACACCAAATCACCCAAAGCTCTTCCGCTCCGCGTCGGACCGCTTCCATGAGGTTCGCGTCCTTGATCCATACCGAGTCCAGATACAGACACCCATCGATTTCGACCGGTGGCATGAAAATTGGAAGTGAAATTCCGGCCACCAGGTATTCCATATTCATGCGAGTGTTTGGAACCACATCGCTGGTTTTGCGCGTGAAATTGCATACATTGAACGTTCCTTGAAGCCGCTGCTCCGACCGGATCTTGGTCATGTCGATCCCCAGATGCGGAAAGACATCGTCCACCACACCCTTCGCGTCGCCCATAGCTTCCAGTCCCTTGGACGATGTGTATTTCGCAAAGGGCATGAACGAAACAAATTTGTGAACATCCAGCGTCTCCCAACGTTCAACCATTTCCGTCGGTGTAACGCCGGACAGCAGCATCGCGAGATTGATGGTGCCGCCAGATGTCCCATCGGCATGATTGAACTCAATCCCCTCTTCGGTCAAGGCTCGCAGCACACCTGCTTGATAGGCGACCCGCATGCCTCCCCCCGCCAGAATCAACGAGCGCTTCGGTGCCGTCATGCGCCGTTCCGGTGTCTTGTGAGACTCCCCACATAAATGAAGATCAAAATTCCCGAAGTCAGATCAAAGGCCGAGATTCCAAGCGCTAGGGGACCAAAAATGTGGCGCAGCACTCCGAGAGCAACTGCTGCGGAAGCGCCCAGTTTTTGTAATCCTGCCCATACGAACACCACGGCGGTTGGTTGCTTTGAAAGGAGGACCTGCGTGAGCATCCCACCAAACAATGCCATGAACATCCCGACGATGCCAAAGAAATGTTTACTCGCCGCCGTGGCCTCGGCCGAAACAATTCCAAGAACGAAGCCCGGCTTAACCAGTTGAACAACGCCCGAAATCACAGTCACACCGGCAACGATCAGCAGCAGCCAGTAAAGGACGTGCCTAGAATTCATCGCTGAGCCCTGCTTCCACCGGCAGCCTTCAAAACGCGTACCTTGCTCACTGCAAAGTGCCTTCCGAGTGAATGTAGCTTTTGTCGGAGATCGGTTGCGGGGGTGCCAGCCATTGCTGGCTTTGCCCTAAGTTGACCACGCTCTCCATGCCTTCGGAAATCACTTTGGGAAGCTGGCGTTCGCTTATAAACCAACTTTCGAAATGGTCGTCTAATACGCCGTTCGCCTTCGGCAGGAACGCGGTCAACAGCGGATTGGGATTGATCTCCAGGTCTTTAAGAGACTGCACCCGAGGATGGTCGCCGATCAGCAGGCGTCCCGAGCCCTTCTTACGGAAAGTGAAGCCGAGCTTGCCTTTGAAGTAAACGGTGGATTTCATCAGCATTCCCCGGAAACCGCAGTAGTTGATTGCGCCCATGTTGAGCGGCAGCCAAGCATTGTTCGGCCGTTCGATCTCTACTTTTATGGCGAACTGGCCGTCCAGGTCATACTGGCTGCTGACCACTTTCTCTCCGACTACGTAATTCAAGTTGCCCTGATGCTTGGGCATCCCCCAGATACCTTTGCCACCCTTGACGGAGACTTCGGTGCTGACAGGCAGATCGAAAACCCATTGGCCAGTTCCGTAGTGGCCCATGAAGAGCGCGGGCAGCAGCCTGGGAGCGGGCTTTTCCCCGTGAGTACAAGCGATAGCAATACTGAATTCGATGTATCTGCCGATGTTGGTGTCTAGATAATTGATCACGCTGACGACCAGCAGACCCTTGTTCCAAAGGCGCAGGGGATGGATCTCATCACCCGGGATCAATTTGCGTGCTTTATCCGGGTTGATTTCGAAAACGGCAAAAAGCGCGGGCGAGTTTTTACAATACACTGGCATTTGAAACGGGATACCATCGACCAGTGCCCAGCGGCCTGCCTCATGACGAATGCGTGCCGGTTGTCCCATAGTTCCTCCTTACACGGGGCGTTCCAACTCCTCTGCGATCTGGGGAAACACATCGCGAGCGGCGTCTTTTCCGATGAAAACGTCGAGATGCCCGTAATTCGGTATCAGCCGAAGCGAATGATAGCCGCTGCGCCAGGAATTGAAGAAGTCAAATGTTCGGCGCTGGCTCTCGGCTAGAAAGCAGCGGTTATTCACGCCCGCGAGAAACGCGAAGCGTGCCGTGGTCTGCGGTTCCTGCGCGATGAAATTGGCCGGCAGCTCCGGTCTGACTTCCGCTGCGACCAGGTGCCCGATCCTGAGGGACTGGAGCATCTGCTCGAAAAATCGGATCGGGACCTGCGCGAACTCCTGCTTTATCCATTCGTGGGTCACATCGTTCAGATTCTGGTGGCTCCACAACGCAGGAAAGCCAGTCCCGTATGTGAAGCTCACGCCCTTGCAGACGGGGTTGTGGCACTCGTGGTGCGTCAGAAAGATCAGCGCGGCAATTGCCTTTGCTGTTAGTGTCGGCGCGTGTACACACCACTGAGGATTCAGATAGGGCGTCAGCATTTTGAGAATTGGCACGGAGATGCCAATCTTGAATTTTGTAACCGCCGGCACCACCGGATGCAGCGATACAGCGTTGCTCACCACCACGTCAACCTGCGGCACTAAACCCGCTAAAGCAGAGATCATGAAACTGGTTGATCCTTGACAGTGAATCACTGCTTTCATGCGATCGCAGCCTGTCTCCGCAGCGATCTTGCGCACTGCGAATGGATGGTCGAAAACGGCCGCCTGATCCAGGGTCCACAGATTCGGCCTGAGATCTATGCTGGCTCGCCAATTCTCCAGCCACACATCGTAGCCGCGCGCGACCAGGTAATCCACTAAAGTGGTTTCCACAGGGGCCCGGAAAAGGTTGGCGCGAACGCCTGCGCCGTGTATTAGTAGTACAGGCCCTCGCCATGGCGGGGTTGCTCCCTGAACCTGGATCAAATTGCAGGGAAATCCGTCACCGGCTTCGAATGCCACGACGCGCGTCGTTAGGTGGCTAAACATTACCAACCCTTTATGAGCGGAATAGTTAAAAGAGTGTATCATATTGATCCGGATTGTCCAAAATGTTGCTTAAATCGCTGCCAGTGCGCTAGTGGCGCCCTCGCAACAAGCGGAGGGTTTAATCCAGCAGAAAGAGACTGTACGCGGCTTATAGCGACGCCCCTCGAATGCTAGCGTATGGCGAATGAGGTTCTTCGACAGGAAGTCTCGCGTCGAGATCGCGCTGCTATTGTTGACGCCAGGTACTTTGTGGCCAGCCACAAGAACACGAATCGACCGCTCTTTTTCATGCGTCCGGCTTTTCTGAGAGCCGCGCAGCGCCACGGGCTGCTTTGAGGGTCGAATTACCGGTCGAGTAATTCATATATCGGCGTTTGACCCGCCGAATGGCGCTCATGAATGATCCCACCCCCTCGGGCTTTCTCCAGCTGGCGACGGCGACCGCGACCGCTTCGAAATCTCCTTTGAGCAGATTTCCGTCCGCAGCGTGGGTTCCAAACCACTCCTTAGTGACGTTCATGACGCCGCCGTTGAGCGCGTCCATTGGTGTGCCGTCAAGTTGGCCTACCGTGTCGACGCAGCGTCGGCTACTTCCTCCAGTTATTGCCGCCGATGGTGAATCTGAGACCGGAGCGAATGGTAAACGGTAAGGCCGGAAAACCGAAAGCCGGGGTGTAGTGTTCGCTTAAGAGGTTCTCCATGCTGGTATTAACCGAGACCCACGGCCTGATGGCGTAACGACCGCTCAAGTCAAGTTTTTGGTACCCCGGATTCAGATTCCGGTTCGGCAGCAGCATTGTATTTCCGTAATTTTCATCGTCCAGGGATGTGCTATCGTCGCTGCGGCCCGCCCAGTAACCGGTGAGGGCTGCCGTGAACTTGTGACGTGCGTAATAAAGGGCGAAGCTTCCGCTGTGAGGGGGCCGGCGGAAAGGCCGCGCGCCCCGAAGCGGGTCGAACGTTCCAATCGGAATGCCTGGAAATGCGGGATTGAAGGCCGGCGCGCCGAAAGTTTGTGTGACCACGCCGTCCAGATACGTGTAATTCGCTCGAGCGCGCAAGCCGTGTCCCAGCTCCGTGACAAACTGTACTTGCGCCCCTCTGAATTTTTCGGCGCTGGCGTTTATGTACGCGCCGAATTCCGAAGCAGCCGCGGCGCCTGGGTTCACGCCCACCGAAACAAGTGCGGCGGGGTTCAGGTAGGTGATCAACTCGTAAAAGCGGTTTTGGAAATACGTGAGCTCCAGTCTGGATCGGCCGTGCCAAAGCCCTTGTTGGATCCCAACATCGAAGACTTGGCTACGCTCCGGGCCGACCGGGGAGACACCATATTCCGTCCTCTCCGGCGCTGTCAGGAGGGCGTAGAGCTGATTGGCTTGTTCATAGGTGCTGGGCTCTTTGATACCTTTGCCGAAGTTGCCCCGCAGCTTCGTTTCCGCAAAGAACTGATTGCCGGACGGCTTTCTTAGGTAATAAGCGACAGAGACGTTCGGCACGGCCGCAAACCCGAATACAGCATTGTTGACCAGCCCTCCGCCCGCGGTTACATACAGCTGGTGGCCCACGTTCCCGTGAACCTCGATAAAGGAGTTCTCATTGTTCCGGGTTAAGCCCTCCCCATCTTCATGCTCGTACTGAAAACCAGCCGAAAAGGTCCACTCTTTGTAGAAGTTGTAATCGGATTGCGCGTACACCGATCTGCGAGCTTCGTAATCGGGAAAGATTTGAGGGTAGGTGCCGGCAAAGTCCAGAATCGCCTGCCCAGTGACGCTATAACCGTTCGCTCCCCGAATCGTAACGACTTTGCCGAGGGAGTCTCCGTAAGGATCGATGATGCCCAGCTGATAGGGATCTATATACGTGGAGTTTAACTGGGTGAACGCGAAGCGAACCAGGTTGTGCCAGCGCTTGGTGGTCTGATTCTTGAGCGTACCGCTCAAATACGTGTTCTGGTTCCTCTGCGTCGCGCCATCCGAGATGTCATAAAAAAGGATCCCGTTGGGAGTGCCGACGTCGGTCCAATTGCTGCGATAAATGACGCGGGCCTCCGTGTTTGATCCGATTTTATAGCCGAAATTGCCCACGTATGTCGCGTTGTGAAAGAAATCGTTCGCATAGCTTCCCTGCGTATCGAATCTTGAGAACAGAGTGAAGTAGTCGAACTGGCGAAACGCGCCTCCCAAAGAAACCGAGTTAAACAGGGTGCCGAAATTACCGCCGTCCACGGAGTAAGTTAACGTGGGGATAGAAGAAGTTCCGCGCTGCGTGGTAATGTTTACGACGCCAGCCAGAGCATCGGGGCCATATAGGACGCTGTTGGCGCCCTCAAGAACTTCAATGCTCTCCACGCCGCCGTTGGAAAGCTGCGCAAAGTCGAAGACGCCACCTATGCTATTCGCCGCGGCTCCGTCGATCATGACCTTGTTGAAGTCATAGTCGCCTCCGCGAATGAATAGGGAAGTTTCCCCGCCACGTTGACCGGTCTGCACGATCTGG
>Ga0302326_10030923_pt1 | contig 10704 bp, 3 predicted proteins | sample Palsa_T0_3_FD_202264 | JGI IMG/M metagenome (GOLD analysis project Ga0302326, IMG submission 202264) | Peat permafrost microbial communities from Stordalen Mire near Abisko, Sweden - Palsa_T0_3 | ecosystem: Environmental > Terrestrial > Soil > Palsa > Peat permafrost | place: Sweden: Abisko...
TCGCCGGCGGGGACATGGTGCCAGCTGAGCGCACCGTGACGGTCGGCGTGGGGCACGGCAAGAAGGCGGCCAGCAACATCGATGCCTGGCTGCGCGGCACCGCTACGGCAGTCCGGCCTAAGCACGAAGTCGTGGAGTTCAGCGACCTGAACCTGTGGTTCTTCGGCGATGCCGCCCGCCGGCAGCAGCCGGAGGCCGCGCCGCAGGAGCGGATCGCGGACTTCGGCGAGGTGCTCGGCGGCTTGTCCGAGCGGGAAGCCACCTACGAGGCCCGCCGCTGCCTGTCCTGCGGTAACTGCTGCGAGTGCGACGGCTGCCTGGGCGCGTGTCCCGAGGACGCGGTGATCAAACTGGGTCCCGGCAACCGCTACGAGTTCGACTACGGCAGGTGCACCGGCTGCGGTGCGTGTTACGAGCAGTGTCCCGTGCACTCGATCGAGATGGTCCCGGAGGACTGATGACGCGTGCCACGATCGACGGCAACGAGGCTGCGGCGTCGGTCGCCTACCGGCTGAACGAGGTCTGCTGCATCTACCCGATCACGCCGTCGTCGCCGATGGCCGAGCTTGCGGACGAGTGGTCCAGCCAGGGGCGCCCCAACCTGTGGGGCACCGTCCCTGCCGTGATGGAGATGCAGAGCGAGGGCGGGGCGGCGGGTGCGTTGCACGGCGCGCTGCAGAGCGGGGCGCTGGCCACTACCTTCACCGCATCGCAGGGCCTGCTGCTGATGATCCCGAACATGTACAAGATCGCCGGTGAGCTGACTCCTGCCGTGCTGCACGTCGCGGCCCGGTCGATAGCCGCGCAGGGGCTGTCCATCTTCGGTGACCATTCGGACGTGATGGCGGTGCGGCAGACCGGTTTCGCGCTGCTCGCCGCGGCGTCGGTGCAGGAGGCGCACGACCTCGCGCTGGTGGCCCAGGCGGCCACGCTGGCGACCCGGGTGCCGTTCGTGCACTTCTTCGACGGGTTCCGCACCTCGCACGAGCTGAACACGATCGAGCTGCTGTCCGACGACGACCTGCGGGCACTGGTGCCGGAGGAGCTGGTGCACGCGCACCGCGGCCGCGCGCTGTCACCGGAGAACCCGTTCATCCGGGGCACCGCGCAGAACCCGGATGTCTACTTCCAGGCACGGGAGACGGTCAACCCGTTCTACGCCGCCGTGCCGGCCGCGGTCCAGCACGCGATGGACGCCCTTGCCGAGCGCACTGGCCGCCGCTACCGCAACGTCGAATACGCCGGTCACCCGGAAGCCGACCGGGTGATCGTCGTGATGGGCTCAGCCGCGCAGACGATCGCCGAGACGGTGGCGTACCTGTGCGGGCAAGGCCAGCGGATCGGCGTGCTGCAGGTCCGGCTGTTCCGGCCGTTCCCGGCCCAGGCGCTGCTTGACGCACTGCCCGTGAACGTGCGCCGGGTCGCGGTGCTTGACCGGACGAAGGAGCCGGGTTCCAGCGGCGAGCCGCTGTTCCTCGACGTGATCGCGGCGCTGGCCGAGGCGCATACCGGCGGGGAACGCGCGGTGCTCCCGCTGGTCACCGGCGGCCGTTACGGGCTGTCCTCCAAGGAACTCACTCCAGGCATGGTCGCCGGGATATTCGCGGAACTGGCCCGCGACCAGCCACGGCGCCGGTTCACCATCGGCATCAGGGACGACGTGTCCGGCCTGAGCCTGCCCTATGACGCCTCGCTTGACATCGAGCCGCCCGGCACGGTCCGCGCGGTCTTCTTCGGCCTCGGCTCGGACGGGACAGTCGGCGCCAACAAGAACACCATCAAGATCCTCGGCGCCGAGGACAACCTGAACGCGCAAGGGTATTTCGTCTACGACTCGAAGAAGTCAGGCTCGCAGACCGTGTCGCACCTGCGTTTCGGGCCGCAGCCGATCCGCGCCCCCTACCTGGTGCAGCAGGCCAGCTTCGTCGGCTGTCATCACTTCGGGCTGCTGGACCGCGTCGACGTGCTCGGCCTCGCGGCACCAGGAGGGACCCTGCTGCTCAACTGCGCACTGCCGGCCGGCGAAGTCTGGGACGCGCTGCCCCGCCCGGTGCAGGAGAAGATCCTCGCGAAGCGGATCGACGTGTACGCGATCGACGCCGCCAGGATCGCCCGCGACGCCGGACTGGCCGGGCGGACCAATACCGTGCTGCAGACCTGCTTCTTCGCCATCTCGGGGGTGCTGCCCAGGGGCGAGGCGATCGCCAGGATCAAGGCATCGATCGCCAAGACGTACGGCCGTCGCGGCGCCGAGGTGGTCGCGCGGAACGACGCAGCCGTTGACCGCGCGCTGGCGGGGCTGCACCGGATCGAGGTACCGGGCACGGTGACCTCCGACCGGGAACTGCCGGACGTGGTACCCGCCAGCGCACCGGAGTTCGTCCGGACTGTCACCGCCGAGATGATGGCAGGCCGTGGCGACGACCTGCCGGTCAGCGCGCTGCCGGTGGACGGCACCTACCCGAGCGGAACGGCGGCTTACGAGAAGCGCAACGTCTCCGAGCTGGTCGCGCAGTGGGACCCGGACCTGTGCATCCAGTGCGGCAACTGCAGCTTCGTCTGCCCGCACAGCGTGATCCGGTCCACCTACTACGACGAGAAGCTGCTTGACGGCGCTCCGCACGCATTCCTGTCGGCTCCGCTGGACGCCCGCGGGCTGCCGGATACCCGCTTCACGCTGCAGGTGTACGTAGAGGACTGCACCGGCTGCGAGCTGTGCGTGCAGGCGTGCCCGGTCCAGGCCCCAGTCACGGCATTGGGTGAGCCGGCCCGCAAGGCGATCAACCTCGCACCGCGGGAGCCGGTGGTGGCCGCCGAGCGCGACAACATCGCGTTCTTCGAGACGCTGCCGGTCGCCGACCGGTCCCGGGTGGACTTCGGCACCGTACGCGGCACGCAGTTCCTGCAGCCGCTGTTCGAGTTCTCTGGCGCTTGCGCCGGCTGCGGCGAGACGCCGTACATCAAGCTCTTGTCGCAGCTGTTCGGCGACCGGCTGATGGTCGCCAACGCGACCGGCTGCTCCTCGATCTACGGCGGAAACTTGCCCACCACGCCGTGGACGACAGGGCCGGACGGACGCGGCCCGGCTTGGTCGAACTCGCTGTTCGAGGACAACGCCGAGTTCGGCCTCGGGTTCCGGCTGGCCGCCGACCGGCACACTGAGCTGGCCAGGAACCGCCTCACCGAGTTGCGCGAGGCGGTTGGCGCCGGCCTGGCGGACGACATCCTGGGCGCGTCCCAGCTCACCGAGTCCGAACTGCATGCGCAGCACGAGCGGGTCACCGAACTGAAGCGGCGCCTAGACGGCCTGGACGACGCCAGCGCTTGCCTGCCCAGTGCCGACCTGCGCAGCGTCGTCGATCACCTGCTCCGGCGCAGCGTCTGGATCGTCGGCGGGGACGGCTGGGCCTACGACATCGGGTCGGGCGGGCTCGACCACGTGCTGTCCACCGGGCGCGACGTGAACGTGCTCGTGCTCGACACCGAGGTCTACTCCAATACCGGCGGCCAGTCATCCAAGGCGACGCCGCTGGGCGCCGTCGCCAAGTTCGCCGCGGCCGGCAAGACCATGCCGAAGAAGGATCTCGCACTGCAGGCGATCGCCTACGGCTACGTGTACGTCGCCCGGGTGGCGATGGGCGCCGACCCGCAGCAGACCCTGCGCGCCTTCCGCGAGGCAGAAGCCTACGACGGGCCGTCGCTGATCATCGCCTACAGCCACTGCATCGCGCACGGCATCGAGATGCGGGACGGCCTCGGCCAGCAGTACCGCGCCGTGGCCAGCGGCTACTGGCCGCTGATCCGCTACGACCCGCTGCTGCGCTCGGCCGGCGGCAACCCGTTCCTGCTCGACTCGCCGCGGCCACGGATTCCGCTGACCGACTACACCCAGCGGGAGCTGCGATACCGCGCGCTCGGCAATACCCACCCGGCCGAGGCCGAGCGGCTGGGCATCCTTGCCCAGGAGGCGGTCGACCAGCGCTGGGACACCTACGAGGAGATGGCTACCCGCGGCGCGCACCAGTTCCCCGCCGATGCGCGGGCCGGCGCACCGGCCAGCGCACCGGCCGATTCGCGGAAGGACCGCTGATGGACCTCTCCACCCGCTACCTGGGCCTGGCGCTCCGGAACCCGCTCGTCGCCTCCGCGTCCCCGCTCTCTAACACCCTCGACGGCGTCCGGCGGCTAGCCGGTGCCGGGGTCGGCGCGGTCGTGCTCTTCTCCTTGTTCGAGGAGCAGGTGCGCCAGGAGGCGGAGCGGAACGCGCGGCTCGCCGACGCCGGCACCGACAGCTTCGCCGAATCCCTGTCCTACTTCCCGGCGGACGCGGACGCCGATCCTGGCCCGCGCCGTTACCTCAGCCTGCTCGAACGCGCCGCCGGGGCCGTGGACATCCCGGTCATCGCCAGCCTGAACGGCGTCACGCCCGGCGGCTGGGCCAGCTACGCACGCGAGATGCAGGACGCTGGCGCAGCGGCGATCGAGCTGAACATCTCCTACCTACCAGGCGACCCGCACATTGCCGGCCGGGAGGTCGAGCAGCGGCATATCGACATCCTGCGCCGGGTCAAGGACGCGGTGAGCGTGCCCGTCGCGGTCAAGCTGAGCCCGTATTTCAGCTCCGCTGGCGAGATCGCGCTGCGGCTTGACGAGGCCGGCGCGGACGGCCTGGTGCTCTTCAACAGGTTCCTGCAGCCAGATATCGACCCGGAGACCCTCACCGTGGTGCCCGGGATAGACCTGTCTAGTCCGGCCGAGGCCCGGCTGCCACGCACCTGGATCGCCATCCTGCGCGGGCAGGTCCGGGCTTGCCTCGCGGCGACGACCGGCGTCGAGGGAGCAGCCGACGTGGTGAAGTACCTGCTGGCAGGCGCCGATGTGGTGATGAGCGCGTCCGCATTGATCCGGCATGGACCAGAACATGCGGCCGTCCTGCTGGATGGCCTGTCCGAATGGATGGGCAGGAAGGGATACAGCTCGGTTACCGAACTGCGCGGAATCCTCGCCGTGCCCGCCGGCACCGATCAGGCTGCTTACCAGCGCGCAGGCTATGTCCGCACGCTGCGCGCCGCCGACAGCGCGCTAGCTCTCTGGTAACGCGGCACATCACACGTACTAGCCGCAGCGGTTCCGGGACCTTCGGCAGGGTCTTCGGGACGATCGGTCCTTCGCCTGGCTAACCGGGACGCGTAGGCATGGAGGTGAAGCATTATCAGCCCGCCATCGTCAGGAGAGATCATGAAAGCGGCAGTCGTTACCGATTTCCGTCAGCCTCTGGAGATACAAGACGTCCCGGTCCCCGAGCCCGGGCCTGGCCAGATGCTGGTCAAGATGGAGACCTGCGGTGTGTGCCATACCGATATCCATGCCGCGCACGGTGACTGGCCGGTCAAGCCCGTCCCGCCGTTCATTCCCGGTCACGAGGGCATCGGGGTAGTGGAGACCGCCGGGGCCGGCGCTGAGCAGTGGGTCGGCAAGCGGGTCGCGATCCCGTGGCTGGGCGTGGCGTGCGGCCGCTGCCGGTACTGCCTGTCCGGCTGGGAGACGCTATGCGAGCAGCAGCTCAACAGCGGATATTCCGTCAACGGCGCCTACGCCGAGTACGCCTTGGCCTACGACCGCGGTGTCGTCGAGGTACCCGACGGCGTGTCCGCTCTCGACGCTGCCCCGCTGACCTGCGCCGGGGTGACTACGTATAAGGCGATCAAGGTCGCCAGGGTGAACCCGGCCGACCGGGTCGCTATCTTCGGCATCGGCGGACTGGGTCACCTCGCCGTGCAGTACGCCCGTATCGTCGGCGGGCTGGTCACCGCCGTGGATATCGAGGACGCCAAGCTCGACCTCGCCACCCGGCTCGGCGCCGACCAGGTCGTCAACGCGCGGACCACCGACCCGGTCGAGGCGATCCGCGCCGTCGGCGGCGCCGATGTGGCCGTCGTGCTGGCGGCCTCACCTAAGCCGTTCGAGCAGGCCTTCGCGTCCTTGGCCCGCGGCGGCAGGCTGGTGTGCGTCGCGCTGCCCGCCGGCGGAGCCACCATCCCGCTGCCCATCTTCGACACGGTGCTCGGCGGCAAGTCGGTCATCGGGTCGATCGTCGGCACCCGCCAGGACATCACCGAGGTTTTCGCACTGCACGCCGCTGGCCGCACCCAGGTCATCTCCGAGACCCGCAAACTCGACGAGGTCAACGCGTGCTTCGATCAGATCCTCGCCAGCCAGGTCCCCGCCCGCCTGGTCTTCGAGTTCTAAAGCGCTACGGACAGAGAAACAACGGCCCGTTATGCAGAGATAGTTAGATCTTTTCTCAGAACGGGCTGTGGTGCTTGGTGCCGGCAGGCAGTCCGGTCCGGCGCCTGGACGCTGACTCATCTTGCGCAGGCTCCGCTGCTGCCCCTGGCGCGCCGGAAACCGGTCAATGCCCTGGTAGGAATCCTGGGGAAGTATTTTAGTCAGCAAGAAAGCACGGTAAGTTAATCGAATCTGGAAAGCGAAGGCGACCCAATTTCCGAGACGTGCAACCGTCTCAAAAAATACGGATTTCCGCCGCTCGATACGTTCGGGCGCTGCAGCCTGAAAGACCTGGTGCCGGTGGGTGGCAACGGTACGGTGAGCTCTCATGATGCTGTTTTGTGATCGCAGACTTGCGCACCTCGTGAATTGCTATTCTGTGCGATTAGGGCGTAACCTGACGACGGAGAAGAAGGTCACTCGCGTTTCCAGCTTGACCCGGAAGACCGAAAGTCCTGCTGGCCATGGGCCTAGGTAATTAAAGAGCCGAGGTAGGACGTCATGGCACCAGCAACCAGCCAGTTTGAGCTTTCGGAGACCTTGGACGAGGTCTCCGCGACCGTGGACGGTCCGCCCGAACCGATTGCAATCGTCGGTATGGGATGCAGATTCCCGGGCGGAGTAGACAATCCCGCGACCTACTGGGACTTCCTGGCGGCCGGTGGCGATGGGCTGGTGGAAATCCCTGAAGATCGCTGGCGGGTCGATAAATTCTATGCTCCCGGTGCGGCGGTTCCTGGAATGAGCCGGGTCCGCCGAGGTGGTTTCCTGACTCAGCGGGTTGACCAATTTGATGCGGCATTCTTCGGAATTTCTCCGCGCGAGGCCGACTATATCGATCCTCAGCAGCGACTCCTTCTTGAAGTCGCCTGGGAAGCACTTGAGGATGCGGGAGCTACGCTCGAGGAATTGGCCGGATCAGCGACCGGTGTTTTCGTCGGGGGATTCACGCTCGATTACGGTCAGCTGCAATTCGCCGGTGCCGGGAAGGCTCGGACTAACCTCGGGGCGCATACAGCGACCGGCATCGTGATGACAATGTTCGCCAACCGCATCTCGCATGCCTTCGACCTGTGGGGTCCTAGCCTGACCGTCGACACGGCCTGCTCGTCCTCCCTGGTGGCGGTACATCTCGCCTGCCGCTCGCTATGGGCGGGGGAGAGCACGATGGCGCTGGCGGGCGGCGTGAACCTGATGCTCACGCCGAACTTCACGATTGCCGCATCCCAGGGCGGGTTCCTCTCGCCCACCAGCCAATCCCGGGCGTTCGACGCGGCGGCCGACGGGTATGTCCGCGGTGAAGGCGCCGGCGTAGTGGTCCTGAAGCCACTGGCGGACGCCCTGCGTGACGGCGACAACGTCTATGCGGTCATCAGGGGGACCGCAGTCACGCAAGACGGTCATACGAACGGGATCACCGTACCCAATGGCGAGAGCCAGAAGCTGGCTGTCCGCAACGCGCTGAAAAGCGCGGGGGTAGCCGCGGCCTCCGTCTCCTACGTAGAGGCACACGGCACGGGAACTCCTGTCGGTGACCCCATCGAGGTCAATGCCATCGGTGAGATCTACGGCGCGAACCGGGCCGCCGGTGACAAATGCCTGGTGGCGTCGGTAAAGACCAACATCGGCCACCTGGAGGCCGCGGCCGGGATCGCTGCGCTCATCAAGACGGCCCTGTGCTTGCGACACCGCCAGGTCCCGCCGCACCTGAACCTGACCACGCTGAATCCCAAGATCGACCTGGACCAGCTGGGGCTGGCGGTCCCGCGAGTGTGCCAGCCGCTGCCCGAGATCGGCGGGCTGACCCGGGCTGCCGTTAACTCTTTCGGCTTCGGGGGGACGAACGCCCATGCCATCTTGGAGGCCGCGCCAGTCGCGCACGGTCCGAGCACGGCCGCGGTACTCGTGCCTGCCGGGGCCAAGGGGCTCGTGCCGGTCCTGCCGCTCTCGGCGCGCAGTGCCGCCGCGCTGACCGAACTCGCTGGCCGGTACCGGCGGCTTGCCGACGATTACAGCCTCGCGGAGCTCGCTCCAGCCGTAGCGCACCGCCGGACGCAGCACCATCAGGCGAGGATAGCGGTTGTCACCGATTCGCTCGATGAGCTGAAGGATGCGCTGGGGAGCTTCGCCGCGGGTAACCCGCACCCGGCCGTGCATTCGTCGGTGACGCTAGGAGCGGCGCGCCCGCTGGGGTTCATCTTCACCGGGCTGGGACCCCAGTGGTGGGGGATGGGTCGACAGCTGCTGGAGGAGAGCCCGGTGTTCCGGGCGGTGATCGAGCGATGCGACGCGGCACTGACGCCGCTGGCCGGATGGTCACTGATGGATGAGCTGTCCGCCGATGAGGCTGCTTCGCGGATGGCGGAGACCGCAGTACTGCAACCCGCTAACTTCGCGCTGCAAGTCGGCCTGGCCGAGCTGTGGTCAGCGCTGGGCGTGGTGCCAGAGGCGATCGTCGGCCACAGCGCGGGAGAGGTGGCCGCCGCGTATGTTGCGGGAGCGCTGAGTTTCGAGGACGCGATTACGGTCATTTACCACCGCGCCCGGCTGCAGCAGCTGACCAGCGGCGAGGGTCATCTTCTCGCGGTGGCCATTCCTGAAGCGCGCGCCCTGGAACTGCCCGCCGTCCGCGATGGTTTCCTGAATCTCGCCGCGGTCAACAGCCCGGTCTCGGTCGCGCTCGTGGGAGACCTGCAGCACCTGACCGCGGTCAAGGATCAATTCGACGCCGAAGACATCTTCTGCCGCTTCGTCCATGGCGACGTCCCCTTCCACAGTCCACGAATGGACCGCCTGGAAGCCGACGTGCTGCGCTGCCTTGACGGCATCAAGCCTGCTGTCCCTGCGCTTCCCCTGTACTCGACCGTGACCGGCGGCCGGATCACCGGTGCCGCGCAGGATGCGGGCTACTGGTGGCGGAACGTACGGCAAAAGGTCAGGTTCGCCGACGCGGCATTCTCGATGATCGACAGCGGGATCACGGGATTCCTGGAGATCGGACCGCACCCGGTGATGGGCCTGGCCGTGACCGATTGCCTGGCGGCCCGCAAGAAGACCGGCTTCGCGCTGGCCTCACTTAAGCGCAAGGACCACGACGGATCGGTGATCTCGCACACGTGCGCCGAGCTGTACACGGCCGGCTACCTGCCGGACTGGTCGGCGTACTACCCGGCCCTGGGGGCGCTCGCGCTGCCCGCTTACCCGTGGCAGCGGCAGAGCTTCTGGATGGAGGCCGACGGGAGCCGCCAGGACAGGCTCGGGCTCCTCGACCACCCGCTCCTCGGTAACCGCCGTGATGTACCCAAGCCCAACTGGCTGCGCACCTTCGACGGCACCCGGCCGCCCTACCTCGCCGACCACCGCGTCATGGACGCCAACCTGTTCCCCGGAGCGGGATATGTGGAGATGGCCCTCGCGGTCGCCAGGGAATGTTACGAGACGCCCCGCTGCACACTGGAGCAGATCCGCTTCCACGCGCCGGTGGTGCTGCAGGAGAATCCCGCCCATACGCTCGACACGACCCTGGACACCGATACCGGCCTGGTCGAGATATACGGGAAGGCGTCAACCGGCTCAGACTGGGTGCTGAACGCCTCCGCCCAACTGCGGCCCGCGGCCGAGTCTGTCCCGCTTTACGACGTGCTCGCGGCCAGAAGGCGGTGCGCGACCGACTGGGACGCCGATCAGTGCTATGCGCATTTCCGCGCCAGCGGATTCGACTACGGACCCGCTTTCCAGATCATCGAGCAGCTCTGGCTCGGTGAGCAGGAGGCGGTCGCTCACTTCGATCCGAAGGTGGTGAACAGCGACAATCGCCATGAGCTCAACCTGATTCCGATGATCCTCGACGGCTGCTTCCAAACGCTGCTGCCGCTCGTCGGGTCACCGGGTACGCCGTCGCTGGACTCGCTGCTGCCCTTCGGCGTGGACCGGATCGTGGTGCACGGTCCCGCGGCCGGCGACTTGTGGGCGCATGCGACAGCCACTGAGATATCGAGTGACTCGGTGGCCGGCGACGTCGTACTGACGGACGTCACCGGACGGGTGGTCGTCGAGGTGCGCGGGTTCCGGCTCCGCGTCCTTGGCGCGGGCCAGCGTCCGCACGGCGCGGTACAGCACGGCACGGAGTGGCTCTACGACCTGGCATGGCAGCCGCAGCCGGCCGGCGACGCCGGGGCGACACCCGTCAAGCCAGGGACGTGGCTCGTCCTTGCCGACCGCGCGGGCATCGCGGATGCCTTGGTAGCCCAGCTGGCCAAGGCAGGGCAGGACGCGGTCGTGGCCAGGGCAGCAGACGCCTTCGCCGAGAACGGTCCGCACACTTATGACCTCAGGCCGGACCAGCCCGAGGACCTCAGGCGACTGATCCGGCTCACCGCAGAGCAGGCGAACGGTTCGTGGCGCGGCATTGTGCAC
>Ga0302326_10030925_pt1 | contig 10703 bp, 8 predicted proteins | sample Palsa_T0_3_FD_202264 | JGI IMG/M metagenome (GOLD analysis project Ga0302326, IMG submission 202264) | Peat permafrost microbial communities from Stordalen Mire near Abisko, Sweden - Palsa_T0_3 | ecosystem: Environmental > Terrestrial > Soil > Palsa > Peat permafrost | place: Sweden: Abisko...
ACGCTTCCGGTCCGCGATCATCTTCGAGCGCACGGATTCTGGAAGTTGCTTTCCCGAAATGATCGGAAGGTAGAGTAAAAGACTGTCCGATTCGATAACGGCATGGTCCGGGGAACTCAGCGCAACGAAGTGATCGGCTCGCCGGCATTCGCATTGCGACTCCCTCCGTCACTCGGGCAACTTCAAGGTTCCCGTAATGGAGAACGTTGCATCCAACGTTGGCGCAACGGTTCCCGGCTGACCGCCACCCACCGTGATTCTGTAAGTTCCCGGCGCCACCACGCGATCGCCAGCTTCGTTCACCAGACTCAGGTCGCGTGGACCGAGCAAGAAGTGAACCTGTCTGGTTTCGTCCCTGGCAACGTGTATGCGTGTAAACCCGCGCAAGGCGCGGATCGGCGCTCCGGGCACAGATGGGAAAGCCAAATATAATTCCACCACCTCGTCCCCATCCCTGGCACCCCTGTTCCGCATCTCCACATCGACTTCCATGGATTCGCCGGCATTCAGGCCAGCAGCCGAGAGCTTCAGATTGCCATAGCCAAACTTCGAATAGCTCAACCCATATCCGAACGGATAGAGCGGCTCTCCCTTGAAGTAGCGGTAGGTCCGGTTGGCCATGGAATAATCTTCGAACGGCGGTAGTTGTTGGACGTTTTTGTAGAAAGTAACGGGCAGGCGTCCCGCTGGATTATTCACTCCCGCCAATGTTTCGCCCACCGCGGTTCCGCCTTCCTCGCCGGGATACCATGCCTCCAAAATCGCATTGGCGTTCTGGTTGGCCCAGTTCACGGCCAAGGCGCTTCCATTCATCAAAACCACGACGAGCGGCTTGCCGGTGGCTTTGAGCGCGCTTAATAAGTCCTGCTCGGGCTGGGGCAAATCGAGACTGGTGCGGTCTCCGCCTTTGAACCCTGGCAGGTCTACGTCCATTTCCTCACCTTCAAGGTCCGAGGTAATGCCGACTACCGCGATCACGATGTCGGCTTTTTGGGCGGACGCCACAGCTCCTTGCAACGGATCGCCGTGTGGAACTTGCCAGATAAGCTGCGCCGAGGCGCCTCCGCTGCCTTGAAAATATTCCAGCTTCAACGCGTACTTGTGGCCGGCTTCCAGCTTCACCTCGGCGACTTGCTGCGATGGCGGGTGGTTGGTCCAATCTTCCACCAGCAGTTTGCCATCCAGCCATAAGCGGTATCCATCGTCCGCGTTAACACCGAGCTGAAACCTTCCCGATTCTTTCGGAGTTAGAAAGCCGGTCCAGCGGACCGAGAAGTCATTGGGGCCAAGTCCGGGAACTGGGTTCTTCCCGCTGAAATCGAAGTCGATGCTGGGGTCCGTTCTGCTAGCGACGGGAGTGCCTTCGAGTTCCCTGCCCTGAAAATATTCTCCCGTCAGGCCCCCCTCACCGCTCGCGGTGGAAAGTGCCGAAGCGGGCACGGGAGCTTCGCCGCGGCGCAAGAATAGGGTGCCCGGTTCAAACGTCACAAGGGAATTGGCAAATTGTTTTTGGATGCCCTCGAAAATTGTGGTGGCGTGAGACGGCGTGCCATGGTAGTTCCCTTCGAGCACAGGGACCTGGTCCCCCAAGGGACCGATCACCGCAATATTCTTGGGGGCAACGCTCAAGGGAAGGATGCCGTCGTTTCTTAGCAGCACAATGCTCTCGCGGGCGGTGGCGAGCGCAAGCTGGCGGTGTCGTTCCGAATCATTCTCGGAGTAGGAAATCTGCGCGTAGGGCACCATCTCCGGCGGATCGAACATGCCTAGCAGGAAGCGGGCGTGGAAGAGTCGGCGTAGGACAATGTCCATATCTTTTTCGCTGAGCAGTCCCTGCCTGACGGCGTCGAGGTACTTCACGTAGTCGGAGTTATCGGTAATTTTGTCGGTGTAATCGACGCACTCGTTGTCCATGCCCATCTTGAGGGAAATGGCGGCGGCTTCCTCTTTTGTTTTTGCGTAGTGGTGGCCATCCCAGATGTTCGTCACTGCGCCACAGTCTGACACGACGAAGCCGTCGAATCGCCAAGCCCCACGCAGCTCGTCCCGAAGGAGAAAATTGTTGGCGCAGGCGGGTTCCCCGTTGATGCTGTTGTAGGCGCACATGGTCGAGGCGGCGTGCCCCTCCACGATGGTGGCGCGGAAGGCGGGCAGGTAGGTGTCTTCCTCGTCGTGCTTGGAGATGGACACATCGAACGTGTGGCGCAGGGGCTCAGGTCCGCTGTGGACTGCGAAGTGCTTGGGCGTGGACACGACACGAAGATATTTCGGATCGTCGCCCTGGAGTCCGGTGACAAAGGCAACGCCCATGTGGGCCGTGAGAAACGGATCTTCGCCGTAGGTCTCCTGGCCGCGGCCCCAGCGCGGGTCGCGAAAGATGTTGATGTTGGGCGACCAGAAGGTGAGCCCCTCGAAAATGTCGCGGCGGCCCCGGCGAAGGGCTTCGTGGTGCTTGGCGCGAGCTTCGATACCGATGACAGTGGCCACGTCATGGAGCAGCGGGGCGTCCCAGGTTGCGGCGAGCCCGATGGCTTGCGGGAAGACCGTAGCAGTTCCCGCAAAGCCGACACCGTGAAGAGCTTCGCTCCAATAGTCATAGGCCGGAACCTCGAGGCGTGGAATCGCGCGGGCCTGGTTCACGAGCTGCGAGGCTTTTTCTTCCAGCGTCATTCGCGATACCAGATCATCCACACGCTGGTCAATCGGCAATTGTGGATTCAGATAAGGCACAGTCGAATCCGGGGCGGCGGTCGCTTGCTGCGCGGCCCCGCCGACCGGTGAAAACATCGCGCCCACGGTGAAAATCAAAGGTAGGCAACAGCGCCACATCTTTTCTTGCAGGACCAATGTCCGTCTCCACGTATTGATATTTGCAGCTTACTGCAAGGCTGAATCGTGTCCGAGTGGATTGCCGAGCCGACCCCTAAAATAACACCATCGATGAGGTGAACCGATACGCCTCCTCCCCGATCGTCTCCCACGGTGTGCTAAACTCGGCGGCGAAACGCCGCGCTCACATTGGATATGTTGAAGTTCAAGTCGAATTCGATATCTGGAGCGGAGGCGAAGAATACCGTCGATCGACCTCTGCGAAGTGTTCGAATTCATTCCGCCTGTCTGTTTTGCCTGGGCGGCTTTCTTGTCTTTGTTCTGCACCGGTCACGATTGGGATGGGTTCTTTGCGGGAGCGGCTTGCTTTTGCTGGTTGCCGGTCATTTGCACCCTCCCCTTTCTCGTGCCTTTGAAAAACTAAACGGGAAAATATCAACCCGAGTGGCTTCCGTCCTCGCTTGGATCGTGCTTGCTCCCTTCTACCTACTGTTTTTCTCGGCTGGACACGCAGCGCTGGCTCTGCGCGGCCGAGACCCGCTGCGCTTGAAGTTTCCCTCCGATGCATCTACCGACTGGCTCCCGGTGTCATCGGCCACTGGCGATGGCAACGAAACCTACAAGTCTCCCTACTGACCGATGAACATCCTGGGGATCAGCGCCTTCTATCACGATGCCGCCGCCGCGCTCGTTCGCGATGGTGAGATCGTGGCCGCCGCTCAGGAAGAACGCTTCACCAGAATCAAGCACGATGCAAGCTTTCCCTCGAACGCGATCCGATATTGTCTTTCGGAAGCTGCGGAGAACGGGAAACTTCGCTGCGACGCGGTTGCGTTTTATGACAAACCGCTCACCAAGCTTTCTCGAATTCTGACCACCCATCTGGCCATTGCTCCCCGAGGACTGAAACCGTTTGTGGCGGCCATGCCGGTTTGGATGAAGCAAAAACTGTGGATTCCGCTCCACATCGAACGAGCGATGAAGGAATTGTCACTGCCTCCGCCCAAGGAAATCTTCTTCTTCCAACACCACCAATCGCACGCGGCAAGTGCGTTTTTTCCTTCTCCGTTTCAAAACGCGGCGATTCTCAACATGGATGGCGTCGGAGAATGGGCGACCACCACGATCGGCCGGGGTCGCGATAACCGTATCGAGATTCTGGAAGAAATCCGGTTCCCTCACTCTCTCGGTCTTCTGTATTCGGCGTTTACGCATCTATGCGGTTTCAAAGTCAATTCCGGCGAATACAAGCTGATGGGACTCGCGCCTTACGGCGAACCCAGATATGAAAAGCTCATTTATGAGCGCCTGTTGCATTGCCGGGCCGATGGATCGTTTCGGCTCAACATGGAGTATTTCGGATTCATCGACAGCTTGTACATGACAAACCAGAAACTGCATCAGTTATTGGGCGGCCCGCCTCGGCAACCCGAATCCGAGATCACCCAGCGGGAGATGGATCTTGCGTCCTCGATTCAAAAGGTCGCGGAAGACATGGTGATGCGCTTGGCCAGGCACGCGCATGAAATCACCGGCGAAAAACTGTTGTGCCTGGCTGGAGGCATCGCGCTAAACTGCGTGGCGAACGGGCGCCTGCTTCGGGAGGGGCCCTTCGAAGACTTGTGGATCCAGCCCGCCGCCGGGGACGCGGGAGGAGCCTTGGGTGCCGCGTTGATGACTTGGTATCAGGTACAAGGAAATGCAAGAGTGGCGGACCGCGCTCATGACGCCATGAAAGGCGCCTACTTGGGACCATCGTATTCCGATAACGTGGTTCGAGAGTGGCTGAGCAGCAACGGTTATCCCGCCCGGGAATTGGATGAATACGAGTGGGCCGGGGAGTTGGCCACGCTCATCGACGCCGGAAAAGTTTTGGGCATCTTCTCCGGCCGCATGGAATATGGTCCGCGCGCGCTCGGAGCGAGATCGATCGTGGGCGATGCCCGATCGCCCCAAATGCAATCGCGGATGAATCTGAAGATCAAGCATCGGGAATCGTTCCGTCCCTTCGCTCCAGCCTGTCTGGCCGAGCGCTGCGGCGACTATTTTGAATTGGATCGCGCTTCCCCCTACATGTTGCTCACCGCCAAAGTAAAAGCCTCGCGCTGCCTCGAAGTGAATCGTGAGTCCGCGAGCGGCATGAGCGCGCGTGTGAATCAGGTGCGCTCCGACATCCCCGCCATCACGCACGTGGACTACTCGGCACGCATCCAGACCGTAAGTGAGGAAACAGCTCCGCGCTTTCACCGTCTCATCCAAGCTTTCGAGGAGCGCACCGGCTGCGGCGTCATCATCAACACTTCATTCAACGTGCGGGGCGAACCCATGGTTTGCACCCCGGAAGATGCATACCGCTGCTTTATGCGCACCGGAATGGACTATCTCGCGCTCGGAAATTTTCTGCTCGACAAAACCCGGCAACCGGCATGGCAAGATAACAGTGATCGGAGGGACAGTGACGTATTGGATTGAGCGATCAGGGAAATTACTGCAATGCTGAAACACGCCTGGAAACTGGCGCAGGATCTGTTCGGCTTCGCCCGCCAAAACCGGACCTGGTGGATCGTCCCTCTGGTCGTAGTTCTACTTCTGTTGACCTTGTTCGTGGTGGTCGGTTCGGTCGTGGCTCCCTTTCTTTATCCGTTGTATTAAGCCATTCGGAGCAAGAATGAATTCGCGCAAAAAAATGAATTCGCGCAAAAACGAGCGCGTCAAAACCGGCAATCCCGAACCAGTCGAGGATGACAAATCCGGCGCGGCGGGGTTGGCGATCGAGGGTTGGAAGAAGTGGTTCCTGCGAGGCTGCTTGGCGATTCTAACGCCTGCGATATTTCTCCTGCTCCTCGAGGGTGGATTGCGCCTGGCCGGTTACGGATACCCGAGTTCCTGTTTCTTGAGGAAGGAAGCTGACGGGCGGACGTTCTTCATCGAGAATTCGAAGTTCGAGTTGCGATTTTTCCCGCCGGCATTGCTGAGGACTCCAAGCTCCTACACGATATCGGACCACAAAGACTCCAAGACTTACCGAATCTTCGTGATCGGCAGCTCGGCGGCGGCCGGGTATCCCGCTCCTGCATACGGTTTTTCGAGAATTTTGGAAGTGATGCTTAAGGCAAAGTATCCGGAAAAGAACTTTGAAATCGTCAACACAGCGACAACGGCCATCAATTCGAACGTCGACCTGCCCATCCTGGAGGAGGCGGCCAAACATCAACCCGACCTGTTCATCATCTACGACGGCCATAACGAAGTGCTGGGACCATTCGGCCCCGAAACAGTTTTTGTCCCCTACTCCAGAAGTTTGACAGCGATTCGCTCCACCATCTTCGTCAAATCCACCAAGATTGGACAACTGCTAAACAATTTCCGTCTGCTCGTGACCAAGGAGAAAGTTCCCTTGGAATGGCGGGGCATGGAAATGGTCATCGGGAATCGTCTGCCTCGCAATGACCCGCGCCTGCAGGTGGTGTACTCGCACTTTCAATCCAATCTGACCGACATGTGCCAGGCTGCAAACCGCTCCGGCGCCAAGATGATCCTGGCCACACTCGGCACGAACCTGAAGGATTCCGCGCCCTTTGCCTCGGTGCACCGAGGGAATCTGCCGGAGGAACAGCGCCGTCAATGGGAGCAACTCTATCAGCGCGGTGTGGACGCTGAGTTGGAAAAGAAATATGCAGAGGCTCGCGACTCCTATCTCGATGCCGCCAGGATCGACGATCAGTTTGCCGACTTGCAGTTCAGGCTGGCCCGATCCTATTTAAGTTTGCAGGATTACCCTTCCGCCTTGCAGCATTACGTCGACGCCCGCGACGACGATGCGCTGCGTTTTCGCGCCGATTCACAAATCAACCAGGTCATTCGCGATGTCGCTGCCTCCCAGCAGGCAAATGGCGTCGCCCTGGTGGATATGGAAAAGTTTATTCCGACGCGTGCCGCGCAAGGAGTTCCGGGTGCGGATCTTTTCTATGACCACGTGCATTTTAATTTCAGCGGCAATTATCTTCTGGCGGAAAAAATCGGCGAGCAGATTGACTTCCTGTTCGCCGGCTCCGCTAAGAGCACAATCTCCGAAGAGGAATGCGCGAAACGATTGGCTTTCACCGACTGGGATCAGGGACAGATCGCAAAGGATTTGCTTCCTATGTTGCGGCAAGTGCCGTTCACCACCCAGTTGAATCACGAAGAGCAGATCTCCAGCCTTATGCGGCGAATGCAGGCGCTGCTCTCAAAGGGACCGCCACAGGTCGTCAGTTCGTCCCGTCGGATGTACGAGCAAGCGCTGCCAGGCGCCGAAAACGACTGGATGCTTCCAAACCAGTATGGAATTCTTTTGGCCGACACCGGCGATGCCCCGAAAGCGGCAGAGCAGTTCCGCCAGGTTCTCGCGCTGCTTCCGTACCGGTCATGGCCACACGTCGCGCTAGCGCAGGCTCTGGCTAAATCCGGCAACCCCGAGGCGAAAAAGGAATATCAGGAAGCCCTGCGACTTGATCCGGATTCGCGCAACGCACACTTGGGACTGGGCGCTCTCTTCCTGGCGGAAGGCGATCCCATGCAAGCATCGATCCAGTATCAGGCAGCGCTCCGCGTGAATCCGGAAGATGCCAAAGCGCTGGTAGGCGAAGGTTACGTGTGGTTCACACAAGGAAAAGACGCCGAAGCCGCCGATGCCTACGAACATGCGCTACGCAACAGCCCTTCCATGGTGGAGGCCCATGATCGATTCGGCGAACTCTTACTGCGACAGGGCGCGACCGAGAAGGCGATTTCGCATCTGCGAGAAGCGGTGCAACTTGATTTTGCCTATGTCGATGCCCATGTGAAACTCGGCGAGGCCTACGAAGCTCAATCGGAGCCAGAACTGGCTCTGGAACAGTACATAACGGCGGCTGCCGTTGATCCGGATCAACTGCAACGCTATTACGGGTTGGTTGCGAATCTGCTGAACCGTACGGGCAGGCATGGTGCAGCGGAACTCGCTTTAGGGGATGCTTTCTCCAGCCAGCACAAATGGAATGAAGCCGCTGCCCATTACGCTGAGGCCGTGAAGACAACTCCCGGAATCGCTGAATTTCACTTGCGATTGGCCACCGCGCTGCACAATCTGGGCCGGGACAGCCAGGCACAAGCCGAATTGTCTATCGCTCTGCGGCTGGACCCAAACCTCGCCAGAAAAACAAGAAACCAACCGCCAAACTGAGCAGCCCTCCGCCGAACGCGCGGTTCGTTCGCGGACTTTATTAAGTCAAAGGTCTCCTGCGGGACGGTGTAGAACCGGTACTGATATTTCCAGTGGTGAGTCTTCCCGGGCTCCATCTTCATGCTGAAGAACGCTTCAGGCGCAAGCACAGTCCGGATGCACCCAAACACCACTTTGGTTAGAGGCTGATCGCCCGTGAACGTCACGCCTGCCCGTTCCTGCTTGCGAGCCGTCAGGCGAATCAGTGAGTGGAAGGCGCGGAAGCTTCCCCGGTCGCGATGGAGCGCCCAATCCAAGCGAAGGCGAATAGGGTCAGTCCGGCGACCCATGCGCCAAGGCTGAAGCTTCCCGAAAACCAAAGTGCGATCACGACGCCCATCACGATGAGAATTCCCGCGAGGAACAGGAACATGCGCATCCCGTAGAGAGTAGCGAACGGCAAATAGTGCGCGCCCAGAGGATCATCAGAGCCGGAAAAAACCAATTCAAGCGGAGTTGACCTACGGGCACAAGAAGCAGCATCGAAAACGGCAGCACAAATGCGACCTGCATCCCCAGGCTATGGAACGAATTCTCTCTACCCAGGGACGCGCGGCGGCCCGACAATCGCAGCAGCATTTGCGTGAGCGGAAAGATGAAAAATCCCCCGATGACGACGGTCAGAATCGACGCCTTTGGACTGACCCAGGTGCCTAGCGTCGCGGACACCAGCCAAATTACGGAACTGACAAGCTGTCCCCAAAAGCCGCCAATGTAAACAGACCGACTTTCGCGCTGAGCATCCTGGATGTCCATTCAAACCTCCGAAAGCACGCCGCACATTCTCCCTGGCCATGTGTGCCGCGCTCACCGGAGCGTAGCGGGAATATCGATGGCGAAGAACACAGGCGCAATCTTGGGGGACCACCGGCCAAGTCTACCGCAGATGCCCGCCGGAGCCCACGCACGGGAACAACCCGCACAACCCGGCAGCTCTTTCCCTTCGCGGATGTAAGGGCGCCCTATACGAATCGTCGGCCCTCGGAAGTTGGAAGTCCGGCTCGGGCGCAGGCCACCACAGATTAAGTTGCCTCGACAGGGAGCAACACCGTAGAACATGAATGTTCCGGCCGCCTCGTTGGCCGGATTTGAACTGATAACCTTGGGCCGCTTTTCAAGTGATCACTGAGGCCGAAGAAATCAAAACATGAACCTGTGCCCGGTCGCGATCGTAATCGACATTGTCAATCCATTTGGCTCCCGCTGACTCTTTTCTAGGAATTGCCGAGCGCATTAGTTATAGAAGTTTCCAGCTGCGTCCAATATAAATTCCATACCATGGCATACTTTGGACTCACTTGGAGCGTGGCGTTCGTGCCCACTCTGGAGCGTGTTTGAATATCAAAGTGTTGGCACAGTCCAACGCAGCGGGCGCGACTTAGACTCAAATCGAAGGTCCCGACACAGGTAGCGTTGCAGGAGATTAACCGCGGGTAAATATTTGAAGGGCATGGTGAGAGGATGTCTACTCCCACTGGTTGTTCGAGCTCAGAAAAGGGATGGACATGCAACGACGCGATTTTTTACGAGGTAGTTTGCTTGCCATTCCTATCCTACCCCGAGCGCAACATTTGTTCGTTGCAGCGCCTTCGGAGTCGACTCTCCAGCCACGCCTTGAGGTCTCAGTTAACGGTCAGGCTGAAGGTATCCCGCTTGATCACTTCTGGAGCCGCTGTGTTGGCGCTGGCCGAGCGAACGAAGGATTGCGCGCTAATTGGCAAGAAGAGCTCAAGCTTTGCACGGACCAATGTGGTTTCCGCTATCTTCGTTTCCATGGCCTCTTTCATGATGACATGTTCGTCTATCGCGAGTTGGAGGGCAAACCGGTTTACAACTGGCAGTATGTTGACGATCTCTTCGATCGAATGCTCGCCATTGGCATCCGTCCCTTTGTGGAGCTCACTTTTTTCCCAAGCGATATTGCCGGTGACAACCAGACATTTGCCTGGTGGAAAGGGCATGGCACACCTCCAAAGGACTTTACTCGTTGGTCTGAAATTGTCGGGAACTTCGTCCGCCACTGCAGAGCTCGGTATGGAGAAGCCGAGGTCCGCAGCTGGTTCTTCGAGATTTGGAACGAGCCCAACCTGCCCGGCTTCTGGAACGGAACGCAGCAACAGTTTTTCGAGATGTATCGCGTCATTGCCCGTACTCTAAAAAACGTTGATCCGCAATTGCGCATCGGCGGTCCCGCCACCAGCAGCTATCACCCCGATAAAGCCGTGTATGATCGTTTGAAAGCGAAGAAAGATATTTCCGCGGCCGATTTCGTCGGAGTCGAATCCAAGGGCCCCTGGATCGAGGATTTTCTCGCATTTTGCGAAAAGGAAAATCTTCCGCTCGATTTTGTTTCGTCTCATCCGTATCCCACCAGTTATCCTATCGATTCCGCTGGAAACGAAATCGAGATCAGCCGTCCGGTCACTTCGACAAAAGAAGATATTCTTTGGCTCCGGAAAGCCATGGCCAGAACGCGATATGCCGGTGCGGAGATCCATCTGACGGAATGGAGTTCGAGCCCCTCCATTGGCGACTACACGCATGATTATCCTCAGGCAGCCACTTACGTTGTGAAGGTCAACCTCGAGTGCATCGGTCTCGCCCAGTCGCTTTCCTATTGGACGTTTACCGA
>Ga0302326_10030926_pt1 | contig 10703 bp, 7 predicted proteins | sample Palsa_T0_3_FD_202264 | JGI IMG/M metagenome (GOLD analysis project Ga0302326, IMG submission 202264) | Peat permafrost microbial communities from Stordalen Mire near Abisko, Sweden - Palsa_T0_3 | ecosystem: Environmental > Terrestrial > Soil > Palsa > Peat permafrost | place: Sweden: Abisko...
CTGGCGAATCAGCCCGTGACCTTGCTAGTAACTATTCTGGTTGCCTGCCTGAGCGTGTACCTCTACATCATCGTGCCCAAGGGCTTCTTCCCGCAGCAGGACACGGGGCGGCTTCAGGGATCGGTACAGGCGGCACAAGACATCTCATTCCAGGCCATGAGCGGCAAGATGGAACAGTTCGTGCAAATCATACTGAAGGATCCTGCGGTCAGCACGGCAGTCGGGTTCGCGGGCGGAGGCTCGGCGACCAATCAGGGCCGGTTCTTCGTCATGCTGAAGCCACTCGAACAGCGCGGCCAGTGCCAGACCCCCCACTTCTGGAACCCTTGCTACTTTAGCGCCGATGATGTGATCAATCGATTGCGGGGTAAACTCGCGGTGGTTCCGGGAGCCACGCTGTTCCTGCAAGTGCAGCAGGATCTGACGATTGGCGGGCGCTACGGGCAGGCGCAGTACCAGTACACGATACAGGGCGAGGACTTGAATGAACTCAACAACTGGGGTCCAAGGTTGTTGCAGAAAATGCGCGGACTACAAGAATTGCGCGACGTAAATACCGACCAGCAGGATAAGGGATTGCAGGCGCAACTGGTGATCGACCGGGACACCGCAAGCCGGTTGGGCGTTGCGGCGCAGGATATCGATAACGCGCTTTACGATGCTTTCGGGCAGCGCCAGGTCTCAACCATGTACCGGCCGCTGAATCAATACCACGTGGTGATGGAAGTCGCGCCGCAGTTCCAACAGACGACCGAGGCTTTGCAGAATATTTACTTGCGCTCCAGCAGTGGTGCGCCAATACCACTGGCAGCGTTCACGCACTTCACTCCGTCCAACATGCCTTTGGCGGTGAATCACCAGAGCCAGTTTCCCTCGGTTACGATTTCATTTAACCTGGCTCCCGGAGTCTCTCTTGGGGAGGCGACACTCGCCATCGAAAAAGTCCAACGTTCCATCGGCTTCCCGGCGACGATTCAGGCAAGTTTCCAGGGTACGGCCGCCGCGTTCAAGGATTCGCTTTCGAGTGAGCCAGTGCTGATTCTCACGGCGCTGATCACGGTGTACATCGTGCTCGGCATGCTTTACGAGAGCTACATTCACCCCATCACCATTCTCTCCACGATTCCTTCGGCAGGCGTGGGCGCGCTGCTGGCGCTGCTTCTGACCCACAACGAACTCAATGTGATTGGGACGATCGGCATTATCCTTCTGATCGGGCTGGTAAAAAAGAACGCCATCATGATGATCGACGTGGCCCTTGAAGTGGAACGCACGCAGGGCAAGAAGCCGGTGGAAGCCATCTACGAAGCCTGCATTCTGCGCTTTCGTCCCATCATGATGACCACCATGGCCGCTCTGCTGGGTGGGCTGCCCCTGGCGCTGAGCCGGGGAACGGGCTCGGAATTGCACCGGCCGCTGGGAATTACGATTGTTGGCGGATTGATTGTGAGCCAGGCGCTGACCCTGTTTACCACTCCTGTAGTCTATGTGTACCTCGACCGCTTGCGGTTGTGGCTAAGCGGCGGCGAAGAACACGCCCGGCCGAAAGCGGCCCCATCTGGAAGTCCGCGGCCCTCCCTCGCGCACTGAACCTAATCCATATCCATCGGCTTCAGGTTTGCGTCAAATCGAGGTCTCCCCTGCAAACGGCGACATGCAACCCGAGCGCGCAAGGGCAGCATCGCAGCATCAAACCGCGCGCCATCAAGACGTGTTGAGCGCCGCGTTGCCCGATGCTCGGGAAAGAAGCGACGGCAATCGTGAAGACCGCGCAACAGTCGGCCGCCCGATAATTGGCCACATGGAATGGCGTGTCCCGGCAAGATATGGGTAGAATAGGGCTTCAAAGATTTTTTTAGTCTGAAGGGAATATCTTCCGAGGAAAGCTGTGGGTCCACGGCCTTGCGTGGCCAAGGCTGAACTCGTGCCTGTCCAGGAGCAGATCGTTTGAACCGCTCGGCAGATGATTCGTTTTACCGACAACAGATTCGCGCGGAATCGGCGCAGGGCATGCCAGCGGTTTCCTTTCTTTTCGCTTTTTAAAATTTGCCTTAGGAGTTACGGATGCTAAAGAAAGCAACGGCGCTGTTGGTGGTGGGTTTGAGCGCTGCGACATGGATCAGCTGTGGATCTACTTCGAGTCATTACGTCTTCACCACCCTGCCGTCCACCGACCAGATCGCCGTCTTCCGGGAGGACCCCAACTCGGGCACGTTAACCCCCCTGTTGAACAGCCCCTTTGACACCGGCCAGGCGCCGGAAGCGATTCTGCTGCATCCTTCCGGGAAATATCTCTACGTGGCGAATTCGGCAGACGATGACATCTCGCTTTTCTCCATTGCCCCGTCCACGGGCATCATCACGGAAGTCTCGCGAACCCCCTTGGGGACGAACGCACTCACCCCGGTGCTGATGGCGATGGATGCGGCCGGAGGCTATTTGTACGTAGCCAATGCCACTTCCGGAAGTCTCTCAGTTCTCTCATTTGCCTCCGACGGAACCCTGAGTGCGCCGACCACGACCTTTTTAGGCATCAAGCCAACCGGCATGGCGCTTGCGCCCTCTGGCAACTTCATTTTTATCGCGGCTGCGGTCCCCAACGGGCAAACCCAAAACGGGCAAATCGAAGTATGGTCACTCGCTGCTGGTGTGCCCACCGTGGTCGGGTTATTCCCTACCGTCGCCAATACCACCCCGGCTGGTCTGGTCGTGGATTCAACCGGGAAGTTTCTCTATTGCGTGAACGGGGCCGGCGGGAATTCGATCTCCGAATTTACGATTGGGGCTGGAGGAATTCTGCAGCAGTTTCCCAATTCACCGCTTGGCGAATCCGGCGTTTCGGCTCCCGTGGCGCTGCTCATCGATCCTTCAGGCAAGTACCTCTTCGTAGCCAATCAGGGATCGAGCAGTTCAGCCAGCGGCAATCTAGCAGCGTATTCCATAGGCTCAGACGGCGGGCTCACGATTCTTTCGCTCTCACCGTTCACCACCGTGAAACAACCCACCTCGCTCGCCGCTGACCCGAACGGAAAATATCTGATGGTGGGGGGCCAGGCCGGATCGCTCGAGGTGTTCCTTCTGGACCCGAGCAATGGTACGCTCGGGGAGGTAGCCACGTACACGCCGGGTGGGTTCCCTTCGTCCATCGCTATATTGCAGTGAAGCGGAGTTGATTTCGGGGTGCTTCAGGCTTTTAACAGCGCAGTGACAACTCCGGACTCCGGAGTTGGGAGAATAATTTTTCGTCGGCACGCGTTTGGCGGGCGCGACCGGAATACCGTTTGAGCCGCACGGCCTGTTGTATGCGGCTCTTGATGTGACATGCCCAGATGTGACGTGTCCAGGTGTTGACGTTTCGAGATCGAGCCGCAGGGATCGAGAATCGCAGACCGAGACAGGGGTTGCGCGACCAAACAAATCGCGACAAGCCGGATCGAGACAACCATGAAGATCGCCAGCGCCGCCAGCGCGTTTCCCAAGCATTACTACTCGCAGAAGTTCCTGCTGGAAAAGCTCCAGGAATATTGGGGTGCGCGGCTTAAGAATCCCCTGACCCTCGCGCGGTTACACCGCAACGTTACCGTCGACGGGCGCTACCTCGCGATGCCCGCGGAGGACTACCACAAACTCACCACCTGGGGACAAGCCAACGATATCTGGATCAAGGTGGCGCAAGAATTAGGAGAGCAGGCGCTGTGCCGCGCTCTGCATCACGCCGGGTTGGCGCCCGAGCAGTTGGGCGCTCTTTTCTTTACTTCGGTCACTGGGATTTCGAGCCCTTCGATCGACGCGCTGCTCATCAATCGCATGGGATTGCCGCGCAATATCCGGCGCGTGCCAATTTTCGGGCTCGGATGTGTCGCGGGCGCGGCGGGAATTTCGCGGGCGGCGGACTATGTGCGGGCATATCCTTCGCAGGCCGCAGCCCTGGTCTCGGTTGAACTTTGCTCGTTGACGTTGCAGCGCGACGATCTTTCCGTGGCGAATCTGATTTCGTCTGGCCTGTTCGCGGATGGCTCGGCAGCTGTGATCGTGACCGGAGCCGACATGGACGCGAATGGACCGGAGATTCTCGCGACCCGGTCCGTCTTCTATCCTGACACGGAACCGATGATGGGCTGGAAGGTTTCCGAAAAAGGCTTCAACATCACGCTCTCGCCCGAGGTTCCGACTTTGATCCGTGAGAATCTGGGTCACGACGTCGACGCATTTCTGGCCGACCATGGATATCAGCGTGGCGATCTGAATAGCTGGGTGCTGCACACCGGTGGCCCCAAAGTGCTGGAGGCAACGGCCGACGCCCTGGATTTGCGAGACGGGCAACTCGATCCCTCCTGGGCCTGCCTGCGCAGGGTGGGAAATTTGTCGTCCGCGTCGGTGCTCGTGGTGCTCGAAGATGTGATGCGGAACCGTCGTCCCGAGCCGGGCACGCTGGGCCTTCTCGCGGCGATGGGACCGGGATTCTGTTCAGAGCTTCTGCTTCTGCGGTGGTGAGGTTTCAGTTTGCTGAAGTCTACCGATGTGTTCGTGATCGGCGGAGGGCCGGCGGGTCTGGCGGCAGGAATCGCAGCGCGGCAATGCGGCTTGCGTGTGGTGGTGGCCGATGCCAGTGAGCCCCCGATTGACAAGACCTGCGGCGAGGGACTCATGCCCGATGGGCTGCTCGCACTGCAGGGGCTCGGGATCACGTTGAAGCGTAGCGATGGTTATCCCTTCCGCGGAGTCCGGTTTTTCAGTTCCGGCGTATCAGCCGATGCGCTGTTCCCTTCCCGTGGCGTTGGCCTCGCGGTTCGCAGGACTACCCTGCACCGCATCATGGCCGAGCGCGCGGCAGGCGAGGGAGTCGATCTGCTGTGGCGGACGGCAGTCACGGGCATTTCGGCAGAAGACGTTCAGCTGGGAAATCGCACCGTCCGCGCCAGGTGGATCGTGGGAGCCGACGGAGCGAATTCACGCGTGCGCCGCTGGTCCGGACTCGATGTGCGCGTGCGCACGGGTTTGCGATACGCCTTTCGCCAGCACTATCGTGCGACTCCGTGGAGCGATCACATGGAGATCTACTGGGGAGATCGCAGTCAGGGCTATGCCACGGCGGTGAGCGACGACGAAGTTTGCGTGGCCGTTGCGTCGCACGATGCGAAGCTGCGCGTGGATCAAGCTCTAGTCTCGCTTCCCGAGCTGCACGCCCGGGTTCGCGGCGCAGAAACTGTCTCTGCCGAACGAGGCGCGCTCACAGCCAACCGCACGCTGAAGCGCGTTTATCGGCGCAATGTCGCGCTGATCGGCGATGCCTCCGGCACCGTGGACGCCATCACGGGACAAGGCCTGGGTCTTTCCTTCAGTCAGGCGGTAGCGCTCGCGCAATGCTTCCAGTCGGGTGATTTGCAGCCATACCAGGCCGAGCATCGCCGCCTGGCGTTGCGTCCTCTGTTGATGTCGCGGCTCATGTTGACGCTCGATGGGCGTCCGTGGCTGCAACGGCGCACGTTGCAAGTGTTCCGCCGCAAGCCGGAAATCTTCGAGAGATTGCTCGCCCTGCACGTGGGAGCATTGTCGCCGCAGAGGATGGCTCTGGATGGAATCTCGTTCGGATGGGGACTGCTCACTGCCTAACCCCTCGCAGCGCACCTTCTCACTTCGCAACTTCCCGCATCGTCACTTCATGCGCGCGACCACCCGCAATGCTGGCCGAAAAACTCCGCGGCGCAAGTCGAGCTTGCTTTTGTTCGCTCTGCTCGGAGCGAGCGTAGCCGCTTCAGCCCAACAGTCCACGCTGCAACTCGATCCTGCCAAGACCGCCGTCAACATCACTCTAGGCGATGTTCTGCACACCGTTCACGGAACGTTCCGGCTAAAGCGCGGCACACTGCAACTCGACCCCGGCGCCGGAAAGCTCACCGGGGAAATTGTCGTGGATGCAAAGAGCGGCGACACTGGCAGCAAGATGCGGGACGGCAAAATGCACCGCGAGGTCCTGGAGAGTGACCAGTATCCGGAAATCACATTTCGCCCCGACCGCTTGGAAGGAACCGTCAGCGCAAAAGGAGAATCCGTAGTGAAGGTTCACGGAATCTTCACCATTCACGGAGTGGATCGCGAAATAGAAGTTCCCGCGGCGGCAGACCTGGCGGAAGATCATTGGACCGCGACTCTCCACTTTACGATCCCCTATGTGAAATGGGGAATGAAGAATCCGAGCGCGCTGTTTTTGCGAGTGGACGACTCGGTGCTGATCGATATCGTGGCGGCGGGAACTCTGGTCCCCAAGTGAAAGCTTGCAGAGACGGACCTTCAAAAACCCTGCTGCGGCGTAATCCCTTTTCCCTCCACGCACTCGTAGGCCCGGCCGGCGTCCAGATTCTTGTATTCTTCGGTTCTTCCGCTGGGCCACTGGACGACGACGTGATCGATCCGGTCGCGCTTCTCCAGCCCGAACGTGACTGCAAGTTCGGATTGCGACAAGTAACTCGATCCGCTCTTCACCATGCGCGATTGGGTTAAGCCTCCCGCGAAAATCTGCACAGTCGCGCCAATGCCATCGCGGTTCGACTTCGTGCCCTCCAGACGGAACCGGATACTTTTGTTCCCCGTCAACTGATCGTTGCGATACAGATATGCCGGCCCATTATTTGTGGTGAGCAGAAGGTCGAGATCGCCGTCACGGTCGAAATCGGCATACGCCAGGCCGCGCCCCACTTTCGGTTGACTGAAAGCTCCGCCCAAATCCGCAGCCACGTCGCGGAAGCTGCTCTTGCCCCCATTCGGACCAACGTTCATCCCGCCGTTCAGAAAAAGTTGCGGCGGCTGCGCATAACCGACATTGCCGCGAATGTTGCGCACGGTTTCGTCAATGTGTCCGTTGGCTACCGCGAGATCGAGCCAGCCATCGAGGTTAGCGTCGAGGAAAACGCAGCCGAATCCCAGACTAGTTTTAGACGCCATCCCCACTCCGCTGACCGCAGCAATGTCTTCGAAAGCTTTCCCGTTCGACCGGTAGAGCCCGATCATTTCGTTGTCAAAATTGGTGATGGCCACGCCGGGGTGCCCTGAGTTTTCGAAATCGGCCGTGTCCACGCCCATGCCCGCTCGTGCCTTGCCTTCATTGCTGAAGGCGAAACCCGCATCCACGGCCGCATCTTTGAAAGTTCCGTTGTGCTGGTTGCGATAAAGTTTATTGGGCTGCGTGTCGTTGGCCACCAGCAGGTCAGGCCATCCACTGCGATCGTCGTCGAGCATGGCGACCCCCAGCGATTTCGAACTGCTGTCGAAAATGCCGCTGGCCGCCGTGACATCCTCGAAAGTTCCGTTGCCGCGATTGTGAAACAGCCAGCAAGTCTCGCCGCGATAAGCCTCCGGCGTGCAATAAGACTTGTGCTTGCCGTCGAGGCTGCAAAACACGTCGTGCCCCGGCGACCACTTCACGTAGTTGCAGACAAACAGATCAAGCAGGCCGTCGCGATCGAAGTCGAACCACAAGGCAGAAGTGCTGAAGCCCTCGCGTTTGCCGAGCCCGCTGCTGGTCGTCACATCCACGAACGTCCCTTTGCCGGTGTTGCGAAACAAACGGTTCTGGCCCACGCAGGTAACCAGAATGTCGGGGAAGCCGTCGTTGTTGTAATCACCAACGGCTACGCCCATGCCGTAGAGTTCGATGTCGAGCCCGGCGCGCGTGGTCACGTCGGTGAACGTGCCGTTGCCGTTGTTGTGATAGAGCCGCAGGGTGGAGCGTTGTGTTCTGTGCCCCGGCCAATCCATGCCGTTGATCAGCAGAATGTCCTGCCAGCCGTCGCGGTCGTAGTCGAGAAAGGCGCAGCCCGAGCCCAGCGTCTCAGGCAGGAGTTTGCCGCCGTAGGCTCCGCTGTTGTGCTGGAAGTGAATTCCGGCTTGCGCGGTCGAGTCGACCAAACGAAAGCCCGGAGCGCTCCCCGGACTAGTCTGTGCTAGCCCAAGCGCCGATAGTGCGTTGAGCCGCGGCAAACCCGCGCACGATGCCACACCCGCCATTCCCTGTAGAAAGGACCTGCGATTCACGGAACGTTCACCAGCCCGGCGCGAATGGCGTAGACGACCAGTTCAGCCGTCTTGTGAATCCCCAGCGCGTTCATGATGTTGGCACGATGAACCGCGACCGTGTTCGCACTCAGTGCCAGCACTCCCGCGATTTCTTTGTTTGATTTGCCATCCACAATCATCTGCAGCACTTCGAGTTCGCGCGGAGTCAGGCTGTCGCGCTCTCCCTTCAGGGGAGAAGCCTGCTCCACCTGAGGGTCGAAAACCGTTTCTCCCGCGGCCACCTTGCGAATGGCGGCTCCCAATTCCAGATCCAGCGCGTTCTTCAGAACGTAGCCCTTGGCCCCGGCATCCACGGCCTGCCGCACCCAGGTGCTCTCGCTGTGCATGCTGAGCATCAGCACGCCAATCTCCGGCGAATCGTCCAATATCCTGCGCGTCGCTTCCAACCCGTTCATGCCCGGAAGCGCGCAATCCATCACGATCACTTTGGGATGGAGCTCGCGCGCCAGCTCGATGGCTTTTTCTCCGTCGCCCGCTTCGCCCACGACGGTCATGTCGGGTTCGTCTTCGAGCATCCGCCGGAAGCCGCGCCGAACCAGGCTGTGATCATCCACCAACAGTACTGTGATCTTCTTTGCCATGAGACTCCGCCTTCTCCCTTGGAACCATTAAATGAACCAGCGTTCCACCTTCCGCTGGCCGCGAGATCACCAACTGCCCGCCCATCAGTTCCGAGCGCTCGCGCATCGCCACCAGGCCAATACCGTGCCGGGACAATCGCTCGGCAAATCCAACGCCGTGATCCTCTACATCCAGTTCGAGCGCCGCAGGCAGAAAACGCAACCTCACCCAAGCCTGCTTGGCGCTGGCGTGCCGCGCAACGTTGTTCAGCGCCTCCTGCAGCACGCGGTAAATGTGCACTCCAGCGCCGCCATCCACCGCAAAGGGCTCGCCATGCTTGACGTAGGATATGGCAATTCCCGTTTGTCTTTCCACGGTCGGAATATACCAATCGAGTGTGCTCTCGAGACCTGCCTCATCGAGCATGACAGGATGCAGCGCCTGCGACAAGCTGCGAACCTTATCCAGAGTCGACTGCGCGATCTCGCGGACCTCTTGCAAATCAGCGCGCAGCGGCGATCCCTCCGGCACCTGGTTTCCGGCACGACGCAGCATCGATCCAATCGCGGTGAGGATTTGTCCAAACTCGTCGTGCAGCTCGCGCGAAATGTAGCGCAGCGTCGACTCCTGCGTGGCGATTAATTTTTGTGCCAGCTCGCTGCGCCGTTCGGAAAGTTCGGTCATACGGGCGAACAAACGCCGGTTCCAGCGAATAAGGGAAAGCCCGGTCAGCAGCACCGCAAACAAAGTCGCGGCGAGAAATACAAACACCTGCCGCTGCACGCGATCGTAAATCTGCACGATCCGCTGCCCCGCCTGTTCTTCGTTCTCGGTATTCTGCACCAGCAACCGGGCCACGGCCGTGCTCAAAGCCGCCTGCCGCGACTGCAGGGAGAGCTGAATGTCCGCGCGCGCCTCTTTATCTTTGCCATCGTGAGCGAGCGCGAAAACGCGGTCCACAGCGTTCCAGAATTGAGTAAACTCGCTGGAGAGAAATGCGCTCTGCTCGGGCGTCCGGCTGGCCGCCAACCCAGACTCGATGTGCATGGCGTCGTCCAGGTCAGTCCGAATGCGCTGAAACTGAGCCGACCACGCCGTCAACGGATAAGGCTCGTCATTGCTGACCATGTCGCGCATGGCCACGGCCAGCAGGTTCAGGTCATTCTGAATGCGCAACAACTGCAGTGAATCCTTGCGGTTGCGATCGACCAGTTGCGTTTGCAGCTTGCGCAAACCCGCCACCTGCCATGTAATGTAGGCTGAGTAGGCAAGCACCACGGAAAGCGTGACCAGCAGGCCCAGCGCAAGGCCCGGAGTCGGAGATCGGTCCGGCGGAGACGAGCGGAACACGCCCCGAGCATACATCGCCCGGGCCGGAGCTGTCACAATCCAGCGTCGGAATCAGGCAGAATAAATGAAGCAAATTGGTTCCCAACGGAGTCAAACAAAAGATTGAGTCCCGCAGAGAAAGATCCAAAGAAAATCGTGAAATCCCAAAGACTGAAGGCCGTTCTGCCGGAAGTCTGGAAGCTGATGCGCCCCCGGCGCTGGCTGCTGGCGCTGGGCTTCGTGCTGATGGTGATCAACAAGGTTGCGGGATTCGTCCTGCCCTATTCCTCGAAATTCCTGATCGATGATGTCGTTGGCAAACGTCACCTGTCGTTGCTGCCGCCGCTTGTCATCGCCGTCTTGCTGGCCACGCTGGTGCAAGGCGTCACTTCATTCTCTCTGACTCAACTGCTGTCGAAAGCGGCGCAGCGCTTGATCGCCGACCTTCGCGAACAAGTGCAGACCCACATTTCCCGTTTGCCGATCTCCTTTTACGACGCGAACAAAAGCGGAGCGCTGGTGTCACGCATCATGAGCGACGTCGAAGGCGTGCGCAATTTGCTGGGCACGGGACTGGTCGATTTTACGGGAGGCCTGGTTGCAGCAAGCATCGTGCTGGTATTACTGCTTCGCATCAGCACGCCGCTCACCCTGATCGCCGTTGGTTCTCTCGGCTGCTTTGCTCTTGCCCTGAACAAAGCCTTCGCAACCATCCGCCCCATCTTCCGCGAGCGCGGCAA
>Ga0302326_10030927_pt1 | contig 10703 bp, 8 predicted proteins | sample Palsa_T0_3_FD_202264 | JGI IMG/M metagenome (GOLD analysis project Ga0302326, IMG submission 202264) | Peat permafrost microbial communities from Stordalen Mire near Abisko, Sweden - Palsa_T0_3 | ecosystem: Environmental > Terrestrial > Soil > Palsa > Peat permafrost | place: Sweden: Abisko...
CACGTCAGCTCCTCCTGGGGCATGATCCCGCCCGTCGCGTTGAAGATGATCGGGCACCTGAAATGGAGGGCCTTCGCGCAGGTCGTCGTCCCGCCGCGCGTGACGATCACGTCGCTCACCTGCATGAGCATGTGCACGATCTCGGAATAGCCCTCGATGTAGCAGTTGAACTCGGGGTGGTTCGCCCTCCAGTGGACGAGGTCGTTGTAGGCCTGCTTGTTCCTGCCGCAGATCACGATCGCCTGGCAGCGGTCCGCCCGCTTCACGAGCGAGGGAAGGAGGTCGAAGTGGTTGTTGGCGCCGTTGCCGCCCGTGGCCAGGAAGACGGTGAAGAGGTCGGGGCGCAGCCCCAGGCGCTCCTCGCGGAAGGCCCCCCTCTCCTGCGGCGGCACGACCTCGAAGTGCGCCCGGGGATGCATGAGGTAGCCGCGCACCCGGGCCCGCTCCGGGGGGATCCCTTTCTTGACGGCGTAGTCCTGCGCGGTCGCCGTCCTGGAGAAATACATGTCGGCCGTCGGCTCGATCCAGTTGCGCGAGTAGCCCCACCCCCCGGAGAATTCCCCGCAGTAGGTGGCGCACACCACGTTGTCCGGGCCAAGGATCTTGCGGGCCAGCTGGAAATACCCGCGGTTGAGGCAGTCGTGGACGCTCAGGACCAGGTGGGGGCGGTAGTCCTTTATCACGCTGACGTAATAGCGCCTGCCGAACGATACCGTGTCCTTGTTCAGGATGCTCTGGAGCTCGACGAAGGCGTAGAACGCCTTGTGGACCCAGGGCGCGCTCGCCTGGATCTTGTTGTAGAAGTTGACCAGCACGCGGTTGAAGCTGGACGACTTCTCGAGCATCTGCTCGATCCTCACGTCGACGTCGTGCTTGTAGAGCTGGAAGCACCAGTCGGCGAACGCCTCGGCGCGGGCGTCGTGGCCGCCGCCGGTGCTGGAGGTGAGTACGAGGATCCGGATTTTGGACATGGAAGATTGTCGGACCCTTAGCTCCCGAAGTAGTGCGCGTTCGCCCTGCGCACCCAGGACGCCGGCAGGATGCGCGCAAGGAACGGGGCGATGCGCGCCTGGAAGAGCGAGCCCGAGCGCACGACCCCGCTGCGGTTCGCGAGGAGCGCGCGCCGCAGGTCGGCGGCGGCCCGCTCGGGCGGCGGCGCCGCGGCAAGCATCGCGTCGAGCGTCCCCCACACCTTGCGGGTGGTGTCGGAGACGGAGTCCGTTTGCATGGCTCGGTTGAAGTTGGTCCGGTAGTCGCCCGGGCGAAAGTCGATGATGGTTATTCCTGAGCGCCTCGACTCAAACATCAAGCTTTCGCTCAGCGCCGAGAGGCCCGCCTTCACGACATTGTAGCCGCTCATGTAGGGGAGCGGGAATTCCGCCGCGATCGAGGAGATGTGGACGAGGCAGCCGCGGTTGCGCGCGCGCATCCGCCGGTAGGCCGCGTGACTGAGCTCGAGGACGGTGAGGAGCGCTCCCTCGACCTGCGCCCTCCAGACGGACGACTCGAGCGCCTCGAACTCCCCGAATACGCCGTAGCCCGCGTTGTTGACCACGAGGTCGAAGGCCCCGCCGGCAGCATCGGCGGCGGAGCCGAAGGCGCGCAGGGCGCCGGGCCCGTCCGCGAGGTCGAGCTCCACCGGATGGAACGCCCCGGGATGGCGGGCGCCCAGGTCGGAGAGCCGCGACGCGTCCCTGGAGGTCCCCCAGACGCGGACCCCCTCGGAAAGGAGCATGCTCGTGAAAGCGCTGCCGAGGCCCGTGCTCGCGCCGGAAACGAACGCCGTCGCGTGGAGCTGTTTCAGGGAGGCCATCTAGGAGCGCCCGAGGAGGATGGCCACGTTCGCCCCGCCAAACCCGCTGCTGTTCTTCAGGACGACCTTCGGGCCCTGCGGAATCGTCGATCGGATGATGTTGAGCCCCTCGCATTCCGGGTCGAGATGGGTGATGTGCGCCGAGCCGGGCGTGAAGCCCCGGCGCATCGCCAGCGCGCAGAAACCCACCTCCATGGCGCCCGCGAGCGAGAGCCCGTGGCCGGTGAGGGCCTTCGTGCTGCTGATGGCGGGCCGGGCGCCCTTGTCGGTGAAGGCGGACCTCAGGGCGCGGGCCTCCGAGACGTCGCCGATCAGCGTCGAGGTGGCGTGGGCGTTCACATACTCCACCTGTGCGGGCGCGACTCCCGTTGCCGCAAAGGCGTTCTCCATCGCGATGCGCGAGCCCGTCCCGTCGGGATGGGAGATCGCGACGTTGTAGCCGTCCGACGCCTGGCCCCACCCCAGCATCTCGCAATAGGCCTCCACCCCGCGCCTCGCCACCTCGTCTTCGCCCTCGAGGACCACGACCACCCCGCCCCCGGTCCCCACGAAGCCGTCCCGGCCAGCGTCGAACGGCCTGGAGGCGAGATTAGGGTCCGTCTGGTTTGAAAGCGTGCGCATCCCCGCAAAGGGCAGGATCGCCCCGAGGTTGCCGTCCTCGCCCCCGACGACGAACATCCGCTTCTGGCGGCCGCGCGAGATCTCCTCGAAGGCGTAGGCCATCGCGTGGGCGGACGAGGCGCACGCCGACGAGAACCCGGTGGACGCGCCCTGGATCCTGAACGCCGCGGTCAGGTTGAAATTGAGGGTCCCCACGATCGAGGCCACGATCCCGAGCGGCGAGCAGCGCGCGGGCCCCAGCTTCAGCATCCGGTCGTGGTGGTAGTAGGTGAGCATGGGCGAGCCGCCCGATGCCGCGAAGAGCCCCGTGTCCCGGTTCGAGACGTCAGCCTCCTGAAGCCGCGCGTCCTTTACCGCCTGGAGGAAGGCGCAGTGGGCGAAGAGCCCGTGCGGGGCCATGGAGCGGATGGTCTCCCGCTTGATCTCGTAGCCCGCGGGCCAGGTCCAGTCCTCGGGATCGACGGAATCCGTCGAGAACCCCTTGATCGTCCCCACCACCTTGCACGCGATGTCGGGCTTCTGAAAGGGCGGGTAGAGCTCGAAGCCGTGGCGCATCTCGCGCAGGCTGGACGCCACCGACTCCGCATCGTTTCCGATGCTGGTGACAAATCCTAGGCCGGTGATGAAGACTCTGGGCATGCGCTATGTGAGGGCTGCCCGGCCCATCGTGACAAGCGCCGCGCCCCGGTCAATCAGGCGTTCATCGCCACCCTGAGCGGCGGGTTGGCGGAAGCCTCGCCGTTGCCGGCCTGCGCGGCGCCCTCGATGGACGCGGGCGCCACGGTCGACTCGACGAAGGCAAAGGTGAGCGTGATGTCCTCCGCGATCACGGCCTTCTCCTGGCCGACACGGATCGCGCCCTCGAACGTCGCGAGCGGCATCTTCATCCGCTTCGGCTTGATCGAAAGCGTCAGGATGTCCCCCGGCTTGCACATCCTGTGCGCCCGGACTCCCTCGCATCCCGTGAAAAAGATCGTGTTGGAGCCGATCATCTTGCCCGGCTCGGTGGGCGCCCCCTCCAGAAGGAACAGCACCGCGAGCTGGCCGAGGGCCTCGAGCATGATCGAGGCCGGCATCACCGGGTTGTCCTTGAAATGCCCCTGGAGGAAAAACTCCTGGCCCGTGATCTTGTACTTCCCGTTGGCCCCCGTGGAGCTCACCGAGGCCTCGTTCAGGAAGAGGAAGGGGGGCTGGACCGGCATCACCGCGCCGATGTGCTCGATCGGCAGGAACTTGGTGGGCCTCGGCAGGGGCAGCCCGCGGATCTTGCAATCGATGAACGTCTTCACGTCCCCGACGGTGCGCAGGTTGCGCAGCTCGTCATTGTTGATCGAGAGCTGGAGCACGTCCTCAACGAGGATCACGATCTCCATCATGGTCAGGGAGTCGATTCCGAGGTCCTCGATGAGGCGCAGGTCGTCGCCCGCGTCCTTGAGCTTCGTCCTCAGGTCCGGCTCCACAAAGCGCTCGATCACGCCGATAACGACCGCCGGCATGTGGTCGGCATTGCCGGTCTTGCGGAACTGGACCGCCGCCTCGAAGGTCGAGGGCGAGCACCGTTTCAGCGCCTCCCTGAGGGCCGCCTCGTCATCTGGCGCAAATGGCTTGGTAGCAAGCGGAAACGGCTTGCCTCCGCCCAGGTTTGATTGGACTGGATCTGACATCTGTCGCTCTTGGTATGTTGGGGTCCACAGGAAAGTAAACCCATTTCTGGAGCCCCCCCTGGGGGGCCTTGGCGCTTTCACATTTAATTGGCAACCAAGGAAGCAGGAGATTGTCGGTAACATTGCTTGAACGCCCGGATGCCGGGCAGATACCCTTCAGGCACCCACACCGGGATAATGAGCGCCACGCCCTCCGAAAGACCATCGTTTCCCCTCTTTCTCATCACCCATGAGTTCTACCCCGTCAGCGGAGGGATAGCCACGTTCGTTGAGGAGATTGCGAAGGCGTCCGCCAACCTGGGCTACGACGTGGAGGTCTGGGCGCAGTCCGCCCCCGGGGAGCCGGAGAAGGCGTGGCCGTTCCGGCTGCGAAGGATGCCGCTCAAGGGCTCGCACGACTTCATCTGCCAGCTCCGGCTTGCCCGCGAGCTGGTCGCCAACCGCAGGCGGCTGCGCAACGCGACGGTCTACTTGCCGGAGCCGGGCCCGATGCTGACGATGATGCTGCTCCAGTTCTTCGCCGCTTTCCGGCCCAAGCGCCTGGTGCTCACGTTCCATGGAACGGAGATCCTGAGGTTCGCCAACAGCCCGCTGCGCCGCTGGCTCACCGGCAGGCTGATCCGCCACGCGACCCGCGTGAGCACGCTGACAACCTACACCCAGGAGCTCCTCCTTGGGCGCTTCCCCCACGCGGCGGGCAAGATCTTCCTGACGCCGGGCGCGCTGCGGTCGGATTTTGCGGTCGTGCCCAGGCGCGAGTCCCGCGAGAGGGACAAGATCGTCATCCTGACGGTGGGCCGGCTCCATCCCCGCAAGGGCCAGCTGGTCACCCTCGAGGCCCTCCGGATGCTCCCGGCCGACGTCCGAAGGCGGATCGAGTACTGGATCGTGGGGGGCCGCAACAAGGGCAACTACGAGGACAAGCTGCGCCTGATGGCCGAGGCGGATTCCGCGCTCACGGTGCGTTTCTTCGGAAACATCCCGGACGAGGAGCTCTCCGATGTGTACGACCGCTCGGACATCTTCGCCCTGACGAGCATCAACCACGGCCACAGCGTCGAGGGATTCGGCCTCGTTTACCTCGAGGCCGCGGCGCACGGACTGCCGATCGTCGCGCACAGGGTCGGCGGGGTGCCCGAGGCCGTCCGCGACGGGGTCACGGGGCTCCTGGTGACGCCCGACCGCCCGGCCGAGCTGGCCGCCGCCCTTGAAAGGCTGATCCACGACGCCCCGCTGCGAAAGCAGCTCGGGGACGCCGGCCGGGTGTGGTCCGCCCGCAACTGCTGGAAGGAGAACGCGTCGACCCTCTTCAAGGCCGCCGAGGAATCGGCATGATTCAGTCGCGGGTCAGCGTGACGGTCCGCTACGCCGAGACCGACATGATGGGGATCGTCTACCATGCGAACTACCTGCCCTGGTTCGAGGTGGGCCGGACGACGCTCCTCAAGGAGATCGGCGTCCCCTACCGCAGGCTGGAGGAGGAGGGTTACCGCCTGCCTGTCCTCGAGGTCTCCGCCAAGTTCCAGCGGCCGGCGCTTTACGACGACACGCTCGAGGTCGTGACGACGCTCCGCGAGCGCCCGGCCATCCGCATCCGCCTCGAGTACGAGGTCTACAGGGGCGCGGACCTCCTCGCCAGCGGGGCCTCCCTGCACGCGTTCGTCGACCGGACGGGGCGACCGGTGCGCCCTCCGGCCTGGGCCGCGGAGCTGATTCGCAGCGCGTTCGAGTAGCGCGCCGCGGGCTACGCCTGGGAAAAGGACGGGTCCAATTCCAGCCGGAAGTAGTCGCGCGCGTTGGCGAAGCAAATCCGCCGCACCATGGCGCCGACGAGACCGGGATCGGGGGGCAGCTCGCCCCTTTCGATCTGCCCGCCGAGAAGGTTGCACAGGACCCGGCGGAAGTACTCGTGGCGCGTGTAGCTGAGGAAGCTGCGGGAGTCGGTCAGCATGCCCACGAACCGGCTGAGCAGGCCCACGTTCGAGAGGGCGTTGATCTGCCATTCCATGGCCTCCTTCTGGTCGAGGAACCACCAGCCGCTGCCGAACTGGATCTTGCCCGCCACCGACCCGTCCTGGAAGATCCCCGCCATCGTCGCGAAGGCGTAGTTGTCGGACGGGTTCAGGTTGTAGAGCACCATCCGAGGGAGCTCCCCGGTCGCGTCCAGTGAATCGAGGTAGCGCGCAAGCGGGCGCACATGGGAAAAATCCCCTATCGAGTCGAATCCCATGTCGGGCCCGAGCTTGAGGCGAAGCCGGGTGTTGATGCCCCGCAGGGCGCCCAGGTGCAGCTGCTTCGTCCATCCGCGGCGCGCATCCCACCGGCCGAATTCGAGCATCAGGAAGGAGCCGAACTTGGCGGCATCGGCGGGTGAGGCTGGCCGGCCTGCCTGGGCCGCGTCAAACACGGCCGCCGCCTCGGCATGGGTGCAGGGCTCGGACAGGACGGTCTCAAGGCCATGGTCCGCCACCCGGCCCCCCACCTCGTGGAAGGCGTCGTGGCGGCTTTTCAGCGCGCCGAGAAAGTCGTCGAACGTGCGGATTCGGGCGCGCGCGGCGCCCCCCAGCTTCTCGACCCAGGGGCTGAACGCCGCGGGCTGGTCGACCCCGAGCGCCTTGTCGGGCCTGAAAGTCGGGTAGACCCGCGTCTTCAGCCCCGACTTGCGGATCCGCTCGTGCGCGTCGAGGGAGTCGGCGGGATCGTCCGAGGTGCAGACGACGGCGACCTTGTTTGCCGCCAGGATGTCGTGCACGCGCATCGACTTCAGCTTGGAATTGGCCTCGCTCCAGATCGCGTCCGCGTTCGCCTCGTTGATCGGGGCCCCGATTCCAAAGTAGCGCTTCAACTCAAGGTGCGACCAGTGGTAGAGCGGGTTGCACAGGGTGTGCGGGACCGTCGAGACCCAGACGTCGAACTTCTCCCGCGCGGGGGCGTCGCCCGAGCACAGGCGCTCGGCGACGCCATTGGCGCGCATCGCCCGCCACTTGTAGTGGTCGCCGCGCAGCCAGATCTCCTCCAGGTCGGCAAACTGGTGGTTGGCGGCAATCTGCTCGGTCGGCAGGTGGCAATGGAAGTCGTAGATGGGCACGCCCTCGGCGTAGGTGTGGTAGAGGTCGCGCGCCGCGGGGGTCTGCAGCAGGAAGTCTTCGTGAATCAGGGGTTTCATCGTGAAATCTCTCCGAGGAAGGCCTCGTAGGTGGCCGCCCTCTCAAGCAGCCTTCTCGCGCCCGCGCAGCGCTCGGCGGTGACGAGGCCGGTAGTCTCGGCGAGGAAGATGATGTAGCCGGCGACGCCCTTCGCGTAAAGGAGCCGGGCCTCCGGGCTGATCGAGTAGAAGCGCGCGCGCTGGGCGTATCCGAGCGCCGTGTGGTTGCCCAGGGCGGCCTTTTCAGGGCGGCCGCCGGCCGCCAGCACGAACAGGAAGTTGTACTCGAAGAAAAACATGTGGTTCGGGCTCGGCTCGAGGCCCTCCAGCGCCGCCCGGCACTGCGTGGGCGACGCGAAGACGTCCGGGTCCCTCCCCGACTTGGACATTGCGTCGGAGATGAACGTGCGGGCTGCGGTCCTCTCGGGCGGGTCGGCGCTGAACGCGCCCGCCAGCGCCATCTCGAGCGTGAAGCGGTACCAGGCGCCCCAGAGCGCCGTGTCGGCACCGTCACGCGAGCCGTGGAGCGCGACACCCATCTCGAACGTGTAGCGGCCGCTTGTCTTTATCTCGAGGCGCCCGCCGGTCACCTCGCCCATGACCCGGTAGTTGTCCGCAGACTTCCCCGAGCCGGAGTGGAACCCGATGCCCGCGCCAAACTCCTTGGCGACCGCCCACTGGAGCTCGATCAGGCTCCGCAGCCTTACGTTGTCCGGATAGGGCATGTTCTTCTGGAACCCGAACGCGGGAGCTATGAAGTCGATCCGCATGCCGAGCGCCTCGCAGAGCGCCAGCATGACGGCCGTCGTCTCCGGCGTTGTCAGCCCCGGCAGCTCGTCGATCGAGAGCTCGCGAAGGTACCCCCGCCCGGCCGCGGTCGTGAAGAGGCGCTCCCTGACCGCGCGGTACTTCCCATCCCGGCGCTTCATCTTCTGCATCGCGGGCCAAACCTCGCACAGGAGCCCCTCCAACTTGCCCCGGTCGGTCGCGAGCCCCGCCGCGGCGACGCGCGAGGAGACCCGCTCAACGAGGTCCCTGTCGATGTCCCCAATCTTCGCCGGGCGCGCCATGGCGAGCTCCGGGGACAGGTCGAAGGTGATGTAGCTCGCCAGGGCGCATCCCGCCACCAGCGCGTCCTCGCGCACGTCGAACTTGCCCCCGATCGGCTGGTGGTCGGCGTTGAAGCTCCATGCGATCCGGCGGCGGTGAAACCCGGTCCTGAGCTTCGAGAGCACGCACCCGTGGCTCATGCCCTGGACGCTCTGGCCCTGGTGGCCCTCGGGCACGCTGGTCCCGATGAAGGGGAACGGGACCGTGTCGAGGGTGCCGTCCAGCATCGCGCCGACGTCGTAGACGAGCTCTCGCGGGATGCTGTTCTGGTTCGCCGTCAGGCCCAGCTCAAGCGCGCTCATGGCCCAGTCGACGGCGGGCCAGTGGAGCGCCGTGAAGCGCGCCCCGATGCCGAGCGTCCCCTTGCCGAGGCTACCGGCGCTTGTCGGGAAGATCGTCGACTCGGGATCGTGCTCCTGGACAAGGTTCTTTAGCGTAAGGAGATTCTCCCACGTTGCCGGGAAGAAGACAGCCCCGTCGCCGGACGCGGCGGCCCCGGCAAGCGCGTCTCGGCCGCCCCCGGGAGCGGCGGGAACCAGCTTCCAGGCGCAGTCGCCGCTCCTCGGGTCCTCCAGGAGGCTCCACGCGCCGGCGGCGGTCGAAAAGCCCGACTTGGGATGGGCCAGGAGGTCCCCGCCCCCCGGTCCGGTCAGCCGCGCCTGCAATCCCGGCCAGTCCAGGCAGAAGTCCGGGCTGATGCACGGGTTCTGGGCGATCCGCAGGCCGCTCTTGACGAGGAAACTGTTGATCTGGCTCATCGGCGCCCCGGTCAGATGCTGATGGCGCAGAAGCCGCCATCCACTACCAGCTCCGTGCCCGTGACAAATCCGCCTGCACGCTCGCTGGCGAGGAGGATCGCCGCACCCACCAGTTCCTTCGCCTCCCCAAAGCGGCCCATCGGCGTGTGCGCCATGATGGTCGCCACGCGCTCCGGCGTCAGGACCTTGCGATTCTGCTCGGCCGGAAAGAACCCCGGCACGAGCGTATTGACCCGCACCCGGTGCGGGGCCCACTCGCGCGCAAGGTTTTTCGTGAGATTGTGAACGGCGGCCTTGGAGGCCGAGTACGTGAACACTCGCGACAGCGGCAGGACGCCCGAGACCGAGCCCAGGTTGATGATCGATCCCTCCTGCCCGAGCCCGACCATGTGGCCACCGAACACCTGGCAGCCAAGGACGACGCCCTTCAGGTTGACGCGGATGATCCGGTCGAACTCCTCCTCGGTTATCTCGAGAAACGGCGTGGGCGAGTTGATGCCTGCCCCGTTGATGACGATGTCGACCCGGCCGGACCTCTTGAGCACGGCGCCGAGCAGGCCCTTCAGCTCCTCCTTGCTTGTCGCCTCCGCCGAATGAAACCAGCCCCGTCCTCCGCCGCCGGCAATCCTATCCAGTCGAGCCTTCGCCTTTTCGGCGTTGCGGCCCACGAGGACCACCTCGGCGCCGGCCGAGGCAAGGCCCTCGGCGATCGCGCCGCAAAGCTCGCCCGTGCCGCCAATGACGACGGCCACGCGGCCCTTGAGGCCGAACATGCTTGAGAGGAATGAATCAGGATCCATGGGTTTTAGAGGGGGTGAGGATCTCGCCTAGGGGTGCAATAAGGGGTATGAGCGGGCCCAATACGCCAAGATTAAACGGAGGGTTCGGGCGGCGGGGCGGGGTTGAAATTTCTTTGACTTCACCGTTTGGGGCCGGGCGGGGAGCAGCGGATTGCCGCGTTGCCGGCAGCGGCAGCCTACCTTGTTCGGCCTCCGATCGAAACGGCCGTTCGCGCGCGGCCCGTCGAGTCCCTCACGACCAGCAGCGGCTGGATCGTCCGGACCACAGGGCGGCGCGAGGCGGGGTGCGCAATCTTTGCGAGGAGAATCTCCGACGCGACCTCGACCGTCGCCTCGATCTGCTGGTCCACGCTTGTCAGGGTCGGCGTGCTCATCATGCAGATGTCCTGGTTGTTGAACCCGGACACGGAGACGTCCGCGGGAACCCGAAGGCCCGCATTTTGGAACTCGAGGATGGCGCCGATGGCGATCTCGTCGTTCAGCGCGACAAAGGCCGTCGGCACCCTCTCCACGCCGAGAAAGCTCCTTGCGAGGGCCCTCCCAAACTCAACGTCGCCGCTTCGCGGGTGCAGGTGGTCCAGGGAAAGCGTGTTTCGCTCCAGCGCCAGGCCGCGGGCAGCCAGCGCCTCTGACATCCCTCCCAGTCGGTTCTGCACCGAGCGCGGTGTCCCCGTGAGGCCCAGCAGGCCGAACGACGTGTGCCCGAGGCCAAGCAGGTGCCGCGTCATCTCGGCCATCGCCTTCTTGCGGTCCAGGGCGACCGTGTTGGCGTTCGGTATCCCCGCCTGGTCG
>Ga0302326_10030928_pt1 | contig 10702 bp, 8 predicted proteins | sample Palsa_T0_3_FD_202264 | JGI IMG/M metagenome (GOLD analysis project Ga0302326, IMG submission 202264) | Peat permafrost microbial communities from Stordalen Mire near Abisko, Sweden - Palsa_T0_3 | ecosystem: Environmental > Terrestrial > Soil > Palsa > Peat permafrost | place: Sweden: Abisko...
AAGCTCGAAGACTTGCGCGTTGCGGGTAAGCTTGCACGGCATAGTAATCCTCCGGTTCGGATGGCGAGCACTGGTAGGAAGTATACACCGGTCTGCGCGCTTGGAACAGAAAAGCTCTCAAGACCGCTCCAGTTCGGGTACCAAACCGTCCAAGAGTTCCGTACCACCCCGCCGCGCGGCAGCCACTGCGTGCTCCGGAATCAGTCGGCGTCGGGGGCTTGGGCGGCTTGGCCGGCGATCTCTTCCATGCCATGCCGATACGCTCGGGCGCGTACGTGTGGCGAAGCCTTACCCGAATAAAGGACCTCGCTGCCGAATTTTTGCGCCGGAAAGTGCCAGGTCGCGGGGTCCAAGGGGACTCCCGCAAACCAAAGGGTCCGCCCCACCCTTTTTGATCTGCTCCAGTCGCGCTAGACTGGAAACACGCGCGCTTAGGGCTATGGCAGCCAGCAACCTGCGGCAACGCTTCGAAGAACTTACGGTGGTGGCCGATATCGCTTCGGCCATGCTGTCGCCCCTGGAATTGGGCCAGGTGCTGCACGTCGCGCTCGAAAAGACCAGCCTCGCCATGCGTGCGCCCTTCGGTTCCATCACGCTCCTTTCCGCGGACAAGAGCCGCTTGGAATTCGCCGCGGTGTACGGATTGCGCGCGGATTACGGCGAGAAGTTTCGCGAACTCGGGCTGCTTCCCGCGGACGACTCCTCGCCCTCCGGCCGCGCGGTCTCTACCGGAAAGCCCTATTGGGTCCGGGACATCACCCGCCACCCGCTCTGCGCAAGCTGGAAACACATCAGCCTGGGTGAGGGCGTCCGTTCGCTCATCTGCGTGCCCTTGTTTGTGGGTGGCGAGCCCGCCGGCACGCTCAACCAATACCTGGCCGAGCCCCACCGCTTTTCCACGCGCGAAGTCGGCCTGCTGCAAGTGGTGGCCCAACAGGTTTCACTCGCCATCGAGCGCGCCCGCCTATACGACCAGCTCAAGCAGCAGCACGAAGCGGCCCTCGCCGCCAGCGAACACAAGAGCCGGTTTCTGGCCGGCATGGCGCATGAGCTGCGCTCGCCCATGACCGCCATCGTGGGCTTCGCCGACCTGCTCGGCCAGCAGATCCCCGGATCGCTCAACACCGGGCAGTTGCGCCAGGTGCGCATGATCTCCGCCAGCGCCCAGCATATTATGGCGGTGCTGAACGACGCGCTGGACGTGGCCCGCATCGAGGCCGGCAAGCTGGAGTGCCTCATCGAGCCCGTGGACGCCGCCGAAGTCATCGACGAAGTCACCGGCATGCTGGCGCCGCTGGCCCGCGCCAAGCGCCTCAAGTTGGACGTTGCGGAGCCTCGCGAGCCGTTGATCGTGCGCTGCGACCGGCAGCGCTCCAAACAAATCCTGGTCAACCTGGTTTCCAATGCCATCAAGTTCACCGCGCGCGGCCACATTCAGGTGTCCGGTTTCCGCGATACGGCCGTACCGCCGCACGCCCACATCGCCGTATCGGACACCGGCATCGGCTTGCGCCCCGACCAGCTTCCCCTGCTATTTCAGGAGTTTCAACAATTGCCATCGCCTTACCAGCACTTGGGCACCGGACTGGGCCTGGCCATCAGCCGGAAATTAGCGCGCCTCATGGGCGGCGACATCGAGGTGCAAAGCGAATATGGCCATGGCAGCACCTTCACCCTGATGCTGGAGACCGCATGAGCGCGCACACCCTGTTGCTGGTGGACGACGATCCCGCGGTGCACGAGTTGCTGGCCGCCGTGCTGCGCCCCCCGGATTGGCGCATCGACAGCGCCTACGACGGATTGGAAGGTCTCGCGCGCGTGGAAGAGCGCCCCTACGACCTGGTGCTGACCGACGTCCGCATGCCCAACATGGACGGGCTGGAGCTGCTGCATCGCATTCGCAAGATCCGCCCGGAGGCCAAGGTCATGGTGATGACCGCCGAGAGCACGCCCACCAACATCGTGCGCGCCATCCGCGAGCAGGCCTTCTGTTACTTCAGCAAACCGTTTTCGCCCAGTTCGGTGGCCGAAATGATCGCCCAGGCCGTCGACACACACCATTGGCAGGACGACATCGAAGTGCTTTCCGCGGCGCCGTCATGGATCAGCCTGCGCCTGCGCTGCAAGATGGAAACCGCCGACCGCCTCATGCAATACGTGCGCGAAATGGAGATGGACTTCCCGCCGCACGAGCGCGAAAACATCGCCGCCGCGTTCCGCGAGTTGCTGATGAACGCCATCGAGCACGGGGGCGAATCGGACCCCAACAAGCGCGTGCAGGTGACCTACGTGCGCACCACCCGCGCCATCGTCTACCTGATCCAGGATCCGGGCAAGGGCTTCTCGTTCGACGCCATCGACCACGCGGCCATCGCCAATCCGCCCGACGAGCCGACGCGCCATCTGGAGCTGCGTGCGGAAAAAGGCGTGCGGCCCGGCGGATTCGGCATTCTGCTCACGCGGAATCTGGTGGATGAGCTGATTTATAACGATAAGGGCAATGAGGTGCTGTTCATCAAATATCTGAAGTAATCCGTGGGGCAGGCCCGCGGCCTGCGGCGGCCTCCCAGGCCGCCATCTTCTTTTCCTTCTTCCGCCGTGCGGCTAAGGCAGCCCGCCCAAACTCCCCGCCGTCAAAGCCCTATATGAAATCGCGGCCCCAGACGGATCGCTGAACGCCAACCGCAAAATCACGGACGCATTGGGAGCCAGCAAAGATCCCTCCGGGAGCGCCACAACATACCGGCTGCCAAGCGGTGCGAAGCAAGCCGTAGTACCCCCCGATCGGTTCACCACGTTCACGCCCGCGGGAAGATCTTCCAGAATGAAAAACAGCGGACCGGCCACGGGCGTCGAGCCCGCGTTTGTCAAAGTGACAGCCTGTCCATACAGTTTTAGGTCCGGACGGTAAACGATCGGGCCGCTCGAAATCGTAATCGTCTCCGTCACGTAAGCGAAGCATGTACTCACGGTGAGCGCCGCCAGCACCGCGCGGCTTCCGTTGGTGCCGTTACCCTCGTTTCCCGTGTCGGTAATCGTCACGCTAGTCAAAGTCTGCCGCGCAAATTCCGCTGGTAATAGATATTCCTGGCGGTCCAGGCGCTGGCCAAGCCCGTTATCCCACACCTGGACCGTGGACGTGTTATCGATCGTGTTTGTATTGCCGTCGTTGTTGTAGTCGCGAACATTCACATTCCCCACCAGCGGCACGGTCCTGGTCGCCCCATTGCTGCCCCTGAAAGTGATATAGAGGTAGGCTGTCGGACCCTCCCAGCCCCACATGGTGTTGAGTATAGTGAAAGCGGAAGTGACGCCGTACACGCCCACGGGAATGGTGAGCTGGACAGTGCCCGGTCCAAAGTCTGCCGCTGCGCCTCCGGCCCAGTAGTTGTTGGGGCCGGCCGGAATCGCAAACGGAACACCTCCGAAGTTCTGCGGACCGGTCGGAAATGTGTCTCCATTTATAATGAGGAAGTCGTTTGGACCCACATAAGTCCAAGGTTCATTGGCCAGGCTGCCGAGGTCGACGGGAGTTTCGCCGGCGCGCACCGCGGTCGCGGTAAACGCCATGGCTGTCAGGTAGCTCGCTATACGGAATTGCGTTTTCATTTGGACAATCCTCCAAGGCTGCTTATGTTGACCTGCTCCTACCGTGCGCCCGAGCCCCACTTAATGGTGAAGTCTTCCTTCTCATCCACCACCGTGTAATCGGGAGGCGGCTGAAACAAGCGTCACCAGCAACGGGATCTGTAACTCCGGCGATCTCCAACTCTCCACCACGCTGGTGATCGGACGGTCGTTTCCCATGCGCGAGCCTTCCGGCCACGTCGTGGTTATGCGTTTACCCTCCGCCGGCACTCCCTCGATCGTCTGCGGTTCCAGCTTTTCTGTCACCGTCTGCGGCCCTTTTCGGATCGGCGGGTGGGGCAGCCGCTTCGGCCTGCGCGGGCGCGCGATTCACCGCCACCGGCGCCCGGCCCGTCCCGCCCGCCGCGCGCACCCGCGGACGTTCGGGCGCCCGCAGCTCCCGCCTGTGCGCAACCTTTCCCTCGATATCCAGCACATCGCTGACGTGCGCCACCGGATCGCTGATTTCCACGATTGTCGGCGCATCCGGAACGCCCTGCGCTTTATCCACCGGCCCCCGGAACATGGATCGTTCCTGCCGTGTCCGGCCGAATGAGTCGCGGCACACTTTCGTCGGCTGCGCTTCGCGCGCGATGTGCGTTCCATCGGCCAGGGTCTGTACATTGCCGCTCACCACCTCGCCGCAATAAGGCTCGCCGGTGACCGTGCTGCTGTACCCCGGTTGCGGGCCAAAGTGCGCCGAACCGCGAAAACCGCCCGCGCCCTGGCTGGTGTTAATGGAATCCTGCGCAATTCCGGCCACGCAGCAGAAAGCCAAAAGTACGACGGAATCTTTCATCGTCATCGCCCCTCGCAGTGTAGCGCACATGCCTGCGCCCAACAAGCCGCGCCGCCGCCCTGCCGCGCACGCATCCATCCTAGTACTACGGGATCATAAAAGGACATTTAGGTGTAGAATTGTTTTGTGGAGAGGGTAGCGAGATCATCCGGGCCGGCTTTGAACGTAGAAAAACGCGAAGTCCCCGCCAGATTCGTCGCCGCAGCCAACTCTCGACAAAATGTGCGGATTCCCTTTGCGTGCTTAGCGCCTTTGCGAGAAACAAGCCTTGTTGGTGCGCCCATCCCGCTGGTCCGCCGTCTGGAGTTCGATTTTCATTTCATAGCAAACAAAGGATCTATTGGCTTTGAACGTAGAAAAACAAGAAATCCGCGCACAATGTGTCGCCCCCATCCCACGCGCCACAAAACACAAATAACTTGACGCCCGCTCCGCCATGTGTTAACCGTAGTTAAGATCCACGCCGACACTATGATTACTGCCGCGCGCGACGCCCGCTCCCTCGCCGACGTTCACTCCTCCGTCGGCACCTCCCAGGTTTCCGTCTGGCGTCGCCTCTTCGCTTTCTCCGGTCCCGCGTATCTCGTCAGCGTCGGCTACATGGACCCCGGCAATTGGGCCACCGACCTGGAAGGCGGCGCGCGCTTCGGCTATACCCTCCTCTGGGTGCTGGTCATGTCCAACCTCATGGCCATTCTGCTACAAACCCTCAGCGCCCGCTTGGGCATCGTTTCCGGACGCGATCTGGCCCAGGCCTGCCGCGAGACCTATCCCCGCCCTATCACCATCGCTCTCTGGGTGCTCTGCGAAATCGCCATCGCCGCCTGCGACCTGGCCGAAGTTCTGGGCGCAGCCATCGCCCTCAACCTCCTGTTTCACATTCCGCTCCTGATCGGCGTGCTGCTCACCGCCGCCGACACGCTGCTCATCCTGTGGTTCCAGGGCTTGGGCATGCGCTTCATCGAAGCCTTCATCCTCGCCTTGATCGCGGTCATGGCGGCCTGTTTCTGCGTCGAGATCTTTCTCGCCAAGCCGGCCTATTCCCAGGTGCTGCTGGGCGTGATCCCGCACATCAACAACAAGAGCCTGTACGTCGCCATCGGCATGCTGGGCGCCACCGTCATGCCGCACAATCTGTACCTGCATTCCGCGCTGGTGCAGACCCGTCAGATCGGCCACACCGACCTCGGCAAGCGCGCCGCCTGCCGCTATAATCTGGTCGATTCCGTGGTAGCGTTGAACGCCGCCCTGCTGGTCAACGCCGCCATCCTGATCCTCTCCGCCGCGGTCTTCTTCCGCCGCGGCATCGTGGTCACCGAAATCCAGCAGGCGCACCTCTTGCTTGTGCCTCTGCTGGGCACCGCCGCCGCCGGATTCCTGTTCGCCATCGCCCTGTTCTGCTCCGGCCAGTCTTCCACGCTCACCGGCACGCTCGCCGGCCAGATCGTCATGGAAGGCTTCCTCAACATCCGCATGCGCCCCTGGCTCCGCCGCCTCATTACCCGCACCATCGCCATCATCCCGGCGGCCATCACGGTCTACATATCGGGTGACAAGGGCACCTACCAACTGCTGATCCTCAGCCAGGTGATCCTCAGCATGCAGCTACCCTTCGCCGTCATCCCGCTGATTCATTTCACCAGCGACCGCCGCCGCATGGGACCCTTCGCCAACAAGCCTTGGATCAAATGGCTCTCCTGGCCGGTGGCCGTGCTCATCCTGGCGCTGAACGTATGGCTGCTGGCCGATGGCCTCTCGCAGTTGCTCGGATCGGCCGCCAGTCGCCCCCTCATTTGGGTGCCGGTGGGTTTGATTGGCATAATTCTGGCAGCCCTGCTGTTCTGGATTTCGTTTGAGCCGCTGATCTCCCACTGGGTGAGGCACGGCTTTGGCCGCGCGTCTCTCAGCATTCCGGAGCCGGCCGGCGCCGAAAAGCCTGCCGCCCTTGAGTACCATCGCATCCTCGTACCCCTCGATCACACCGATCTGGACCGCCAGGCGCTCGGCCACGCCGCCGCCATGGCCAAGATGCACGGCGCCAAGCTCTACCTGCTGCACGTGGAGGAAGGCGTCACCAGCCGGGTCTATGGGCCGTTATCGGCGACCGCCGAAGTGGAGGCCGGCGAGCACTACCTGGAGCGCATCGCCGAATCCCTGCGCGCCGAGGGCATCGAAGTCGAAACCGCTATCGTCCACGAGCCCCGGCCCGGCCACCAGATCGTGCTGTACGCGTCGGAAATCCACCCCGATCTCATTATTATGGGCGCCCACGGCCATCGCCGCTTGAAAGATTTGATGTTCGGCAATACAATTAATCCAGTGCGCCACGAGCTACGGATACCTCTGTTGATAGTCAGGAAATCGTAGAGCGTTATTGGGACATGCCGCCACAAATGCGTGTCCGGACAACCCAACCGGTCTGCTTTATAGATTGGTAAGCTTTTTATTATCAACACGTTGAATTGGCGCGCAAAGTGCTCCCTGGTGATTTATGCCGAAATCCATCAGACTTGCGCTGGGCCTGACCCTCTGTCTGGCGCCCGTTTGGGGCGCTACGCTGCAGTTGCTCAGCCTGAACGACTTGATCTCCAAGTCCACCGCCATCGTGCAGGGCCAGGTTACCGGATCCTCCGCCGCTTATAGCGGCTCCGTCATTTATACGCACTACAAGGTCGGCGTGGTCCAGCAGTGGAAGGGCGCCGCGCAATCCACCATGGACGTGCTCGTCCCTGGCGGAACCGCCAACGGCATCCGCCAAACCTATCCCGGCACGCCGCAATTGAAGGCCGGCCAACAATACCTGTTGTTCCTGTGGACCTCCAGCGCGCACTTGACCTACACGCTTGGTTTCACCCAGGGCGTGTTCAACCTGCTGCAAGACGCCTCCGGCAATCTCACCGCCGTCCAGATGCCCACTACCGAGACCATGCTGGCGCCCGGCACCGGTCAGGTGATCAACAACCAGCCCATCGGCATGCCGCTTTCGCAATTGGTTTCGTTGATTACCGCTGGAGGCGCGCAATGACCGCCCGGTGGTTGAAGACTTCCGCCGTCTGCGCGGCAATCCTGGCCGCCGGTGTCACTCCCTCCGCGGCTTACTATCATTACGTCCATTATCTGAGTTCTTCGTCCCCCTATTCGGTCATTTTTGAGAAGTTCGATCTCACCGCGTTGCCCGACAAGACAGTCACCTTCTTCGTTTCCGACAACGGGCCTAACAACTACACGCCCAACGACAGCTTTCCTTCGGTGCTGGCGCAAATCCGCAATGCCACCCAGGTCTGGAACGCAGTCGCCTCCTCCGACCTGCGGGTAGCCTTTGGCGGTCTGCAGATCCCCCTCAATCCGCAGAGCGTTCCCACCGGCGAGATCGTTTTTGAAGAGATGCCGCCGGGGGTGCTGGCCTTTGCCGGCCACGCCGTCTCCACCAATATCGCGACCGCCGCCGATGGTACCCAGTTTGTGCCCATCACCGCCGCTCTCATTCACTTGAACATCGATCTGGCACAGCCGCCGGGCTCCGGCGATGCGGAAGGTTTCCCGGGGCCGAGTTACTCGGAGACTTTCTTTACCACTGTGGTGCATGAGATCGGGCATTGTCTCGGGTTGCAGCACACCTACACGGCATCCGCCATGTCTACCGCGGTTTCGCGCGCCACCAATCGCGCTAAGCCCCTGGATGTGGACGATGTCGCCGGCATCTCGCTGCTCTATCCCAGAGGCGGATTCCCGGCGGGCTATGGCTCCATCAGTGGTCAGGTGACGATGAACGGCAATGGCGTGCACTTAGCCTCGGTAGTGGCCATACAACCCAATGGTTCCTCGATCGGCAGCCTGACCCTGCCCGATGGGACCTATGAGATCGATGGTTTGCAGCCCGGCAGTTATTATGTATACGTTCATCCGCTGCCGCCCACCGCTAACATCTCCGGGCCTTTCGATGTCAACAGCAACCTGGTACCGGCTAGTGCGCCCTTTGTGAGTACTTTCTCCGGCGGCACATGGAATCCGTCCCAGTTCACACCTATCGCCGTAGCACAAGGCGCCCCGTTTCCCGGTGTCGATTTCTCGGTCGCCCCGCGTTCCGCGGTGGAAGTCTACGATGTCACTTCTTACTGGTACGGTACGGCTTACAATCAACCAGCCTATCTGAACGCCAATACCGCCATACAAACGGTGGTGGCGCAGGGCGACGGCATCACTTCCGGAACCAACTCCACTCCCGTACAGAGCGTAATCGCGCTGGGCGCTCCCGGCGGGCCCCTGCCGGACTACTCGCAGCAGGTCTATCAGGATAGCGATATCGTGCTGCTCGCCATGTACTTCGATTATCCGTCTACCCCGGCGGCCGGTCCCGAACAACTGTTGTTCACCCTCCCCGACGATATCTTCGTGCTGCCGCAGGCCATCCAGATCGTGCAGAACCCCCCTCCCTCGATTACCGCCGTGACTCCCAATGCGGATGGCTCGGTCACTGTAACAGGTACCGGTATGAGCGCCGCCAGCGGTGTCTTCTTCGACAGCCTGCCGGGCCAAGTCGCGGTTCCTTATGCGGCCGGCAGCCAGTCCGGGTCCGTTTCACTCACCCCTCCGCCAGGCGCCAGCGGACAGACCGCCACCATTACGGTATATAATCCCGACGGCCAGAACTCTACATTTCTGCCCTCGCCGAATCCCTTTACTTACACCTATCCGCAAACCAGCGCGCCATCCGCCAGCATCTCACTAGGCGCACTGCAGCAGGGTGTTTCGGCTATGGCCGAGGTGACCACCTCCAACATGCAATTCGTCCAGGACCAGACTACTCTCGGCTTCGGTTCCGGCGACGTCACCGTCCGTCAATTGTGGGTGGTGGACCCATCCCTGTGTCACCAGCCCGCGGCCAGTTGCCTCTGGGCTAATGTGACGGTCTCTCCTTCCGCGCTGCTGCGAACCACGGTGGCCAGCGTCATCTCCGGATTCCAGGTTTATGAGCAGTCGCCGGGCTTCCTGGTGATGCCCGCCGATCCCAACATGCCTGCCATCGCCTTGCCGGTGCCCAACGCGTTTTATCCGGTGCAGAACAGCCTCTACCCCGGCGCCATCGCCTCCATCTATGGTCAGAATCTGGTCACGCCCAGCGGACCGCTAACGCTCCTGGTCGGCGGTCGGCCCGTGCAGATCCTGTACTCCTCGGCCACCCAGATCAACTTCGTGATTCCGGTGGGCTTGTCCCCCGGACCGGTAGTGTTGGCTCTGAATAACGGCCAGGAGAGCGCACATTCCGTGGTGTTGCAGATCGATCCGCCGCCGCCCGTTATTTTAGGCGCGGCCTCGGCTACGGGCGTGGCATTGAATGCCGCGCAAAGCGCCGTTTCCGGTTCCACCATCGCGTTGACGGTGTCCGGCATGGATCCGGCCGTAGTCTCGGCGCCCGCCCGCGTAGGTGTCGTCGAGGGCGGCGTGAGCATCCCCGCGTTCACCGTTTCGCAGGCGCAGGATGGCTCCGGCAATCTGCTTATTCAGTTCGCACTGGCCGCTTCGGTTATGGGACAGCAGGTGCCCGTGGCCGTCACCCAGGACGGAGACTTGGGCATGCCCTTCTACATCAATGTGGTTGCGCCTGCGGCATCCGCTACAACAACACCGGGTCCAACCCATTGGCGATAAGCGCGGCCGGCGCCGGCACTTCCACTTGGTGCTCGCCTTCCAGGAACCGCACTAACTCGTTCTGGGAGCTTTCGAAATACGAGTCCAGAAATTCCTGCAGCGCCAGTCTCCGCATGGCGTCGCGCGAGACCGCCGGCGCGTAGCGGAAGGCGCGGCCGGCTTTGCGGCGGGTTGCAATGCCGCGTCGCACCAGGCGGTCGAGCACGGTCATCACCGTGGTGTATGCCAATGGGTGGCTAGGCGCGACTAAGTGGCGTACCTCTTTCACGGTGCCCTGTTCCAGCGACCACAGCGCTTTCAGGCACACTAACTCCAGCGGCGGCGGAATGTCGCGCGCGGAGGCTTTGCGCATCAGTTGTCACCCGCCGGCCGCAAGGCCTGCAGCAGTTTGTCGCCGAATATCGACTTGGCTTGGGGTGCGGGGGCGGCCACTGGCTTAGGCGGCGTAGCAGGCGCAGCAGCCGCCGGAGGCCCCGCCGCCCCCGCCAGATAAGCTTCCTTCTTCAGCACCACCCGCTCCAGCGATGTGCTATAGCTGGTGAAGTTGCCCGCCAATTGCCGGTCCGCCTCAATCAGGTGACGCATCGCCTCCATCTTGGAATCCATATCGTCCAGATAGTGTAACAG
>Ga0302326_10030930_pt1 | contig 10702 bp, 10 predicted proteins | sample Palsa_T0_3_FD_202264 | JGI IMG/M metagenome (GOLD analysis project Ga0302326, IMG submission 202264) | Peat permafrost microbial communities from Stordalen Mire near Abisko, Sweden - Palsa_T0_3 | ecosystem: Environmental > Terrestrial > Soil > Palsa > Peat permafrost | place: Sweden: Abisko...
ATCGGGCAGCCCCAGTACTCGACGCCCTGCGCCTTCAGGGCGGGGGCGAGGTCGTACCCGGCAAAGTTGCGCAGCTCGATCCTGGGGAGCCGCGCGAACGGGTAATAGTACCAGTCGTAGGCGATGACGCCCGGCGGGAGGAGGGCGATTGCGTCGGGAAGGAGGGCCAGCATGTCCGCCCAGAGGCCCATCCTGAGCCCATGGGACTTCGCGACGCCGTGGAGCCTCCGGACATAGCGGCCGAAGTGCGCCGCGAGGCCGACCTCGGCGACCTCGGCCCGGCAGGCGGGGCAGCGCCCGAGCTGGAACGACTCGTCGAGGCCCACGTGGATCTTTCCCGCGGTGCAGAAGGCGGCTACGTCGCCCATCAGCGCGTCGGCGACCTCGAGCGTCCGGGGATGGAGCGGGCAGACCTGGCCCGCGGGGAGCGCCGACCCGTCGGGCGCCCGCAGCTCGTTCAGGTCGCGCAGCCCAGGCACCTTGATCAGGTACTGGGTGTGGCCGAGGAGGTTCACGATGGGGACGACCCCGATCCCGACCCGGGTCGCCTCGCCGACCAGCCGCTCGAACTGCTTTCGCCCGTAGGCGTCCTTGCGCGCGACCCCGGGGAGGCTGGGATACTCGAGCGCGTCCTCCAGGTGCAGGTAGAGCTCGCGGTAGCCCCAGCCCGCGTAGCGCGGGAGCTGGGCCATGAGCCAGTCGATCCGCTCCGCCTGGCGCGCGAGGTCCCACTGGAATGCCGCGATCATCTGATGCGCCCCTTGAGCCACGCGATCCCGCCGGCCTCGTCCGAGAACGCGCCGTCGAGCTGCGCCTCGAACGCCGCTTCGAGGAGGGGCTTGAAGTCCGGGCCCGGCGCCCGGCCGAGGGCGATCAGGTGCCTGCCCAGGACAAGGGGCCTAGGCGCCGACGCCTCCACGGCAAGGGCGGACGCGCGGGCGCGCAGGCGCCCGGCCAGCTCCATGATCTCGTCGGAGGGGAGCGGCGGGCGCCCCAGCGCGTCGGCCGCCATGACGAGCGCCAGGTCGTCGATCGTCGCGGGCGCAAGCCGCCGGGCGAGGCGCCGGACCTGCGCGTCCGAGAAATCCCCGCCCTGGCCGTGGTGGTGCGCCAGGTGGTTGACGACGAGCGCGCGGACGGGCGGGTCGAGGCCGAGCGGGGCGCCGATCCGGCGCAGGAAGGAGTCGCAGAGGGGGCCGCCCGCCGCCTCGTGGCCCGGGCTCACCCACCGCACGGCCCCGCGCCGCTCCGCGCGCACGGTGGTCGGGGGCTTGCCGAAGTCGTGGGCGAGGACGGCAAGCGAGAGCATCCGCCGGCGCGCGGCGCCGGACATGGCCCAGCCCTCGAGCTGGACCAGGGCGTCGAGGCACCGGGCCGTGTGGTCCATGACGTCGCCCTCGGGGTGCCACTCCGGCTCCTGGGGCGTCCCGCGGAGCGCGGCCACCTCGGGGAAGTGGACGATCCAGCCGGTCTCCTCGAGGACCCCGAGGCCGCGGGACGGCCTGACCGAATCCTCCGCCCACTTCGCCCATTCGCCCCAGACGCGCTCGACGGGGAGCTCGGCGTAGGAGGGGACCATCTCCCGGCACAGCGCCGCCGTCTCCGGGGCGAGCCGAAAGTCATACCTCGCCGCCAGCTGGAAGGCGCGCAGGACCCGCAGCGGGTCGTCCGCGAACGCGGGGCCCGTGTGGCGGAGCACGCGCGCGCGCAGGTCGGCCCCGCCCCCGAACGGGTCGACGAGGGCGCCGCTGAAGGGGTCGATCGCGATCGCGTTAACGGTGAAGTCGCGCCGCGCCGCGGCCTCCCGGTCGCCGAGCGAGGGGTCGGGCTCGACCGCGAAGCCGCGGTGGCCCGCGCCCGACTTCGACTCCCTCCTCGGAAGGCTGAAGTCGTGCTCGACGCCCCCGGCGCCACGGACCTTGACGACGCCGAAGCTCCTGCCGACGACGTCGGTCGCCCCGAAGGGCGCGAGGGTCCTGCGCAGGCCCTCGAAGTCGACGCCCGCCACCTCGATGTCAAAATCCCTGGGCGCGAGGCCGAGGAGCCAGTCGCGAACGCCGCCGCCGACAAGCCTCGGCCGGCCGACGCGGCGCACGGCCTCGAGCATGGCGCGAAGGTCGTCGGGAAGGGGCGGGGCGCCGTCTGGGGTCGGCATCGGGGGCGCCTCCGTCAGCCTGCGCGGGCCGCGCACGCGGCCAGGACCCAGCCGGCGATAAGGCAGACGCCGCCGAGCGGGGTCACGGGCCCCAGCCAGCGCGGGCCGCCCAGGGCGAGGCCGTAGAGCGACCCGGAAAAGAGCGCCGTCCCCGCGGCCCAGAGGCGCACGGTCCACCGGGCGCAGGCCCCCGCCGGCGCGCCCGGCGGCCTCAGCCATCCCGCAAATCCCACGAGGGCCACGGCATGCACGAGCTGGTAGCGGACCGCCGTCTCCCAGGCGTCGAGCGTGCCCGCGGCCTCGAGGCGCGGCCGCAGGAGGTGCGCCCCGAAGGCGCCGAGCGCGACGCCGGAGGCCCCGATGGCCCCCGCCCAGGCGAGAGCGGCGCGGTGATTCATCATCCGATCGTTGCAAATTCCGGCGGGGAACCAAGGCCCAAAACGGGGGTTGACACCCCTGTTTCAAATCCTTGGTCTAACCCTCTTTTCCCATGAAGACGTATCTCGCCAAGAAGGAGACGACACAGCCCAAATGGTATCTCGTTGATGCCGAGGGCCAGGTGCTCGGCCGCCTTGCCGTGAAGCTCGCCAACATCATCCGCGGGCGCAACAAGGCGACCTACACGGCCCATGTCGACACGGGCGACTACGTCGTCGTCATCAACGCGGAGAAGGTCGTCCTGACGGGCAAGAAGGAGACCCAGAACGAGTACATGGCGTTCTCCGGGTTCGTGGGTGGCGAGCGCTACCGCAGCCTGCCCCAGATGCGCGCCAAGAGGCCCGAGTTCGTGGTGATGCACGCGGTCAAGGGGATGCTCCCCAAGAACCGGCTTGCCGCCAAGATGCTGACCAAGCTGCGGGTCTTCGCCGGGGACAAGCACACGCACGAGGCCAACAACCCGGTCAAGATCCCGGCCTGACCATGGGCACCCCCGCAGTCATCTTCACGGGCACGGGGCGGCGCAAGACCTCGACCGCGCGCGTCCGCATAACGGAGGGAAGCGGCAAGCTGCTCGTCAACGGCCGTGGCTTCGACACCTACTTCTCCCACGACAACTTTGCCAAGCAGGCGTACGCGCCCCTCCTCACCGTCGACCTTCGCGAGAAGATCGACGTGACTGCAAACGTGGCGGGCGGCGGGGTCGCGGGACAGGCGGGCGCGGTCGCGCACGGCATCGCCCGCGCGCTCCAGAAGATGAACCGGGAGCTGCGCCCCGCCCTCAAGAAGGCCGGCCACATCCGCCGCGACCCGAGGGAGAAGGAGCGCAAGAAGGCCGGCCAGCCCGGCGCACGCAAGCGCTTCCAGTTCTCGAAGCGCTGATCCGGGCGTTGCCCCTTTCCAAGGCCGCCGCCGGGTCCCGGCCGGCGGCCTTTTCACTTATTGCTGGATTTTGGAATCACATGGACGGATTGTGCACACTCTCATGAAAGTCGGAATCGTAGGCGCGTCAGGATACGCGGGCGAGACGCTCGTGAAGCTCCTCCTCGGGCATCCCGGGGTGGAGCTTGCCGCCGTCACGTCGCGCACGCACGCGGGCAAGCCCCTGGCCCAGGTCATGCCCGCCGTGCGGGGGATCGACCGGGGCCTCGTGTTCGTGCCTTCCGACGCCGCGGCGCTCGCCGCGGGGGACATCCCGCTCTTCTTCCTCGCCCTTCCCCACGGCGCGGCGGCCGAGTTCGCGCGCGCGCTGGCCGCGTCGGGCAAGAGGGTCATCGACCTCTCCGCGGACTTCCGGATAGCCGACGTCGCGACCTATGAGCGCTACTACGGCAAGCATCCCGCGCCGGACCTCCTCGCGCAGGCGCGCTACGTCCTTCCCGAGCTCACGGCGCCGGACTGGAAGGGGCAGGCGAGGATCGCCGCGTCGCCGGGCTGCTACCCGACCAGCATCCTCGTCCCCCTGGTGCCGCTCCTGCGGGACCAGGTCGTGACGCGGGAGCACATCGTGGCCAACAGCTTCAGCGGGGTCAGCGGCGCCGGCAGGAAGCTCGACGAGGGATTCCTCTACGTGGAGCGGGCGGAGAGCGCCAAGGCCTACGGGCTCGTGAAGCACAGGCACCTGGCGGAGATAGAGGAGCAGCTGGCGCTCCTGACGGGCGCGAAGACCGTGATCCAGTTCAACCCCCACCTGGCCCCGATGCGCTTCGGGATCGCGACCACGATAACCGTGCCCGCGATGCCGGGGGCGACGATCGAGCTCCTCTATGCCTCGTGGCGGAAGGCCTACTCCGGCGCGCCCTTTGTCCAGGTCCTCCCCTCCGGCGAGACGCCGGACACGGCCCACGTCGTCGGGACGAACCGGCTCGACATGTCGGCGGTCCTCGACCCGCGCACGGGCAACTTCATCATCACCTCGGCCGAGGACAACCTGGTGAAGGGGGCCGCGGGGCAGGCCGTCCAGACGATGAACCTCTGGCTCGGGCTCCCCGAGACGGCCGGCCTGCGCTAGCCGGCGCGGACGCCCGTTCAGCTCCTGTAGTCGGCGTTCTCGCTCACGTACTCGTGGGTCAGGTCGGCGCCGAGGACGACCGCCGTCGCGCCGCCGGGGCGCCGCAGGTCGATGTTGATCTCGACGCAGCGCTCGTGCGGCGGGAAGTCGATCGGCGGTGCGAATACGCCGCCTTTCGGCGGCGCGCTCGCGTAGAGCTCCGCCGCCCGCAGGTGGGCGACAAGTTCCGACTCCTTCATGGGATTGAGCCGGAAGACGCCGACCGAGAAGATCTCCACGCCGCCGACCGCGATCCGCATCTGCGAAAGGTCGGTGCCCGGCGCCACGGAGCCGACATGCTTGCCGACCGCCTGCACGAGGCGGCCCACGTTGGGGTCGTTGCCCGCGACGGCGCACTTGAAGAGCGGGGCGTTGACGACCGCCTTGCCGAGCGCCCGGGCGGACCCGAAGTCAGCCGCGTTCGCGACGCACACGCGGATCACGTGCCGGACGCCCTCGCCGTTGCGCACGACGTCCTCGGCCAGGTCCCCGCAGACCGTCGTGAGCGCGCGCCCGAAAAGCGCCAGGTCCGGGCAGGGCACCCGTCCCGAGGAGACGGCGGCCACGGTGTCGGAGGTGCTCGTGTCGCTGTCGATGCTGATCGAGTTGAAGGTCGTCTCAACCGCGGCCCGCAGCATCCGGCGCAGCTCGTCCCTGGGCACGGCGAGGTCCGTCAGGATATAGACGAGCATGGTCGCCATGTTGGGCTCGATCATGCCCGCCCCCTTCGCGATGCCGACGATGGAGCCCGCGCCCACCGACGCGCGCCTGACTTTGGGGTAGAGGTCGGTCGTCACGATCCCCTCGGCGGCGGGCATGACCGACCCGGGCGCGAGCGCAGCGACGGCCGCGGGAAGGCACTCCTCCATCGCGTCCACGGGAAGGCCCCAGCCGATGACGCCCGTGGAGGAGGGCAGGATCTCGGAGGGCGCCATCCCGAGGAGCCCCGCGGCCCCGGCGCACACGCGCTCGGACGCCTCGATGCCGCCGGGCGCGCACACGTTGGAGATCTTGTTGTTGATGACGATGGCGCCGAGCCTCGGCTCGCCGAGCCTGCGCCTGCCCACGACCACGGGGGCGCCGGGAAACGCGTTCCTCGTGAAGACCGCGGCGAAGTCCGCGGACGGCGTCTCCAGCGCGATGAGGGTGATCGTCATCCTGGACGGCTTCGGCGCCTCGGCCGGCGTGAAGTCGAACTTCGCCGTCCCCACGCGGAAGCCGGCGGGGAGAGCCGCGTGCGACTCGAGCCACGCGCGGTGGGACGCGCGGTCCGCGAAGGTGAGCTGCGTGCTGGACATCACAGGAGAACTGTGGGCGACACGCTCAGGAGTGAAGCCGATATTTCACGCGCGCGCCTCAAATTGTTGTGGAAAAGGTCGCCGCCGCCGTTGTATGCATCATGTCGCCGCCATCACGGCCTCCGTGCGCACAACCCCTTCATTCTCCCAAAGCCCGCGATTCCAGCGGGCCCGCGCGCGCCCATAGATGAACGTTGCCGAGGTTACCGCGAAGGCGAGGGTCCTTCTCGAGGCGCTGCCCTACATCCAGGATTTCCGCGGATCCACGTTCGTGGTGAAGTACGGCGGGAGCTTCATGGACGACCCTGACCCGGCCGCGAGGAGCCGCGTGGCCCACGACATCGCGTTCCTCGCCGCGGTGGGCGTCAACGTGGTCGTGGTGCACGGGGGCGGCAGGGCGATCACGAGGGCGATGGAGGAGTCGGGCCTCAAGGCGACCTTCATCAAGGGCCTTCGCGTCACGGACGAGGCGGCGATCGCCATCGTCAAGAGGACGCTCGACGACGTCGTCAACAAGGAGGTGTGCGAGGCGATAGCGTCCGCCAACGCCCGGCCCAAGGGGCTCCCCGGCGACAGCGTCCTTGTCTGCCAGAAGCTGGGGGTCGACGAGGACGGCAACGAGATCGACCTCGGCTTCGTGGGCGAGGTCTCCGAGGTCAAGGTGAAGCTCATCAAGAAGGAGATCGCCGACGGGTTCATCCCGGTCATCTCGCCGGTGGCGGAGGGCCTGGACGGGAAGCCCTACAACGTGAACGCGGACCTGGTGGCGGGGAAGGTGGCGAGCGCGCTGCGCGCCCGCAGGCTCTTCTACATGAGCGACGTGCCCGGGCTCCTCGCGGCGCCGCCCGACCCCGAGTCGCTCATCTCGACCCTCAGGGTCAGCCAGATCGAGGACCTGAAGAAGAGCGGGGTCATCGACAAGGGGATGCGCCCCAAGGTGGCGAGCGCGGTCAGGGCGCTCGAGGAGGGCGTGCAGCGGGTCCACTTCATCGACGGGAGGCTCGCCCACAGCCTCCTCCTGGAGATCTTCACGGACAAGGGCATCGGAACGGAGATCGTCCATGGCTGACACGACCTCCCTTGTGCGAAGCAGCGCGGCGGAGCTCTACGACGCGCATGTGCTGAAAAACTACGCGCGGCCGGCGTTGACGCTTGTCCGCGGGAGCGGCACGCGCGTCTGGGACGACCAGGGAAGGGCGTACCTCGACTTCTCCTCCGGGATCGCCGTCAGCTCGGTCGGGCACTGCCACCCGTACTGGGTGGCGGCCGTGCAGCGCCAGGCGGCCGAGCTCATCCACGTGAGCAACCTCTTCCGCAACCCGAACCAGGGCGAGCTGGCCCGCCGGCTCGTGGGATACGCCGGGCCGGGCCGGGTCTTCTTCTGCAACAGCGGGGCGGAGGCCGACGAGGCGCTGCTCAAGCTTGCGCGCCTCCACGGCGTCAGGAAGTCCGGGGCTGAGGCCAGGTGCTTCAAGATCCTCTGCGCCAAGGGCGGCTTCCACGGCCGGATGTTCGGCGGGATGAGCGCGACCACGCGCGAGAACGTCAAGAGGGGCTTCCGCCCGCTCGTTCCCGGGTTTGAATTCGGGGATCTGAACGACGTCGGCAGCTTCGCGCGGCTGGCCGACGGGGACACCGCGGCCATCCTCGTCGAGACGATCCAGGGGGACGGCGGGGTCAATCCCTGCACGGCCGAGTTCCTGGCCGGGCTGCGCAGGCTCTGCGACGAGCGCAACCTTCTCCTCCTGATCGACGAGGTCCAGTGCGGGGCGGGGCGCACCGGCCGCTTCTTCGCCTACGAGCACGCCGGCATCCGGGCGGACGCGATCGCGATGGCGAAGGGCCTGGGCGGCGGCTTCCCGATCGGCGCCATGTGGGTGGGGGAGGGCGCCGCCGACCTCTTCGTGGCGGGTTCCCACGGGTCGACCTTCGGCGGGACGCCGCTCGCCTGCGCGGCCGCGCTCGCGGTCCTGGACATCATCGAGGGCGACGGGCTGCTCGCGCACGTCAGGGCGGCGAGCATGCCCTGGATCGCGGAGCTGCGCAGGCTCGCCGCGGACCATCCGCGCCAGGTGAAGGACGTCCGCGGGCTGGGTTTCCTCGTCGGGCTCCAGATGGCCTCGGACACCGGGCCCACCGTCACGGCCCTTCAGGAGCGCGGGCTCCTCACGGCGCCCGCCGCCGGCGACGTCGTGCGCCTCCTGCCGCCGCTCAACGCGTCGGAGGCGGAGCTGGCGCGCTCCGTCGAGATCTTCAGGGAAGTGCTGGCGCCGAGGTAGGGCCGGCCGCCGGGGCGCCACTTTCCTCTCGTCGGGCGCGGGCCGATACGCTAGATGTGACCGCTTCCTGCGATGAAGCACTTCCTGAAAGAGACCGACCTGGGGCCCAGGGAGCTGGGCGAGGTCTTCTCAAGGGCCCGCGCGCTCAAGCGGGACAGGGGGCTCCCTGGCCAAGGGGCGCTGGCCGGCCAGACCTGGGCCCTCGTCTTTGCCAAGTCGAGCACGAGGACGCGGGTCTCGTTCGAGGTCGGCATCCATGAGCTCGGTGGCCACGCGCTCTTCCTGAACAGCAACGACATCCAGCTCGGGCGCGGCGAGTCGATCGAGGACACGGCGCGGGTCCTTTCCCGGTTCGTCCACGGGATCGTCATCCGCACGTTCGAGCAGGCGGACGTGGAGCGCCTCGCGGCCGCCGGGAGCGTGCCCGTCGTCAACGGCCTCACGAACTTCCTCCACCCCTGCCAGATCTACTCGGACGCCTTCACGGCGGCCGAGCGCTGGGCCGGCCCGGGCGGAGACCTGGTCGCGGCGCTCAGGGGGCGCAAGATCGCGTTCCTCGGCGACACGACCTTCAACATGGCCAACTCCTGGATCCTGGGCGCGAGCCTCTTCGGCATGCGGGTCTCGCTCGCCGGCCCGAAGGGCTTCGAGCCGGGCGCCCAGATCCGCTCGCTCCTCAGGGCCGAGGGCCGGGCCGCCGACTTCCATTACACGACCGACCCCAGGGAGGCCGTGGAGGGCGCCGACATCGTGTACACGGACGTCTGGACCAGCATGGGCCAGGAGAGCGAGGCCGCGGCGCGGGCCGCCCGGATGCGCCCCTACTGCGTGACGGCCGGGCTCTTCGCGGGCGCGAAGCCCGACGCGCTCTTCATGCACTGCCTTCCGGCCCACCCGGGCGAGGAGGTCGAGCAGGCCGTCCTGGACAATCCGCGCTCGGTCGTCTTTGACGAGGCGGAGAACCGGCTGCACGTGCAGAAGGCCATCCTTTCCGTGCTCTCTGAATCCAGGGGACTGTGATTGCGCGCGGCACCGGCCGGCGTTTTCGCAACGCCTCCCGGTCCCGCCCGTCTGGCTGGGACAACCCCATGAACAAAGTGACCCCTTTCCTCCGCGCGGCGGTGGCCGGCGCCGCCCTCGGCCTGCTCGCCGTCCCTTCGCGTGCCTTTGCGGCTGACGGTCCGCCGCCCATCCCGGCCGTCCCTGCGCAGGAGGAGGCTCACCCTCCGTCGTTCCCGCTCTGGGCGGGCGGAGCCCCGGGCTTCGAGGCGCGCCGCGGCGAGCCGGAGCGCGTCGATTGGAGGCAGGAGCCCGACATCGTGTTCCCGGTCACCTTCAACATCCACAATCCCTCGCTGACGCCTTTCCTGCCGGCTCCGGGCAGCGCCACGGGCGCGGCGGTCATCGTCGCCCCGGGAGGCGGGGACATGTTCCTGACGACGGACCGCGAGGGCTACGACATGGCCAGCTGGCTGGCCGACCACGGGGTAGCCGCCTTCGTCCTCAAGTACCGGCTGGCCCGCGACCGCGCGGGAGACTCTCCCTACCGGGTGAATGTCGAGGCGCTTGCCGACACGCTGCGGGCCATCCGGACCGTGCGGTCGCGGGCGTCCGAATGGGGCGTGGATCCCGCGCGGGTCGGCTTCCTCGGGTTCTCGGCCGGCGGCGAGCTGGCGGCGCTCGCCATGTTCCGCTACGACGCCGGCAGGCCGGACGAGGCGGACCCTGTCGAGCGGCAGAGCTCCAGGCCGGACTTCGTCGCCCTGATCTACCCGGGAATCGCGGCCATCGTCCGGGACGGGGGAGTCAGGGTCGACGCGCAGACGCCGCCCGCGTTCCTTTCCTGCGCCTACGACGACCAGCCCGAGACCGTGGCGAACCTAACGAATCTCTTTCTCCAGCTGCGCCAGGCGGGCGTGAGCGCGGAGCTGCACATCTACTCTGCGGGGGGCCACGGCTACGGGGTCCGCCCGCGCCCGCTGGCGATCACCGGCTGGCCGGTGCGGCTCCTCGAGTGGATGGGCGACCGCGGCCTGCTCCGGCGATCCTAGGGAGCCCTCCGGGGACCTGAGGTTTCTGGCTGGCGGGCGGCCACCCCGGGGGCGTATCATGGGGATTCCATGAAGATCGTCCTTGCCTACTCGGGCGGCCTAGACACGTCCGTGATCGTCCGCTGGCTCCGCGATACCTACGACGCGGAGATCATCACCTTTGCGGCCGACATCGGCCAGGAGGAGGAGCTGCGCGGCCTGTCGGCGAAGGCGAGGAGGACCGGAGCCTCGAAGCACCACACGGTCGACCTGGTGGAGGAGTTTGCGCGCGACTTCATCTTTCCGATGATCCGGGCTAACGCAGTCTACGAGGGCCAGTACCACCTCGGCACGGCGATCGCCCGCCCGCTGATCGCAAAGGCGCAGCTCGACATCGCCCGGAGGGAGAAGGCGGACACGGTGGCGCACGGCGCGACCGGCAAGGGCAACGA
>Ga0302326_10030933_pt1 | contig 10702 bp, 6 predicted proteins | sample Palsa_T0_3_FD_202264 | JGI IMG/M metagenome (GOLD analysis project Ga0302326, IMG submission 202264) | Peat permafrost microbial communities from Stordalen Mire near Abisko, Sweden - Palsa_T0_3 | ecosystem: Environmental > Terrestrial > Soil > Palsa > Peat permafrost | place: Sweden: Abisko...
TCCTCATGGCATCTTTGTCGACAAGACCGGCGACGTCTGGGTCACCGACGGTCAGGGGAAAGACGGCAAGGGTATGCAGGTTTGGAAGTTCAGTCCTGAGGGTAAGGTCCTGATGACTCTGGGCAAAGCGGGCGGCGGCGCGGGCAAAGAGGGCTTTATGCAGCCAAACGACGTGGTTGTCGCGCCCAATGGCGATATCTTTGTCTCCGAGGGGCACAGCCCGGGGACCGGCACCGCGCGCGTCGTCAAATTCGACAAGGACGGGAAGTATCTCATGGAGTTTGGCAAGCACGGCTCGGGTCCGGGAGAATTCGAAATGCCGCACACCCTGGCTTTCGACTCGCAGGGCCGCCTGTTTGTGGGCGACCGCGGTAACAACCGCGTACAGATCTTCGATCAGAACGGCAAGTACATCACCGAGTGGAAGCAGTTCGGGCGGCCCAGCGGCATCTTCATCGACAAGAACGATATTCTTTACGTCGCCGATTCGGAATCGACCGACAAGGCAGGTTACGGAAATAACCCTGGCGTCAAGCGCGGCATCAGAATCGGCAGCGCGAAGGATGGAAAGGTGACGGCGTTTATCCCCGATCCTTCGCCGGGCACAGGCGCAACCAGTGCGGCGGAGGGTGTGGCGGCGGATGCGGCGGGTAATGTTTACGGCGCGGAAGTGGGTCCGCGCGCCGTCAAGAAGTATGTGAAGCAGTAAGCGGGATCATCCCGGCCTTTAATGCGCGGGTGCGGCGGCGACCTGGATTGTCGCGGGCAGGCTGCTGAGACCGTTCAGGTAAACGATCAGCGTTTCCGCGGCGCCGATGGGGTCGTTGGGCCCGATCTGAAACGTCACCTGCCAGATGGCGCCGTATGCGGCGATTTTCAAGGCCGGATGGATGACGCCACCCAGGCCGATCTGCACCTGACTGAGCGCGATGTTCGATCCGGCGGGCGCGAAGTTCACCATGGTTGCGATCAGCGTTTCACCCTGGTATGCGGGCTGTGACGAATCGATGTACGCGCCATTTGCAGCACTCTGCACCGCGCCGAAACCGGCTGGCGGCGGATCGATATTTACGGTAATCGGGAACGCGATTGACTGCGCGTTACTCAGCGTCAGGATCGCGGGACCCGGTGAGAGACCAGCCGGGACGATCAGGTTGATCTGGGTCGGTGAGGAATACAGCACCGTGGCAATCGTTCCGCCGATGGTGATGCTCGCCGTGCTGCCCATGCTCGTTCCGTAGAGGCTTACGATCGCGCCGGGATAGGCTCCCGTGATGCCCGAGCCGATGAACGCATTTACCAGGTCGGGATAAGGCTCAGGCATGCTAGCTACCGGCGCCACGATCTGGAATGACGCGGGCAAAGTGGCCACCTGAAATGCCGATGTCACGGTGATATCCGAGGTGGATAGGGCGGCTTTAGCCGAGACGAAAACGTCCACCTGAATGTGGGTGGGCGACAGAACGAAAATTCGCTGGACGAGAATGTCGCTGGTGCCAAAGCCCACGGTGGTCTGGCCCTGGACGAAGGAGAAACCCGTGCCTGTGATGTCGATCATGGCTTCAGAGCCTGCGGGAAGCACCGATGGCGAGATCGCCGCAATCGCGGGAGCGGCTTCGTTTCCATACGGGAATAGTACGGGGGAAGACGCCTGCAGCATCTGGGAATTCTGCCCGTCGGCGTTGTAAACGGTAACGGTTGCCTGCTGGCCATTCGCGCCGGCGGGCGGCTTTACGATGGCAATCCCTCTCACCGGGTCGAGCGCAAGAATCGGCGCTGGCAGAGAATCGAAATAGATCAGCGAAGTGGCGCTGAGGTTTGTGCCGGTGAGGGTTACCGTGCCATCGCCGTCGGGCGTTACCGCCGTGACCGTTGGCGGTCCGGTAAGTGTCAGGTACATCGCCGAGGGCAGCACGTACATATAATCCGGCGTGTCGAAGATCATGTGCTCCGAGCCTGGCTGCGCGTTCGCGCTGAAGGCCAGGTAGAGAGCGATGTATGTGTAGCCTCCGGAAAGGAACGGGAGGATGCCGTTCGTCGTCAAGGAATTCGGCGCGAGCGACACGGCCCCCCCCGGGATTTCAACTCCAAGGCCAGGCGCCTGACCGTTCGACCCCAGGCCCACAATCGACGCGACAACAGACGTCGGATTCGAGGAAATCAGGACCGGGCCAGGCGTCAGGCCAACGCTGCCAGGGTAGCCGTAAACCTGACCGTCGTAATAAGGAACGTTCGCGCGGGTGGTGGTCGCGATGTCGATGTTAGCTGTGACCGCGCCCGCTTTCACTTTTACCAGAGTTGCCTGGGTGAAGTCGGTCGTTTGCGGGTAGAAGAACGAATTCACGGGGCCCGACGCTGCCACGACGTTGTTGTTCACATCGTAGGGTCCGAATATATCGGCGTCGGGCGGCATGGTGTGAACGTAAACCGCATACTGGCCCGGCGGCACGCCATTGATCTGGTAAGTGCCATCGGGGTTGGTTACCGCGCTCAGGGCGTCGGATCCGGGAGCGATTGCTACCACCGAGGCGAGATGCACGCCGTTGCCTCCGGCAGTGATCTGGCCGGAAATGCTGCCCAGCTGACTGAAATTCGAACTCGGATAGAGCGCGGAAATACCGGCGATGTCGTCGCTCGAAAGCGGATGCGTCAGCGTGGTGGCGCGGGTGGTGTTCTGCGACATCGTGGCCGAGGTGAATGTGTGCTGCAGACCCAGCGAATGGCCCATTTCGTGGAGCGTCGTCATGAGGAACGCCTGGCCGTAGCTGGGGCCGGGCGCCACGGTCAGATTCAGGCTCAGATGGATCACGGAGCGGACAATGGGGAAGAACTGGGTTTTTCCGTCGGCGGCCGTGACCGGATTCGCCAGAGACGTGGGACCGCCAAAACCTTCAACGCCTGGCGGCAGGTCTTCAAAAATCACGTCTCCGCCCGGAGTATTTTGCAGCGTGGCAGCGTTTTCAAGGCCGCCGAATGCGATGCGAAGGCTGGAGGAACTCACTCCGTTCCAGATCTGCGCGGCCTGCTCGATTTGCGCAAGCACGGAGTTGAAGGTGTCGGTCGCGGTGTAGGTAGTGGGTCCGCTTTCGGAGACCAGAAAATTTACGGTATTGTAAGGGAGCGCCGTGAGGTCGAACTTTTCGGGCGCATTGCCTCCCGGCAGGTAATGCATGAAGTAGTAATAGGCGTTGACGGGCGCCGCCAGTGCGACCAGCAGGGCCAGATAGCGCAGGAATCTCATCGGCTGAACAGGGCCTTCATATCGCTCAGATTCATGCGGACTGCCTGATCCTGCACCAGATGCCCCTGCGCATCGAACATGCCTTCACCGACGCGCGGGCGGCTAGCCAGAACAGCTCCGTCTGCTTGTTCGCTCACACTGAACATCCCCTGGTTCATGCCGACGATGTGGGTGATGCCGGTCTTCTGCGAGGTCCACAGAAAGAGCACGTATTCGGAACCGGTTTGCAGTTGCGGAACACCGGGGAAAGACTGGCGAATCCCGCCCGCTACGCCGCCGGGCAGCATGACTTCAGTGGCGGGCGAACCCTTCCAGGTTTCGGTGACCTGCAGTTTGTAGTGGGTGTAAATGGTGGAACCGGTCAGGCTGGAGGACTGGCCCGTGACCCGCGCCCGAACGACCGCCGTGGCCGATTGCGCCATTTGCGCCATGCTGAGCTGCTGGAGCGTCGCGGCCGATGCAGAAATACATGCGAGTAAGAAAACAACGAATAAAACGACACGCTTCATAAGAAATGTACGCCTGTGGAAAAGCACTTGGAATTCCCATTCGCGGCGCTGATTCGATTGACTTTAGATATGAAGTAAGGCGCTGGCCCGTTTACGCGGGACACGCTGTCTCGCTTTATTGTCACACATCACATTTGTCACATCAGGCCCGAACTACAAGTATAGGGATATTTAGCTGGTGGCGCACGGGGTTGATTGTGTTGCCGAAGATGAGATCTTTGAGTCCGCCGTGGCCATGCGCGCCCATGACGAGAAGGTCGGGTTCGATTTCGCGGGCGTATTTCACGATTTCTTTGCGGGGATTGGCCCCGTGGCGGATGGCCGTTTCGACTTCGATATCCATTTCGCCGAGGGAAGCGACGAGACTGTCGAGATAGGCGCGGCCTACCTCGACTTCCGCCGTCAGCGAGTCGGAGCCGTAGACCTGGCTGGTGACGCCTTCTTCGACGTGCAGCAGATAAATCCGGCCGCGCTGGCCGCGCGACCCGCGGACGAGGCCTGCGGCGTGGCCGAGGGCGATGCGGTCCAGATCCGAGTGGTCGAGAGGTACGAGGATGCGACGGTAAGTCTGTGCCGTTACGAGCGCCCCGGAGGTTTCCTGCGACCGCTCTTCGAGGCCCAGGGTCGCGGGCAAGGGGGCGCCGGGGCGGCGGTACTGGTGCAGGGTGATCCAGAGCAGAAGTCCCAGGAGAGCGCCTGCGACAACCGCTGCCCCAAGCCAGACGGCGGCGGCCCAGTTGCCGGCATCGGTGGCCCATTCGGCGATCTGCTGCCAGGCGAGCCAGATGTTCAGCGCGAGAACAACCACCGCGGTCAGCCAGCCGAGCAGGCGAAGCCAGGGGCGGCTGGCGAACGGGCCCATGCGGAGAGGGTCGCCGGTGAACTGGATGAGCGGGATGATCGCGAAGGGTAGCTGAAGACTGAGAATTACCTGGCTGAGCAGCAGCAGTTTGAGACTGCCCTCGTTTCCGGCCATCCAGATCACAAGGAATGCGGGCACGATCGCGAGCGAGCGGGTTACGAGGCGGCGCAGCCAGGGGCGCACGCGGATGTTGAGAAAACCCTCCATGATGATCTGGCCGGCAAGAGTCCCGGTCAGTGTGGAGGATTGGCCGGAGGCAAGAAGCGCTACACCAAAGAGCTTCGCGGCCAGCACCGTTCCCATCAGCGGAGCGAGCAGTTCGAAGGCCTGCTGAATCTCGGTGACTTGCTGGTGGACGCTGTAGAAAACCGCTGCCGCGAGGATCAGAATGGCGCAGTTGACGAACATCGCGCCGTTGAGGGCGATGGTGCAATCCACCAGATTCCACTTGCATGCGGCGCGCTTTTCCTGCTCGCTGCGACCGAAGCTGCGCGTTTGGACAAGTGACGAATGCAGATAGAGATTGTGCGGCATCACGGTTGCGCCGAGCATGGATATCGCCGCGTACAGGCTGCCGCCGCTGAGGCGCGGAACGAGTCCGCCGAAGATGCCTGTGAGGGACGGTTTGGCAATGAAAAGTTCGACCGCGAAACATATCGCAATTACCGAAATCAGACTCAGAATAAATGCTTCCAGATAGCGAATTCCCAGTCTCTGAAAGCCGAGCAGGAGCAGGGTGTCGAGGGCGGTGAGGGCAACGGCGATCAGCAGCGGAATGTGGAACAGAAGGTTCAGGGCGATGGCCGCGCCCAGCACTTCGGCAAGATCGCAGGCTACGATGGCGATTTCGCACAGGAACCAGAGCGCGAGGTTGACGGCGCGGGGATAGGTTTCGCGGCAGGCCTGGGCGAGGTCGCGCCCGGTGACAATCCCCAGACGCGCGCCAAGGGTTTGCAGCAGGATCGCCATGGCGTTCGACATCACCAGCACCCACAGGAGCCGGTAGCCGAACTGGGAGCCGCCCACCAGGTCCGTGGCCCAGTTTCCGGGGTCCATGTAGCCGACACTAACCAGATAGGCGGGGCCGGAGAAGGCAAGGATGCGTCGCCACAGAGACACGTGGTCGGTGCGGACGCTCTCGTGGACATCGGAGAGCGACCGGCTCGGCCCCGGTTTCTGCTCGCTGTCGATCAACCTATACCCACTGTACAGCGGGTGCAAAACTAATTCCGTTGTTTAAATTTGGCCATGATTCCCTTCAGGATTCGGCTGCTCAATTTACCGAAGGGGTTGTCGGTGGTGAGGTAGGTCCATGTTGCGCCGCGCTGGGACGGGTCGAAGCCGCTTTCGCGGGCAGCTTTGAGTCGGTCTTCGGTTTCGGCCGGGAGGGCGTCCATCATGTCGCGAAACATGTGGTCCATGCGGGTGAGGAAGGCGAAGAGCGGGTCGCGGCCGGTCCAGGAGACCCACTGGCTGCCGGCGCGGAGTTCTGTGACGGCGGCGAGGTGGTCCGACCAGAGATCGTCGATGGCGCGGAGCGTCACCATGCGGTCGAAGTCGGGCGTGTCACCCGTTAGTAACTTCTGGCGATCGCGATGCAGAATCTGGCGCTGGCCTTCGAGGGCGCCTTCGTACTTCTGCAGGAAGAGGCGGATCTCCAGGTTCTTGCCTTCGACGATACGCTGCACCGATTCGGGAGTGTGTTGCAGGCGGTCGATATCTTCGCCGTATTTCACCATGATGTCGTCTTCGAGGGAGACAATGAAACGGGAACTGCCGGGGTCGCCCTGACGGCCGGCGCGGCCGCGCAGCTGGAAATCGATACGGCGGGCTTCGTGGCGGTTGGTTCCGACGATGTGCAGTCCGCCGAGGCCAGCCACTCCTTCGCCCAGTTTGATGTCGGTTCCCCGTCCCGCCATGTTGGTCGAGATGGTGACCGCGCCAGGTTCACCGGCATGCGCGATGAGGGTGGCTTCGTGTTCTTCGTGTTTTGCGTTTAATACCTGGTGAGGCACGTCTGCGAGGAGCGCGCTCAGGCGCTCGGATTCGCCTACGCTGGCGGTACCGATGAGAACGGGGCGGCCCGTCAGGTGTACGGAGCGGATCTCGTCGAGAATCGCTTGTTCCTTTTCCCGGCGGGTGCGGAAGACGGAATCTGGATAGTCGACGCGGATGACCGGGCGATTGGGCGGGATGACTTCGACGTCGAGGTCGTAGATTTTGAGGAATTCGTCGGCTTGTGTGGCGGCGGTGCCGGTCATGCCGCAGACCTGAGGGTAGAGAGCGATGAGGTTTTGTAAAGTGATGGAGCCGAGGATACGGCCCTGGGTCTTGAGGGCGACCGACTCTTTGGCTTCGATAGCGGTGTGAAGGCCTGCCGGCCAGCGGCGATCCGGGGCGATTCGGCCTTTGAATTCATCGACCGACTCGATGACGCCGTCTCTGACGATGTAATCGACATCGCGGCGCAGCAGGGCGTGGGCGTGGACGGCATCCTGAATGGCTGTGAGCAGCGAAAGATTTTCGGCCGCGAAGAGATTGCCGCAACCCAGGCGGGTTTCAACCGCGGCGATGCCCTCGTCGGTCAGGGTGACGTTGCGGAAGTGTTGCTCGATCTGATAATGAACGCCCGACTGGAGGCGGCGCGCGACGCGGTCGGCCCTGGTGGCCAGGTCTTCTTCTTCGAACTCACCTCCCGCAATGATGAGCGGGATGCGGGCTTCGTCGATGAGGATCGAGTCGGCTTCGTCGACGATGGCGGCCGCGAAGGGCCGGTGGACCTGGTCTTCCGGGCGCAGGGCGAGCTGGTCGCGGAGATAATCGAAGCCTATTTCATTTGCGGTGGCGAAGGTGATGTCGCACGCATAGGCAGCCTGACGTTCCGGGGCGGACATGTTCTGCTGAATGCATCCTACGGAGAAGCCCAGGCGGCGGTAGATCTCACCCATCCAGCGGGCGTCGCGGCGGGCGAGGTAATCGTTCACCGTCATGACGTGGGCGCCTGCGAATTTTTTCGCGTACCAGACGATCGCGGGAACGGCGGTGAGGGTCTTGCCTTCGCCGGTTTGCATTTCGGCTATGCTGCCGTTGGCAAGCGCAAGAGCTCCCTGCAGCTGGACGTCGAACATGTCGAGGCCGAGGACTCGTTTGGCGACGATGGCGGTTACAGCGATGGTTTCTTCGAGGCTGGTGGTGTTGTGGCAGATGGCGCGAAGTTCATCGTCCGCGAGCGCCGCGTGGCTTGCGCGCAGGCGGTTGATATCGTGAACGGGCCTCTGGCCAGATCGTCCGAATGACGGGAATAATGAACGCAGAAATGGATGCATTTCGCCCTCCTGAGGGGTAGAGCTTCGATTTGATTTCGCTGACGGGAGAGAGACCGCTACCGGGCGAAAACCGGCGGAGGCAGCTGGAAGCGGTAGGGCGATGCGGGTGCGGGCGCCGGGTTGAATTCATCGGCGCGCGTCAGTGGTTCAATGTTTGGTTCCGTGCAGGCGGCGCGATCCGGACGGTCTGTGTTCTTCTCGCCGCGCTCCTGCAGAACCAGACAGGCGGCTGAGCGGATTTCCGCAAACGGCGCGTTGCGCGTGACCGTCGTGGCATGCAGAGTACCCAGCGTGAGCAGGATAGTGAGCAGCCACATGAGTTTTATGTTCCGCACTGGTCACGATTATAACGGGAGAGCGGGCTAGAATTGGCGTTTGAACTCGTTCCTTCAGTTGCCGCTCCGGCAATTCGTTCTCAGCGCACTCTCGATTCTGATCGTTGACCTGACTTTGAGCGGAGATAACGCGGTAGTGATTGCGGCCGCGGCTAAGGCGCTGCCACCGTCATTGCGAAAGCGGGCGCTGATTGCAGGCGCTGCCTGCGCTGTGATTGCGCTGGTGGCCGCTGCGTTCTTTGCCACCCGCCTGCTGCGGGTGAAAGGTCTGCAGATCGTTGGCGGCGCGGCGATTCTGTGGATTGCCGTGAGCCTGTTTCGCGAAACGCCCCCGCTCGAATCTTCCGCTCAGCACGTTACCCGTTTCTGGAAAGCGATCTGGTTTATCGTGGTGGCGGATGTAACGATGTCAACGGACAATATTCTGGCGGTTGCCGCAATTGCGCAGGGGAATTTCTATCTGCTGCTGTTCGGGCTGGGCCTGAGCATTCCGCTGGTGGTATTTGCCAGCGGAATGCTTGCCGGGCTGATGGACAGCTATCCGGCGATTATCTACGCCGGAGCGCTGCTGCTCGGAAGGGTCGGGGGCCAGATGATTATGACCGACGCTTTCACCGTGCAAACACTCGCGCCCGGCCCCGCGATGACCTATGCAGCCGAGGCTTGCGGCGCCGCTGGCGTTGTGGCCGCAGGAGTCTGGATCAAAGCTCATCGGGCGCGGCGTCAGAACTCCACGCGAGCCTGAAACGCGACCATACGCGGCGAACTGTCGCCGCCCAGTCCCACTCCGAGCAGCCCCGTCGGCGGAGACGTTGTACTGGTAAGAGCGCCGAAGCCCGTCTGCGTGGATTTGTTCCCCGGTATCCCAGCTATCACCATCGATGGCAGGCTGAAGTTCGGATGGTTGAAGATATTGAAGAACTGCGCGTCAACGCGGAGCTTCACGTGTTCGCCAACCGGGAACCACTTCGTCAGATACATGTCGCTCCACCAGAAATCCGGTCCCCTGAGAGCGTTCCGCCCGAGATTGCCGAACTGGCACGTTTGCGGGCTGTCGCCTCCCGTGCATGCGCCGGTACCCGGATCGACAGCGGAAACAAACGCGTTCGGATTCAGCCACTGAATCGTGCCGGGCTGCGTCACTCCCGGAATCGGGCCGCTGGCATAGAGGGGCACTCCGGGAACCACGCTGGCAAACTGCGGGCCGCTCCCGTTCACAATTCCCTTGCCGTTGGCCGAGTAGGGAGCGCTCAGCACGGAGAAAGGCACACCGCTGTGAAAGAATGCGGTGCCGGAAACCTGCCAGCCATTGACGGCGCGGCCGAGAACCGGATTCCCGGTCTTCCACGGAAGCTGGTACACATAGTTGCCTGTGAGATTGTGGCGGATGTCGTAGTCGCATGGTCCCCGATCGCGTGCAAGATCGCCGGGAAGCGGAGACAGAATTCCCGCGGAGGAAAATTGCAGGAAACCTCCGTTCGACACTGTGTCGATGCAGTGGCTCCATGTGTAGTTGACCTGGAACTGTAAGCCATGACTGAGCCGCTTCTCAGCCGTCATCTGGAGGCCGTTGTAGTTACTGTTGGCTCCCGTGCTGAGCTGAGTTACGGCGCCGAACCGCGAGTCCGGCGGCGCGTCATAGGGAAAGGGCGCAAAACAGCCGGCGCAAACCGTCTGGTATCCGTTGACCTGCGTCGTGTAGGGCTGGTCCACGGCTCGGGTCCCGACGTACTGCGCCCGGATGCTGGCGCTCCCTCCGAGCTGTTGTTCCAGCTCGAGGCTCCACTGCATGAAATAAGGCGTGCGGAGTTTGCCGTCGGGAACGGCGGTGGCGGAAACGGGCGGCAGACACGCTGCGGGACTGGCCGCAGGCGATCCGCAGGAGAGCTCCCCGGCGGCAAATCCGGACAGGAAGCTCTGGTTTGCGGCAACCGCGGCGTCGACAGCGCTGCCCACAACGCCGGGCGCAATTCCGATCCCTCCCACAGTTCCTAACAGACCGCCCTTGAACGTATTCACATAGGGCGGGTTGACCGCGATCAAATCGGCCACGCTTCCCGGCAAGAGATCGCTGAACAGACCAAAGCCGGTGCGAAGCACGGTCTTGGGGCGAACCTCCCACGCTATAGCGGTTCGCGGCTGCCAGAGCGCAGCGGGCGTCGATTGAAAGAGGTTTCCGGCGTGCGTCTCAATCAGCGCGCTGAGTGGCTGGTCAATGTCATGCGAGATGGCATCAAACGAGCCTGGCAGACGCGCCAGCGCGAGGTGCGGATTCAGTGGATTTGCATTGTGGGTTGCGCGCGCCCCGAATGTCCACGTGAGTCCGGCGCGTAACTTCCAGGTGTCCTGGGCGTAAAGATCGGCGTTGAGGAAGTTAAACGGCTGGGAGTCCGCAACCGGAAATGTGGTCGTCGCCGTGGATGCCACAC
>Ga0302326_10030934_pt1 | contig 10702 bp, 6 predicted proteins | sample Palsa_T0_3_FD_202264 | JGI IMG/M metagenome (GOLD analysis project Ga0302326, IMG submission 202264) | Peat permafrost microbial communities from Stordalen Mire near Abisko, Sweden - Palsa_T0_3 | ecosystem: Environmental > Terrestrial > Soil > Palsa > Peat permafrost | place: Sweden: Abisko...
CTCTTTTCCGGATCTTCCACATCGCTTTCGATGGCGATCGCACCTTCTTTTCGCGATTTTGCAAACAGGTCGAACATCATCTTGAGGGTGTCCACATACCGCTGTTTGGAAAACGGGGATCCTTTGATTACGCCCATGAGGCCGGCGGCAATTTTCTTCAGGATATGCATTGGATTGGCCGCCAGCACCGTGCCAATCGCCGCGCCACCTATGGTGACCAACTCAGCGGGTTGGACAAGCACCGCAAGTTTGCCCTTCTCCATCAGGAAGCCACCGATGACGCAGCCAAACACAATCAGGATCCCAATGATCGAAAACATTTTCTATTCCACCCCATCCGAACCAAATCATCTGCCGGGATGTAGTCGACCGAAAGGCAGCGGATCGGCCTGCGATGAACAGGACCCTTCCTTCCCTTGTATCGGCAGCGCAAAAGATCTCATTGAGCGTTGCGCGAAGAAAACCGCCCATGGAACGAATCAGGGTAGCGAAGATCAACGACGGGGACGCGGCGATGGAGCTAGAGCGAAGGCGAAGCGGGGAGGAGGCAGCAGCGGTGAATCGAGAAGCTTACGCACTTTCCTGAGCAACTGATCCCGGGTAAAGGGTTTCTCAAAAAGCACAGTCCGGTCCACGCACCGTGGCACCAAGGCTCATGAATCTCATCCTGATCCAAGAACAACTTCGCCCAAAGACTTGCTTTAGGTAAATCGATAAATGGTAAAGGGAGGCGTACTGGCCGCATCGCCATAGGGCGAAAAGCTGTGTTGCATAAAATCGGACACCCATCGCTGGCCGTCATATATTTCGATGTGACCATATGGGTGTTGCGCGGTTTTGTCGAACACGACGGTGTCCCCGACTCGTGGAGTATACGAATCTTTAGCCACCACCTGTGCCCCATGCCTGAGCAAGAAGGGGCCATAGTCACCGGCGTCACCCGAGCCAGGACGATCCTCCGTGCTTAGCCCCGCGGCCTCCATACCCAAGCGACAATACATCGCACAATGGTGACTGGAGCGGGTAAGTGCGTGCGCGTTCATCCAAGCAGCTAGCTGGCTCGTGTGCAAGACGGTGGTAGAGGTTTCTGGTTGGCCGTCGGCGTCAGGGATAGTGGAGGGATGATGGGACACCGGCTCGACCTGCGCTGTCCTGTCTTGAGAGGTCGATCGACGCATGCTGCTGCTGTAACCGGGCGACTCCAGTTCGTTATCCTGGTCGTTAAACTGGCGTTCTCGCGCGCCCGACCGCAAAGCGATGGGATGGTTGTCATCAAGGAGGCTCTGCCACGTCTCTTCGCCGCTTGCGTCTGTCTGACCCGGAATGAGTTTGGATGCGGCGTCGGGCCCGCCGTCGTCGTCGGTGGCCAGCAAGCCAAACCCATTGTCGGTAGTCGCTCTGACCCCAGGGTACTGGTTATCTCCAGGGGAAAGGTTGGCAAGAGCCCGGGCCGCTGTATAGAGGAGCGCGAATGCGGCTTCGGGGTTCTCGGCAAGGGCAAGATTGCCGCGCCCTGAGAACTGGTTGGCAACTTCAGATGAGTCGGTACGATTCAATTGTTCGGGAACCATAGTTCTAGTCACGCTGGTTGATTGCTTGTTGAATGACAGATCCACCCTGCGTTGTCCCAGGGGACCCCGCAGTTAGAACCTGCTTACATCCCTACACGTGGTATCGGCAGCTCTCCCTCGTCTCTTGAGCTCTCATTTTGGCATCGCATGACTCGATGCGAGATCAGAAGCCCCTGTTCAAGATGGCATTCCAATTGCTCATACAGCAGAGGGAGATCCCTCTGAGAGAAAACGAAGCCAGCAAAGGAATGGGCGGCCCAAGCGTGGCCGGCCAGCATACGCTCGCGCCGGCGGCAAGCGCCTCGCTCGACCCGGAGGATTGGACCGGCCTACGCGAGCAAGCCCACCAGATGCTCGACGACATGCTCGGGTATATGGAAACCATGCGCGAATTTCCGGTGTGGCAAGTGATCCCGGACGAAGTTCGCGCGCGCTTTCGGGAAGATCTTCCCGCCCAGCCCACGCCACTGGTGCAGGTCCACGCGGAGTTCATGACCTCGATTCTGCCCTTCGCCGCGCGCAATGCCCACCCAGGTTTTCTAGGCTGGGTACAGGGCGGCGGGACCGCGGTAGGCATGCTGGCGGAGATGCTGGCCGCGGGGCTGAACGCCAATGCCGGCGGCCGCGACCAGATTCCGCTGGAGGTCGAAAACCAGGTGACCCACTGGATGCGCGCCCTGTTCCACTTCCCCCCCGCGGCAAGTGGCCTGTTCGTCACCGGAACGTCGATGGCCAACTTGCTCGCAATCTTGGTAGCCCGGGATGCGCGTCTGGGCCCCGATGTTCGCCGGAGCGGCGTCGTCTCCTGCGCTCAGAAGCTGACCGCCTATGCCTCGGTGGCCGTGCACGGAAGCATTGGCCGAGCGCTTGATTTCGCCGGGCTGGGAAGCGAGGCGCTGCGGTTGATAGCCGTGGACAACCGGCAGCGAATCGACCTGGCAGCGCTGGAGCAGGCCATCTGCGCGGATCGCACTCGAGGCTTCACCCCGTTTCTCGTGGTTGGCACCGCGGGAACCGTGGATACCGGCGCCATCGATGATCTCACCGGCATGGCCGAGCTGGCCGCTCGCTATCAGCTTTGGTTTCACGTGGACGGCGCTTACGGTGCGCTGGCCATGTTGGCCCCGGAGCTGGCACCTCGGCTCAAAGGCATTGAGCAAGCCGACTCGCTGGCCTTCGACTTCCACAAGTGGGCCCAGGTTCCCTACGACGCCGGTTTCATTCTGGTGCGCGACGGCCAACGGCAGCAGCAGGCATTCGCATCCTCATGCGCCTACCTGATGCGGGAACGACGAGGGATGTCTGCCGGCTCGCCATGGCCGTGCGACCTGGGCCCTGATCTCTCGCGCGGCTTTCGTGCGCTAAAAACCTGGGCCACCCTCAAGGTTTATGGTATGAACGCGATCGGGGCGGTCATCCAGCGCAGCTGCGAACTGGCGCGATATCTGGAGTGCCGCATCCTGGGCTCGAACGAGCTCGAGCTGATGGCGCCGGTGGAGCTGAACATCGTCTGCTTCCGCTACCGCTTCTATCCGGACGAGCTTGCTGACCAGCTCAATCGGCAGATCGTCATCGAGCTGCAGGAGGCAGGCGCGGTCGCACCCTCGGCAACGACTATCGCGGGCCGATTGTCGATCCGAGCGGCCGTGGTGAACCACCGCACCAGCCACGCGGAGATGGACATCCTGGTGGCGGCAACGCTGGCCGCTGGCCGGGCTTTACGCTGGACACAACAACCCAAGTGGCAACCGTGGCGCAAGCGGGACAGCAGGCTACAGAGGCTCAACGTTCTACTGGACCCAGCCAGCGATTTGCATAAGGACGTTGCCGTCGCGCTGCGCTTTGAGCGGGCGACCTTGCTGGCCGAAATGGGACGCAACCTGGACGCCAGAAGCGACTATCTCAAAGTACTCGAACTCCAGCCGGCACACCGGCCAAACCTGTTCGGGCTGGGCCGTCTGCTGGTCAGCATGGGGCAGCGCAAGGCCGCGCAAATGGTTTATGCGGAGGCGGTGAAGTACTATCCCGACGATGTTGCTTTTCAGGTGAACCTGGGCAGTGTGCTGCTCGAAACGGACCATCCCGCGGAGGCCCGCTCCCATTACGAAAGAGCGCTCGCCATCGACCCCGAGTTCCCCCAGGCACATGGGGGCATGTACTACGCGCTCACCCGCCTGGGCGAGCCGGAGCGCGCCCGGCTGCATCAGGAGAAAGCTTTTGCGGCGAAAGCGCTTTTTCCATCTCCGTACCGGGGCGACGGCGAACCCATTCCCGTGCTGCTGCTAGTCTCCTCAACCGGCGGCAACACGCCCATCGAGAAGCTGGTCGATGAGCGCATTTTTCAAACCTATGTGGTAGTCGCGGACTTCTACGATACCAAGACGCCGCTGCCGCTGCATCGGCTGGTGATCAACGGCATTGGTGACTGTGACGCGGCCATGCAAGCTTTGCGGGCGGCCGAGTCGCTGCTGGCCTTCACCTCGGCCCCGGTACTGAACCACCCCACGGCGGTACGCGCTACCGGTCGTTGCGAGAATGCCAGCCGATTGCGAATGCTGCCGGGGATAACAGCTCCTGTTATGGTTACGTTTTCGTATGGATTGCTTGCCGGGGAGGGTGGAGCCGCCGCACTGGCCGAGCGTGGCTTCAACTTTCCCCTGCTGCTGCGCACTCCCGGCTTCCACGGGGGACAGAATTTTGTGCGCGTCGATTCGGTGGCAGCACTGGGCGATGGATTGGCAGAACTGAGTGGATCCGGAGGCGCCCCGTCCGAAGTGACGGCGATTGAGTATCTCGACGCCCGTGGGGCCGACGGATGGGTGCGTAAGTACCGCGTGATGATGGTCGGCGGGCGGCTTTATCCGCTGCACCTGGCGATCTCGAAACAATGGAAGATTCACTATTTCAGCGCCGATATGCGGGACCGTGCGGAGCACCGTGAGGAGGAAGCGAAGTTCCTCGCCGATATGCCGGGGGTGCTGGGCGCGAAGGCGATGGCCGCGCTGGAGCGGCTGTTGGCCGTGATGAGACTCGACTATGGGGGCATCGACTTCGCCCTCGATCAGGGGGGCGAGATTTTGCTCTTTGAAGCCAACGCAACCATGGTAGTCGAGCAGCCGGATGGAGACCCGCGCTGGGATTACCGGCGTGCGGCGGTGGAGCGAATCCATGCCGCGGTCCGCGATCTGCTACTGACCGGCAGCGGTGCCCTTCTCCGAAGTATCGCCGGCCTGGATCTGCCATAGCCCCGCGGCGCGCACGCCCACTCCTAAGTTCTACTTCCGGTTTGATAAAGACGACCCGCGGGGCCGATTTTGAGCCGCGGGCAAACTTAGCCCGCACCCGCTGGGCGCCGGATCGTCGTGCACCAGTTGTTGCGCCTACAACTAAAGACTTCGCATTGCCTAGTTAAACATCGCCGCCTCCCTAGACTGACCGACCGTATTGCCGATAGGAGCGTATCTGGAAGTGTCGCGCAAGGCCTTTCGGTCAACGCGAAAAGGAACCCATGGCCAACTTGATCAAGTCTCCCGGAGTAAATATGGTGCAGCGCTCTCGTCTATTCATGGCTTTCACATCAGCTTGCCTGGCTGGCCTGCTGATCTCTTGGGCAGCGGCTGGGGCGAACGCGCAGCAAGTTTTATCCGGACATGTTCCGCACGCCGTGGCCGACTCGCGGGCACTGAACCACCTGGCGGATACGACGCGGCTAAACCTCGCGATAGGATTGCCGTTGAGGAATCAGAATGAACTCGATGCTCTGCTGGCACAGCTCCAGGACCCGGCGAGCCCGAATTTCGGACATTACTTGAGCGCGCAGCAGTTCGCGGCGGAATTCGGTCCCACAGAGCAGGATTATCAGGCGTTGATCCAGTTCGCTCACGAGAACGGTCTGGTGGTAACCGGCACTCATTCCAACCGCGTCTTGCTGGACGTCTCCGGTCAGGCTTCTGAAATCGAAAAAGCCCTGCACGTCAAGATGATGGTCTATGACCACCCGGTCCGTGGCAGGTTCTATGCGCCGGATCGCGAACCCTCGCTCGACCTCGAAGCGAGAGTACTGGACATCAGCGGGCTGGATAACTTCGCCCCGCCGCGACCGATGAGCCTCAAGAAGATCCCGTTGGAAGAGGCGGATCCGTATGTAACCGGAAGCGGTCCTGGCGGATATTTCATCGGCAAGGACTTCCGCGACGCCTATGCGCCTGGAGTTTCGCTCAGCGGAAGTGGAGAGGTGGTCGGGCTGCTTGAATTTGACGGTTTCTACCCAGGCGACGTGCAGAAGAACGCTGCCCAAGCGGGGCTGGCGCCTGTACCCACACAAACAGTGCTGCTCGATGGCTTCAACGGAGCACCCGGTAGCTCAAACATCGAGGTGATTCTGGACATCATGATGGCCTCGTACATGGCTCCCGGGCTTTCCAAAGTGATGGTCTATGAGGGTTATACCCCAAACGACGTTCTCAACCGCATGGCGACCGATAATCTGGCACAGCAGCTGAGCTCATCGTGGGGATACGGCATCAATACAACCACCGAGCAGATTTTCAAAGAATACATCGCCCAGGGACAGTCGCTTCTGCAAGCGTCCGGCGATAGCGGAGCATATGAGAATGCAGTGATGACTCCTTCTGACGATCCCAACCTTACGGTGGTTGGGGGAACGAGCCTGACTACTTCGGGTGCGGGGGGACCGTGGCAATCTGAGACTACGTGGTCCGGCAGCGGCGGGGGCGTCAGCACCGTTTACCCAATCCCGAGTTATCAGCAGGGGCTCAGCATGGCCGCCAATGGCGGTTCCACGAAGATGCGGAACATTCCCGATCTTGCACTGACTGCGGCCATTCAGATGTACCTGATCCAGAGCAACGGACAAGCGGTGGTGGTAGGCGGCACCAGTGCTGCGGCCCCGTTGTGGTCGGGGTTCGTCGCACTCGCCAACCAGCAGGCGGCTGCCAATGCAAGACCACGCATTGGATTTCTCAACCCGCTGGTCTACGGGATCGGCAAAGGCAGCAACTATTCGGCCGACCTCAACGACATTCGAAGCGGAAACAACGACGGGTTCTCCGCGGTCAGCGGGTACGACCTCGCCACCGGGTGGGGCTCTCCCGCGGGACAGCATCTTATCAACGATTTGGCCGGCACAACGGGCCAGCCTTCCTTCTTACTGTCCAGTTCCGCCTCGGCGCTCAGTCTTGCCCGGGCGAGCACGGGCGTGGCAACGATTACCGTGACCGCGGAAAATAGCTTCAGCAGCAGCGTGACTCTCGGTGTGTTCGGGTTGCCGAGCGGGGTGACGGCGGCGTTCAGCCCGCCCAGCACCACCGGCAAGAGCTCCCTGACCTTCAACGCCAGCAGCACGGCCACTACGGGAACGGCTACGGTAACTGTGACTGGACTCTCGGGCGCGCTCACCAGCACGACGACCATCGTTCTCACCATCACGGCGCCGAATTTCACACTGTCCCTACTGCCCGCCACCCTGGCACTCCCGCGCGGAGCAACCGCAGCCGGTATGGTAACGGTCGACGCGCAGAACGGGTTTAGCAGCAGCGTAACGCTGTCTGCGTCGGGCTTTCCCAGCGGAGTGACTACGGCGTTCGCGCCTCCGAGCACCGCCGGAACGAGTCTGGTGACCTTCACCGCCAGCAATACGGCGACCGCAGGAAGCTTTCCCATCTCGATTAAAGGGGTTTCGGGTGCACTGACCAGTAGCGCTTCCTTCACGCTCACGGTGATCGTTCCATCGAGCGGCACCAGCCTGGTGAACCTGTCGCCGGCTTACAACATCACCGCTATGGTGATGGATGGTTTGCCGTTCGCAGGAGGCGGTCTCGATGGAGGGCTAAACGGCAGTAGCACAGCCTACTCCGCCAACCTTATCGGCGTGCAGCAGACCATCGGCGGGGATTTATTTTACTTCGGGCCAGCCAACGCGCTAGATGCGGTGAGCGCGAAGACTGTTTCGCTCGCACCGGGTCAGTTCTCCAGTATCACTCTACTGGCGACGGGGGTGAATGGGAGCCAGGTTGCACAAGTGTTCAAAGTGACTTATACAGATGGGACATCATCGATCTTCACCCAGAACCTGAGCGATTGGTTTACAGCGCAGACTTTTTCTGGGGAGACGAAGGCCATGACCATGCTCTATCGCGATAATGGCCAGGGACAGCGGGACAATCGCACCTTCTACCTGTATGAGTACAAATTTGTCCTCAACGCAAGCAAGACCGTAGCCTCGATCACGCTGCCCAACAACCGGAATGTTGTCGTTCTCGCCGCAACCCTGAACGGTGCGACTACTGCGATTCGGTCGAACCCTGTGGGTAAGAAGCCCGCGCCGCACAATCCTGCTCCTTCACCCCGGTAACGTCTTTGCTGTGGAGTCGTTATAGAAGAATGAGAACCCGGTGCTGAAGCCGGCGTGGCACCGGCTGTTCTCTGAGTGAGGATTGCGTGTTAATCAGGCTTTCTGTGCCCCCGGAACCTGAACCAGGGGCCCATCGGGATAGGACCCAATGACGAGCTCCCGAACAGGAGAGGATCCAAGCCCCGCTGCATGCGCTCGATGAGCTTGTCTGCGACATCAGCAGCACTCACGTAATAGATATCGTCCGTCAACGTCTTTTGGGTATTCGCGATCTTTTTCATGTCAGGGCCCCTTCGGTCTTCCCCATGCTCTCCGCATTCCAGATCGAACCAGCGAGAGCTGGGGGAACTTCTGTTCAGTTTTTCGGCTCCGCGGAGGACTACTTCATAGCTATATTGTTGGCCCGCAATCTACTTATGGTGTAGAAGGGCTTTCTCGTCACACCGGACTACCAGGTTGGCGTTCCAGGCTTGCAGCGTCCACAGTCAGAGGGCAAAAGAAATGCCGGCGAAGCTGACTACGCTCTTCTCATCGATATTCCATTGTTGGTAGCGGTGCAATGTTCCCCGCGCCTGAGGCACAACCTTCATAAATGTATAAATTGGCGAAGATCCGCACCACTTCAGATCGTCTCGATTCTCCTTGATCAGGTTCCAAAAACCGCGCGCGTCCGAAGCATTCATTCGCTCGATCCTGAGCATGTCCCGCTCTCTCACCAAGCTCATCTCATCCCGGTCTGCATGAGCCGCAAACGTATCCCCGAAGCGCGTGCCCATATGGGCCATATCGACACCCAGCACCCAGAACAGACGCTGTTTCTCTCGCTCGGCAATCTCTCTGAGCGCCTCAAGAAAGCGCTTGACATGCTCGTCATCTTCCGGAAATTCATCTGCATGCATAGTGTTTGCAAATGGTCCGCATAGAAGCGGAAGTATGCGCACATCTGCTCCGTAAATGGCCTGCAGTAAGACCACCTGAAATTCAATCGAGTGCTCGATCGCATGGCAATAATCCTCTAGCAGCGCTGCCGGCTGAGCTGCCAACTCGGCCACCAGGGTCTGGTCGATTCTTGTTTTTCCAAATGGGGTTTGAAAGGGCTTGTGCGTCAAACCAAACTTGCCGGGTTGTCCATAGTGGCAGGTTCCAAGAACCACGAAGGTGCGGTCTCGCAGATCAGGGGTTAGCTCTTGATAGGCCGCTCGGTAGCTTTGCCAACCGCCTTGCGGACTGACATGCGGCGCGGCAATCCCCATGATTCCCTTCCGGGTGGGAGCCGCTCCGTCGAGATAGTGCTGCATCAGGTCCCGCAGCGGCCCGATTTCCGCCGGATATGCGGATCCCGCATGAGCTGCCTGCCGCACCGGACTTTCAGTGAAGGCCAAAATGCGTCCTTGCTTAAGCTTGGCGTAAGTCTCGTCCTCAAGAAAGCCGGCTTGACTTAGCGCCTCGAGCAAATGTCCAATCGCATTGCCGATTTCAGGGATAACCAGGGAGCGGGCAAGCTCCGCCTGCAAGTCCAGCTTTGTTCGCGTCCCATCGAGCAACAGAAGGGCTGGTATCAAGTAAGGAGGAATGATCAGCGTGGTGTCCGAATATCGAAGGCGGTCGCGAATCAACAGTCCTGGCCGGTCCGTGACCGGTGAAAGCATGATATCCAGGTCCATTCGCAGCTTGGGCAGAATCATTTAGAAAACTAGCATATCGGATTACCGTTGCTTGAATAGCCTTTGGCCTTCCTGTTGATCGAATCCGTTTCGTCGATTTTTGGCAAGCCCATCAAGCAACGGGGAAGGTGATCGATCATGCGTTGGCAACCGTTTAGGATCTGTTTTGAAACATTATCGTCACCTGAGCCGAAAAACATTAGCATCCTGGCGCCCGCAAGAGCTGTGGCCGTGGGGACCGACTCCGGCAAACGGGTACTGACCTGGTTCGCGGCAGGACCGTTTCTCACGGTCTTGATTTTCGAACCGATTAAAAGAGAGGGAGGGCTTCGGGTGAATTTCAGCGCCTTATCGTCGTGGTCACTCGCCGGCGTGTGCTTTTTTGAGACGTTTGAGCGGGGAGCGCAGGATATCGGTCTCTGTCGAGGCGGCCCCGATGGCGGCCATTCGGAGGAATGCTCGCCTAGACAGGCGAATAATCATTACAGCAGCGGTGACGAATGAATCGCACCCCATTGGTAGCACTTATCGTCGGGATCGCCGTACTGACCGCCGCGCTCGATTTCTGGACTTCCGCGGAGCTTGCCGGATCAGTTTTGTTCACTTTCGCACTCGTCCTATGCATTACCCAGCGCTCCAAGTGGATGCTCTGGGGTATAGCCACCATAGCTGTCCTGTTAAATGTTGCCGCTGGATTCTGGCCTTTCCATCGCGTCGCGCTTCGGCACTTGTGGGTTCCTTTGGCACACAGTGGACTTGTAACCGTGAGTCTCCTTACCCTTGCGACATTCGTCCATCTGCGGATTCGTAAGAGCAGAAGGGCGGTGCTTGATATCGCGGCGATAGAGCTTCACAACAGCGAATTGATCGCCCAAAATGAGCAACTCGGACGCGAATTGGAGAAGATCAAACCCGTCAACAAGGGGAAGCAAAAACCTCTCGTGCTGACAATAAAGCAATACCAAGCGTTCGTCGGACATCTTTCTGACATGCACAGGACCATGGTTGTGACGGCCATGTGTTCCGGACTGACGGTTTCCGAAGTGCTTGCACTCAGGTGGGATCAGTTGGACCTTGCGACCGGCGTGATGTGT
>Ga0302326_10030935_pt1 | contig 10702 bp, 8 predicted proteins | sample Palsa_T0_3_FD_202264 | JGI IMG/M metagenome (GOLD analysis project Ga0302326, IMG submission 202264) | Peat permafrost microbial communities from Stordalen Mire near Abisko, Sweden - Palsa_T0_3 | ecosystem: Environmental > Terrestrial > Soil > Palsa > Peat permafrost | place: Sweden: Abisko...
CCGCCCCGGAAATCATTGGTCCCGTAATGCGAGGCATACGGAAGCGCGTACTCATTGCTATAGACCACGTAATCGGACACGCCTGTCCCGTTGTTCGAGTAGTGTCCGACCGCAAAGAACGGCTGGATAACATGGCCGGGAAATAGATCGAGTTCGGAATCAAACGACCTTTGCCGCATGTCGAAAGACTGTTGGTTCAGGTAAATTCCCTGCCCGGCCGTGATGTCGGCCCAGGATGGCAGAAAGTTGAAGTAGTCGATGTCCCGGTAATCCACTGTTAACGCGTAGACATTCTTCAGACTCATGCTGGCCCGAATCGTGTTGTACGGATCCCACCAGTTGGTTCCATGGATTTCCAGCCGGTCGAAAAACTGGTGGGTCGGATCGATCAAGACCAGGTCCGCGCCAAACACCTTGACGCCGCTGCCCAGGTTCACCACCGAACGGTAGGCGTCATTGCTGCCGGCAACGTCGGTTCGATACCGGTAGCCGATGTCGATGCTGCCGCTTACGTTGGAATCGGAATCCGCGGCAGGCGCGCCTGGTTCTGTTGAATCGTTCTGCGCCGAGTCTCCGGCCGCTGGGCTCGGCTTCGCCGCCGCGGCTGCTGGCGCCGGAGTGGCTGCGGGCGCCGGAGTCGCTGCTGGCGCCGGAGTGGCCGTTTGCGCCGGCGCCGGAGTGGCCGCCGCCTGTTGCGCCGCGCCCGGATCGTCCGGCTGGGCGGCGAACAACCGCGCGCAGAAGATCACGAACAGCAGGCGTCTCATCGCAGGAATGTCCTATCCAGGTTGGATCCGTGGATCTTCACGTGGCAGATCGTGCAGTTCTGAAACTGGGCTGTTCCCAGATTGTGGATCGAGCTGGGAATCACGCCTAGCGTTGGATTTGAGGTCTTGCCCGCGAAATTCGGCGGAAAATTCGCATGACACTCCAGGCACATATACTGCACCTGAGCCCTCACCAGCATCTTCGGATTGTTGGTGCCATGCGGCACGTGGCAATTCGTGCAGCCTTCGAGTTTCACGGGCGCATGCTGATAGACGAACGGGCCGCGAATATTTCCGTGGCACTTCAGGCAAACTTCCTCATTCCCCAGCGCTATATTGATTGAGGCCGGCAAAAGCGCGCCGTGCGGGCTGTGGCAATCGACGCATGACATCGCATTCTGGGTTAAGCGGTGGCCGTATGGGCCGCGAAACTTCGCCATCACCGTCAAGTGGCATGAGCCGCACAGAGCGTTGACAGTGGCAAATTTTCTCGGCCGCAGCGCCTCGTGGCCCTTGTGCATGGAATGGCAGGAAATACACGAAACACCGTTCTTCTCATGGGCTGAGCCGGCCTGGTTCACATGCATGTCGTCCAGCGCGTGGCACGTCAGGCACACGGCATCCGCTTCCTGAACCCGCAGCTTGCGAGGGTTTTGAATATCGGCCGGATCCGTTGAATCGGCGTGTTTGGCCCCCGGGCCGTGGCACGCTTCGCAGGCCTTCCCTTCCCACTCCTTGGTCGCCCGCGCACCACCGATCGCGGCGTGTGCGCTTTTCTGGAATGCTGTGGCGATATCGGCGTGGCACCCGGCGCACGCCTCCTCACCCGCATACTGGGAAGCGGCGGCTTTCGGGGGCACGGCCGCTGTCGCTGGCTCAGTCGCTCTCGCGGGCGCTCCGGCGGGCGCCGGCTGTTCCGCCTTCTTCGGGGCTTCCTGTGCCCGGCCCAGGGACAGGGAGAGGAGAAGCGCCAGCGCAAAGCCCGTTGCGCCGGCTCCTCTCGGTTTATTGAGCATGTACGAAATCGACGGCGAATGCGGCTCCCTCACCGTGGCAAACGATGCAGCTTTCGCCGAGTACTGTGGTGTTGGCGAGGGCATGCGAAGAGACAGGCTCGCTGTCGTGGCAGGACACGCAGGAAGCCGTGATGGGTTGGGTTGGATTCAGGTAGTCGCGCGGCGTGACAACCGGCAGCAGGCCGGCCGGCAGCGGCAGAAGATCCGAATTATTCACGTGGCACTTCGCGCAGTCGGCTAAGTTGCCTGGGAACAAGACGCCATTGAAGTTGTTCACTGATCCGCCAAACCCATAAATTACATACGGATTTGTCAAATTAACACCCGAGTGAATCTTGTGAATCAGCGTCCGGAAGTTGATGCTTTGCGGCGGGTCCTGGCTGACCGGCCGCTCCGACGCGTCAGTGGCGTTGGGGTTGTGGCACAGCGGGCAGTGCGTTACTTCGTTGCGAATGCCGCCATGCGCTGACAATTGCGTGTGGCACGCATTGCAGTTCGCTAACTCTACCACCACCTGACGGGCGACTACCGGCGATCCATCCACCGAAAAGGGAATGTCCTGGTTGAGGCCGGCATCTCGAACAGACACGTTGCCCGCGCTGCCTTCATTGATGGTCTCCGCGATATAGCCTTCCAATCCCACTGTAAAGCTGCCCGTGGCAGAGTAGGGCAGCTTATTAGTCGTCACATAAGTGTAATTACCGCTGCTGCCGGTTGCCTTCAAAGCGCTTTCGGTGATTTCACTGGGATAGTCGGTGTTCGGCCCGGCAAAGATCACGCTCAGCGAACTCAGAGCCGATAGCGCCAGCGGGTTGCCATTCTTGTCGCTTACGGTGAAATTCACCGTTACTGGCGTCCCTGGGCCGCCGCTTGCGCTCAATATCTTAAACTGCACGCCGTGCAGCTGCGTTGAGTTGGTCGGGATCGTGTGTCCGCCGATAATCGAAGCGTCAAATTCCTGCGTCCCCTGCGGAATGTGGCACAAGGCGCACTTGGTGTCATCCGTCTGAATGCCGCCGGGGTGATTGGCGCCGGTCGCAAAGTTCAAGTTGTCGTGACAGGAGCCGCAGGCTGCCCGCTCCGGCTTCAGGTAAAAGTTGGCCTGGGTTGCTGTCGGCGTGTGGCACTTGGTGCAATCTCGCACGTCGGAGGGGAAGATCACTGTCGAGAAATTGTTGATCGAACCCATGTAGCCGACAATGCTGTACGTGCCGCCGGCGACCACGCTCGGCAGACTGGATCCCATATGGATTTTGTGGATCATTACCTTCAGATCGAGCGGGACGCCGTTCGCGTCAAAATTCTGCGGCTCGTGGCACGTCACGCAGACGGTTACCAACTGGCGTGACCCGCCGTGCGCGCTCAAAGGATCGTGGCACTGGTTGCACGACTGAGTTTCCACAACATCGCGTATATGCGTCACGGGCGCGCCGTCCGGCACCCAGTTGTAGACCGAATTCGAATACTGGGTCCCCAGATTGAACGAAATCAGGTTTCGACTGGCCCAGGCCGCCACTGTTTGTGTTGCGGTAGGGTCGAATGTCGCCGGAACCTTGTGCTTGAACGTGTATGTGTAGACACCGGGCGCGGTCTGCGTGAAGACACCGGTCGAGTCTGAGCCGGGCTGCGTATAGCCGGTGCTCGTCGTCGACAGGATATAGTTCTCGTACTGCTCCTGGCCATTCGGAATGGTCGAAACCGTGAACGAGATCGAAACTGGGCCGGGAGTGTACACTCCGGTGATGTCGAGCGGCAAACCAACGTTGTCGGTCACCTTCAGATAGGCCGTAACGGTCCCGTCGCTCGCGAACGACGCGCCGGTCACCGTGAGGATGAGACCTGGCCGGACAAAGTAGACCTGAGCCTGGTCCAAATAGTAGGCCTTCGACGTCGGCGGGAAGCCATAGTTGTTGATCGGGCTAGCCCGCTTGCTCTGCCCCTCACTGATCACGGGAATCGACCCGAGCGTACGTTCAGCCTCGCTGACTTTCTCGCCTTCACTCGAAAGGGACTTCGTGACTTGGCTCCACAGCGGAACTGTCGCGATTCCGGCCGCGGCGCAAACAGCCCACACGAGTGCCGCGCTCCGCCAAACCTTTGTCGCTGAACGCTGGTCATTCATCGTCCCCCCAAATCCCCGTGCGCAACTCCCTCTAACCCGCCACTGACACCCAGATCCTACCCGAAGCGCGACCTCATCTCAATAACTAGAAGAAATGATCAAGTCGTAAACCAGCGCGTCTTTCGCCTTTCTCAAACCGGAAGTCCCTTAGCCGGATAGTAGTCCGAATCCGCAGGTCACTTTCCAGTACGTTTTCGCTTTGCACGTTACTGGCAAATCGCGCTCTTCGGCGGCGCTTTCAGGAACGCCTCACTTTCTTCGGCTTCGTTGATGATTGCGTTACGCCACAGCACTTGCCCGTTTGGAGCCCTAGGCTTTCTTTTGTACATTCGTGCGCGAATTCACCCAACATTCTCGGACTTTCTTGCGCTCGATGACGCAAGAACAGCTACGGTCGTGGTCACGGGAGCCGGCCGGCAAAAACCTGGCCCCTGATGCGTGGCCCCTGCCCTTATCTGCCGTTGTGATTACGGGCCGCCAGGTCCAGTTCGGCCATGTAGGCCGAGAGCGTCTCGAGGGACGCCTTGGGAGCCGTGCACTTATCGAGGCTGTGGTTATTGTCCTTAAAGCACTTCCCTGTATCGTTGAGTTCAGGCTTGCCTGCCGTCACGTGGCAGTGGGTGCACTTCTGTTTCGTCTGAGCGGCCCATTTCTTGTTTGCCTGAAGATTCCCCGAAAGAAGCACCATGCCCGCAGCCATGGTGACGGCGAAAGTAAGCGTCTTGCTAAACGATTGCTTCATGAATACGTCTGCTCCTTATGTCTACAGCGCTCGCCAATATGCCAGCTAAATACGGAACGCGGACCTACCTGGTCCTATATCAATTACTGTTCGAGTTACTAAACGCACTAATTCCGGACCTACTTGGTCCTACATCATCTACTTTTCCTGTCTCAACTGTATCCGTTCTCCTGTCCAAATGAAAGCGCGTTTTTGTTAGCCGCGTTGAAGATCGTCGCGTGACGCGCCCCACCGAACTGCGGATGACCTGACGAAGCAAAACGTGCACTTCCACGGTGCAACTTTCGCACCTTGGCACGCTGCAACTCACAGTATCCGATTGGCGTCCGGCGAATGGCCCAAGCCGTGCTTGGGTTCGACCGCCGAGCGGATACGGTAAACTCGGCGAAATGGCACGCCATCAAAGGCTCGAAGCGTGCGGCGACGCCGATCTCACAACTGCGGGCATATGGGTCGACCGCCGGGGGACGCCCAGGCGCAAGTGAGACGCAATTCCGATGAAGCCGCTGTGCAGCTCAGGCTGGCAGTGGACCTGTTCAAGCGCGGCAGCTTGGTCAAGGCGCTGGACGCAGCGGATCGCGCTATCGCGCTCGGCGGCGATGTGACCATGGCGCGGAAGTTCAAGGCGGTCGTGCATGTCGAGCTCGGCGATGCGCCGGCGGCGGTTGCGTGCTTTCGCGCGATCCAGCCGGAAACCCGAGACCCCAGGACGCAGTCGCGCCTGCTGGTGATGATGCAGTATTGCGATAGCGTGAGCGAGTCGGAGATCTTTGCGGAAGCTAAGAACTGGGCAAGCACGCATGCCAGCCGCATCGCGCCACGCGTGACCTGGCCGCGCGTGGCCTTCGATCCCGGCCGGCGCCTCTCGATCGGAATCGTTTCTGCCGATTTTCGGCTGAGCTCGACGCCATTTCTCGCCTTGCCGCTGTTCGAACATTGGCCGCCCGACTGGACGGTGACCCTCTACTCGAGCGGCGAGGCGCCGGATGAGTGGACGGACCGTTTTCGTCGAACTTGCGCCAACTTCGTCGATATCGAAGGCTGTAACGATGAAGAAGCGTCCGCGAGAATCCTCCGTGATCGGATCGACGTGCTGATCGATCTGAACGGCCACACCTGGAGCGGACGGCTCGGCATCTTCGCGCGCAAGCCCGCGCCGGTTCAGATTGCCTGGCTCGATTATGTCGGCACCACCGGTCTCGCCACAATGGACGCAATCATCGCGGATGCCGGGCATCTGCCGCTCGCCGATCAGTGCTGGTATGTTGAGCCGATCCGCCACGTGAGGGATAACCTTTATCGCTATCAACCACCCGACGGCGCCCCCGCGGTCGGCCCGCTCCCCGCCGCACGTAATGGCTTCGTGACTTTCGGCTGCTTCAATGCTCCGTTTAAGCTGTCGGAAACAACGCTGTCGCTCTGGGCGGGAATTCTCAGTGCGCTGCCCTCAACGCGATTGGTCCTCAGCGCACGTCCCTACCGCTTCGCCGGCACGCGCCAGCGCTTTCGCCGTCTATTCGCAAAGCACGGCCTGGATCCGAAGCGCGTGGACATACGCCCTGGGGCGTCGCACCCCATCGACATGCTGCGGGCCTACGGCGCCATCGACATCGCACTCGACCCGTTCCCCTACTCCGGCGGTCTCACCACCATCGAGGCACTGTACATGGGCGTGCCGGTGGTCACCGTACCAGGACGCCGCTTCGGCTCCCGCCATGCCAGCGTCCATCTCCGGACAGCCGGCCTTGCCGACTGGATCGCTCCGGATATCGTAAGCTATGCTGGTCTGGCGGTGCGCAAGGCCGCGGACCTCGAGGCGCTGGCTGCTGTACGCGGCGCGTTGCGCGCGCGGATGGAGGGTTCCGCTTTGATGGACGGCCCCGCCCTCGCTGCGGATTTTTCCAAGATCGTCCGAGGCCTGTGGATCGAGGCCTGCCGGAAGGCCGGTTGGTTGGGATGATGGCGTATGGCTGACCGGTCCGGTCTATTGAAGCGTCTTCTCAAAGAGGTCCCGGAGATCCGCGCGCGCGCTGCGGCAGTCTGGGGAGGGAAGGCCGCCGCTCTCGCACCGGACCTGCCCGAACTCCACTATGCTCGTGGTCTGGAATTGCTGCAATCCGGCGCTGTAGATCAAGCCCTGGACAGCCTCGACAAGGCGGTCGATTTGCGGCTCACCTATCACGAGGCGCAAACGGCGCTGTGTCTCGCGTTGGAGCGCCGGGCGAGCGCAGAGGGGCGTTACCTGGTTTCGATTATCACCGCGACGACCGGCAACCCACAGTTACGCCGCGCGATCGACAGCGTGCAGCTCCAGACTTACGCAAAGCTGGAACACATCGTTGTCGTCGACGGTCCCCAGGGAGCGAAAGCCGCGAAGGCGGCGATCCCGGCTCATCCCCGGCACCCTTGCCACCTGATTCAATTACCGTTCAACACGGGCCGGGACGGATTCAACGGGCACCGGATCTACGGCGCTGCCGTCTTCCTCGCCAACGGCCGGTATGTCGCTTTTCTCGATGAGGACAATTGGTTTGAGCCGCAGCATATCGCCCTCCTGATGGAGCAGATCGAGAGCAGAGGGCTTGAGTGGTCCTATGCCCTGCGCAACCTGATGGCCGGGGATGGCCGGTTCCTGATGCGGGACAACTGCGAAAGCCTCGGCCGCTGGCCGCCTTGGGACGAGCCGGAGAGACATCTTGTCGATATGAACTGCTACCTGTTGAGGCGCGATATCGCCATCGCCCTCAGCCCGGTCCTGTATCGCCGCTTTCCGGACGAGCGCGGCCCCGATTTCATCCTATGCGAGCTGTTACTGGAGAGACGGAAACGTTTCGACACGACTGGCCGGTTCACCGTCAATTACACCGTCGGAAGCACGCCAAATTCCGTCCCCGCGGCCTTCTTTCTTGCCGGGAACGGCGCCATGCGTCGTCGATACCCTAGGCGTTTTCCGTGGACGCGCGAGCCCGATGCGCCGGAAGCCGGCGTTTAGTACTAAGGTTTATATCTCCTCGCTGCGGTCACACTCCCGGCTTTTGGACTCAAACGGGATTATGATAAATCCGGGCATTATATCCTTGACTCCCGAACGGGGCTTATATACACTCCAATTAACTTTGTGTGCCGATTTCGGGCCACGGAGAGTATCATGAGCGAAAGGAGGTAGCCATGGATAAAAAGAAACCGTCGAAGTCCGGCAAGCCGGAAAAGGCGAAGGTGGACAAGACCGAGTTGACCGATGCGGAGCTCCGAAAGATCTCCGGCGGTGGCGGCCCGCCGCACCGAGCCTAACTAAAGTGATCGCGGCGGCGAGAACGAAAGCTGATGCTGTGACTGTCAGTTTCGCCTCGGAGATCGAGCCTCTTTCGCTGCGTTTTGGAGCAGGGCGGTTTTCGCCCCGGGCTTGATTATCGCGCCTGCTCCTTCCATCGCCAAACCCGTAACACACCAAATTTCGATTTTCGCCCCGCCCCCTTTTCAAATCCCTGCACCTCTTGATTAGCCACTCGATACCTGCTCATTTTTCCTTCCTGCTCGATCTGCATCCTTCGTGCTTCCCAGGCCGCCGCACCCCTACCCTAGATGCGCTTTGTTTTGCATTGAACCATCCGTTCCGGTTAGGATTGTACGATCAAGATCCGGTAGACTAGGTGGGCGCATGCGCAAAGCGCTGTATTTTCTTGGCATTCTCAACGATTCCGATATCGACTGGCTGGTTGCGGCCGGCAGCCGGCGGGAAATCGGCGCGGGCGTAAACCTGATTGTTGAAGGACGCCCCATTGATTCCGTGTATCTCGTCATTGATGGCGCGTTCGCGGTGCGCACCGCCGCCCTCCGTGGCCGCGAGGTCGCGCGGCTGCTGTCGGGCGAGGTAATGGGTGAAATGTCATTCGTCGATCATGCTCCGCCATCGGCCACGGTGCAGGCGCTGGAGCCTTCGCTGGTGTTGGACATTCCGCGGCGCCGTCTCAATGCCAAACTGACCGAAGATCCAGGCTTCGCGGCGCGTTTTTACCGCGCGCTCTCCATGTTCCTGGCTGACCGCCTGCGCAATACGGTGGCGGCGCTGGCCGGCCGCGCGGCGGCCGACAGCGGGGCGGAGATGGATTTCGACGCGCTCGACAATGTTTCCATGGCCGGCGCGCGTTTCGATTGGATTCAGCGCCGCCTGAGGCCGGAATAGAGAACGGCTGGATGAGGGGGTTGCAGTGAATGGCTGAACCCGACAAGAAACTATTCCGTAAGGAAGCGCTCGAGCGCTTCTCGTCGCCCGACAATCTCGAACAACTCATGCCGGTGGCCGGGGCGAAAGACTGGCTGTTGATCGTAGTCGCCGGCGCGCTGTTCATTCTGGTTGGGGTCTGGTGCGTAGTGGGGCGTGTCCCCACCCTGGCTACCGGCCGCGGCGTGATTCTGCGGCCTCGCGAAGTAACGCAGGCGCAAGCCATGACCGCGGGCCGCATCCGGTCGCTCGAGGTGCGCATCGGCGATCACGTGAAGGCAGGCGACCTGATTGCCACTGTGGACCAGGCCGACATTGTGAAACGGATCGAGGAAAACCGCCGGGTGGTAGGGAACCTCGAAGAGCAGGACCGGCGCAAGAGCGCCGCCGAAAGCAGCCAGCTTGCCCTGCAAACCCAGCAGGATGGCATGGAGCGCTCTGGGCTCGAAGCCCAACGGAGCAACTTGCAGAAGAGCCTGGCCGACGCCAACGGGTTGAAGCCTGTTCTCGAGGCTCGCGCGGAAGCCATCCGCAGACTGGTGAAAGAGGGACTGCTCGGTTCCGCGGCCCAAGAGGTTTCCGACGCCCAGTCGGCGGCGCGCGATAACGACGCGAAGATCTACGACTACACGGCGCGTTTGGGGCAGATCGATGGCCAACTCGAGCAGATCGAAACCCGGCGAGCGGCCTTAGCCAAACAGATCCTGGCGGATTCGACGGAGCGGCGAAACGAGATCGCCCAGCTTCACAAGACAATCGATCTCGACAGCTTCCAGATTGTGCGGGATGGCGTTATTCGCAGCCAGTACGCGGGCCGCGTGGCGGAGATTATGGCCGGGGTGGGCCAGGTGGTTCCGGCGGGGGGGAAGCTGCTCACGCTGGAGATGGACGGCCCGGCTAACCCGAGCCGCGGCGCAGGCCTGGTTAGCATCTCGTATTATCCGGTGAGAGATGGCAAGCGGATACAGCCCGGGATGCGGATTCAGGTCACGCCGGACACGGTGGAACGCGAGCGTTTCGGTGGAATCGAGGGAACCGTGACCTCGGTCTCTCCCACTCCGGTCACCAAAGAAGGCGCGGTGGGGACCATCGGCAACGCCGAGGTAGTGCAGAACCTGATGCCGGAGGGCGTCTACATCGAAGTTCAGGCGCGGCTCGAACGCGATGCAGCAACCGCGAGCGGCTACAAGTGGTCTTCTTCGCGAGGGCCAGACATCCGGATTACGCCGGGGCTCACCAACTCGGCGCGCGTTACGATTGAGGGCCGCGCGCCGATGACGTATCTGTTGCCGATCCTCAGGGAAGCATCAGGGGTTTACTGAGGTGGGCCGGCAGCCTGAGTCACCGCTTCCCAGTTACCGCGTCCGCACGCCCATGATCCTCCAGATGGAGGCCGTCGAATGCGGGGCGGCCGCGCTGGCTATCATCCTGGCGCACAACGGCCGCATCGTGCCGCTGGCGACACTGCGCAGCGATTGCGGCGTCTCGCGCGACGGCTCCAAGTGCTCGAACATTCTAAAAGCGGCGCAGACCTACGGAATGGAGGCAAAGGCCTACAAGCGGGATATCGCGGACCTGAATAAGTCGCCCTATCCGTATATCGTCTTCTGGAACTTCAACCATTTTCTGGTGGTGGAGGGCTACCGGAAGGGACGCGTGTATCTGAACGACCCGGGGACTGGTCCGCGCTCGGTCCCGCTCGCAGAGTTCGATCGCTCGTACACCGGCGTGGTGATGGTGCTGCAGCCGGGTCCGGAGTTCAAACGCGGCGGGGCAAGACCTAGCTTGCTGCTGGGTCTCTGGAGGCGGCTGCGAGGCTCGCTGGTTCCCGTC
>Ga0302326_10030937_pt1 | contig 10701 bp, 2 predicted proteins | sample Palsa_T0_3_FD_202264 | JGI IMG/M metagenome (GOLD analysis project Ga0302326, IMG submission 202264) | Peat permafrost microbial communities from Stordalen Mire near Abisko, Sweden - Palsa_T0_3 | ecosystem: Environmental > Terrestrial > Soil > Palsa > Peat permafrost | place: Sweden: Abisko...
TAGGCTTGCCTAACGCGGCTACGCGTTCGAGAAGCTGCTGCTGCGCGCGCGGAATATCGAGCGAGACGCGGTCGCCGCCCTGGAAGCCTTCAACGGGCACCTTCATTTCCTCGCCTTCGAGTCGCGGGGAAAGGCCCAATACGATCACCACGGCATCGGCGCTTCTCGCCGCGTCCACGGCTTCGCGGGAAATCCTGGTGGCATCAACGGGCAGCGACCAGACAAGCTGGATATCGGCGTCATTGAGGAACTCATGGTAGTCGAGACGAATCTGGTAACGCTTGCCGGCTTCGAGCTGCACCTGCTCGTAGCGATACGAGCGTTCGTGGATGTTGTTGAACTCGACGATGAGTTTGCCGTCGAGGTAGAGCTCAAACGCGTTCATGCCGATGGCGCCCAGTTGATAGGTTCCGGTGACGGGCGCGGAAAGATAACCACTCCAGCGAATACCGAAATCGTCGTCGTGCATGTCTGCGCGCGGCGCGCCATCCCACCAGTCGAAGTCGATCTTTGGATCGACGCGGGTGAATAGCGGCTCGGCGGCCAACGGAACTTCGCCAACCATCTTGCCGGAATTCGGATAGGTCAGTTCGCGCGGGCGGTGCGGTTTGCCATCGAAATTGCCGCTGTTGAAATACTCGCCGGTGAGGCCGGGGCGGCGGTTGGCGACGTTGGAAGTAGACAGCGCCGAAGCGGGGACCACTTCGAAGTTGGGCATGTTCGCGGCCAGATCGCTGCCGCGCGCGTAGATCACGCGGGCGGTTGGAAGCTTGGCTTTGATTCCTGCGAGTGCGGTGACGGGCGCGGTTGGGTCACCGTTGTAATTGCCCGTGAGGGCGTCGAAATCGTTGGCGTTCGGGCCAATGACGGCGATGGTCTTCAGCGATTTGCTGAGAGGCAGCAGGTGGTTCTCATTCTTCAAGAGAACCATCGCTTTGCGTGCGGTTTCGAGCGCGAGCTGGCGGTGCGCGGGGCTGTCGTTCACGCTGTAGGCGATCTGCGCGTACTTCACCATGGAGCGCGGATCGAACATACCCAGATGGAAACGGGCGAGCAGCAGACGGCGGAGCGATTGATCGATTTCAGACTCTTTGATGAGGCCCTGGCGCACGGCGGGCAGGACGGCTTCATACTCCACGCCGCAGTTGAGATCGGTCCCGGCCTGGATGGCTTTGGCGACGCCGGCCTCGGCAGTAGGCGCGAACTTGTGATGCAGATAGATGTCGCCGATAGCCCCGCAATCGGAGACCACATAGCCGTTGAAGCCCCACTGCTTGCGCAGAATCTCTTCGAGCAGGCGCGGGTTGGAGCAGGCGGGCGCGCCATCCACGCTGTTGTACGCGCACATAACAGACTGGGCCCCGCCCTCTTTGATGGCGGCCTCAAATTGCGGCAGGTAGGTGTCGCGGAGGTCGCGTTCATCGACGACGGCATCGAAGGTATGGCGCGCGGACTCGGGGCCGCTGTGGACGGCGTAGTGCTTGGCGGTGGCGATGGTCTTGAGGTACTTGGGGTCGTCGCCCTGCAGGCCCTTGATAAACTGGACGGCCATGCGGCCGGTGAGGAAAGGGTCTTCGCCGTAGGTCTCCATGCCGCGTCCCCAGCGCGGGTCGCGGAAGAGGTTGATGTTGGGGGTCCAGAAGGTGAGCCCTTGATAGATGTTGCGCTTGCCGAGGCGGACGAATTCGTTGTTCTTGGCGCGGGCCTCATCGGAGATGGCGGTGGCTACGCGGAAGATGAGGTCGCGGTCCCAAGTGGCGGCGAGTCCGATAGTCTCGGGAAACACGGTGGCGCGGCCGGCGCGGGCGACGCCGTGGAGGCACTCGTTCCACCAATTGTAGGCGGGGATGTTGAGACGCGGGATGGCGGCCGAATCGTTCATGAGCTGGGAGATTTTCTCCGGAAGCGTCATGCGGCTCAGCAGATCGTCTACGCGCTTTTCCATGGGTGCGGAAGGGTTCTGGTAAAGCGGCGGCGGCTGGGCGGGCGTCGCAAACAGGGCGGCCAGGGCCATAAAGGCGATCTTGGAAGCAGGTGGCGGCATATTTGTTGTTCGGTCAAACTATATAGATTACGCAAACGGAAATCAAGCCTGACTCCGCTGCTGGCGCCGGATTACCAATGCACGGATCGCGCTAACGCTACCAGGACGCGGACTTCATAAGAACGTCGCCGCCACAGTCAGGCAATGAGTTCGCAAACCGGAAAATTCTAGCAGGTTCAAGGGAAGATTGCGGCTGATAGGGGGCCGCGGCAGGGACACAGATAATCACACGTTAGTCTAATGTCAACGTCAGTGCGTTTTTCCTCTTGTGTCGCAAGAAACTCTTTCCGCCGGCGGGGGTGGAGAAAGCGACCCTGCACTCAAGCCTATTCCCAAAATTTCCGAGTACGATGATCTGCGTGTCGTGGCCAGTGCGCGCAGGTAACCTCGCCTTGACGATAAATCACTCCGCTCGGCCCCTTCACTTCGGCTTGAGCTACTCTCGCTATAGGACTGGCATAACCGGTATCTATAGAACTGACGCAAAATATCGGGTCGAGTCAACTCGCGCGGCGAGACTCTATCGAATCGGCGCCCCCGTACTTTGCGCTAGCACCGGCAGTTGCTTAGCGCCGTTTCCAGGCTATAATAACAACGCGTGCCAGGACCTGACTCAATGGTGATGCTTCACAGGCGGCTGTAACTTTCGTATCGACAGCGCCGTTATACCTCGCGGTTTGGCATTGCGGCTGTATCTTTTGCCTTGAAGCACGCAATATTTACTCGATCGGTTTCGGGCTTGGAACGAAGACCGCCCCGGCCCAGCAAATTTTGACGGCACATTGTAGTGCTTCGGGATTCGCTCCGTCGGTGGGTGGTCCACTGGCGCTCTGCGCGGCCGGCAACGCACAACATTGCCGTGCTGCGACCAGTGAGTTACACCGGCTTCTCGACCGAGCTTTCCGTATAGAAAAGACGTTGGAACTGGACGTGCCTGTCTACGCCCGGCCTAAAAAACTCGCTTATGAAAACGTGCAGACCCTCCGCTTCGGCGGTTGTAATCGGCGCCGCGCTCGGGTTGGTTGCGTGGAGTCTCCATCACCGCGGGGGAGACAGCGTCAAGGCGGCATCCTCAATAACGTTCGTCCAGAGCGCCTCGACGGCGCAAACAGGCGGCCAGACGGCTGGCAAGGCTTTTCCGGGTAGTGTCACTTCCGGCGACCTGATCATTGTCGGCGTCTTTGTCGATCTGGGCGCCACGGTATCCGTAACGGACAGTCTCGGGGGCAGTTTCACCCAAGTCGCGCATCAGACGGTGGCGAGCGATCATGATGCGGACGTTTTCGTGGCGACAGCCGGCGCCTCGGGAGCGGATACGATAACGGTGAATGCAGGCAGCGGCAGGAATGTGTATGCGTTCTCGATCCACGAATACGGGGGTGTGACGGCTGCCATCGACGCTTTCTCCACCGCCCAGGGGAACAGCACGGCTCCGGCGAGCGGCAACCTGACGACTGTCACTCCGAATGACCTTGTCTTCGTCTGGTTCACGAACGGCAGCAACTTTCAAAACGAGAACTTCACTGCCCTGAATCCGGCTTATACACAGCGCGAGATGTCAGGGAGCGGAACCGCGCAGTGTTATGCGTTCGCCAATTGCGTTGAGTCGGGAGACCTGATGGCGGCGACAACGCTGACGACGAATGCGACGGCAACCCTTAATGTATCCGACATCTGGTCGGCGACGGCCATCGCCTTCAAAGGCACGGAGTCTGCGCCGTCTACCTGGAGCATCTCGGGCGGGCTGGGAGTCTCGGGCAGCGGCGCGACAGTCACGCTGACGGGAGCGTCGACGGCCGCGGCTACGGCGGACGCCTCTGGCAACTACACCTTCACGGGATTGGCGAACGGATCTTATACAGTGACGCCAGGGAAGAGTGGATATACGTTCAGTCCCGCGAGCCTCGCAGTGACGCTCAACGGCGCCAATGTGACTGGAATCAATTTCACGGCTACACTCATGCCGCCGCCTACCTGGAGCATCTCGGGCGGACTGGGAGCCTCTGGCAGCGGCGCGACAGTCGCGTTGACGGGAGCATCGACGGGCACGACTACGGCGGACGGGTCTGGCAACTACACCTTCACGGGTTTGGCGAACGGATCTTATACAGTGACACCGGGGAAGAGTGGATATACGTTCAGCCCTACGAGCCTCGCGGTGACGCTCAACGGCGCCAATGCGACTGGAATCAATTTCACGGCTACACTCATGCCGCCGCCTACCTGGAGCATCTCGGGTGGACTAGGAGCCTCGGGCAGCGGTGCGACAGTCACGCTGACAGGAGCGTCGACGGCCGCGACTACGGCGGACGGCTCTGGCAACTACACCTTCACGAGCCTAGCCAACGGAGCTTACACAGTGACGCCGGCGAAGAGTGGATATACGTTCAGTCCGACGAGCCTGGCAGTGACACTCAACGGCGCCAATGTGACGGGGATCAATTTCACGGCTACGCTCATGTCAGCCCCCCCTATAACGTTCGTCCAGAGCGCCTCGACGGCGCAAACAGGCGGCCAGACGGCTGGCAAGGCTTTTCCGGGGAGCGTCACTTCCGGCGACTTGATCATTGTCGGCGTCTTTGTCGATCTGGGCGCCGCGGTATCCGTAACGGACAGTCTCGGGGGCAGTTTCACCCAAGTTGCGCATCAGACGGTGGCGAGCGATCATGATGCGGACGTTTTCGTGGCGACAGCCGGCGCCTCGGGAGCGGATACGATAACGGTGAATGCAGGCAGCGGCAGGAATGTGTATGCGTTCTCGATTCATGAATACGGGGGTGTGACGGCTGCCGTGGACGCCGCCTCCACCGCCCAGGGAAAGAGCACGGCTCCAGCGAGCGGCAACCTGACGACTGTCACTCCGAATGACCTTGTCTTCGTCTGGTTCACGAACGGCAGCAACTTTCAAAACGAGAACTTCACTGCCCTGAATCCGGCTTATACGCAGCGCGAGATGTCAGGGAGCGGAACCGCGCAGTGTTATGCGTTCGCCAATTGTGTTGAGTCGGGAGACCTGATGGCGGCGACAACGCTGACGACAAATGCGACGGCAACCCTTAATGTATCCGACATCTGGTCGGCGACGGCCATCGCCTTCAAAGGCGCGGAGTCTGCGCCGTCTACCTGGAGCATCTCGGGCGGGCTGGGAGTCTCGGGCAGCGGCGCGACAGTCACGCTGACGGGAGCATCGACGGCCACGACTACGGCGGACGGGTCTGGCAATTACACCTTGACGGGATTGGCGAACGGATCTTACACAGTGACGCCAGGGAAGAGTGGATATACGTTCAGTCCTACGAGCCTGGCAGTGACACTCAACGGCGCCAATGTGACTGGAATCAATTTCACGGCCACCCTCATGCCGCCGCCTACCTGGAGCATCTCGGGCGGACTGGGAGCCTCGGGCAGCGGCGCGACAGTCGCGCTGACGGGAGCGTTGACGGCCGGGACTACGGCAGACGGCTCCGGCAACTACACCTTCAGGAGCTTAGCGAACGGATCTTACACAGTGACACCGGGGAAGAGTGGATATACGTTCAGTCCTACGAGCCTCGCGGTGACTGTCAACGGCGCCAATGTGACTGGGATCAATTTCACGGCTACACTCATGTCAGCCCCCGCTATAACGTTCGTCCAGAGCGCCTCGACGGCGCAAACAGGCGGCCAGACGGCTGGCAAGGCTTTTCCGGGTAGTGTCACTTCCGGCGACCTGATCATTGTCGGCGTCTTTGTCGATCTGGGCGCCGCGGTTTCCGTAACGGACAGTCTCGGGGGCAGTTTCACCCAAGTTGCGCATCAGACGGTGGCGAGCGATCATGATGCGGACGTTTTCGTGGCGACAGCCGGCGCCTCGGGAGCGGATACGATAATGGTGAATGCAGGCAGCGGCAGGAATGTGTATGCCTTCTCGATTCATGAATACGGGGGTGTGACGGCTGCCGTGGACGCCGCCTCCACCACCCAGGGAAAGAGCACGGCTCCGGCGAGCGGCAACCTGACGACTGTCACTCCGAACGACCTTGTCTTCGTCTGGTTCACAAACGGCAGCAACTTTCAAAACGAGAACTTCAATTCCCTTACCCCGGCCCTTACGAAGCGTGAGATGTCAGGGAGCGGAACCGCGCAGTGTTATGCGTTCGCCAATTGCGTTGAGTCCGGGGACCTCATAGCTGTCACAACCTTGACGACGAATGCGACGGCAACCCTTAATGTATCCGACATCTGGTCGGCAACGGCCATCGCCTTCAAAGGCGCCGCGTCTGTCCTCACCGACACCACGCCTCCGACGGTTCCCACCAATCTTTCCGCGATTGCCGCGTCTCCGTCGCAGATCAATCTTTCCTGGTCCGCGTCGACGGACAACATAGGCGTCGCCGGCTATCAGGTATTCCGGAATGGGGCGAAGATCGCGACCAGTACCGGAACGTCCTTCTCCGATACGCCGTTGATCCCAAGCACGACGTACAACTACACCGTGACTGCCTTTGACGCAGCCGGCAATGTCTCGGCGCAATCACTCCCGGCAAGCGCCACCACCCTGCCCCCCGATACGACGCCACCTTCGACTCCCACCGGTTTCCACGCGCTCGCCATTACCTCATCGTACGTCACGCTTTCCTGGAATGCCTCGACCGATAATGTGGGCGTTGCAGGATATCGAGTGTTCCGGAATGACGTGCAAGTGGGGACCACGACGCAGACAAGCTACACGGACGGTCCTCTGGCCGCTTCTACCAGTTATAGATACACCGTCGCGGCGTTTGATGCGGCGGGAAATGTTTCGCCAACGGTGACTCCTGAGGTTACGGTGACAACGCTCCCCGTATCTAGTTCGTTGGCGTTACCCCTCAAGGCGAGCGCGAACGGCCTTTACCTTGTCGACCAGAATAACGTTCCGGCATTCGTTATCGGCGACTCGCCGCATTCCCTGCTCGTCGATCTGGATTCCTCGACCATGTCCACGTACATGGCAGACCGCCAAGCGCGGGGATTCAACGCCATCCTCGTCCAGGTCCTCTGTAACCCGTATACCGGCGGCTATCCGAACGGCGCCACCTATGACGGCGTGGCGCCTTTCACCTCAGGCTCCTCGCCCTCGGACTATGACCTCTCGACGCCGAATCCGGCGTACTTCAGCCGTCTCGATTCGTTAGTTGCAATGGCCGCGGCCGACCAGCTTACGGTCTTCCTCGATCCTATCGATACCGGGGGATGGATGACGACTCTCGAAGCGAACGGAGCTACGAAAGCTTTCAACTATGGCGTCTATCTGGGCAGCCGCTATAGGAACACTCCGAATATCGTCTGGGACAGCGGCAACGACTTCAACGACTGGAATACAAATGCCACCGACAACAACCTTGTGTATCAGGTGATGGCCGGGATCGCTTCGGTTGACCCAAACCATCTTCAAACCATCGAAATAAACGCGCTGAGCAGCTATTCGACCCAGGATACTACGCTCGGGCCTCTCATCACCCTGAACTCTGTATATACTTATGCGCCCACCTATGACATGGTGCTTCAGGCCTATAATAGCGGCGCCGGCATCCCCGCCTTCATGACCGAGGCCAATTACGAATACGAGAACAATGTCGGCGCTTTGCCGGGTCTTGCGGGAGCGCTTGTCCTTCGGGAGCAGGAGTATTGGTCCCTGCTCTCCGGCGCCACCAGCCAACTCTATGGCAACCACTATACCTGGACGTTCAACGGACCCGAAGGTCAGAGCAACTGGCAGAGCTTTCTGGACAGCCCTGGAGCTACGCAGATCCAGTATTTCACGGGCCTGTTCCAACCGTTTCCGTGGTGGAACCTGGTTCCCGACGCCAGTCATGTTGTTGTGACCGCCGGTTACGGAAGCTACGACGCGTCGAACTACGATCTTACGGCGAACACCTATTCGCCGACGGCTTGGGTCACCGACGGCTCGCTCTCGATAACCTACGACGTGACGGGCGGTACTGTCACGGTCAACATGGCTGAGTTCAAATCGGCAGTCACCGCTCGATGGTACGATCCGTCCAACGGCGCCTACACGACTATCCAGGGTTCTCCGTTTGTGAACAGTGGCAGTATGCCGTTTACGCCGCCTGGCAATAATGGCGGAGGGGATAGCGACTGGGTACTGGTTTTGCAGGCCGGTAGCATGTGAGCGCGAGTAGTTGAGCGGCTTGCATCGCGCCACCGGCTCTCTACTTCGCCTTCGCCATCGCTTTGCGCAGTATGCGGATCGCCCGGTCCACTTCCTTTTCAGTCACAATGTATGGCGGCAGAAAACGCAGCACGGTGTCGTGCGTGCAATTGATCAGCAGTCCGGCGGCCATCGCATCGAGCACGATCTGCTTCCCTGGAATCGCCAGCTCCATTCCCAGCATCAGCCCCAGACCGCGCACTTCTTTGACGAAGCCGAACTTTTTCGACACTTCGTCCAGTTGGGCGCGGAAGTATCCGCCCACGCGTCCGATGGAGGGCAGCAGCTCATCGAGAATATTCAGAAACTCCAACGCCGCGCGGCAGGCCAGCGGACCGCCGCCGAAGGTGGAACCGTGCATCCCCGGCCTGATCGCGGCTGCGGCCTTTTCGTTCGCGACCACGATGCCAAGCGGAATGCCGCACGCCAGCGGCTTGGCTGCCACCATGATGTCCGGCAGTATCACCGGGTCGGCGCACTGATACGCGAAGTACTTTCCGGGGCGGCCGATGCCGCACTGGGTTTCGTCGGCTACCAGCAGCGCGTTGTGCCGGTCGGCCAGCTCGCGAGCCTTGGCAGCGAATTCCTGCGTGATGGGGTAGATGCCGCCCTCGCCTTGAATCAACTCCAGAAAGATGCCAGCAGTGCGCTCGCTGAACGCGCCTTCGAGCGCCTCGATATCGTTGGCGCGCACGAATTTCACTCCCGGCACGAGCGGCTCGAAATCGGCGCGGTACTTCGTCTGGCCGGTGACGGAGAGCGCGCCCATGGTGCGGCCGTGGAAGGAATTGTCGAGCGACAAAATCTCGTATTTCTCCGCGTGAATCGCCCGGCCGTGCGAGTGAATCATCTTCAGCGCGCACTCCACCGATTCTGAGCCGGTGTTAGCGAAGAACACGCGTTGCAATCCACTGATCTGCGCGAGACGCTGGGCCAGCGGCCCCTGGTACTGGTGGTAGTAGAGATTAGACGTGTGGACGATCAGCCCCGCCTGCTCGCGAATCACCTTGACCATGCGCGGATGGGCGTGCCCCAGCGCATTGACGCCGATTCCGGTAATGAAATCCAAATAGCGGCGCCCTTGCGTGTCGTAAATGTAGCAGCCCTTGCCGCGCGCCACAACTAGCGGATAGCGTGCGTAATTCTGCAGAACGTAGTCGCGGTCCAGGTCCATCGTTGCCTGGGCGGGGTTCTCCACCAGAGGAGGAAGGGTGCTTGTCATCTCCTCATCATACCCCTGCTTGCGCGCGGCCTCCGCAATGCGCCGGCGCTAACGTAGAGTCCCGGAACTCACTCGCGTATGTATACTGAAGCCGGGAGCCAAAATGGAGGGGCCTTGCACCCGGCTCCTGAGGGGATTCCACAAAAAGGAGTGTCGCATGGCACGAAAAGTTGCGGACGTCATGTGGGAGCTACTGGCCAATGCCGGCGTCAAACGCTGCTACGGCATCGTCGGAGATGCGCTGAATCCGGTGATCGACGCGCTGCGGCGCAACGGGAAAATCGAGTTCATCCACGTTCGTCACGAGGAGTATGGCGTCTTCGCCGCCGTCGCCGACGCCTACCTGAGCGGCAACCCCGTGGTGGTATGCGGCACGGCCGGCCCAGGCGTGACGCACCTTTTCAATGGACTGATGGACGCCCGCAAGGAGGGCGCGCCGATCATCGCTATCGCCGGCGACGTCGAGACCAAGCTCATGGACAGCGCCGCCCTCGAAGAACTGAACCCTTACAAATTTTTCGATACCGCGTGCCTCTACGTCGGGCGAGTCGTCAATCCTGAACAGGCGCGGGCCGTGTTCACGACGGCGATTCTGACGGCCGTCGCAGACAAGGGGCCGACGGTGATCTCGATGCCCGGCGACATCGCATCGGCGAACGCGCCGGGCGATTCTCCCCACGCGGTCGCGATTCCCGCTATGCCCGTGTTTCGCCCAGCCGCCGCCGATCTCGACAAGCTGGCCGAAATGATCGAGACTGCCAATAAAGTGGCGATATTCGGCGGCGACGGCTGCCGCGATGCGCGCGATGAAGTGCTGGAACTCGCGGCGAGGCTGAAGGCGCCGGTCGGATACTCTTTTCGTGGGAAGCAATGGCTGGAGCATGACAATCCCAATGCCGTCGGGATGACCGGTCTTCTCGGTTACGGCGGCGCCTATAAGGCCATTCACGATGCGGACCTGCTGCTGATGCTCGGAACCGATTTTCCCTTCTCGGAATTCCTGCCGGGCGACGGTGTGAAGAAAGTTCAGATCGATAGGAACCCGAAACACATCGGACGGAGAACCGCCGTTGATTTGGCGCTTGTGGGCGACATCAAGGCGACTCTCGCCGCGCTGCTTCCCAAATTACGCGACAAGACTGAGAGCCATTTTCTCGAGAAACACATCGTTGAGACCAACTCTTTCCATGAGCTTCTGCAGCACTACGTCGAGAAAGGACCGGGCATCAAGCCGATACGTCCGGA
>Ga0302326_10030939_pt1 | contig 10700 bp, 8 predicted proteins | sample Palsa_T0_3_FD_202264 | JGI IMG/M metagenome (GOLD analysis project Ga0302326, IMG submission 202264) | Peat permafrost microbial communities from Stordalen Mire near Abisko, Sweden - Palsa_T0_3 | ecosystem: Environmental > Terrestrial > Soil > Palsa > Peat permafrost | place: Sweden: Abisko...
TCTAAGATCGACGCACGACTCCATCATGGAACATCCATGGAGTCGCTGTATTCGAGGTTGCTGAGCGGGCTCCGGTGAAATCGGAGCTCGTCTTTGCACCCAGCTTTGAGGCGCAAAGTTGGGTCGCGCAGAAAGGGTTTCCGCATGGCTAAACCGCGCGCACCATACGTTGTGACATTCACCGCCGATCGGATCCCGCATCATTTTCATCACTCGGATCCAAACCCCGGACCGAATGGCTCCCTCGCAAATCGCGCCGGGTTCACCCATGTACGCCTCGAAGGTAGGGGCTTGCTGTCCTTCCAGCCCGCGGTAGGCGGCGCGCGCCGTGACGGATTGGTGCCCTTCTACTATGTGCGCGTCACTGTGCTCTTTCGTCTGACTGACTTCTCAGTGGCGATCAGTTCCAATTATCCGGAGGGATCGTGCGCTTACAAAGCCACGGAGCAACATGAGCTGGATGCGCATATTCGGGCACCAATCGAGATTCTGATGAGTTACCGCGACCCATTGATCGCGCAGTTGAACACGATTCCTCTGCCTACTCGGCACTCGCCCAAGTGGATTCACAGATCGGAATGGGAGGCAGTTGACGGGAACTTTCAAGGCAAAGTGTACCAGGTTGTTGCGGACATCAAGACGCAAGTCGCGGCGGATCTCCTACGCGACCGGGACAATCAGGATAGTCAGGACAATTACAGCAGGGTCTTTGACAAGTGCCCGCCAGCCGAATGGAACAGAACGCGATAACGGCTGTGTCAGATAATGAATCGTGCGAGTATCGCCGGAGTGAGAACAGGCAACAAACCAGGAGCTTATGCCACATACGCAAGAAGGTCGTCTTATCGCCATCGACACGGGACTCGAAGATCTGGGGTATCCGTCGGAGTCGTTGCTGCTCGCCGAGTTCAGCGGACACGAGGCAATGTCGCGCCTCTTCAGCTTTCATCTCGACCTGCTGCAGGAGAAAGGCGTCGACGGCTTCAAAGGAATAGCTTTCAAAGACATCGTGGGAAAGACCGTAACGATTCGCGTCATTCAATCCGACGACACCCCACGTTATTTCAACGGCGTGGTCAGTCATTTTGCGTTGAGCGGGGAAGACACGCTGTTCCTGCATTATCAAATGGAGGTCGTCCCGTGGACCTGGCAGCTTACGCTCTATTCCGATTGCAAAATCTTCCATAACAAGACCGTCGGAGAAATCCTTCAGCAGGTTTTTTCCGATCGCAACATGACCGATTTCAAGATTCAGTTGAGCGGCACCTATCCAACCCTGGAATACTGCGTACAATACCGCGAGACCGACTTCAACTTTATCTCCCGGCTCATGGAGCAGTTCGGCATCTTCTATTACTTCGAACATGAGTCGGATAAGCATACGATGGTCATCTCCGACTCATCCAACAGCCTCTCGCCCTGCCCAGGGCAGGAAGAAGCCTCGTTGAATCTGGCCGGTGGGGGACTCGATGACGATGACGTCGTCAATTCCATCAATCTGAGCCGGGCGCTCGTAAGCGGCAACTACACCCTGACCGACTATTACTTCGAAACTCCTTCAGCTAACCTTTTGGTCTCTGAGCCGACGGTATGGGAAGGCGATAACAATCAGAGCTTTGAGCTGTACGACTATCCCGGCGACTATACCAAACGCACCGATGGAACCGCCGCCACAAAGCTGCGTATGCAGGAGGTGGAAGCTGGCATTACCATCGCTCAAGGTTCCAGCGTCTGCCGTGCCTTTACCACCGGCTACAACTTCGATTTGAAGGATCATCCGCAGACGGCGATGAACGTGACCTATCTGCTCACGGAAATCCAGCACCTGGCCTCGGCGGGCGACAGCTACAAGGCGATTGGCGGCGCGGAGGGCCGCGGCAGTGACGGCTACTCCAACCACTTCACCTGCATTCCAGCCAGTGTTCCATTCCGGCCTGCTCGGGTTACGCCCAAACCCTTCGTGCAGGGTGTTCAGACTGCGACCGTAGTAGGCAAGAGCCAGGATACTGAGAACAGCAGTGCCGATGATCCAGGCACCGATGGCGAAGAGATCTGGGTCGACAAGTATGGCCGCGTGGTGGTGCTGTTTCCCTGGGACCGGAAGACGGCTTGCTCCTGCTGGGTGCGTGTATCGCAGGACTGGGCCGGACAGGGTTGGGGCTCCATCACCATCCCGCGCGTCGGCCAGGAAGTCATCGTCAGCTTCATCGAAGGCGATCCGGACCGGCCCATCATCACCGGAAGGGTCTACAACGCCACACAGACGGTTCCCTATACCCTTCCCGACAACCAGACTCGCAGCACCTTCATGACCCGCAGTTCCAAAGGCGGCAGCTCCAGCACCTACAACGAGCTTCGCTTTGAAGACAAGACCGGCAGCGAGCAGGTCTTTTTCCGCAGTCAGAAAGACTTTGACAACTACGTCGTAAACGACACCCGCGAATGGATCGGCAACAACCGCAGCCTGATCGTAACCAAAGATCAGATGGAAAGCGTTGGCGGAGACCGCCATGAGCAAATAACCGGCAAGAATATCGTCAAGATTGGCGGAGACCGGCAGGAACAGTTGGGGGCGAACGAAACCATCACAATCGGCGGAAACCGCAATGAGAAGGTAAGCGGAAATCACGTCGAAACGATCAGTGGTGACCTCAACAGCAATATCTCTGGAAATCTCAATCAGAAAATCGGCAGCACCTTGTCCCTCCAGGTGGGCGAGAATCTATACGAAAAATCTGGCACCAATTACGCCCATCAGGCAGGAGAGCAGATCCATCTCAAAGCAGGAATGACCATCGTGCTGGAAGCAGGCACAGAGATATGCCTCAAAGTCGGAGGCAACTACATCGATATCAATCCAGCCGGCGTCTCGATCGTTGGAACCATGGTCATGATCAATAGCGGCGGATCGGCTGGCTCCGGCTGTGGCTCAAGTCCCACAAGTCCAACAAGTCCCGATAGTCCGACCGATCCCACAAAACCGGACCAGGCCGACAACGGCAGCAAAGGCACAAAGATGAACTCTTAGCCGACGAACCCGTAGCCGCGCACGGCCGAGCTTCCGCCGTTGCTCACCGCGCTTTGAATTGTTATCGTACAAAAGGTCCGGTCATCGCACATGAAACAACTACAGCCCGTCCTCTGGAGCAAAGGCACCTTCCTGACGCCGCAGCACTTGCAGCTTCAGGACAGGTTCCTCGAAGACAGCCTGAACTTCCGGCTTCAGGCGCTCAAGTTCTGCGCCTGGGGATTCAGCGAAGTCGTGCTCGATCAGGAGCTGCTCGCCGACGGGCAACTGGCCGTCACCCGCGCCTCCGGCATCTTTCCCGATGGCTTGCTCTTCGACATTCCCGGCCCGGATCAGCCGCCACCGTCCAAAGCCCTCGCCGAATTCTTCGATCCGGGCGTGCGCGACCTCGATATCTATCTCACCGTGCCGGATTACAAGCAGAAAGGGCTGAACGTCGCTGGACTGGGCCGTGTCGGCGGTTCCCGCTACCTCGCCGAGATCACCACCGTCCGCGATGACAACACCGGTGCCGGCGAAAAGCCGATCCAGATCGCGCGCAAGAATCTGCGCCTGCTGGCGGCCAACGAAACCCGCGAAGGCAGTTCGGCGCTGCGCATCGCCAATGTGGAGAAGACCGAGTCCGGCGCCTTCCGTTTCAACACCCGCTTTGTTCCACCGCTGCTGGAGGTGCGCGCCAGCGATTACCTGCGCAGCCTGATCAACGGCATTCTGGAGATCCTTTCCGCCAAAAGCACGCAGCTTTCCGGCAGCCGCCGGCAAAAAAACCAGAGCCTGGCCGACTTTACCGCCGCAGACATCGCCAATTTCTGGCTGCTCTACACCGTCAACTCCAACATCCCGGTCCTAAGCCATCTGCTGCAAGGCCAGCGCTGCCATCCCGAGGAACTTTTCTCGGCCCTCACCGCGCTAGGTGCGTCTCTCACCACATTTTCCAACACCATCCGGCCGCGCGACCTGCCGCTTTACGACCATCTGAATCTGAGCAAAGTCTTCACCGACCTCGACGAGAAGCTTCGCATTTTGCTCGAAACCGTCGTACCAACAAACGTAGTTTCCCTACCCCTCAAGCACGTCAACAACACGATCTACGCAGCGGCGATCGACCAGGACAAGTATCTGAACAACACGCGCATGTACCTTGCGCTCTCAGCCGACACCAGCGAAGACACAATCATCCGCCGTGTTCCGCAACTCGTTAAACTCTGCTCGGCCACGCACATCGAACAGCTCATCAGCAACGCGTTGCCCGGCATTGCGCTCACCCACGTATCGAGTCCGCCCAGCGCCATCCCGATTAAGATGAAGTATCAGTACTTCAGCCTCAACCAGTCCGGCGCGGCGTGGGATACAGTGACTCGCGCACGCAACTTCGGCGCCCATGTCCCGGCAGATATTCCCAATCCACAGATGGAGCTGATCATTCTGCTTCCACAGGCAGGCGGAGCAAAATGAGAACGCTGACAAAACCCGTCTGGTCGGAAGGAATGTACCTCGGCCCGCACCACTTTCAGGCCCAGAGCCGCTACTTTGAAGACGCTCTGGACTTCGTCACCACCAGCCTGTGGCGCGACGCCTACGGGTTCGCCGGTCTTCAGTTCGACCCCGATGCCCTCCGCAACGGCACCCTGACGCTGACTCACGCGCGAGGCCTCTTTTCCGACGGACTCGCCTTTGACCTGCCCGGCTCCGATATCGCACCATCCCCGAGAGATTTCGCCGCATTGTTTTCGCCGGTAGCTGATCACCTCACCATGCATCTGGCAGTTCCCGTCGCTTTGCGCGACAGTCAGAACACCAGCCTGCAAAGCGACTCCGCACCATCCGCCCAGGTCCGCTATCAGGGCGTGGACCAGATCCTGCCCGATCAGAACACCGGCCTCGACGAAAAACCGATCAAGATCGGACGCAAGAACCTCCAACTGCTGGCCGAAGCGGAAGTCACGGATCGCTACGTAAGCCTCCCGGTTGTTCGCATCCTTCGCGACGGATCCGGTCATTATGAGGCGGACCACACTTTCGTGCCGCCCTGCCTGAGCCTGAGCGCCAGCCCGGCGTTGATCGACATGCTGCGCCGTCTCATCGAGATTCTGGACGAAAAGAGCACCGTCTTCACCCAGGAGCAGCAGCAGCGCAACGGCGTCTTCCAGGCCGGCATGTCGGCCCGCCACGTCGCGCAGTACTGGTTCCTGCATGCGCTGAACTCCAACGTATCTCCCCTGCGCCATTTCCTGCTTTCCCGCCACGCTCATCCGCAGGAGGTTTTCCGCGAAATGTCCCGCCTCGCCGGGGCCCTGTGCACCTTCGGGCTGGAAGTTCATCCCCGCTCGCTGCCCGCCTATGATCACCAGGAGCTTGGAGCGCGTTTCGCGGCCCTCGATGAGCACATCCGCCGCCATCTCGAAATCGTGATGCCCTCCAAAGCCATTAGGATCCCCCTCAATCAGGTCGAAACCTTCCTCCACCAGGGCGAAATCCAGGACGAGCGCTGCATTGGACCAGCCCGCTGGATTCTGGAGATATCCTCGCCCATCGGCGAGGCCGACCTCATCGCCCTCGTGCCAAAGCTCTCCAAAATGTGCTCCGCGCGGTTTGTGCTGGAGTTGATCAAGCGCGCCCTGCCCGGTCTGCCCCTGAATCATCTCTCCGTACCGCCGCCGCAGATCGCCGCCCGCGTAGAAAGCCAGTATTTTGCCGTCAACCGCGGCGGCCCGTGCTGGGATCACATCGTGCAAACCCGGCAGATCGGCGTCTATGTCCCGGCTGAAATACCATCCCCGCAGCTAAGCCTGATTGTCCTGCTGGACGAGTAAACCTCGCTCCCACGGGTCGGAGCAAACCCAGAATTAGCTATCCCAATTCCATTCTTTCCAGCGACATGCGCGGTCACTCGACACGAAATCTCCCCGGAGTAGCGCCCGTGAAGCGTCGGAATATCGTGGTGAACTGACTCTGGCTGGCGAAGCCGCATCGGTAGGCCACCTCGGCCAGCGAAAGATCGGCGTCCTTGAGCAGTTGCTGAGCACGTTCCACCCGGCGGCGGGACACGTACTGATGCGGCGTAAAACCCGTCGATTGCCGGAACATATCCGCAAAATAATGCGTGCTCAGCTTGGCGACTTTGGCGAGAGCATCGATCGAAAGATCACTCTCCAGAGAGTCCTCAATGTATTCCCGCACCCGGCGCTCCCGCGCAGGTCCCAGGCCCACAGACGGCTCGGACGAGAACTCTTCACTGTCGTTGTAGCTGCGCAGGAGATGAGTCGCCAGCACCTCGACCAGCGAGTCGGCGAACTGTTCGCAGAGCCTTCGTGTTTCGCATTCGCGATACAGTGCGCGTCCCAGTTCTTCAATGAGGGGATCGCGCACCAGATGCGCCGTTCGCAGCTCAAAAGTTCGAGAATGCAGGATTCGCTCGGCCGTAGCCGCGAGCAAGCTCTCGCTGATGTAGACGTGAATAAGACTCGCGCGCCGTTGCCACAGCGTCCGATGGAGTTCCCCTGCGGGAATGACGGAAACCGCATTTCCGCTCAGTTCCCGATGACCGGGAGGCCTCGAACCTCTCCGCCAATCCGCATGCACGTGGGCCGGCTCCAGCCCTATCGTCACTTGAGTGCACTCGTGCGTGTGATCGCGCCACGCGCTACGCGGCTGATCGGCGGCGTATATCCAGTACCCTGCGCCTTCAAACCAGAAGTGCTCCGACGGGAGCGGGTCTTCGGCTCCAACGAGAATAATGCGCGTATCTTCCCGTTTTTCTGCAGGTTCCGGATTGTTTGCTTCAACTTGCTTCAATTTCCCGCCCGTGCTTTCATTCTAAAGAATCCATAATCCTTCGGGAGATGCGGAAAGACCAGCGCCGCAGACTCCACCATACTGAGATTCATGGACAGGGCCTGAAGTCGTTCGGTACTTCGCCCCAAAAGGAGATGCGCACTTGAGCACTGAAACAGCATTGGAACTCATTCCGACAGCCAAGCTTACACAGGATGTCCAGATTTTTGAATACAGTAAAGCAGCCAACCCGATTGAATCCGGATCGACCCCGAGCATCCCGATCAAACAATATGCCGCAGACCTCTACGCGACCGGCAAAAGCCGCATCGTTCCGCTCGACCTGAGTGCAGAGCTGCGAACCCCCTACGCGGCCACCAGCCCGAGCCTGCTGGCAAGCTTCGTCCGCATCAACGCCGGCGAGGAACTGACCACTTCTCCGAACGCCAGCAGCGAGTTCTATTACGTTATTCGAGGCAAAGGCATCTCGGAAACTTCCGCAGGCGCAATCGCCTGGAAAACCGGGGATTTCGTCGCACTTCCCGGACTGAAGGCGACCCACTTCGCGGACGAAGACACAGCATTCTACATGGTCAACGATTCGCCCCTCTTTGCCTATCTGGGTGCAAAGCAGTCGGAAGCGCGCTTCACGCCGACCGTCTACACGCGCGAAGCCGTTTTCGCCGAACTCGAAGCCGCCAAGAACGACCCCGAGGCCTCGAAGCGCAGCCGCATAAGCGTCCTGCTCGCCAACAAGAACTTTGAGCAGACGATGACCATCACCCACACCCTTTGGACCATGTTCGGCGTCGTCGGGCCCGGCACCCGCCAACTCCCCCATCGCCACCAGTCGGTTGCCCTGGATTTTGTTGTCGAAGCCAAGCCAGGAGCGTACACGCTTCTCGGCCCGGAATTGAACGAAGATGGCACGATCAAGAACGCGGTCCGCGTCAACTGGGTGACGGGAGCGGCCTTCGTTACGCCTCCAGGCTATTGGCACGAGCACGTCAACGCGTCAGCCGGGGATGCCTACGTAATGCCCATCCAGGATGCGGGCCTGCACACCTACCTGCGCACACTCGATATCCAGTTCTATCTCGAAGATTAGAGCAAGCTTTAATGCCAACCGCTGTGGAGCGAATCGCTCCACAGCTTACAACCATCCAAAAATTGATCGTAAGGAGAGTATCAGGCAGCAATGACCGACACAATAATCACCAAACAGAATACGCAGCTTGGCTTCATCGGTCTCGGACTCATGGGCAGCCGATTCATCCGCCGCCTTCATGCAACGGGCTGGAAGATCCAGGGATGGAATCGCAGCCCGGAACCGGCGCAATCCCTTAGCCGCGATGGGATCCCTGTCGCGGATTCGCTCGCAAAGCTGACCGCTGATTCCGCGGTGGTGCTTTCCTGTCTCGGCAACGATGCAGCAGTCCAGGCGGTCTACTTCGACGAGGGCGGCGTCTTTTCAGCCGTCAAGCCGGGAACCATCATCCTGGAGATGAGCACCATCTCGCCCGAACTGTCGCGCCTTCTGCACCAGGAAGCCGAGCGTCGCGGCGCGCTTCTGATCGATCTGGCGGTTTCCGGATCAACCGCGGCTGTCGAGGCAGGCACAATCACTCTCCTCGCCGGCGGCGATCCGGACACGTTCTCTCAATGCGAGCCAATCTACGAGTCCATTGCCAAGCAATGGTTTCTGATGGGGCCGGCCACATGTGGAATCCGCATGAAGCTGGTCGTCAATCTTCTTCTGGGCGTCAACATGCAGGCTATCGCGGAAGCCATCTCACTCGGAGAGCATCTTCGGATCGAGCGCGAAGTGCTCCTGGATGTGCTCTCCCGAACCGCGGTCATTGCCCCGGCGTTCGTCGGCAAGTTCCAGAAAATCAAGGACAACGATTATTCTCCGCAGTTTCCGCTGCGCCTGATGAGCAAAGACCTGGATCTGGTCGACAAGGCGGCCAAGCTCTCCGGTGCGCAGTTGCCGGCAGCCAAGGTTGCGAAGTCGATCTACGCTTCGATCGCGTCCTCAAGCGGCGATCTGGATATGTCCGCAATTACCCCCTACGTCGGGCATTATCTCGATTCGCACAAACAGTAGCGCACGACGAACACGCATATCGATTGCACATCCGCGCGAACAACGTAGCATAAACAACAGTGGTCCAATCACCATCGATGGTTCTGAAAATACCGAGCTGCCCGAAATACGTGCGGCCCGGTAATTTCAGAACGCATCCAACAGATGTTCAAACCTCAAGCTTTTCTCACGCGTAACAACGTAGCGAGAGGATGTCATGGAACGCAGAAACTTTCTCAAATCAGCAGTAGCAGCCGGAGTTGGCGTGGCGGCCGTCGGGGCCACACTGGCCCAATCTTCCACACTCGACAATCAGGCGCAGGGAGGTTCAAGACCGATGTCTCCAGATATGTTGTACCGGGAACTTGGCAAAACCGGCGAGAAAGTCTCGGCCATCGGGCTCGGCGGCTATCACCTCGGAAAGCAGGACGATCCCCAGGAAAGCATCCGGATCATTCGCAGCGCAATCGATCGCGGAATCACCTTCATGGACAACTGCTGGGACTACAACGATGGCCTGAGCGAAGTGCGCATGGGCCAGGCATTGCGCGACGGCTATCGTTCCAAAGTCTTCCTGATGACCAAGATGGACGGCAGAACCAAGGATTCCTTCAACAAGCAGCTCGAACAATCAATGGGGCGCCTGCAAACCGACGTCATCGATCTTGTCCAGTTCCATGAAGTCATTCGAATGGAAGATCCAGATCGTATCTTCGCCGAGGGCGGAGCCATTGAGGCAGCGGTAGCGGCGCGCAAGGCAGGCAAGATTCGCTACATCGGATTCACCGGCCACAAAGATCCCTACGTTCACCTGCGCATGCTCGATGTGGCAGAGAAGCACGGCTTCCACTTCGACACCGTGCAAATGCCGATCAACGTGATGGACGCCCATTTCCGGTCCTTCGCCAAGCAGGTCGTCCCGGTATGCGCTCAACGAGGCATTGCCGTTCTTGCAATGAAAACCTTCGGCGACAACTTCATTCTCAAGAGCAACACAGTAAAGCCGATCGAAGCACTGCATTACTCGTTGAACCAGCCGGTTTCAGTAGTCATCACCGGGATCGACTCCACAACGGTCCTCGAGCAGGCGCTCGAAGCCGTAAAGACGTTCAAACCGATGAGCGACGCAGAGGTCGCCAGCCTCCTCGAGCGGACCAAAGATGCCGCAGCCGAAGGTAAATATGAACTCTTCAAAACCTCCAGTCACTTCGATGGAACTGCGCACAATCCAAGTTACCTTGGCTGACTAACTTCCTCTATCTCGAAAGATCAACCGCAAGACTTTACCATCTTTTTTGGGAGTAATCTTCATGAGTCAAACACAAGCAATCACAGCAGCGAATTCGGGAACCTTCACCATCGGAGGCGACCTGACCGTCAATCGCCTCGGCTACGGAGCCATGCGCGTTACCGGCCCCGGAATCTGGGGACCTCCCGCCGACAAAGCTGCCTCATTGGCAACCTTGCGCCGGACAATCGAACTGGGCGTGAACCTGATCGACACAGCTGATTCCTATGGACCTGGCACCTCGGAAGAATTGATTGCCGAGGCGCTGTATCCCTATCCAAAGGATCTGGTCATCGCGACCAAGGGCGGATGGGAACGCCCCGGCCCCGGCCAGTGGACTCACAACGCAAGTCCCAAGCATCTTGCGCAAGCGCTCGAAGGCAGTCTCAAGCGCCTTCGCGTTGACCGGATCGATGTTCACCAGCTTCATGCTCCGGACAATGCCGTCTCCTTCGAAGCATCGGTGGAAGCGCTCGCGAAGCTGCGCGAGCAGGGCAAGATCCGCCATGTAGGACTCTCGAACG